>Ga0209131_1003131_pt1 | contig 11061 bp, 9 predicted proteins | sample GraSoi_2013_40cm_FD_185826 | JGI IMG/M metagenome (GOLD analysis project Ga0209131, IMG submission 185826) | Grasslands soil microbial communities from the Angelo Coastal Reserve, California, USA - Sample 9_17_2013_40cm (SPAdes) (version 2) | ecosystem: Environmental > Terrestrial > Soil >...
AGCGCCTCGATGCGCGCGAGATACAGGCGCACGAGCTCCTCGGACGAGAGCTTGCGCGCGCGGATGAGTGCCGCCTGCTGCAGCGCCGAGAGATCGAGAAGCGGACTCCACGCCATGGCGCGGAGTCTATCGCGTCAGCGCGTGTCCAGGGCGCGCGCCGACGCGCGAACCTCGCCGCGGATCCAATCCGAGGCCGTGCGGCGCAGATCCTCCGCGGGCTTGCGGCGCAGGGTCGGCCCGAAGGACAGGCGCATGCGCAGCTTCGGCTTGCGGAACGTGCGCAAGAAGTGGCCCACGAACGGATCGTCGTCGATCCAGGCGTCGGCGCGGTCCTCGTACTCGAGCGCGAACGGGACGACGGGGAAGTCGTACTGCTCGGCCAGGTGGAACAGGCCCGGGAAGAACGGCAGGATGCCCGGACCGCGGCAGGTCGTCCCTTCGGGGAAGGCCGCGAACGCGAGGCCCTTCTGCAAGAGCGCCAGCGCGCCTTCGCGCGCGCGCTTCCGGCTGTCGCGGTCGTCGCGCGCCACGAACACCGTGGGGTGTAGGCGCGCCGCGGCGCCGAACATCGGCCAGCTCGCGATCTCGGCCTTGGCGAGGAAGCCGCATGGCCGCACGCCGAGGACGGCCAGAATGTCGATGTACGAGCGGTGATTGCCGAGCAGGAGGTGCGGGCCCGGCGCCGGCGTGCCGCGCACCGAGACCTCGATGCCCAGCGCGCCGAGCATACGGCGCGCCCAGGCGTGTCCGTGGCGCGCGGCTTCGTGCGGGCAGCCGCCCGTGCGGGTGTGCGCCAGCTTCAGCGCGAACAGCGAGCGCGAAGTGATCGCGGCCATGCGCGCGAGGCGCAGATGAGCGCGGAGTTCCGACTTCTTCTTCATTCTCGAGTCTCTCCTCGTTTGCCCAGACACTCGGAGTCGCGTGTGACGCGCCGGTGACGATCCGGGCACGAACCGGATGCTCGCGGTTTCTTCGCGTGCGCGAACGCGCTTCGTCACGAACGCGGCCGAACGTCTCCGGCAAATGAAGACGAACACTGACGCATTTCCGTGTGACGCAGATCCGTGTCGGGTGAGCGCGCTCGCGGCCGAGGTGGAAGGCCTGGCGCCGAGCGCGCAGCTGGTCGCGAACGACCGCATGCTGGTCGCTGCTGCTTCCGCGCGCGAGATCCCGCTGCTCCTGGACGAGATCGGCCGGCTGCGCGAAAGCGCGTTTCGAGCCATCGGCGAGGGCACGGGCGCTGAGCTCGACCTGGACCGCTTCGACGCGCACTACACGCACCTGTTCGTCTGGGACCGCAGGCGGCAGGCGCTGGCCGGGGCCTACCGCCTGGTGCGCGTGGACGGCCTCGCGGAGCACCGGCTGCCGCGCGCGCTCTACACCCACACGCTCTTCGACTACGACCGCGCGTTCCTCGCGCGCCTCGGACCGGCGCTGGAGCTCGGGCGAGCCTTCGTGACTCCTGAGTACCAGCGCTGCTCGCGCGTGCTGGCGCTGCTCTGGCAGGGCATCGGGCGGGCGGTGCGCAGCGCCGGCGCACGGCGCCTGTTCGGGGCCGTCAGTGTCTCGGCGAGCTACTCGCGGACCTCGCGCGGGCTGATCGCCGCGGCGCTCCTCGCGCACCACCGACACCGGGAGACGCAGGGCCTGGTGCGAGCGCGCACGCCGTTCGCGCTCGCCCCCGAGGACTTCGCCAACGCGGCGTTGCTCGCCGACCCGCGCGCGCTCTCGCAGCGCGTCGCCGAGCTCGAGCCCGACGGCAGCGGCCTCCCGGTGCTGGTGCGCCGCTACCTCGAGCTCGGCGGCGAGTTCGCAGCCTGGCACGTCGACCGCGAGTTCGGGGACTCACTCGACGGGCTCATGGTCCTCGACCTGGAGCGCGCCGACCCGGTGCGGGTCGCGCGCTTCTCCGGCGATGCCGGACCCCGCTACAGCGGGACCATCTCCAGCGCCGCGCGCACGTCGTCCGTGGTCTCGTAGAAGAGCGGAAAGTCGACCTTGCGCCAGGCGATCCTGCCGTCGCGACCGACCAGGACGAGCGCGCGCTTGGTCATCCCGAAGAGCCCGCGCGCGCCGTACGCGCGAGTCACCGCGCCGTCGGCGTCCGCCGCGACCGGGAAGGGCAGGCGATGTTTCCCGGCGAACTTGGCGTGCGACTCCTCGCTCTGCGGATTCAGCGCGATCACCTGGACGCCCAGCTTCTCGAAGACCCCGAGATTGTCGCGGTAGTTGCAGAGCTGCTTGGTACACACGGGCGTGTCGTCACCCGGATAGAAGACCAAGAGCACAGGGCCCTTCTCGAGCAGCTTCGAGAGCTGGAGCGTGCCGCGCGTGGAGGCCAGCGTGAACTCTGGGGCGCGATCGCCGATCTCGGGCGTGCTCATGCACGCAAGCTACCACGAGGCGCACGCTGGCGAGGGAACCTGCGAGAATCCCGGCGGGAGGGAAGATGCCGGACTCGGAATTCTCGTTCGCTTCGGCCGTGGACGGTTTCTCGCTGCAGGGCTACGCGTGGCGCGCGCGGGGCAATCCCAAGGGGCTCGTCGCGCTCTCGCACGGCGCAGCGGAGCACGCGCTGCGCTACGAGCGCTTCGCGCGCGCTCTCGGCGACGCGGGCTTCGAGACGTTCGCCCTCGACCAGCGCGGTCACGGGCGCTCGCCGGGCCCGGATGGGCTCGGTGACTTCGGCAACGGCGGTTGGGCGGCGCTGGTCGCGGACATCGGGCAGCTCATCGCGCACGCGCTCGTTCGCGGCGCAGCAGTTCTGCTTCGATGGATCGCGCGCCTGCGACGCGCTCGTGCTGTCGGGGTCGACCGCCTTCGACTTGTCGGGCACGGGCGGCGCGCTGCCCGCCTTCACGCCGAACCTGGCATTCGAGCCCGCGCGCACGCCCTATGACTGGCTGAGTCGCGACCCGGCCGAGGTCGACAAGTACGTCGCCGATCCGCTCTGCGGCTTCGAGACACAAGGCGGCCGGCGGCCCGGCGCGGGCATCGACTTCGCGAAGCTCGGCGATCCTGCCGGGATCGCGCGCATCCGCGCGGAGCTGCCCGTGCTGCTGGTCGCCGGCGATGCAGACCCGCTGAACGCCAAGCTCGCCGGCCTGCGCCTGCTCGAGAAGCGCTGGCGCGACGCGGGCGTGAAGCAGATCGACACGCGTTACTACACCGGTGGGCGTCACGAGATGCTGAACGAGACCAATCGCGACGAAGTCACGGGAGACATCGTGGCCTGGCTCGGCCGCAGCCTGCGGCGCTGATGGCGCGCGCGATCCTCGAGGGGCTGCACGCGTCGCTCGGGCTCGCGGCGCCTGGCGCCGGCGAGGTCGAGATCGCCGGCGCTGACCCGATCCTGGCGACACGCTTCCGTGTCGGCGACGCCGCGGCCGCGGCGCTCGCGGCCAGCGCGCTGGCTGCCGCGGAGATCTGGCGGCTGCGCTCGGGCCGGCGCCAGCACGTGCGCATCGCTGCGCTCGGCGCCGCCGCGTCGCTGCTCGGCTTCGCCTATCAGCGCATCGAGGACGGCGGCGCGGCCGCTGCGTGGGAGCCGGGCCGACAGCTCACCGGCTTCTACCCGACCCGCGACGGCCAGTGGTTCCTGCTGCACCAGAGCTTTCCCGACACCCAGGCCAAGGCGCAGGCGCTGCTCGGCTGCGGCGACGACCGCGACGCGGTCGCGGCGAAGATCGCCGGCTGGGACGCGCAGGCGCTCGAGGACGCGATCGCCGAGCGCGGCTGCTGCGGCGCGCGCGTGCGCAGCGCCGCCGAGTGGGCGAGTCACCCGCAGGGTCGCGCGCTCGCGCGCCGGCCGGTGGTCGAAGTGATCCGCGTGGCTGACTCCGCGCCGGAGCCGTTCCCCGCCGGCGCGCGCCCGCTCTCGGGGGTCCGAGCGCTCGACCTGACCCGCGTTCTCGCCGGGCCGACCTGCGGCCGCACGCTCGCCGCGCACGGCGCCGAGGTGCTGCGCATCGGCTCGCCGAATCTGCCGTCGGTGCCCCCGTTCGTCATGGACACGAGTCACGGAAAGCACTCGGCGTTCCTCGATCTCAAGCAGCCGGGCGGCGTCGAGCGCCTGCGCGCGCTCGTGCGCGGCGCGGACGTGTTCACGCAGGGCTATCGCAGCGGCGCGCTCGCCCGCCTGGGCTTCGGCCCGGAGGAGCTGTTCCGGCTGCGACCCGGCTTGGTGTACACCGCGATCAACTGTTACGGGCACGAAGGTCCGTGGGCGGAGCGCCCGGGCTGGGAGCAGCTCGCGCAGACCGTCACCGGCATCGCGCTCGAGCAGGGCGGCGACGCCGGGCCGCGCCTCCTGCCCGCCGCGGCCACCGACTACAACACCGGCTATCTCGCGGCGCTGGGCACCATGGTCGCGCTCGCCCGCCGCGCCCGCGAGGGCGGGAGCTGGCTGGTGCGCGCGTCGCTGTGCCAGACCGGCATGTGGCTCGAGCGCATGACTCGCGCCGAGTCACTCGGCCCGGGTCTCTCCGCGGATCAGGTCCGGCCGTTCCTCACCAAGAGTGACACGCCGTTCGGAAAGCTCTCGCACCTCGGCCCGATCGCCGAGCTCTCCGAGACGCCCGCGCGCTGGGCGCTCCCGACCGTGCCGCTCGGCACGCACCCGGCGCAGTGGGAAGGCGAGCGCGCGGCTCCGGGCGCTTAGATCCGCTCGAGGATCGTCGAGATGCCCATGCCGGCGCCGATGCACTGCGTCGCCAGGCCGTAGCGGCCACCGCTGCGCTGGAGCTCGCGCGCCACGGTCGTGACCAGCCGGGCGCCGGTGGCGCCGAGCGGGTGACCGATGGCGATCGAGCCGCCGTTCACGTTGGCGCGGTCGGCCGAGATGCCGAGGTCGCGCAGCGAGGGAATCACTTGCGCGGCGAACGCCTCGTTGAACTCGACGCGGTCGATCTGATCCGCGCGGATGGCCGCGTGCCGCAGCGCCTTCCTGGTCGAGGGAATCGGACCCAGGCCCATCACCTGCGGCTTCACGCCCGCGACGCCGATGCCGATGATGCGCGCCAGCGGCTCGAGCCGCAGCTCGCGCGCCTTCTCCTCGCTCATCAACAGGGCGGCCGAGATTCCGTCGTTCGTCGGACACGAGTTCCCCGCCGTGATCACCAGCTCCCGCTTGCCGAAGCTCACCAAGCCCTTGATCGGCGGCAGAGTGGCGAGCTTCTCGGGCGTCGTGTCGGGGCGCAGACACTCGTCGCGGTCGAAGAGCAGCGTCTTCCCGGTCTGCGCCTCGATCCAGTTCCCCTCGGCGTCGAACACCGGCTCCTCGACCTCGAGCGGCACGAGCTCGTCTTTGTAGAAGCCGGCCTCGTAGGCGCGCGCGCACTTGCGATGACTCTCGGCGGAGAACGCGTCGAGCTCGGCGCGGGTGAGTCCGTAGCACTCCGCCGCGTTCTGCGCGGTCTGCGTCATCGATTGCAGCGGCGGCGAATCCAGGATGTAGTCCGGGAACTTCACCGAGAACGTCTGGTCGTGATCGGGCGCCATGTTGCGCTGCTCGGGGGTCAGCTGGAACAGGCGCGGGTTCAGCTTCGTGACTCGCGTCGGTGCGGAGCGCGCGCCGCCGCCCAGCGCGCGGCCCATGCGCTCGATGCCCAGCGCGAGCCCGCAGTCGCTGGCGCCCGTCATGATCGAGGTCGCGACCCGGTGAAGTGTCTCCATGCTGGAGCCGCACTGGCGATTGGTGACGAAGTTGCAAGCCTCCATCGGCAGACCGGCGAGGCGGGCGACCGTGCCCAGCCCGACGAACTCGCCCGAGCCCGCGACGTTCCCGAGGCCGATGTCCTCGATCATCGTCGGCCGCACCTTCGGATTGCGCGAGAGCAGCGCGCGCACGACCTGCGCGCCGGCCTCGTCGAGCCGCGTGGCGACCAGCTTCCCGCGCCCGCCGCGCGCGAAGGGTGAGCGGACTCCGTCCACGAGAACGACCTTGCGAAGCTCCATGACGATCTCCTTGCGGCTGGGGCGCGTTTTGCTGGGGCGCTTTTGTACCACGCCGGCGTAGATTGGTGCGCGCCTGTGATGCCGGACCAAGCGGACTCGAGTCGAAGCGATCTCCGGCTCGTCGCCGCGCTGTTTCTGCGCGGCCTCGGGCTCGCTTACGCGTGCGCGTTCCTGTCGCTCTGGGTCCAGATCGAAGGGCTGGTCGGGGCGCGGGGCATCGCGCCGGCCGCGGAGCTGCTGGCGTTCGCGCGCGAGCGCCTGGGCGGATCGGCGCCGCTCGCGCTGCCGACACTCCTGTGGGTCAGCGGCGCGAGTGACTGGGCGCTGCACGCCCTCTGCGGCTGCGGCGTGGTCGCGTCGCTCGCGCTCGTGATCGGCCGCGCGCCGTTCTTCGCCGCGCTGGCCGCGTGGCTCGCTTATCTGTCCCTCGCCTCCGTCGGGGACGTGTTCACGAGCTTCCAGTGGGACGCCCTGTTGCTCGAGTCGGGGCTGGTCGCACTGTTCGCCGCCTCGCCCGAGCCGCGCCGGGGTGTGGCTCGCGCGCGCGCTCCTGTTCAAGCTGATGTTCCTCTCGGGCGCGGTGAAGCTGCTCTCGGGCGATCCGACCTGGCGCGAGCTCCGCGCCCTCTCGTATCACTTCTGGACCCAGCCGCTGCCGACCCCCGCGAGCCTGCTCGCCGCGGCGCTGCCCGACCCGCTGCTGCGCGCGGCGACCGCGCTCACGCTCGGGCTGGAGCTCGGGGCGCCCTGGGGAATGCTCGGGACGCGGCGTGTGAGATTCGCCAGCGCGATCCTGCTCGCCGGGCTGCAGACGCTGATCGGAATCACGGGCAACTACGGCTTCTTCAATCTGCTGACGCTCGTGCTCTGCGCCTGCCTGCTCGACGACGCGGCGCTCGCGCGCTTCGCGTGGCTGCGCCGGCCGATGCGCGTGCCCCGCGGGCGGACGCCGCTGCGCGTCGCCGCCGCTGCGCTCGCGCTGGCGAGTCTCTGCGTGGGGCTGGAACGAGTCATTCCGGCGGCGCTTTTCCCGAACGCGATTCGGCGCCTCCTGGCGCCGCTCGAGCCCCTCCGCAGCGTCAGCTCCTACGGCCTGTTCGCCGTGATGACCACGGAACGGCCGGAGATCGGGATCGAGGGCAGCGCGGACGGAGTCACCTGGCGCCCGTACGAGTTCCGCTGGAAGCCCGGCGCACTCGAGCGAGGTCCACGCTTCACGGGCCCCCACATGCCGCGCCTCGACTGGCAGATGTGGTTCGCCGCGCTCGGGCGCTGCGAGAGCGAACCGTGGTTTCAGCGCTTCCTGCTCCGCCTGCTGGAGGGGTCGCCGCCAGTGACGGGGCTGCTCGCGAATGACCCATTCCCCGGCGAGCCGCCGCGCTACCTGCGCGCGACCTCGTGGCAGTACCGCTTCGCGACGGGCGACGACGCGCGCGCCGGAGCCCGCTGGTCGCGCTCGGATCCGCAGCCCTACTGCCCGATCGTGACTCTGCGCGACGGTCACTTGGCGGTCGCGAACGAGCTTCCGCGCTGAGCTGCCGCTTCACGCGCACGCAACTCCGGCAGCCGCTCCGATCTCAGTGACTTCAGCCGTACGGTCCCGGCGCCGATTCTATGCGGGAGAAGGAAGCACACCCCCATGCCGACCCTCCCGTCGATCAAAGGCTCCGTCTTTGCCGTTCTGGTCGAGGACATCCAGAAACTCGTCTCCGGGCAGCGCTTGAAGCGCGAGGAGCTCGCGCGCTGGCTGAACCCGAAGGACCTCGGTTATCTCGACGCCCCGGTCCAGCCGTTCGAGTGGTACGACATCCGCTCCTACGGCCGCATGAGCCTGCTGCTGCGCGACGTCGAGGGTGGCGGCAGCAACGAGTATCTGCGCAAGCGCGGGGCGCGCAACGCGAAGCGTCTGCTCGAGGCTGGCCTCTACCAGCAGCTCGAGTACACGCACCGCACGCTGTTCGCCCAGGAGAGCGAGAAGAACGCGCGCTTCGAGGCGTTCGGCCGCGACCTCGGGCGGCTCACGACGATCAGCTCGAGCATCTTGAATTTCGGCCGCACGGGGCACAAGCCCGACCCCGATCGGAAGATGCGCTGGATCATCGAGGTCACTCAGGCCAAGGAATATCCGGAGCCGCTCGTCTGGGCGTCCGACGGCTTCACGAACGAGATGGCTCGCCAGCACAATACCCCGGATCTCTGGGCGTGGGAGCGCCCCGAGCCGGAGCGGATCGTCTGGCACATGACCCGCGAACTCTGACCGCCGGCGCCCCTCTCATGGCCGAGCGCCTGCCGAGTGAGTCGGCACCAGGATCTCGCCCGGGCGCGCTGATGAGGCTCGCGGCGCACGCGTTCATTCCGCCCGCCCAGCGCTTCGATCCGGACGCGTACCGGCGCGCGCGCACCGCGGTGTACTGCCTGGTGCCGGTCGGAATGTCACTCGCCTTCGCCTGGACCTACTGGCACACGCTGCCGGGCGAGACCGGGATCGCCGCGAGCGGAATCGTTCTGGGCACGAACCTGGCCGCCCTGTGCGCGCTGCTGACCCTGCGCTGGACGGGCAGCGTGCCGCGCGCCACGAACTTGCTGCTGTCGTACGCCTTCGTGGAGTTCGGCGCGCTCGCGGTGCTGTTCGGCGGGCCGACCTCGTCGTCGATCTACTGGTCCGTGCTCCTGCCCCTGGTCGCGATGCTCACCGGCGGGCCTCACCGAGTATGCGGTGGTGTACTGGCTGCAGGAGCAGGGGGCCGAGTTCGCGAACTTCCTGCCGCCGGAACGGCGCATGCCGCTCTGGGTGAGCAGCATCTCGAGCATCAGCATCCTGTGTCTGATCTTCGTGCTGATCTACGAGCGCGCGAAGAACGGCACGCTGCGCACCTTGCTCGCCGCGAACCTCGAGCTCGCGCACGCGCGCGACTCGGCCGAGGCGGCGAACCGCAGCAAGAGCGACTTCCTCGCGAACGTGAGTCACGAGATCCGCACGCCGCTGACCGCGATCCTCGGCTATGCGGAGCTGCTGCTGCGCGGCAGCGAAGCGGGCGCGATCCCGAACGCCTACGCGAGCACGCTGAACACCATCCGGCGCAACGGCGAGCACTTGCTCGACATCATCAACGACATCCTCGACCTCTCGAAGATCGCGGCCGGGCGCTTCGACGTCGAGCGCGTGCCGGTCGCGCCGCTGGCGCTGGTGAGCGACGTCGTGGCCCTGATGAGCGTCCGCGCGCGGGCGAAGGGACTCACGCTCAGCGTCGAGTGCGAGTCTCCGCTGCCCGAGGAGTTCGAGACCGACCCGCGGCGCCTGCGCCAGGTGCTCGTGAACCTGATCGGCAACGCACTGAAGTTCACCGACGCGGGCCGCGTGGTGCTGCGCGTGTCGCCGCGCGCAGGCGCCGGCGGACCGCGCGTGCGCTTCGAGATTCGCGATAGCGGCATCGGCATCAGCGAAGAGCAGATGGCGCGGCTGTTCCAGCCGTTCGCTCAGGCGGATGCCTCGACCGCGCGCAGATATGGCGGCACGGGCCTGGGTCTCTCGATCTGCAAGCACTTGGTCGAGCTGCTCGACGGCGAGATCGGCGCCGAGAGTCGGCCGGGGGAGGGCAGCGCGTTCTGGGTGGAGCTCCCGGCGCAGCCGCTCGTCTTGGAGCCGGCGAGTCATGTTTGATCCGGGTGTCTGGGGCGCGTGGCTCCACCGGGCGGAGGCGGCGTTCGTCTCGCCGAAGCTGCGCGGCGACACGGCGGCGACGCGCACGGCCGGCCTGGTCGCGGGCTTCTCGCTCGTGCCGATCGCCTTCGTGCCGCTGCTCGCGCTGGTCGGCTGGTTCGCGTTTCCGCGCGAGGTGGCGTGGCGCATCGTCGCGCTGGAGCTCGGGGCCATGCCGGTGTGCGCGACGGTGCCGCTCGTGCTGCGGATCACCGGCTCGACACGCGTGGCCGGCAACTTCATGCTCGCGTATGCGTTCCTGCTGTTCGGGCTCGTGACTTACTACGCGGGCGGGATGATGTCGCCCCCGAGCTTCTGGAACGTGCTGATCCCGATGACCGCAATCGCCCTGGTCGGGCGCCGCTGGGCGTGGTTCTGGACCGCGGCCGTGCTGGCCGAGGGTGTCGCCGTCGTCTGGCTGGAGCGCAGCGGCTTCCAGTTCACGAACCAAATCCTGCCCGCGTGGCGCCCGCTGTACTGGTTCGCCAGCATCGCGAGCCTGGCGAGCTTGATCATGCTGGCCGGCCTCGTGTACGAGCGCTCGAAAGACGTCGCCCTACACAGTTTGGAGTCGGCCAACGCCGAGCTGGAGCGCGCGCGCGACGAGGCGGACCGGGCCAGCATCGCGAAGAGCGACTTCCTCGCGGTCCTGACGCACGAGATCCGCACGCCGATGACGGCGATCCTCGGCTTCGCGGACGTGCTGCACGGCGAGTGGAGCGAGCGCGGCTTCCCCGAGCGCGAGCTCGAGGCGCTGACGCGCATCCAGCGCAACGGGCGCGAGCTGATCGAGACGATCAACGACCTGCTCGACCTGTCGAAGATCGAGGCGGGCAAGCTCGAGCTCGAGCGCCTGGCGTTCTCGCCCACGGAGCTGGTCGCGGAGGTGCTCGAGGCGGCGCGCCCGCGCGCGCAGGCGCTGGGACTCGAGCTCTCGCTCGAGCTGGGCGCCGATCTGCCCGGCAGCGTGCAGAGCGACCCCGCGCGCCTGCGCCAGGTCACGGCTCAGTTGATCGAGAACGCGCTCGCGTTCACAGCGAGCGGGGAGGTCCGCGTGTCACTCGGAATCGCGCGCGACCCGCGCGGCGCGTGCCTCGACCTGCGCGTGCGCGACACGGGGCCCGGCATACCCCAGGATCGCCTCGCCACGTTGTTCCAAGCGGGCGCGCGCCGGGTTTCCGAGCAGACGGGAGTGAGTCGCGGTCTCGGGCTCGGCCTGGCGATGTGCAAGCGACTCACCGAGCTCCTGGGCGGGCAGATCTCGGCCGCGAGCGAGCTCGGCCGCGGAAGCGAGTTCCGCGTGCTCGTACCGATCGCGGGCGCGGCGCCGGCCGCGGGCCCCCTCGCGCCGCGCGCGCCGCAGCGCCTGCGCGCCCGCGTGCTGGTCGTGGACGACGGCCCGGACA
>Ga0209131_1003133_pt1 | contig 11056 bp, 7 predicted proteins | sample GraSoi_2013_40cm_FD_185826 | JGI IMG/M metagenome (GOLD analysis project Ga0209131, IMG submission 185826) | Grasslands soil microbial communities from the Angelo Coastal Reserve, California, USA - Sample 9_17_2013_40cm (SPAdes) (version 2) | ecosystem: Environmental > Terrestrial > Soil >...
GAATGGCGCCGCTCTCCAGCCGCTGCAGGTTACGCTGTTCAACACCGCCAGCGACCAGGACAAGTTCTCGAATACGGCATGGACGGTGAACGGCAAGTTCGGCAATTTGAAGGCGGTCTATACCGGCGGCTACCTGGAACGCAATGTCGACCAGGTCGGTGATTACACCAATTACGCCCGCGGTGTGTACGCCGATTACTATCAGTGCATCGGGCCCGGCTACTACAACCCTCCCGGAACGGTCCCGTTCTGCTACTCGCCCAGGGCCACCTGGCATGAGACGGAGCGCAATGAGCACTGGCAGCACGAATTCCGTCTGAGCACGCCGGACGAGTGGCGTGTGCGCGGGATCGCTGGCGTGTACTACGAGGACAACAAGCTCTACGACGTGACGGCCTGGAACTACAGGAACGTTCCGAATTGCGCGGCGGATGGGGACCCCAATTGCTTTGCGCCCGTCGGCACCTTTCCGGGCACGACCGTCCAGCATCCCGGAGTGCAGGGCCCCAACACCTCCTTTTATCAGGACCAGGTGCGCGATACCAAGCAGACGGAGTTCTTCGTGTCGGTCGACTTCGACCTGATTCCGAAGGTGCTGACGGCAACGCTCGGTACGCGCCACTTCAAGTTCGAGAACTCCCTGTTGGGCAGCGTCATCTCCAGTTTTGGCTGCTTCGAGCTGGGCGCGCCGGTCGATGGATGTCACGACCCCAACTACAGTTTCAACCTGGACGCGCAGAATCTCCATGGCACGGAGTCCGGTTTCAAGAGCCGCGGCAACCTGACCTGGCACGTCACGCCGGATGTGATGCTCTACTACACCTATTCACAGGGCTTCCGTCCGGGCGGTTTCAACCAGAACGGCGGGGCGGCGCATGGCAACGGCACTGATGGCGTGCCGCAGTACCTGCTCCAGAAATCCTATGTGTCCGACCAGCTGACGAACAACGAGATCGGCTGGAAGATGGAATTCCTGGACCATCGCCTGCAATGGAACGGCGCTGCGTATCGTGAAAACTTCGATAATGCGCAGGTGTTCTTCTTCGACCCCGGGGTCGTCGGCAACATTTTCTACGATGCCAACGGCCAGAACTTCCGCATCAATGGTATCGAGACCTCGTTTGTGGCCCGGGTCGTGGCGGGGCTGACCGTGCAGGGTGCGATATCCTGGATCGACAGCAAGCAGACGAATTCGCCGAAACTGATCGCGAACAATCCTGCCAGCAACAATTTCGGCAATCCGATCACACAGGTCTGCGATAGCGCGGGTGCCAATTGCTTCCAGGTCCCCGACCCCTACGGCCTCGTCGGCTCCCCGAGTGCCAATGCACCAAAGATTCAGTACAGCCTGCGTGGCCGCTACGACTGGAATGTCAACGGCTACACGCCGTTCGTTCAGCTGAGCATGACCCACACGGATAGTTCATTGACGCAGTCGGGCTCTAATCCCACCATCGGGCAGGCCGGAGGTCTCACCACTTCTCACCTGCGCTTCGAGAATCCCGCTTACACGACCTACGACATGTCCTTTGGTGTCGCAAAGGACGCCTGGAACTTGACGGTGTACGGCGAGAACCTCGGCGATTCGAACGCCAGCACCTTCATCAGCGCGCAGCAGTTCATCGTCGCGCAGACGCCGCTCCGGCCGCGGGTCATTGGCCTCGCGTTCGGGTACAAGATGTGAAGGTGCCCTGAGCAGCCGGGGCGGCAGAATTCTGCCGGGACTGGGGAAGGGCGCGCACGCGCGCCCGTCCTTCCAGAAAAATGAACCACAAGTCGGCCGTTGAGCTTGAAGTCGAGCGCGTCCGCGGGCTCGTATCGGAACGGCGGTTCACCGAGGCCCTGCAGGCCCTCGACGTGCTGCGGGCTGCGGTGCCCGAGAATCGCGACGTCCTGTACCTGCGCGCGCTGACGCAGCGGCGACTGGGCGACATTCCTGCGGCTCTGGCGACGCTGACGGCATTTGAGCAGCACCATTCCCGCTTTAGTCGCTTGTACCAGGAGCGCGGTCACTGTTACGTGGCGCTGAAGCGGGCCCCGGAAGCGATCGCGGCCTTTGTGCGCGCCGTGCAGATCAACCCGGCCTTGCCGGCCAGCTGGAGCATGCTCGAAGGGCTGTACCGGATGACCGGGCAGACCGAGGAGGCCCTCGGGGCGGCCAGCCAGGTCGCGATGCTGAAGAATCTGCCCGCCGACATCGTGACCGCGATGGCGCTGTTTTCGGACGGCGAGCTGGCGTCCGCCGAGCCGCTGGTGCGCGCCTTCCTGCTCAAACAGGGCCATCACATCGAAGCGATGCGGCTGCTCGCACGCATCGGCATCGTGCGGGAAGCCTTTGACGATGCGCAGCTGCTGCTCGAGGCCGTGCTCGACGTGGCGCCTGATTACACCCAGGCCCGCTTCGAGTACGCGCAGGTGCTCAACGAACGTCGTCTGTACCCCCAGGCGCAGCAGCAGACCGAACGGTTGCTTGCCGTGGATCCGGTCGATCGGAACTATCGCACGCTCCACGCGCTGGCCTGCGTGGGGCTGGGGCAGCTGGAGCAAGCCATTGAGCTGTACCGGGGTTTACTCATCGGCGCCGCGCAGCCGGCAGAATTTCATCTCTCGATCGCCCACGCGTTCAAGACCCTGGGCCGGGGCGAGGAAGCCATCGCGGAATACCGCGCGGCGGCGGCCGCGCGCCCCGGCTTCGGCGACGCCTACTGGAGCCTCGCGAACCTGAAGACCTACCGCTTTCCCGAGCAGGAAGTTCGTGCGATGCGCGCCGCCGAGACCGCGCCCGCCACGCCGCTCGTCGATCGCTGCCACCTGTGCTTTGCGCTGGGCAAGGCGCTCGAGGACCGGCAGCAGTATGAAGAATCTTTCGAATACTACGTGCGCGGCAACGCGCTCAAGCGCGCCGAGAGTCAATACCAACCCGAGCTCCTCGAGCGCAACACCCGCTTGCAGATCGCCATCTGCACTCCAGAGCTGTTTGCGCGCCACCGCGACAGCGGCGCCCCGGACGCGGATCCGATCTTCATCGTGGGCCTGCCGCGCTCCGGTTCGACCCTGATCGAGCAGATCCTGGCATCCCATTCTGCAATTGATGGCACGCACGAACTCGCCGATGTACCACGCATGGTGGTAGAGCTGAGAGGCCGCGAGCCGGACCCCGGGGATCCGCGCTACCCGGCTGCGCTGGCAGAGCGGAAGCCGGAGGATTATCGGCGCCTGGGCGAGAAGTATCTTAACGATACGCGCGTCTACCGCACGGGCAAGGTGCGTTTCGTCGACAAGATGCCGAACAATTTCCGGCACCTGGGACTCATTCACCTGATGCTGCCGAACGCGAAGATCATCGACGCGCGGCGCGAGCCCATGGCCTGCTGCTTCGGCAACCTCAAGCAGCTGTTCGCCCGCGGGCAGGAATTTACCTACAGCGTCGAGGACATCGCACGCTATTACCGCACCTACCTGGAGCTCATGCGCCACTGGAACGCGGTGCTTCCCGGACGCGTGCTGCGCGTACAGCACGAAGCCGTGGTTGATGACCTGGAAGGCAGCGTGCGCCGCATGCTGGATTACTGCGGTCTTGAGTTCGAGCCGGCCTGCGTCGAGTTCCACCGTACGGAGCGGCGGGTGAATTCCGCCAGCGCTGAGCAGGTCCGCCAGCCCATCTATCGGGAGGGTGTGGATCAGTGGCGCCACTTTGAGCGCTGGCTCGGGCCACTGCGCGAAGCGCTCGGCGATGCGCTCCAACGCTACCTCGAATAAACGTCACAATAATACGATAAGATATTGAAAGATATGGCGCTCCCTACGAGATTCGAACTCGTGTTCCAGCCTTGAGAGGGCCGTGTCCTGGGCCTCTAGACGAAGGGAGCGAATCTCCGGCGGGTGAGGCGAAAAGGCGCGGTATTATAGGCGGCCTCTTCGTTTGCTCAAGCTCAATCAGGCCTGATTTGAACCAGAACTTGGTAGTTCCCGCGACGCCGCATGCGCCGCGCGTCGTCCCGCGCTCCGAACATCCGGTCTCGCGGTCAGACATTTCCCCCAACGCCCTGCGGGTGCTGTACCGCCTGAAAGAGGCCGGCTTCCAGGCTTTTCTGGTGGGCGGTTGTGTGCGAGACATCATTCTGGGGCTCCACCCGAAGGACTTTGACGTTGCTACCGACGCCCTGCCCGAGCAGGTGCGGCGACTGTTTCGCAATTGCCGGCTGGTCGGAAGGCGCTTCCGCCTGGCGCATATCGTGTACGGGCGCGAAGTGATCGAAGTGGCGACGTTCCGCGCCGCCAACGCACCGCCGCCGAGCGAGGAACCGGTACCGAGCCGCGAAGAGGATGAAGCCGAATTGCTGGACGAGGGTGGTGGGGGCGAGGAGGCCGATGCGTTGGAAGCCACGCTGCCGCTGGATGCCACCCAGCCCCTTGAAGTGCCGGACTTCGAGGATGCCGTGCGCGGTGCAGTGGGCGGGGCCGGGCAGGCCAAGCATCGGGTGCATGACGATCACGGCCGGCTGCTGCGCGACAACATGTATGGCAGCATCGATGAAGACGTGTGGCGGCGCGATTTCACCGTCAACGCGCTCTACTACAACATCGCGGATTTTTCGATCTGGGATTACGTCGATGGTCTCGCCGATATACAGGCCCGGCGGCTCCGTCTGATCGGCGATGTCGAGACGCGCTATCGCGAGGATCCGGTGCGCATGCTGCGCGCCGCGCGCTTCGAAGCGAAGCTCGGTTTTGAAGTCGATGCCGCCAGTGCCGCACCCATTGCGACGCTGCGCGGCCTGCTTGCGGCGGTGCCCCCCGCGCGGCTGTTCGACGAGACCTCAAAGCTCTTCCTTACCGGCCACGGGGCCGCCAGCTTCCAGGTCCTGCGGCGGCGCGGACTGTTCGCGGCGCTGTTTCCGGCGGTCGACCGTTACCTGGAACAGCATCCGGGAAGCCTCGTCGAGCAGCTGCTGGTGCAGGGCCTGCGCAATACGGACCTGCGCGTCGCCGAGGACAAGCCGGTCACCCCGACTTTCCTGTTTGCGCTGCTGTTGTATGGCCCGATCGCGGCAGCGATCGAAGCCCTGCCGCCCGCTCGCTGGCACGAGCCGCGGGCGATACTCGAGGCCTGCGATCGCGCGTTGCGCGAGGCCCAGCAGCGGGTGACCATCCCACGGCGTGTCGCCCTCGGCGTGCGCGAGATGTATGCCCTGCAACCGCGGCTCGAGGGTCCGCGTGGGCGGCGTGCGCTGCGATTGCTCGAGCAGCCGCGCTTTCGCGCCGCCTACGATCTGCTATCGCTCCGTGGCACCCTGGGGCTGGCGGTGCCCGAGATTGCGCAATGGTGGACGGCCTTGCAGGCCGCCAGTCCCGACGAGCGCGAACAGATGGTGGCGGCCGCGCCCACGGCTCGCGGCGGCGCGAGTGCCGGGGCGGGATCCGGCACCGGCACGGCGCCACCCCGGCGCCGACGCCGACGCCGATCGCGCGGTGGGGCCTGATACCGGGTCCGCCGGTGCGCTGGTTCCCCGCCTATGTGGGTATTGGCAGCAATCTGGGTGATCCACCCGCGCGCGTCCGCGCCGCCCTGGCCCGCCTCGCCGCGCTTCCACGGAGTCGGCTGGAGTGCCGCTCTTCGCTCTACGGTTCGGTGCCGATGGGTCCGGTGCCGCAGCCGGACTATTGCAACGCCGTGGCCGGTGTCCTCACGCAGCTCGAAGCGCCGCACCTGCACGCGGCACTGCGCGATCTCGAGAGGGAGCTGGGCCGGGAGAGTTCCACTGAGCGCTGGGGCCCGCGGGTGATCGACCTGGACCTGCTGGCCTACGCCGATGAGCGGCGGAGCGATGCGGAGCTTACGCTGCCGCATGCGGGCATTGCGGAGCGCAACTTCGTGCTGCAGCCCTGGTGCGAGATCGCGCCGGAGCTGCTGATCGTGGGGCTTGGCCGGGTGGCGGAGCTCGCGGCCAGACTTCCGGCCACGGGCCTGTGGAGAATTGCGTGAACCCCACGGCCGGATCACTCGCCGCGGGCAAGTCGGGTGGACACCGCTTCATCGCGCTCGAGGGGCCGATCGGAGTCGGCAAAACCAGCCTTGCCACGCGGATTGCCGACAGCCTGGGCGCCGAAGCGCTGCTCGAGCACGCCGACCAGAATCCCTTTCTCGAGCGCTTCTATCGCAATCCGCGCGCGGGTGCGCTCCCGGCGCAGCTTTACTTCCTGTTTCAGCGCGCGCAGCAGCTCGCCGCGCTCCGCCAGCAGGACCTGTTCGCGCCGGTACGCGTCGCCGACTATCTGTTCGACAAGGATCGCCTGTTCGCGCGCCTCACGCTCGACGAGGAGGAGTTCCGACTCTATGAACAGGTGCACTCACGACTTGCGGTCGAGGTGCCCAAGGCGGACCTGGTGATCTACCTGCAGGCGCCGGTGGATGTGCTGCTTGACCGGATCAACCGGCGCGGTATCCGCTACGAGCATTACATCGAGCGGGCCTACCTGGAGCGGCTCAACGATGCCTACGCGCGATTTTTTCATGAGTACGACGGCGCGCCGCTCCTGATCGTCAACGCCGGCGCCATCGATCCGCTGCACAACGAACCGGATTACCAGGAACTGCTGGCGGCAATCCGGCGCATGCGGCACGGAAGGCATTACTACAACCCGCTGCGCAACCGCGCGATCTGAAGGAGCGAAGGCCGCGGGTTGCTTGTCTGGCCGCAGTCCGTCATCCTCCCCACCCCATGTATACGCAACTGCAGCAGCGCGATTCCGAGCAGCAGCCGGTGACGCTGAATACGCTGGCCCAGATGCGAGCGGCGGGCGACAAGATCGCCTGCGTCACCGCCTACGATGCCAGTTTCGCCGCCCTCGTCGAGGCCGCCGGCGTCGATCTGGTTTTGGTCGGCGATTCGCTCGGCATGGTGATCCAGGGCCATGACACGACCGTGCCCGTGACGATGGACCAGATGGTGTATCACTGCGCCGCGGTCGGGCGCGGGCTGCGCCGCGCCTTCCTGGTCGCCGACATGCCCTTCATGAGCTACACCTCGCGCGAGCATGCGCTCACCAACAGCGTGCGGCTGATGCAGGAAGGCGGCGCGCGCATGATCAAGCTCGAGAGCGGCGGTTCGCAGCTCGAGATCGTCGAGCACCTGGCGCGCCACGACATCGCCGTGTGTGCGCACCTGGGGCTCAAGCCCCAGTCGGTGCACAAGACCGGGGGATTTCGCGTCCAGGGGCGCGAGCGCGAGGGGGCGGTGCGCATGCTGGCCGAAGCGCGCGCGCTGGAGGCGGCGGGCGCCGACCTGTTGCTGCTCGAATGCATTCCGGCCTCGCTCGGCCGCGACATCACACAGGGCGTGCAGGTGCCGGTCATCGGCATCGGCGCCGGCCCCGACACGAACGGCCAGATACTCGTCCTGTACGACATTCTCGACGTCACCGCAGGGCGCAAACCGCGCTTCGTGCGCAATTTCATGACGGGTGCGGCGGACTGCGGCGCGGCGGTTGCGCGCTACGTGGAAGCGGTGCGCACGCGGGCCTATCCGGCACCGGAACATTGTTTCTGAGGGGCGGTCGATCATGGAGGTCGTGACCACCGTCGCTGCCGTGCGCGAGCGCGTGCGCGCCTGGCGCGCGGCCGGAAGCCGCGTGGCCCTGGTGCCGACCATGGGCAATCTGCACGCCGGTCACCTGAGCCTGCTGGCCGCAGCGCGCAGCCGCGCCGATCGCGTCATCGCCAGCGTCTTCGTCAACCCGATGCAGTTCGGGCCCGCCGAGGACTTTGCGGCCTATCCGCGCACCCTGAACGAGGATGAGCGGCTGCTGCGCGAGGCGCACTGCGATCTGCTGTTCGCGCCTCCGGTCACCGAGATCTACCCCGATGGCGGTGCCCAGCCCACCGTGATCACGGTGCGTGGGCTTTCCGGCATCCTGTGCGGCCAGTTTCGCCCCGGGCATTTCGCCGGCGTGGCGACCGTGGTTGCCAAGCTATTCAACATCGTGACGCCGGACGTTGCGGTGTTCGGCGAAAAGGATTACCAGCAGTTCCTCATCATCCGGCGCATGAGCAGCGATCTGCTGCTACCCGTAGAGGTCGTCGGCGCGCCGACCGTGCGCGCACCCGATGGCCTCGCCTTGAGTTCGCGCAACCGCTTTCTCTCGCCTGCCGATCGGGCCATTGCCCCGGCGATCCACACAGCGCTGCGCGCGGCCGTGGAGCGCCTCGAGGCCGGCGATCGCGACTTCATCGGCATCGAGAGTACCGGCTGGCAGGCCCTCGCGGTGGCAGGGCTCCGCCCCGACTATTTTGCCGTGCGCGACGCGGCGGACCTGCAGGCCCCGCGCGCGGGCTCGCGCGAACTGGTGGTGCTGACCGCGGTGCGCCTGGGCAAGGCACGGCTGATCGACAACCTGCGCCTGGCCCTGCTGCGCTGAAGCGCGACGTGCACTAGCCTGCGGCGCGCCCGTGGCGCCTAAGGGCCCAGTGCACGTGTTCGCGCACCAGCTCGGAAGGATCATCGCGCCGCGCCTCGAGGGCGGCCAACACTTCCTCCTCGCCGGGCGCGTTGCCCAATGCGACGGCAATGTTGCGCAGCCAGCGCGCATAGCCGATCCGGAATATCGCCGAGCCACGCATGCGCTGATCGAACTGCTCCGCGCTCCAGCCAAAAAGTTCGCTGAGGCGCGGTGCATCGAGTCCGTGGCGTACCTTGAAATCCGGGTGCGCCGCCGCGCTGGCGTACTTGTTCCAGGGGCACGCCAGCTGGCAGTCATCGCAGCCGTAGATCCGGTTGCCGAGGGCGGGTCGGAGCGGTTCGGGAATCGGGCCGTGCAGCTCGATCGTGAGGTAGGAAATGCAGCGCCTCGCATCGAGCTGCCAGGGCGCGACAATGGCGCCGGTCGGGCAGGCGGGCATGCATGCGGTGCAGGTCCCGCAATGCGCGCTGGCGGGCTCGTCGAGCGGGAGTTCCAGGTCGGTGTAGATTTCGCCGAGGAAGAAATAGGAGCCCGCGTCGCGCGCGATCAGGTTGGTGTGCTTGCCGATCCAGCCCAGCCCCGCATTGCGCGCCAGGGCTTTTTCCAGCACCGGCGCGCTGTCGGTGTAGACGCGATGGCCGTGCGGCCCGGCCAGCGTGGCCAGAAAGTCCGCCAGCTGCTGCAGCGCCCTGCGCATGAGCCGGTGGTAGTCGCGGCCAAGCGCGTAGCGCGACACATATCCGAGCCGCGGATCCCCGAGGACTTCCTCGGCAGCGCGCGCCGCAGCGGGCCAGTAGTCCAGGCGCGCGCTCACGACGCGCACCGTGCCGGGCAGGAGCTGTTCCGGACGGCTGCGGCGCTCACCGTGGCGAGCCATGTAGTGCATCTGGCCATGGCGCCCGGCCTCGAGCCACTCGGCGAGATGGCGCTCGTCCTCTGGCAACGAAACTCCGGCGACGCCGATGCCGGAAAATCCAAGCTCGCGTGCGCGTGTGGCGAGTCGCGCACGGACGGCGCCCAGATCGCGCGCAGCGGCAGGAGTCGGCCTCGGCATATACGCTCGCCAGTATAATGGCCCGATGAGCCAGGCTCGCGGACTGTACTCGGTCGCACAGGTGCGCGCCTTCGATGAGCGGGCGATCAATGAGCTCGGCGTGCCCGGCTACACCCTGATGAATCGTGCGGGCGTCGCGGCGTTGCGCGTGCTGCGCGAGCGCTGGCCGAGCGTGCGGCGGATTGCCATCGCCACCGGCGGCGGCAACAACGGGGGCGATGGCTACGTGCTGGCACGCCTGGCGCGTGCGGCCGGCCTTACGGTCCAGCTGCTCGCGGTGGTGGCACCCGATCGGCTCAGTGGGGATGCCCGGCGCGCCGCCGATGAATATCTGGCGAGCGGGGCCCGGGTGCTGGCATTCAGTGCCGCGGTGCTGGCGCAATCCGAGGTGCTGGTCGACGCGCTGCTGGGTACCGGCTTGCGCTCCGAACCCCGGGCGGAATTCCTGGCGGCTATCCGGGCGCTCAATGCGGCGGGCCGACCCATCCTCGCTCTGGACCTGCCTTCCGGACTCGACGGCGATAGCGGCAAAGCCCTGGGTGAGGCGGTGCGGGCGCAGGCCACCGTCACCTTTGTCGCCCCGAAGGTCGGACTGTATGTGGGCGATGGCCCCGAGTTCGCGGGGAGCCTGTATTGCGACGATCTGCAATTGCCCGCGCCTGCGGCCGCGGCGGTACCGCCGGTGCTGGAATGCCTGGACCAGAGCGACGTCGCGCTCGCCTTGCCCGCCCGGGCGCATTCGGCGCACAAGGGAGACTTTGGCCGCGTGCTGCTGATCGCCGGTGCGCCGGGGATGGCGGGCGCGGCGCGCCTGGCCGGGGAGGCTTGCCTGCGCTGTGGCGCGGGACTCGTGAGTGTGGCCACCGCAGCCGAAAACGTGGCGGCGATCGTCGCGGACCGCCCGGAGCTGATCTGCTTTGCGGCCGACGCCGCCGGCGTGCTCAACGCGCCGCTGGCGGCCGCAACCGTGGTCGCGATCGGTCCCGGACTGGGCACCGGCCCTTGGGCGCGCGCCATGCTGGATGCCGCCCTTGCCAGCGGCAAGCCGCTGGTGCTGGATGCGGACGCACTGAATCTGCTGGCCGTGGCGCGGCAGAGCCCGCCCAGGGGCGCGATCATCACGCCGCATCCGGGAGAGGCCGGACGCCTCCTGGACGTGAATTCCGAGGCGATCCAGGCGGACCGGCTGGAATCGCTGCGGCGGCTGGTCGAGCGTACCGGCGCCCTCGTGGTGCTCAAGGGAGCGGGCACCCTGGTCGGTGCCCCGGGGCGAGTCAGTGCGATCTGTCCTTACGGCAACCCCGCAATGGCGGCGCCGGGCATGGGTGATGTCCTGACGGGCGCGATCGCCGCCATCCTCGGCCAATGCCGTGATCCCTGGCTTGCCGCGCGGGCAGGTGTCGTGGCCCACGCACTCGCCGGGGACGATCTGGCGCGCCAGGGTGGACGGAGCCTCCTGGCGCTCGACGTGGCGGGGCGCCTGTCGCGCTGGGTCAACGGCGGCCGCGCGCTCTCCAGCGCGCTTCCCGAAGCAGGACCTGC
>Ga0209131_1003134_pt1 | contig 11052 bp, 10 predicted proteins | sample GraSoi_2013_40cm_FD_185826 | JGI IMG/M metagenome (GOLD analysis project Ga0209131, IMG submission 185826) | Grasslands soil microbial communities from the Angelo Coastal Reserve, California, USA - Sample 9_17_2013_40cm (SPAdes) (version 2) | ecosystem: Environmental > Terrestrial > Soil >...
AGTCCTGCGGCGGGACCGAATGCCATCGAAACAGCGACGGCGCGATTCAAGTCCACGATGGGAGATGGTGCAATTTGCACAAGCGCATCATATAATGCGGCGATACGCTCCCAATTGGTATCTTCTGGATTCCGCGCCTGGGCGTGACACGCGGCGATGGCGGCTTGCAAGCGATACGGTCCCAACGACCCGCCAACTGCTTCTGCTCGAATGAGTGCAGCGAATCCGCGCTGGATGAGGAGTTGATCCCAGCGTCCGCGATTTTGTTCCAGTAATGGAATTGGTTCACCGGAAGGACCAGTACGCGTACGCAGACGTGAGGCTTGAATTTCCATCAACGCGACAAGCCCATGAACTTCGGGTTCGTTCGGAATCAATTCAGCAAGCACACGTCCGAGGCGGAGGGCGTCTTCACATAAGGCGGGGCGAACCCAATCGTCACCAGATGTTGCGGAATAGCCTTCGTTGAATATTAGATAAATCACTTCAAGGACGGATGATAATCGCGCGGCACGATCAATTCCAGTGGGAACTTCGAATGGGATTTGTGCCTCGGAGAGAGTCCGTTTGGCGCGGACGATGCGCTGGGCAATCGTCGGCTCGGGGACAAGAAAGGCTCGGGCAATTTCGTCGGTTGTTAGTCCACCGAGCAGGCGCAGGGTAAGAGCGAGGCGCGCTTCCTTCGAGAGGATCGGATGACAGGCGATGAAGATGAGTCGCAGGAGATCGTCACCCATGTCCTCATTCGAATCCATTTCTTCTGGAACGCCCATCGGCTGTTCAAGTTCAAGGTCGCGCCCCATCTCTTCGGTCTTACGTTCGAGGCGCACATTGCGGCGAATCTGATCGATGGCATGATGTTTGGCGGTTGCCATGAGCCACGCGCCGGGTTTATCGGGAATGCCCGATTGGGGCCACTGCTCGAGGGCAGCGACGAGGGTACCCTGCGCGAGATCCTCGGCGAGACCCACATCGCGGACGAGGCGCGTGAGGGACGCGATCAGTCTGGCGGATTCGATCCGCCAGACTGCGTCAATCGTGCGATGGATATCGGGAAGGGTCATGGTGACGATTTACTTAGCCACAGAGTTCACAGAGACTTTTGAGAAAAACTCATTTTCTCTGTGTTCTCTGTGGCAAAAGATTTTACCCGCCAAAGACTTCGTAGATCTCGCCTGCGCCTTCGCCAGCCACCTGCCAGAAGCGCCGCGAGAATTCAATGGCTTCTTCCTTCGATTTGGCTTCGACGAGTGCAAAGCCCACGACTGCCTCTTTCGCCTCGGTGAACGGACCGTCAGTAATGGTAACTTTGCCGCCAGAGGAAATGACGTGCGTGGGATTGGCTCCGAGTCCGCCAGTCGCCAATAGGACACCAGCTTTGGACATCTCTTCGATCAGTTTGCCCATGGCAGCGTACATTTCAGGGCTTGGAGGAGTAATCGGGTGGTTCGGGTCGTTCTTGGTCATCATCATGTATCTCATTTTGGTTTCTCCTATAAGGTTGAATTTTTCGTTCTATTGCCGCTGGTCTTATAAGCAAGTTTAAATTTGATTGCATTGAATGTCGAAATCAAAACTGAAACTTTGCATAATTACGTGGCACTCAGTAATACGTCGAACAAGGGATGCCAGAATCGACATGAGTTTTCTTTATTTCTTTTTGACTTTACGTGTTTTTGAATTCTTGCCATCGAGCTTCAACGTGCCTGAAGCATCGCGATGAGTTCCGGTAGTTTGCTTCACCTCAAAATTCGCGCCATTGCGGATGACATAGGCGATAGCACGTGCGTGACCCGTTCCCAAACTATAATCCGTCTTTAGCCAGGCGATGATATCTTTGAATTCCGTGAGATTTTTCTTTTTCGCTTCGGCAATAAAATCATTCGAGGTCTTGCCGGTTTTTTCTTCTACGTTGTCTAAATACGCTTGAAATGACATGGTTTTCTCCTTATTAATAAAATTTACTACTCTACTAATACGTCGAACAAGGGAGGGCAGAATCGACATGGCTGAGGGGCAATTTTGGAGTGCGTTTTTAATCTTTCGCCGTATAATACCCCAATAAGGATATTATACGGCGACCGTCCATAATCCGTTACGCCATGCGTGCCGCCGCATAACCCCTAGTTCGGCGGCTGACAGCAATAACTGTGTCAATCTGTTTTGAGATACTGTCAATCAAAAAGGAGAGTGAAACATGGGTTTTCTTCGCAATTTGTTTAGCAAAGCACCGAAAGAAGTCCCGCCGCTATCGGATGAGGAAATAGAACAAGCAAAGAAAATCTTCTTTGAATACAGTTGCAATGAATTCAATATGGCGCGTGAGGGGGAAAACTTTGGTAAATATCGCCTTAGTGAAGAGCAAAAAGCCGAGTGGAGAAATGAATTTATTGCTGGTTGGATCAGAAAACTTTCTGTAGATGACCTCGAAGCTGTTAATAGGCTCGGGGCGGCAGAAGCTATTGAAGCTGTTCCTGATTTGCTTGGCATTGCCGAGAAGGGCGACAGCTACGCAAGGTTAATGATAGCTGGTGCGATTAAGTCCGCAAGTTCTAAATATGGTATTGACAAAAATCTACGGAAGCAGACTTTAGATAGCGTTATTAAATTATCTGAATCCATTGTAGGAAGTCAGATACAGTTATCTGAAAAGCACAAAAAAGAAATCCTTGCTTTCCATCCATCAATCTTGGGTGCTTTAACCCCTGAAGAATATGTATTGAAAGTAGCAAAGTTTGTTCTTAGCGAAGCCAAGAAATAAGACCGTATCCCATCGATGAAGCCGCCGAACAAAGCATGCAGTGGATGGTGGGGATTCTCGCGATTTACAAGCATTATTCTGACTTCGGGTTTTTCCTACTCCCAAGCAGAATCCCAACCCGCCCCACCACCACTAACGCAAACCGTTGGGCGTTTTCACAATAGGTTCAAGCATGTCATCTAAAGTCGCTTTTCTATCAGATATTCACGGAAATTCCCCAGCCCTTCAATCCGTTCTTGATGATATGCAACGTGAACAATGCACACGAGTATTTATGTTGGGCGATATCATCAATGGAATCGACCCTCATGGATGTGTCCAATTACTGCGCTCATGGTGTGATAGAAATAGGGTAGAACTTGCTTCTATTAAAGGCAATGCTGAAGCATATCTGGTGACGCCAGACCGAGATTTATTAATTCAGCAGAGTGATATTTGGGACGTTGATTTATTGAACCTCCTACAATGGTGGCAGGATCATCTCTCAGAGTCAGATTTTGAGTGGGTAGATTCGCTACCTGATACTATTCGATGGAATAATGCTTTTTTGGTGCATGACTCTCCAATGGATCGCTTGGCTATTCAGTCCCAAACAGATATACCACCTCAATATCGGGAATTAAATTATCATGGACGGGGTATTACACCCGACATGACTGAATCTGATTGGCAAGAACTCATTGAATATATGCGTTTGGAAGGCATGGCTCATGTTTTTTGCGGGCATACTCATCGCCCTTTTTACAAAGAAATTGATGGACTTCTGGTTTGTAATATTGGTAGCGCGGGAATGCCCTTAGATGGAGACTCGCGTCCATCTTGGGCGATGATGACAAAAGATGATTCTGGAAATCAATCTGTATCGATTCGCCGTGTGACTTACGATATATCCTCAATGCTTCAACTCATTGACCGCACTCCTGACTATTTTGATTTTCAAATGGCAGGGTATCAAGAAGCCTACAAGAAAATGTTTTTACATGGCAATCATTGGCGAGTCTATATGCCAAACAATAGTTAAGAATAGCAACAACACCCACCGATATATGCAGCAATTATTTGGAAGCATCAAGTTAAAATTCAAAACCGTCTTACAAAACCTGCCCAACAAGGCGTGCAATCGGACGGTTTGCCACGTTCCGTTTCGAGGCATTTTTTCGCTCGAAAACATTCTTCCGTTTCGTGGGCTGGTTCTCGTAGCAACCCGCCACTAACGCAAACCGTTGGGCGCAGGTGCGCTCTTGAGTTGCATTTGGAGGCTATGTTTGTGTCTCACCGCGTAATCATATCAATTAGCGTTACTATCATAACGTGCATGCTTTGTGGTGCTCTTGGCTACGCCCGTTATGTCGATTGGCCATCCTTCGATGGGTCAAAGCGCGTTCGGGAGTATTTGCCAAGTCAATATCCAATCCAAGATGCACACTTCTACCAATATCGCAACTTTATGGATAATTGGGATCTATACAGGTTCACAACATCCCCCGCGGCAATTGAGTTCTTAGCCGCAAGTCTTCATCTCTCTTTGGAAGGAGTCGTGCACGAGTTTCCGCTAATTATTTCGAGACCGCCTCCTTACTGGTGGCATCCAGAGCTGCTGCCCGAGGCCGATCTTTACCGAAGTAGTGAAAGAGCGCCTGGCGGGCATCTATACGATCTCTTGTACTCGCAAGAGACTGGAATAGCGTATTTGATCCAGTTTGACGGTTGAGGAGACACAAGAACCAGGTCATTCCTGCGCCTAACACAACGCGCGATGGATGTGTGGAATTTTGCCGCACGCGTCACATAAAGCATTTTTCTGGCTTCGAGTTTTTTCCGCTCGCACGTAGAAGCCAATGTCACATGTTAACATAAACCGATGGACGCCTTATTGAATTTTTGACAGAAAATGTCTGGCAGCGAGGAGCATGGGAAGCATGACAACCTTATTCATTCTGATTTTGAATCTCTCCACAACAACAGACCCCATCAATGATATGCTGGGACTCGTCATCTTTGGTTTCGACTTCGTCATCTTCGCGTTGATTCTGACTGCGCTATTCAACCGGGCAGCCAACAAAAATGCCGCCAAGTTGTGGCCCAAGCTTGCGCCCGTGACCAACGGTACTTTTCACAAGGGCATCGGTCTGACTACTCCGTACCTGATCGGTAAATATCACGAATTGCCCGTGCGTGCACGTATCCGCGTGAGCGCCAGATCACGCTGGAACTATGAGTATTACTTTGAAATTTTGGCAACATCCGGCGCACGCGGGCAAAATTGGGAGTTACGCTATAACCAGGGCACTGACGGAGCACATGGCTGGGAGTTAAAGACCAAAGAACCGGCGTTTCAGGAACGCCTTTCTCAAGCTGGCTTGATGACCACGCTGCATGACTGGGAACAAAGAGTATCGCTGAAATATAACGGCAGCAAGGGAACGCTGCTGTATAGTCAACATATCTTTACGCGTGATGGATTACCTTCGCCAGAAGTATTTGGAATGCAACTCGATCTGCTAAAAAAGCTGGTGAATATTAACCAACAAGTGAATAAGGAGTCAGGCTGATGGACTGGAAGTACAAACACTTCAATCATGAGGCAATCTTCAAAGCCTCACATGACGATGTTCTCGAAGCGGCACGCACGGTCGTATCCGAATCGCTCGGTCGGATCGAGGATACGGCTGACGGTTTTATGGCGCGAGGCGACAGTGCATGGCACTCTGCCGTGGCAACCTTTCGCATCACGCCCACTCCCGATGGGACAAGACTGGCTGTCGAACTACTCGTGGAACGAGCTGCCATGCGGGGATATATGCTGGTTGATATCGGCGGTTATTACAACAGTCAGATTGACAAATGGTTTTCGGGCATCGCGCAGCGTCTCGGTGGTGCGAACGAACAAATCCTGGTAAGTAAGACCACAATGGATTCATCGGTTCAACGCGGCTGTCTGATGGGCTGCCTGGTTTATCTTATTGTGGGGGTATGTCTGGTAATAGTTGCGATCCCGCTCGATCATGCGCTGTTCTCACAAATGTCCGGATCATCACCGGGACCTTTGAGTCTATTAGCATCAACCGTCGGATTACTGGCTGGAATTGGCGCCTTTCTTTACGTGCGATATCCTGAGGCGCCCGCCTCAAAGAATTTTAGGGAATGGCTCCATGGAATCCAAAACAAGAACAGCCGGTAACGGCGATCCGTTATTATTTCCGGCAAATACCACCATACTCTGAAGGATCCAAAAATAAAAGAGATATTATTTTTCATCCTGCTGTTGCTCGCATTACCATACATGTTGAACCAGGTTCGAAAGCCAACCAGGTGGATTGGCAGATTCTTTTTGTGGGCGATGAACCTATCACATTCCAACGTGACCGACTGGGGGTTGAAGCATGTTCTGATCGAGAAGCACTTCACGATTCTGGATGTAGGTTGCGGCGGGGGCAGAACGATTCAGAAGCTGGCTGGGCTTGCAACTGAAGGGATGGTTTGGGGCGTTGACTACGCCGAGGGTAGTGTCGCCGCATCTTGCGCCACAAACAGACAGTTTATCGAGACAGGTCGAGTTGAAATTCGACAGGCTTCGGTGTCTCAATTGCCGTTTCCTAACAACAAGTTTGATCTTGTCACCGCTATGGAAACCCAATATTATTGGCCTGACCTGGTCAAAGATATGCAGGAAATCCTGCGCGTGTTAAAACCTGGCGGAACACTCATCATTATCGCGGAAAGCTACAAACGCGGCAGATATGATAGTCTGCAACAGCCGATCATGAAGTTATTGAGGTCCACCGAACTGAGTGTAGATGAACAAAAAGAATTATTTTCAACAGCGGGTTACACGGATATTCAGACGTTTGAAGAGCAGAATAAGGGTTGGATTTGCGCGATAGGTAGAAAGCTATACAACGAGGTTGAAAATGGAAATATACGATGATGACCTCATTAGGTTTGAAGCGGAGGGTGCCAAGCCGTTACCGGACACAGATGAGCAAGGCTACGTTGAAAATAACGGCGCGCGAATCTGGTACGCAACATACGGGTCCGGCTCCTCTGTAATTCTATTGCATGGCGGACTCGGTCATAGTGGCAATTGGGGCTATCAAGTCCCGGCGTTGGTCGAGAACGGCTATCGCGCCGTTTTGATCGACAGTCGTGGACATGGTCATAGCACACGCGATGTGAGTCCATATTCGTATGAATTGATGGCATCCGATGTTTTAGGAGTGATGGATACGTTACATATTAAGCAGGCGGGTTTTGTGGGCTGGAGCGATGGCGCGTGCACATCATTGATCCTTGCGGCGAAAGATCCCGCACGGGTGGCGGGTGTGTTCTTCTTTGCGTGCAACATGGACCCAAGCGGCACAAAGGAATTCGAATTCACTCCCATCATTGGACGATGCATTAGCCGGCATATGAAGGACTATGCAGAGCTATCGTCCTCACCAGAGCAATTCAATGAATTCTCCGAGGCAGTCAGTCTCATGCAGAAAACGCAACCTAATTATTCGGCGAATGATCTGGCGCAGATCAATGTGCCGGTTGCGATCGTGCAGAGCGAGCATGATGAATTCATCAAGCGTGAACATGCCGAATATCTCGCGCAGAACATCCCCAATGCAGAATTTATTTATCTCCTGGGTGTGAGCCACTTCGCACCGCTGCAGAGACCTGAACAATTCAACAGCGCCATGCTTGGGTTTCTTGGCAAAATCCTATCTTGAAGAAAGCGAATGGGAATCGCTGGGCAAAATTAGATTGACTGACCCGCTTACTTCGAATTCACCCACATGGTTGTCTACGACTCGCTGCGATCCGTCTACAGAAAATACGGAATAAATTTTAACACCTTGCCCTGCATCCATTTGATATTTGCGCTTTCGTTTGATAGTGGTGGTATCATCGCCTCATGACCTTGATACGATTCGTGCATGTTCTATTTCAACAACCCACAAGGGAATTTAATCGAGTTTGAGAGTTATGATTCAAGCATATAAAGATGTGTATTTTACAAGTGATCCATGTCCACGCCAATTTTAGCCACTAAACTTTATATTCCCCCAGCTCGGCCCAAAGTCGTACTCCGTCTGCACCTGATTGAGCGGCTGAACGCGGGTCTGCATCGCAAACTGACTCTCATCTCCGCTCCTGCCGGCTTTGGTAAAACCACGCTGATCAGCGAATGGGTCACCAGTTGCAATCAGCCAGTTGCCTGGATCTCGTTGGATGAAGGGGACAACGACCCTGCACGTTTTCTGACGTATCTCGTCACGGCGCTGCAACTGATTGATGAGAATATTGGAAAAAAACTACTGCGCGCACTCCAATCTCCCCAGTCGCCAGCCATCGAATCGATTCTGACCTCCCTGCTCAACGAAATCAACTCCATCCTCAATCCTTTTGTCCTTGTCCTTGACGACTATCACATTATTGATGCCCAACCGATTGATCAGGCTCTCACGCTCCTGCTCGAACACTTGCCGCCCCAGATGCATTTAGTCATCATCACGCGTGAAGATCCAGATTTACCTCTGGCGCGGTTACGTGCCAGCGACCAATTATCTGAACTGCGCGTCACTGATTTGCGATTTACTCCTGCCGAGACCGCCGAATTTCTTAATCAGGTGATGGGGCTGACCCTCTCCGCAGAAGATGTGGCGGCACTGGAGGCGCGCACCGAAGGCTGGATTGCCGGACTGCAATTGGCCGCGATTTCATTGCAGAGTTATAAAGACGCATCGAGCTTTATAGAGTCTTTCACGGGCAGTCATCATTTTGTGATGGATTACCTGGTCGAAGAAGTCTTGGGGCAACAACCCGAAAATATTCAAAGCTTCCTGTTGCACACCTCGATCCTTGATCGCATGTGCGGACCGCTGTGTGACGCGGTATTACTCGATCCGTCGGTTTCAGGTCAGGAAACCCTGGCATATCTTGAACATGCCAACCTATTCCTCATCCCATTGGATAACGAACGGCGCTGGTATCGCTATCATCATCTCTTTGCAGATTTGCTGCAGCAGCGACTTCATCAAAGCATCGCTTCCTCAGCCGAAGATGTGGAAAGCCGCGTGAGCGAATTGCATATCCGCGCCAGCCAGTGGTATGAAGATAATAACCTGGATATCGAAGCATTTCACCATGCTACTGCGGCCAATGATATCGAGCGCGCTGAAAGTCTGATTGCTGGAAAAGGGATTCCCCTCCATCTGCGTGGCGCGGTGACTACCATATTAAACTGGTTCGATTCCCTGCCGATCACAGCATTGAACGCCAGGCCATCGTTGTGGTGGAGATATGCCGCGTTACTGCTGGTAAGTGGCCAAACAACCGGAGTGGCAGAGAAATTACAAGCGGCTGAGGCAGCATTAGAGGTCGCTCTGCAAGGGGCCGAGCCGGATGACAAGACTCGCAACCTCATTGGGCAAATTGCCGCGGCCCGGGCTACATTGGCTCTCACCAGTTACGATGCGGAAACCATGATCGCCCAATCGCGGCGCGCATTGGAATATCTACACCCCAACAACTTATCCACCCGGGCGAACGCCAATTGGACGCTGGGGACTGCGTACATGTTCCAGGGAGACCGTGCCGCAGCCCGCCGGGCGCTTACGGAAGCCATCTCTCTCATCCGAACATCTGGGGATATCTTTACCACCATATTGGCAACCCTTACCTTCGGCGCTGTACAGGAAGCAGATAACCAACTCCATCTGGCAGCTGAGACCTACCAGCGCATCCTCCAACTGGCAGGTGATCAGCCTCTCCAAATTATCGGCGAAGCACATCTTGGCCTGGCTCGTATACTCTACGAATGGAACGACCTGGCTGGCGCTGAACAACACGGGCAACAGAGCCTTCACTTGGAGCGGCAGTATGATACAGTCATTGACCGATTCATTATCTGTGAGATATTTCTGTCCCGCATCAAACTGGCTCAGGGAGATCTGTCCGGCGCGGCTGCAATCTTAGCCAAAGCGGATCAATCTGCGCGCCAGAAAAATTTTGTGTATCGCATCCCTGAAGTAGTCGCCGCACAAGTGGTGACATTGCTGCGTCAGGGCAATGTGGCGGTGGCGGCTCGTCTAGCGCAGGCGTATGATCTGCCCATCGTTCAGGCTCGCGTTTACCTTGCACAGGGAGATCCGTCCGCGGCGTTGGGGGTATTGGAGAGATGGCGTCAACAGGTGGAGGCAAAGGCTTGGAAGGACGAGCAGCTTAAGATGACGGTTCTTGAGGCGGTCGCGTATCAGGCGCAAGGCGAAAAGGATAAAGCAATCCAAATGCTGAGTGATGCGCTATCCATAGCAGAGCCGGAGGGGTTCATCCGCATCTTTGTGGATGAAGGATTGCCGATGGCTCAACTCTTAGCCGAAGCTGTTGCTCGTGGAATCTCTCCGGACTATGCAGCGAAGTTGCTGGCTATATTGGAAGCCGAGCAGCAAGCGAGCGAAAATAAACTGGACGTATCTTCTGCTCAGCTCCTCAGCGAACCATTGAGCCAACGCGAGTTGGAAGTGCTGCAACTCATTGCTCAGGGGCTTTCCAACGATGAGATTGGCAAACAACTTTTTCTTGCGTTGGATACGGTAAAGGGGCACAACCGCAAAATCTTCGACAAACTGCAAGTACAAAGACGCACCGAAGCTGTGGCACGCGCACGCGAGTTGGGTCTGCTGTAATCAAAAGTCAGCGGGGCAACGCTTTCCTTCACTTTCAATAATCCCACAACAACACTCCGAAATAACACTTTAGTGTCTACACGTTGACCGGCGTTGTAGATATATTCCCTGTATATTGATCAACGAAAGTACAGAGTAATGGAAACCAACCTCACCCCAAAGCCTGAACTAAGTCAGCCCTTGATCTATGAGATCAAGATCGAAGGACATCTGGGCACGCAATGGACAGACTGGTTTGGAGGCCTGACGATCACGCTGCAAGACAACGGCGATACGCTTCTTACCGGACCTGTAGCTGATCAAGCCGCCCTGTACGGATTGCTCAAAAAAGTGCGTGATTTAGGAATGCCGTTGGTCCTGGTCCATCGCATTGTACCTAGCCAGGCAGATGCCTCAGATGTCAAACTGTAAATTGAGCCAAGTCACTTAGTCAAGTCAACCGTCACATCCTTTAGGAGAAAATCAAATGACAACCCGCACCACCCAAACATCACCTCTTATTATCGCAAGAGTCGCAGGGTTTCTGTATCTAATACAGGCCATACTCGGTATCTTTAGCTTACTGTATGTTTCTTCCAAGCTGATTGTGTCCGGAGATGTCGCAGCAACCACCCA
>Ga0209131_1003139_pt1 | contig 11046 bp, 10 predicted proteins | sample GraSoi_2013_40cm_FD_185826 | JGI IMG/M metagenome (GOLD analysis project Ga0209131, IMG submission 185826) | Grasslands soil microbial communities from the Angelo Coastal Reserve, California, USA - Sample 9_17_2013_40cm (SPAdes) (version 2) | ecosystem: Environmental > Terrestrial > Soil >...
GGCCGCCAGCCGCACGTGCATGCGCACGCGCTGGCCGCCGTCGGGGTCGCGCGCTTCGGCGGAGGCGACGCATGGGTCGTCCGCGGCGAGCCGACCCGCGCCGATCGGGTTGCGGAAGTGCGCGAGCACCTGCTCGGGGTATTCGCTCACGGAGACGCCGCGCGCCGCGAACCGCGCTGCAGCTCTTCCCAGACCGGCGAGAGCGCGCGCAGCTTCCGCGTCGCCGCGATCACGAGCTCGGCCGCGCGCTCGATCTCGCCCTCGGTGTTGCCGCGGCCGACGCCGAAGCGCAGCGCCGACAGCGCGCGCGCCTCGGCCGCGCCCAGCGCGCGCAACACGTGCGACGCCTCGCGCTTCGCCGAGGTGCAGGCGGAGCCGGTCGAGAGCGCGAGCTCCGGCAGTGCCGCGAGCAGTGCTTCGCCCTCGGCGCCGAGGAACGAGACGTTGAGGTTCCCGGGCAGGCGGTGCTCGAGCGAGCCGTTCAGCGCGAGCTGCGGCAGCTCGGCCGAGAGGCGCGCCCAGAGGCGATCGCGGAGCGCGACGAGGTGGCGGGCATCGCCGTCGCGCTCCGCGCGCGCGAGCTCCGCCGCGCGGCCGAAGCCGACGCACAGCGGCACGGGCAGGGTGCCGCTGCGCAGCCCGCGCTCGTGACCGCCGCCGTGCAGCAGCGGCTCGAGCCGCGCCAGCGGCGCGTTCCGCCGCACGACCAGGGCGCCGACGCCCTTCGGGCCATAGAGCTTGTGCGCGCTGAGCGACAGGAAGTCTACACCGAGCTGTGTCACATCGAGCGCGAGCGAGCCGGCGGACTGCGCGGCGTCGCAGTGGAACGCGGCGCCCGACTCGGCGGCCAGCTCGGCGAGCTCCGCGATCGGCTGGATCACGCCGATCTCGTTGTTCGCGTGCATGACGGAGACGAGCAGGGTCGGCTCGCGCAGCGCCGCGCGCAGGCGCTCCGGGTCGACGAGGCCGTCGCCGCCCACCGGGAGCAAGGTCGCGCGAAAGCCCTCGCGCTCGAGAGCGGCCAGCGGGTCGAGCACCGCCCGGTGCTCGGTGCGGAGAGCGATCACGTGGCTCACGCCGGCGCGCGCGCGCCGCAGCGCGCGGGCGCCACCGAGCAGCGCGAGGTTGTTCGCCTCGGTCGCGCCCGAGGTGAAGATCACTTCGCGCGCGTCCGCTCCGACGAGAGCCGCGATCGCCGCGCGCGCGCGTTCGACGGCCTCGGAGGCGCGCCAGCCGAACGCGTGCGTGCGGCTCGCCGCGTTGCCGAACTCCTCGCTGAAGTACGGCAGCATCGCCGCGACGACGCGCGCGTCGCACGGCGTCGTCGCGTGGTGGTCGAGGTAGATGGGTCGCTGCACGGGAACCGCCCTCCGGCGCCCTTGCCCCCCCGCGTCCGGCGGCGCCATTCTGCGCCGTCGGGCGCGGGGTCGCCAGGTTGGGAGGTCGCATGAGGTTCGCGGCGAGGATCGCCGCCACGGCGCTCGCATTCGCCTTCGTCGCCGAGGCGCGGGCCGACACGGACGTGGAGCCGAACGCGGACGCGCTCTTCGCCCTCGCGAGCGAGCAGGCCTTCGGCGCGAGCGCGGTCGAGGTCTGGAAGAGCGAGTGGGACGAGCGAGAGATCACCTTCGGCGTGGCGCGCCGCTGGGAGAGCGGTCGGGTCGCGCTGGTGCTGCGTGTGTTCTCGCCGCACAACTACGACCCGCTCTCGTTCCTGCTCCGGCCGCGCGCGAGCGGCATGCCGTCGATCGAGTACTACCGCTCGCCGAAGCTGTTTCCGATCGGCCCGAAGAGCGGGCGCACGCTCGACGTCCAGGTCGCGAGCCAGCTCGAGCGCCTGCCGTTCGCACCCGGCCTGCCCGCGCTCGCGGATTTGTGGCCGGCGCGCGCCGCGGACTACTCGCTCGCGCGTCTGCCCGACGCCGAGGTCGCCGGCAGGCCATGCCGCGTGCTCGAGCAGCGGCTGCGCCGCGCCGACGGCGCGTACGACCGCATCGTGACCTCGCTGGCGCGCGATTCCCACCTCGCGCTCGAGACCCGCTACCTGCGCGGCGAAAAATGGGTGCGCCGAGTCACAGTTCTGCCGAGCGACGTCGATCGCACCGGCTCGCGCCCGGTCGCGAGGCGCCGCAGCGTCGAGCGGCCCGGCGAAGCGACTCAGGTTCTCACGCTCGAGCGCTTCAGTCTCGACCCGGTCTTTCCCGATCAGCTCTTCACGAGCTCGAACCTGCGGACCGGGCGGTTCCCCTCCTACTGAGACGCGTGCGCTCAGCGACGGACGGATGCCGCCGGATGGTGCGGCATGCGTTGCAAGTCTCTCGCTCTCGTATTTGCGCTGACTCCGTTCCTGGTCGGTTTCGACGGACCGGAGGCGCGCGACGCCCTCGATGCGGCGCTGCGCAACCTCTATCAGCCCGACATGCTCGTCGCGGTCGAGCTGCGCATCGACGCCGGCCTGCCCGACGAGGAAGGCGTGACCTTCGCCTACGGCCGCAAGACCAAGGGCGGCGAGACGCGCACGCTGGTGTACGACGGCGACGGCCGGCGTGACTCCGCGCGCGTCCTGTTGTTCCAGAAGCCTGGTCAGGAGGACCACGCCTTCACCTCCGTCGGCACGCGCGGACAGGTGCGGCCGGTGTCGATGGGCCGCTATCGCGCATCGATGTTCGGCAGTGACTTCAACTACGCCGATTTCCGCTCGCGCAGCTCCGACGACTACCGCATCGAGGTGCTCGGCGAGGACAAGATCGACGGCGAGGACTGCCGCGTCCTGCGCCTGCGCCCGCTCGAGGGCCCGTACACGATGCTGCTCGCCTGGATCTCGCAGGATCGCCCGGTGATCTTGCGGACCGACTACTTCGACGAAGCGGGCCTGTGGAAGCGCTACAGCGCCCGGGTGGACCGCATCGAGCGCAACATCGACTGGTGGGTTCCGATGGAGGACGAGATGATCGACCTGCGCACCGGCCGCCACACCATCCGCCGCGTCCGCAACCTGATCGTCGGCGCAGAAGTCCCCGACGAAGCGTTCACGCTGACCCAGCTCGCCCGCGGCCGAATGCCTAGCTTCTAACTCTGCTCCGGAGCCGAAGCCGCAAGCGGAGTGCAAAGCACGGAGCGCGCAGTGAGGCGCAGCCGAGCGAAGCACGGGTGGCGCGTGGCCGCCCACGCGCCGGACCCCGTAAGACCTGTCAGGCGCCGAACGACTGACCGCAGCCGCAAGTGCTCGTGGCGTTCGGGTTCTCGATCTTGAACCCCGCGCCGTTCAGGTCGTCGATGTAGTCGACCTTGGTGCCGAGCAGGTACACGGCGCTCTTCGAGTCGACCACGACCGGAACGCCGTTCTCTTCACTCTTCTGATCCCATTCGCCGACTTTGTCGTCGAACATCAACTGGTACTGCAGGCCGCTGCAGCCGCCGCCCACGACTTTGAGTCGCAGCGCGTAGCCCGCGCGCCCGTCGCGCTCGATGAGCTGCCGAACCTTCGTAGCCGCTGATTCCGTGAGAGAGACGACCGACATAGACCGCTAGTCTAGGCTGGGCGCGCCCGATGGCAAATCGGCTGCTCCGGCGCCCGGTTCACGGATTCGCAGGTTGGCGTCCGAACAGCAGGAAAACCTCGCGGTTTCCCTTGGGCCCGGCCAGCGCGCTCTCGGACTCCCCCAGTGCCACCAGGCCGAGGGCTTCCGCCGCCTCCCGCACCTCGCGCACGGCGCGGGCGCGCAGCTCGGGATCGCGCACCACGCCCTTCGGCGCCGCTTTGCGCTCGAGCTCGAACTGCGGCTTCACCAGGACGAGCAGCCGGCCGCCCGGTCGCACGAGGGCGCGCAGCCGCGGCAGCACGACCTTGAGCGAGATGAACGAGACGTCCGCGGTGACCAGGTCGTAGGGCGCGCGCCCGCCGAGCTCGAAGTAGCGCACGTTGGTGCGCTCGAGTGACTCGACCCGGGGATCGCTGCGCAGCTTGTGGTCGAGCTGGCCGCGGCCGACGTCCAGCGCGAACACGCTCGCTGCGCCGCGCTGCAGGAGACAGTCGCTGAAGCCGCCGGTCGACGCGCCGACGTCCGCGCAGCGCAGCCCCGACGGGTCCAGGCCGAGCGCGTCGAGCGCGCCGGCGAGCTTCTCGCCGCCGCGGGACACGTAGAGGCTGCGCTGCGCGAGCACCGGCACGGCGTCCGCGGCCACCAGAGTCGCGGGCTTGTCGACCACGCGATCGCCGAGCCGCACCTCGCCGGCCTGGATGCGCACCTGAGCGCGCGCGCGCGTCGACTCGAGGCCGAGCTCGACCAGCCGCTGATCGAGGCGGACCCGAGGCGCCGCCACGACTCAGCGGCCGAGCAGCTCGCGAACCGCCCTCTCGATGCCGGCGGCGTCGAGCCCGATGGCTTCGCGCCACTCGTCCTGCGAGCCGTGCTCGACGACCTGGTCGGGCACGCCGAGCGCGCGCACCGGCACCGAGATGCGCTGCGCCGCGAGCGAAGCGAGCACCGCGTCGGCGAAGCCGCCGTGAATGCTGTGCTCCTCGACGACGACCAGCGCGCGGCAGCGGCGCGCGAGCTCGCCGAGCCAGCGCGCGTCGACGGGCTTCGCGAAGCGCGCGTTCAGCACCGCGGCCGATATGCCGTGCTCCTCGAGTCTCTGCGCTGCGTCCTGCGCCGCGGCGACCGAGTGACCCAGCGCGACGATCGCGACGTCGCGCCCGTCGCGCAGGAGCTCCGCCTCGCCGATCTTCAGGCTCTTGATCTCGCCGTCGAGCGGCACACCCGGCGCGGAGCCGCGCGGGAAGCGCAGCGCCGCCGGGCCCGGGTGCTCGATCGCGGTCTTCAGCATCTGGCGCAGCTCGTTCTCGTCCTTCGGCGCCATCACGACCATGTTCGGGAGCGCGCGCAGATAGGCGATGTCGTAGAGACCCTGGTGAGTCGCCCCGTCGGCGCCGACCAGGCCCGCGCGATCGAGCGCGAAGGTCACGTCGAGGTTCTGCACGCACACGTCGTGCACGATCTGGTCGTACGCGCGCTGCAGGAACGTCGAGTAGATCGCGCACACCGGCTTGAGTCCCTCGGTCGCGAGACCCGCGGCGAAAGTCACGGCGTGTTGCTCCGCGATGCCGACGTCGTAGAAGCGATCCGGGAACGCGCGCTCGAACTTGTCGAGGCCGGTGCCGCCCGCCATCGCCGCGGTGATTCCGACGATGCGCGGGTCCTGCTTCGCCAGCTCGATCAGCGCGTCGGCGAACGCGCCGGTCCACGAGGGCTTCCCGGGCGGCGACTTCTTCATCGTCCCCGAGGAGACCTCGAACTGTTCGACGCCGTGATACTTCACCGGGTCGGCCTGCGAGAATTCGTAGCCGTAGCCCTTCTCGGTGCGGCAGTGCACGAGCACCGGGTGCTCGTTGTCCTCGATGTCGCGCACGTTGCGCAGCGCTTCGATCAGCTCCGTGAGGTTGTGCCCGTCGATCGGGCCGATGTAATTGAAGCCGAGGCCCTCGAAGAGCTGCGCGGGCGAGATGAATGCCTTGAAGCTCTGCTCCGCGCGCCGCGCCATCTCGACGAGCTCGTCGCCCGCACCCGGAATCGACTCGAGGAAAGTCTTCACCGCGTGCTTCAGGCGCCGCGTCTGCGGCGCGGACCAGCGCCGCGCGAGGAACGAAGTCAGCGCGCCGACGTTCGGCGAGATCGACATCTCGTTGTCGTTCAGCACCACCACGAGGTTCGACAGCCGGAGATACCCGGCGTTGTTCAAGCCCTCGTAAGCCATGCCGGCGGTGAGCGCGCCGTCGCCGATCACGGCGACGACCTTCTCCTTGCCGCCGCGGCGCCGGATCGCCTCGGCGATGCCGGTCGCGGCCGAGATCGAGGTGCCCGCGTGACCCGCGCCGAACACGTCGTACACCGATTCGTGTCGGCGCAGGAACTTGCCCATGCCGCCGCGCTTGCCGATGCTGCCGAACTCCTCGCGCCGGCCGGTGAGCATCTTGTGCGGGTAGCCCTGATGGCCGACGTCCCAGATCAGCTTGTCGCGCGGGGTCTCGAACACGTAGTGCAGGGCGACCGCGAGCTCGACCGCGCCGAGCCCGGCGGCGAGATGTCCGCCGGTCTTCGAGATCGTGTCGATGATCTCGCCGCGCACCGCGGCCGCGACTTCGGCCAGTCGCGCTTCGGGCAAGCGCCGCAGGTCCTCTGGCGCCCGGATCTGGTCGAGAATCGGGCTCATCTCCCCCCTACCTCAGTCTGCCGCTGGCGGCGGTCGCCAGGCCGCGGAGGAACCCGCCGGCCGCGCCGAACGAGTCCGCGACCTCGAGCGCACGGTCGACTTCTTCGCGCACGCGCGCGCGCGCGCCGGCTTCGTCGGCGACCAACAGGATCGAGCACTCGTCGCGGCCGCCGTCGAGCAGGTCGTCGACGAGCTGGAACGCGACGCCGTAGGCGAGGCCGAACGCGTCGAGTGACTCGAGCTCGCGCGCGGAGCGGGCGGCGACCACGCCCGGCGCCCAGACACAGAAGCGAAACAGCGCGGCGGTCTTGCGCTCGTGGATCGAGCGCACCAGCGCGGCGTCGGCGCTCTCGGGCCGGAACGCCAGGTCGTCGACCTGGCCCCCGACCAGCGCGCGCGAGCCCGCCGCGTGCGCCAACCGGCCCACGACCGCGATCGGCACCGCCGCGCGCGCGAGCTCCTCGAACGCCGCCGCCAGCAGCGCGTCGCCGGCCAGAATGGCGTTCGCCTCGCCGAACTTCACGTGCACCGTCGGCCGACCGCGGCGCAGATCGTCGTCATCCATCGCGGGCAGGTCGTCGTGCACGAGTGAGTAGGTGTGCACCAGCTCGACCGCGGCCGCGAGCGGAGCGGCGCGCTCCGGCGCGAGCTTGCACGCGTGTGCCGCGGCGAACACGAGCGCGGGCCGCAGGCGCTTCCCGCCCGAGTACACCGCGTAGCGCATCGCCTCGTGCAGGATCGCGGGTGACTCGTCGCTGCGCGGGAGACTGCGCTCGAGCTGTGCGTCGACGCGCGCGCAGCACTCGTCGAGGAACAGCTCGAGGTCCGGCTCGCTCATGACTCGTCTCCACGCGGTCCGCTGGCGCCGCCCTCGAGCTCGAAGTCGCGCTCGGTCGGGGCGCTCGCCCCCTCCTCGAGCTTCTTGATGCGCAGCTCGGCGACCTCGAGTCGGCTGGAGCAGCGCCGCGCGAGCGCCACACCTTCCTCGAACGCGGCCAGCGCCTGCTCGAGCTCGAGCTCTCCGCTCTCCAGCTTCGCGACCAGGGCCTCGAGCGACGCCAGGCTGGCCTCGAAGCGCGGCTCGGCAGATTCGTCTCCGGCGCGGCGAGTGGCCATCCGTCGCGGTCCTCCCTCTAGGGCTCGCCGTCCGGCTCGCCCTCGGACTGGCGCACCGTAGCGCGGATTCGGCCGTGCGCGAGCCGCAGCAGGATAGCGTCTCCCGGAGAGACTTCGGCGGGCTTGCGCAGCAGCCGCCCGTCGGACTCCCGGAACGCGAGTGTGTAGCCACGCCCGAGCACCGCGAGCGGCGAGAGCGCGTCCAGCCGACCCGCTGCGCCCGCCACCCGGGCCGCGGCACGCTCGTGAGCGCGCCGCGCCGCGCTCGCCAGGCGCAGCGCGAGGTCGGCAAGATGCCGGCGAAGCTCGCGCAGGCGCTGCGCGGGATGCACGAGCCCGCGGCGCAGCGCTTCGAGGCGGTGCGCGAGATCGCGCAGGCGGGCGCGCGTGCGCGCAGTCATGCGGGCCTCGAGCGCGTCGATCCGCTGGAGCAGCGCCGCGGCGTCGGGCGCGACCAGCTCGGCGGCCGCGGTCGGCGTCGCGGCGCGCGCGTCCGCGACGAAGTCGGCAAGCGTCCAGTCGACCTCGTGACCGATTGCCGAGACGACCGGAGTCTCCAACGCGAAGATCGCGCGCACGAGCTCTTCGCGGTTGAAGTTCCAGAGATCCTCGAGTGACCCGCCGCCGCGCGCCAGTACGATCACCTCGACGTCCTTGCGCTCCGCGAGCAAGTGCAGCCCGCGCACCAGCTCGCGCCAGGCGCCCTCCCCTTGCACGCGCGCGTCGTAGAGCACGACCTCGAGCGCGGGACAGCGGCGCCGCAGCGCGCGCAGGAAGTCGTGGATCGCCGCGCCCTGCGCGCTGGTCACCAGGCCAATGCGCTTGGGCATGAAGGGCAGCGGGCGCTTGTGCGAGGGATCGAAGAGCCCCTCGGCCTCGAGCGCGGCGCGCATCCGCTCGAACGCGACGCGCAGCGCGCCGTCACCCACCGCCGCGAGCCCCGACACCACGAGCTGCAGAGCGCCGCGCTCCGCGTACAGATCGAGCCGGCCGCGCGCCCGGACGAGCATGCCGTCCTGGGGCTCGAGCGCGGGGTCGAGCTGCGAGCTCCGGAACATCACTGCGCGCAGGATCGCGCCCTCGTCCTTCAAGTCGAAGTACAGGTGCCCCGGGCGCGAGCGGAAGAGCGAGGCGATCTCGCCCTCGACGCAGACGTCGCCCCACTCGTCGCGCAGCGCCCCGCGCAGGAGCTCGATGAGCTCCGAGACGGCGAGCACGGGAACGCCGTCGGCTTGTGCGCTGAACACCGCCACGAGCGCACGTTACCGCGCGCCGGGGCTGGCGTCCCTATCTCGCGATCGCGATTACCTCGCGACCACCGCGCCGGATGTGTACGACGAGAGACGGGTCGCGATCTGCGCCGACCACGCGTCGATCGCGTTCTCCGCGTCGCCGAGCTGCCACTGCGCGGCCGTCGCCAGGCTCCCACCGCCGACGCGCCGGTCGACTCCGGCCGCCAGGACCTGGCCGGTCAGGGAGTCAGTCACCTTGGCCTCGGCCTGCGCCGAGCCGACGAACGGGTAGGTTCCGGTGGCGACGTACTTCAAGGTCGCAAGCGCGCGCGCCTGCGGAACGAGCATCGAGATCGTGCGCAGCACCGGCGTCGCGGACGACGCGTCCTCGATCGCCACCGTCAGCGTCATCACGCCGGGTCCGGGCTCGGTCGCGATCTGGTACTTCGTCGCGAGCTGCTTCTCCAGGGACGCGTAGAAGTAGTTGGCGAGCTGGGTCTGGTCCTTCGGGGACACCTTCACGTCGTCGCCGGCCCAGAACATGACCGGATGGATCATGACCTTGGTGTACTGCTTCCAAGCGGCGCTCGAATCGACGTAGCGGAGGTTGGCCAGCGGCGGGCCGCTGGCGACATCGAGGCGGCCCGGAGTCTCCGTGACCGTGAGCTTCGCGCAAAGCGCGTCGCCCATGAACGGGCAGTAGGTCGTGTCGGCGATCTTCGTCTGCTGCGTCGTCGCGCAGGCCGCGGCGAGCGCGAGAACGAGTCCGACGCCAATCCGACGCGAGCGACGCAGGCGCGCGCGAAGTGAGTCACGGTCTCTCATGTCGATTCCTTTGCTCGGGGTTCGTGAGCGAAGGGATTCTCGCACGGGGCGCACCCGCGCGCGCGCTCGGCTCAGCCCGTGCCTTCTCTGGCGAGCCGGCCGACCAGCGCGTCCGCGATCAGCTCCTCGGCGATCACCACCTCGGACGCGCCGGCGCGGCGCAGCAACGCGCCGCGCTGGCTGTTCGCGCCCGTGACGAGGATCTTGATGCTCGGATTGAGGGCGTGAGCCATCAGTGTGATCGCGAGCTTGCGGTCCGGGTCCTCGGTGGTCACCACGAGCGCGCCGGCGCGATCGATCGCCGCGACCTTCCCGAGGACGCCGTCGTCTTCGCCGGCGTCCGCCTGCACGATCAGGAAGCCCGCCTCGGACGCGCGCGCCGCTAGGTCGTCCGAGCGATCGACGACGATCACGGTCCGGCCCGCGTCGCGCGCTTTCGCGGCCACGAGCTGGCCGAGCGGGCCGAAGCCGATGACGACCACGTGGTTCACGAGCTTGTCGAGCTGCTGTTCCATGCGGCGATTCTCCCGGTACGACAGCGCGGGCGCGCTGCTCAGCGTGCCGCTCAGGTTCGAGATCGCATAGCCGGCGACCATCAGGAAGATGAACATCGTGCCTATCATGAACACGCGCTGGGAGTGGTTGAGGCCAGAGAAGTCGCCGAGCGTGGCGACCAGGTTCGTAGCGTTCCAGATCGCGGTGAAGCCCTTTTCGCGGAGCCCTTGATCGGACTCGTCGAGCAGCAGCAGCCCGACCGCACAGAGCACGAGGTTCGAGAGCAACAAGCCGAGCGCGCGCGCCAGGCGCCGGCGCCACTCGCGAATCTCCAACTCGCCCAGCCGGGCGGCGCGGACGCGATAGATCGGCATCGGGTTCTACCCGCTGCCCAGCCTAGCGGAAACCTCGCGGGGCGCGCGCGACTAGGCGCCGCCCTCGCTGTGCAGCTTCGAGAACACCGTCCAGCTCTTGAGTAGCTCGACGGCGCGCGAGAGCTGGCGATCCGAATCGAGCTGCTTCTCGAAGCGCGCGGCCTTCCCGGCCTCGCCGCCCGCCTCCGGGTTGTCCGGCTCGACGGCGGGCTCCGGCGCGGGCGCGGGCTCCGGCTTCGCCTCGGGCTTCGGTTTCTGCTGCGAGCCGAAGTGACCTTCGAGGTCGACCTCGCCCATCGGATGGCGGGCCTGTTCCTTGGTCGCCTTTTGCGCGGCCAGCTCGGGTTCGCTGTACGGCTCGACCAGGACGTCGGGCTGCACGCGCACTTCCTGAATCGAGCGGCCGCTCGGCAGATAGTAGAGCGCCGTCGTGAGTCGCAGACCCGAGCCGTCCTCGAGCGGAATGATCGTCTGCACGGAGCCCTTGCCGAAGGTCTGCGTGCCGAGCACGAGCGCGCGCTTGTGGTCCTGCAGCGCGCCCGAGACGATTTCCGACGCCGACGCGCTGCCGCCGTTCACGAGCACGATCATCGGGTACTCGGGCTCGGTGCCTTCCTTCTTCGCGTGCCACTCCATGCGGTTTCCGCCGTTCCGGCCCTCGGAGAAGACGATCATGCCGTCGTCGATCCAGACGTCGCCGACCTTCACCGCCTGGTCGAGCAGCCCGCCCGGGTTGTCGCGCAAGTCGAGCACGAGGCCGCGGAAGTTCCCGCCCGCCGTCTCGTGCGCCT
>Ga0209131_1003140_pt1 | contig 11043 bp, 11 predicted proteins | sample GraSoi_2013_40cm_FD_185826 | JGI IMG/M metagenome (GOLD analysis project Ga0209131, IMG submission 185826) | Grasslands soil microbial communities from the Angelo Coastal Reserve, California, USA - Sample 9_17_2013_40cm (SPAdes) (version 2) | ecosystem: Environmental > Terrestrial > Soil >...
GGGGGGGGGGGCGGAAGCTTTATCATGCATTCAAACTCGAGAGCTGTCCTTCATACATTTGATACCCCATAACTTCACCCTCATTCCTCTTTCACCTGTATCGTCAACCTCTAATCATACACAAGTTGGATTCTACAAGAAGTTGAAACTATTCTGGGAATTTGCGTCACCAAAAGATTGGGGACTCTACCCTGGTGAGTGTAAAGCCGCTCACGAGGAGGTAATGACAAATATTTACCGCAGCGTGGTATCCAACCAAGCCTGGACGCAAGGGGTGGCCCGATCCACACTTTCCTCACCCGCATGTTCACCCAGCTATCGGTTTATATGGGCCACGTCCGCTGACTTGTGCATAGATTGTTCTGGAAGTTTGACACCATCCCAAAGGATCACCTTAGTTGTTCCTATTTCATGCACAGAATACCAAAGTGAGGTCTTATGGTTCTGACTAGCATCTCAGTGGAACGGCTCAAATGAACATGCGAACGAGGAGTACATATTTACCCGAGCAACACGGACACGACCTGGATGCCTCAGACTCTGCCGCCATTTACAGGAGGAAAGCCACAAAACCGCTGGGTAGAGAAGCCTGATGGTGGCAATCGCGCAACGATTTGGGAAGGCGTATGTTAATGTGTAGCATTCGGTGCTAGTTATTTAATTGCACCACTATTCTACCAGCTCTCTGGCTTCTTCGTCCCTTGTTTCCTTCGTTGGCCAGAATTTGAAGCTCTGCAGCGGCGTATTGCTCTTTGCCCTCGTGTCGATAATTTCCCGAAATATGGGGGTAATTTCATCGCTTTCGTATTGTCGAAGCCATCTACGGTACTTGAAGCCCAGAGCCTTCAGGTTTGGACAGAGGCTGACTACCCAAGCTGGACTAGGACGGGTGACAGAAGCGCCTTCATGGCCTCTGGTATGTATGTTTACCGAGTTCTCCCTGGCTCTCTTGGCCAGCATTGAAGAAAGAAACTTCTTTCCCAACGCATCTGGTCGAACCAGTCCAAGGATCAACTCTTCAACTTCTGGAATCGCCTTCAGCGCTGAAATAAGATATTGGTCGTAGCACTGGGTGTCCAGGTGTAGAACCCTCGGTCGAAGGATTTTCTCGGCTGGAACGATTGGCCCCCAGATGAAGCCGAGCTGCTGGCTGCCTCTTGGCCGATTCCAGGCCTCGTTCCGAACCACGAGCGCATCGAGTGATGGAAGTTCGAAGGCTGTGAGCGGCTGGAGCATGTGATCGTCATATGTGAGGCTGGTGCAGACGGGAAGGTGGACTCGAATTCCAGTAAGCAGTGCCTCGGGAAGGTGTGGCCACATAATGGTGCAATCTAATAGCTTGGAAAAGCTCCGTCCCTGCATCCATTGGACGGATGTGTTCTTGAGTAACAGGCGTTTGAGTGTGTGGACGAGGGGAAAGTTGGTTGTATCAGAGTACAAGGGCAAATGGAGGCGGTGGGCGTGCAGCTCTTCGAGTCGCTCGAACTGTGGGAGGATGTCGAGTGGGTCTTTCATATCTTCAAGTTCTACTTTAAAGGATCGCAGATGCCGGAAGAGTGAGGAGGGTGGCGTAGCAAAGTAGACCAGAGCATCAAATGTGGCAAGCTCGAGAGCTGTGAGCTGTGGACCGCTGATGCTGCGGGCTAGAGTAAAGAGTTTGGTTAAGACGGTATTCATTTCGCAAGGTCCAATCATGCGAAAGCTTTCTAGGGCATCCATAGGCCCCTCAAATACAAGGACGGACCCAAGAGCCTCCGAGTTCATTAAATCGACTTCCCGTGGGAACGAGTGGATTGTCAGATTCTTCCATCTCGATGATGTCTTGGCGACCATCGCGAGAGCGGCATACGATCGACTCGGACCAGGCATGTAGGATCCTGAGTCCGAGTCGGTATCGATTTCGACGTCCAACGTGACCCTTCGTGTCCTCTCCAACAAAAACTTGATGAAATCGGTGCTCGTCCAGGTCCGTACTTTGATCGTGGACCAGATGCGTGGCATGGTCATGAGGACCCAGCGCCAGGACCGACAAACGCGCATTAGGCGTAAAGAAGGGTACCCGTAGACCTTGATTGCTACAGTAAAAATATCGGAGAGCATCTCGGTAGGAAGACGGCGAATAGGGGCTAGAAGGGATGCTGCGTAGCTATTTTTTTGTTCGAGAGTCCAGACTTTGCTTTGGGTATCCCCGATCTCCCTTTCGGCCTGTCGCCGGTGTTGCGTGATTCGAGTCTGGTAGTCGCGCCAATGTACCGCCATTTTCTCCTGGAGGGTGAGCATCTGCGCGTGAAGCTCGTCGAGTATCGGCCGGATACGTTCGTGCTCTTCGTGCTCCCTCTGTCGCTGCTGGGATTTCAGGACATGGATCCTGGTCGTCAGGTGGTTGATATCGGTCCCACGCCGGTTTATTTCTGCCAGCGTTCGCTCTCTTTCATCATCGTCCGGAATTGTGAAGGGACCGACGTCTGTTCTCTTCATGACCTATGGAAGGGCATATCCTGTCAGTGACTAGCACCGGTGTATTGTGTGGCGCTGCCACCGTAGGAGCACCGTGACCTTATCGACACCGAGGGAAGATAGGGAAGCCAGTATACAGGCTTTCAATTGGTGCGGCGCATAGAAAAGGGAATCGGCGTATTGTATCCGGCAAGGAGGATCCATGGGGACACTTACAGTGTTTTCGCCTATACTGGCTCCTGAAATACTCTCCAGATTGAAGATTTGAATTTCAAAGATGCCGTGGAACTTATCTCGGGAAAATGAACATTATTCAGGGGAGAGATGCAACGCACCGGTAGAGGCTCAATTGACGGTCTGGAATGTGGCTGAGTGCTCAAACTTGTATATGGCGATACCAGTGCGAGGCGAAAATCATGGGTGGACGGCTAAAAACACCTCAGGCACTCGAATATGGGGCCTCTCAGGCCCCGCTAAGCATAGTTGATTTACCCCCCTGAAGGGGGTCCGCCGTTCCGTCAGCAGTCAGCATCTTCGAGTGCCTGAGGTGGCTAAAAACTGGATAGGTCAGAAGTATTCTGCAAGTACAGAGAATTCAGACCAGTGTGGGTTCTGCAAAATCAGTGTTGGCTTCCTTTTCATCTTTGAGAACAGCCTTGACTTCATTCACGCATGAAGGAATGAGTCGTTCTGTTTTGTGTGCCTGGCGATCTGGCAAGCATTTTGGCTCAGAGATTTGCTTAAGTGGCTCATTTGTATATCCAGTGATAGAGGAAGTCATCGCGGAACCTTGAGCACTTGGTAAGTCGTTTTGGTTTGCATTCCAGACACTTCAGCCACAATCCTTTTATATCCAACTTTGGCGCAATTGTCCAGACTCCCGTATGGCCTTGAGAACGTCGAAGAGCGGAGGGGACAGTCAGCCGCCACATGGCGCGCACTAAAGAGCCTGAACAATCACCCAGTGTTGGACTCCTGTTGAGCAGTCTGCTAGAAACCTTCGCGCGTTAAGCCTACATTTCCAGTGCATTCAAATTTGGTGAATATCCTCATGGGCTTTCGCTCACCAACCTCCTCATCTTGCTGAAACGGTGCATTTCTTTGCTCCAAAATGGTTTACTACCGGACGCGGTCAACTGGATTGCATGGAGACATTGCCCCGTGATCCGCTTCAGTGGTTGTGGCACCTGTTCATGACCCGCCCTCAGCCTCAAGCGGCCACGCCGTCGCCGCCTTATCTCGATTCGGTACAGATATTAAATAAGCGAGCGCGTCAGGTGAGCTAAGAAGGTGTATAGTGAAATAGAGGGTCAATATGTGATGGGTCGGATAGGTGGCAGGGGCCAACATGCTTGGCCACTTTATCGCGGAGAGATAGGAACGCTCTTGTACCCTTGTCCGGTCCTTGGGCGTTATCCGTGCACACCCGCAGATGCGTTGATAACATTGACCGATCTCATTGGAAGTAGCCTACAGATCAAAATCACCTCCATCGATCCGACCCTGGCCACCTGGAATCCATAAGGCTGGTCAAGGCTGGTTTACCTTCAGCGTGCTCGCCCAGAGACATTCAGCAATAGTGGTATATACGAACTGTGAACTGTAAATAGTGATTCTCGTGTCCAAAGGAGCCGTCCAGCATCTCCAGAGGTGGCTTGAGGCGTACACCGCGTAGTGAAACCGTTTCTATTTCATATGATGTGAGGATGGGGCCAGCCCATACGAAAGACATGTGTCCCGCAATTCGTCCCTGCATCTGAGTACAAGTTCCCCAAGAATGGGCGGGTGCATTAAAATCATTTCCATTCATTTCCATCGTATATCCACACGCGTGTCTCATATGGTTATGAATTCGTGTCCCTCGGGGTCTGGTCGCCGCCTTCGTCCATTTGACTAGTAAACCTGGCCCTACAGTCGTCAATCGAAATGGGACAGGCCGTCTGGAATGACGCCAGCTTGTTGCTCGGCTTGGACTGAAAGATACAGATGAACAGCTACAGTGTACACCATTTGTTGTCTACGCTACCCAGCCGGTAAGTGGAGGAATCATCAACCCGACCTGTTGGCGATCTTGTGATCTGTACGCTGGCGGTCGAGTTCTTCACTTGCCTCGGGTATATAAGGTTCCGATCCTATAATTTGTATCTTTATGTGTTTGTTCGCGTGCCACGATTATTATCGCTCTCCCGGAAAGATCATCACCAACAACGAAAGCGAAAGCGAAATGGCAACGTAGGTTGCTCTCTGTGTTGCCAAGACTTGTCGACAGACCTAACCCACGATGAGGTGGGAGAGCACCGTGAGAATATTCCTGCTGCTCGTCCCGCACTATAAATACAACTAAAGATACAATTTCACATGTCATGGCTTGGACTTGTGTATGGAGATCAGGGGGCATCGAAGGCGAATACGTAGGGAATGGAGAATGATCAAACAGACCAAATTAGGGTGGCGCGGCATTAATTCAACAAATCAGTAGCTAGCACACTGTGGTACCCAAGAGACACAGCCATAGATGTGTGGGTGGTAAATCTAGACTCCACATTTACTGAATGTCAGCTTCAGCTCTTTACGCGCATCCAATCTTTCGGTGATGCTGCACTTTGTGACGGTCAGTCAACTTGTGTCATTAGAAAGACGTAATATATGGGCATAAAATGTATTAATATAACCCTGCAAAGAGAGAGCACACTGATCTGATTTATCCCGATAAAACAGTCGGATCCAGCCATTATTAATACCAACAAAAGGATCTCATTACCCATACGAGACTACTAAAAGTGAAGTGGTAGTATGAGCGGTCCGTCAGCGTGATCGATCATATTTTCGGGGGTAGAGAAGAAAATGATCAAAGAACTAAAGAGTTTGGGAACACGAATTGCTAAAGAAGGGGGACAAAGTAATGTAAGAGTAGGAAGAAAGAATGTATCTACATTATGAGGCCAAACCTGCCCTATCGGTGTAGGCCCAGAAGGGGCTACCAGAGAAAGCATACATATAAATCACCTAAAATTTTACAATCAACTAGGAAGACTTGTCTGGATTTTTGAGCTCGGAATTTCCTTGGCCTGAGTGTTCAAGGGTAGAGACAAGACATTATCCCCCGGCTGGTGCAGACCGGACATTGAAATCATGGACATGCACCCCATCCATATTTCCAAGGCAAATGGGATACTCAGCTTCAATATGGGGGTCCTTTGAAAGGTGACATAAATCAAAGAACTGTTCCTCCGGACTGTCCTTCGTACGCCACAACTTAACAGTCACCAGCGGAGTGTCAAGCTTCTGCCTCGATTCAATGACCTTGTGCAGCAGTGGTGTGATTTCGTCGCGTTCATCTTCGCGAATCCAGCGGCGGAATCGAATGCCAAAAGTCCTGAGATTTGGACAGAGCATGCACACATAGGCCGCAGAAGAGGAACGCGGGCTCCTCCCCTTCTTTGCCTGGAGCGCACCGTAGAACTTCTTACCAAGGCCATCCGGTCGAACGAGACCGAGATACAGCTCCTCCAATTCCGGAAGCATCGCCAGTGCGTTGATAAGGTGCTGGTCATGGCACTGTGTCTCAAGGCATAGCACGCGCGGCTTCAGCGTGGTGACATGACCAGCCCCTTTCCAAACGGCCGCGAGCTGTGTGCTTCCTCTTGGCTTATTCCAGGCCTCATTTCGGACGATGAGCGTGTCCAGTTTGGGGATGCGGAAGTTAGGAAGAATGTCTATGACATGGTCATCGTATGTGAAGTGTGTGCACACAGGAAGGTCGACACCCCCGCCCGGGGCAAGAGTCTCGGGGTAATGCGGCCAAATGATAGTACACTCCTCCAATTTGGAGAAGGAGCGCCCAGCCATCCACTGCACGGAGACCGTCTTGATCGTAATCTGCTTGAGTGTGCGGACGAGCGGGAGGTCAGTTTCGATAGTGTAAGTGGGAAGACGCAAGCGAAATGCTTCGAGAGTCTCCAATTGCTCGAAGTGCCTGAGAATGTCAACTTCGATTGGCATTTCGCGGAAATCCACTTTGAATATGACGAGGCGGCGGAAGATGGAGGCAAAGTGGGGCTGGGAGAGGTGATAAATGGCATTGGGCGATGTCAGCTCCATATCGACAAGCCTTTCGTGCGAGCTGTTACCAACGACATCAAGGAGTTGTTCAAAGAGGATGCTATCCTCGCAGGGGCTCTTGATTCTGAACGACTTGAGTGCGTTAATAGGACCGCCAAAGGTAAAGGAAGGCCTTTTGGGGGTCCAATGAGCATCTATATCGACCCTGGACGGGAAGCTGGTGACGACCAAGTTTCTCCAACGACCTGCAACACTCATGCCGCTTTCCATACCCGCAAATCTCACCTCCTTCTCATCCACTACCTTGAACACATCCGCCCCTGTGTCAATCTCTACATCGAGCGGCACTCTTCCACTCCTCTCCAAAATAAAAGCTATTTTCTCCGCCTTAGTCCAAGTAGAAAGGCGAAAGGTCGACCACATGCGAGGCATAGACAGGATGACCGCCCGCCAAGACTGACTTACACGCGCCAATTCCAGCGGCGGACGGTTGTTACCACAAATCTCCAGGAGAAAAATCTCAGCAAGGATTTCTACAGGCAACCGGCGGATGGGAGCGAGGAAGCTAGCCGAATTAGTGTTTTCTTGCTCAAGAATGTGGATCTGGACCTTAAGGTCTGTGACAACAGCTTGAACGGCACGCTCACTATTCTGTCGATCCTCAGAGTACAGGCCCCAGAGAGTCGCCATCTTTTGCTGGATAGCTAGAACCTGGTTATGGAGAGCATCCATAGCAGGGCGCATCCTTGCAGCGGCTTCTTCGCACTCCTCCTTGAATCTGGTTTCCATATGCATAATTTTGTCTTGAAGGGCAGTGATCTGTGCCTTGCGCCCAAGTACTTTAGCACGCGTTTGATTACTTTCTGCGTCAGTCGGAATATGGAGTGGGTGCGGACGTATATACGGCAGTTCCAGGTGGGACTGAACAGAGTGAGTTAGAAAACCGAATGAATCAAATTGGATAACAGGGAGGAAGAATGCTTTTATTAATAATATTACAAATTATGCTAGGATGTAACGTCGTTGCAAATATTAACAATTTCTGGGATCGTTAAGCCTGACTCACCGTAAAGAAGTCAAACTTGAGGCCTACAGAGGGAAGTGCGTCACGCATACTGAAATCTAGGCTTCCTTCGTCGGTTATTTGCTGCCGATGAATATTAGTGAGCGATAACAAGGAGAGGACCATCGAATCGACCAAGCCCAACCTCCCAATTAGGAAGCAAGAGCACAATGGAAGAGCTTTGACGTGCTTATTTACCCCGAGGAGTCGAGCTTGTCTTCCTTCATCTTCTACTTACCTGCGCAGGCCCAATCCTCTCACGCTGAACCCAATTTGATGGCTCGCTCAGTCCGCGGAGGAGCTGGAACATGTAACAAAACCAAACTCCTCAGCAGTGAGACCTTAGTACATGGTTCCTTGCGCTCACCTTGAGGTTCTCGCCCGAATCGGAGGCGCTAGCATCAATAGAACTGGATAAATATAGACCCGCAGCGGGTGGATATTCGCTGTCACTCCAATCTGGTGCTGCGGTCAGAGTATCGAGGAATGCAGTGGCTGGCACGGCCATTATGGGGGGAGGACCTGAAGAAATTGTGTTCGAAGAGTAACAACCGAACATGGATCGATCGTTATCAAGTGAGCAATGGTCCAAGGCCTCTTATATTGACCTTCTAAGTCTACTGGCAGACTCGATGTTGGCTCAGAAGTGTAATTCATATGGATCCATACTGATGTCCACGATCAATGAAAGGTATCGATCAGGGCCTCATGCCCGAACGAGCTCTCCTCGTGCGGCGTAACGTCGGGCGCGAGGCAATCGACCACATACCACGCAAGCTCGTGTATGATCGGTGAGCCACCGCACCCAAAAGCGATCAAGCCTCGCATGCGACCAGATATCCCAACGTAAGCGCCGTAATGACAACTTTGCGGCGATGAACCATGAATGGAGTCGGGCAACGAAGTTCTACTACTGGCAGGTAGTTAGATAGATACCCACCAATCGAACACACCCTGTAGCTTCTTTCTATCCACTCTGTCCATGTCATATCGATCTTATGATCAGCGTCCAACGGGAGTATTTCTCAGTAAGATTTATAGGACAGGGCCCATTTGCTAGATCTGAGCCTCCTAAATAGAGTACCGCCTTGATTTTATGGTCACCTACGCCCCTCATATGTGTAAAACGTATTGGATAACAATCGAACCTGATCGGCGACAACGTCGACCAGCAATCCGCACCCGAAATGCTATGAGAGTATGACCATGGAGTTATTACGGAACATTCGTCATGGTATACAGAGCCTGCCACGTGACGCTTGCAGGCGTTTTCCGACTGACGTATTGTACGGAGAATTACCCGAAATAATATATAAATACTTCAAGGAAACTAAGCGTCGGGTCTGGGCATCGAAATAAACCCAATCGAGCCGAGAGGGGTCAATTGAAGGGGGCAACCCTTTGGCTCATGCTGTAAACTGGCACCTTACACAAGTCTCTGTCCTTTTAGAGCAAATGTAATACCTATACAAAGAGGGATAAATGGGAGGATTGGACAGTTGGAATGAAATTAAGCTCATTGTGTTGGGATGATCTGGAAACGCGGCCGAATACGAAGCAGAGGGCAATATCCATTCCGAGTCGAAGTTTTTGCAAAGGGCTTGTCCTTTACACGTCAGGTACCTGCTAGAACTCCACTCAAGAGACTCCCGCAAATGGCCGATCAAGGACAATGAGCTGATATGCGTAGAAATATGTAGTTATCACATCGTGTGATAAGGTCGACCCTCCTGCCACATTCCACGCTGAACGGTGCGCCATGCTCTCTGCCCCAATTTCAATTTATTGAAGGGCCAGTTTGTGGCGAGCCATTGTCCATCAAATTAATATCCAGAGAGTGTACATTATAGGGCGATATAATCTCATTTGTACATGGGCTACTCGAACACTCTCTGTTAGCCTCACAAGAGAGCCGGGAGCGCTGTACAAGACGTCCAATGATACTCATGGGTATAGGTACGAGTAGCACATGCTTTGAATTTATTCTAATCCACAAAACCACCAGAAGAGCGGCGCGTGTTCCAAGCACCGAACCGGGCTGCCTCCAAGCCTCCATTGCCTTCCACCATCACAGGTGCTGGAAGCACTTATATTTTGATACCAGCAACAGAGAGGCCCGGTGGTCAGTGGTATTGTGGCCTCTTAGTACCACCACTGCACTGCCAGCTTCAACGGAGCAGCTGATAATCCAATACTGCTTGCTGATACCCTCAAGAAAGGCACGTAGTGGTGTACGTCGTCATGGAAGAGATAAGTTAGTGAATACCATACCCTGGCTAATAGGAACGTCGCCATAGGCATCTGGCTCACAGGTCGAGCATTGATAAGTTTGATGTCTCTGCGGCATTTTCGGGACAAAGTCCCTCAAAGTTAATACCTGATTTCAACGCTACGTAGTTTGAGCATCCTGTGGCTTTCTGTGGTTTTCCATTACCACACGTTTCCGCAGCAGAAAACCATGGGGTCCATGTTTCTTCCCAAATAGCTAAACCGAAAAGGTGACGGAGACTGAAATGGTGCTTTCAGAGCTCTCGTCCAATGGTTCAACGCCACGATCACAACCATCAACCGGGATATCGTAGGACCCTGGACAAAAACACGACAAGGCTGACGTGTCCTTTTATTACCGAGTATAGACAATAACCTATCAAGGCGCCATATTGCCCGACTCACATCGCATAGCCGATTTGTGTGGTTCGGAGCACGGTGTGTTTCAGATATATATATATGGATCCGTCTCATGTTTCCAGAAGCTTCCCTTTAAATGTTGGAGAGTCTCAGAAGGATGACCCCCTTACAAATTTGAATGCGAGTTGAACTAACATGTGCACTCCAGTCGTGTTACACGCAATGAACAACTCAAATGCTAGAGTAAATTTCTGAGGTGGAAATCAATCGCCCACCAATGGTAATATACCTCTTCGACTTCCCTGAACTGCACCATGTGCACAATCCACCAGCCTACAGTGAATGAAGAAGACAGCCGTCAATGAAGAAGACAATACTACCCGTGCCATCCGAGCGTTCCCTGCATGAACCGTGAGTCCTCCACCGTCGTCATGGAGAAATGCTCATCCGCTGTCGCCTTGGATATGAGGAGTTAGCGACTCACTTGGTTTGTGGCTCCCACAGAAAATGGCTCCGTTTTTTCTCGAGCCAGGCGAGCGATTATTATTTGGTCACTACTTTGTACACGCACATGCTGGAATGTGGCCGCGGCGCTCCTCGCTTGCACCCACATATCAACGGCCATGTTATCCTTTACCCTTCTCCTAGGGTGTAAGCGGACAACCATTTTGTACACTGTTCAAACTCTTTGAAAATATATTTGTGTGCCAGACGGTCACTGGTAGTGATGAGTACAGGTTCCGTATTTGAGACCACTAGAATGCCCTCTCCGATAACGGCTGTCCATTGAAGCGAGAATAATTGCTACGGTTCGGTCATCCGGCCGAAACTGG
>Ga0209131_1003143_pt1 | contig 11041 bp, 8 predicted proteins | sample GraSoi_2013_40cm_FD_185826 | JGI IMG/M metagenome (GOLD analysis project Ga0209131, IMG submission 185826) | Grasslands soil microbial communities from the Angelo Coastal Reserve, California, USA - Sample 9_17_2013_40cm (SPAdes) (version 2) | ecosystem: Environmental > Terrestrial > Soil >...
CATCTTGACCATATAAAAGAATCTGACCAGAGGTGGGACGATCAAAGCCTGCGATCATGCGCAGGCTGGTGGTTTTGCCTGAACCAGAAGGTCCAAGCAGGGAGAAAAATTCGCCATCACGAATCTGCAGAGAAACATCATCAACTGCCTTGACGGTCCCCGCCAGATCATCTTGCTTCACGGAAAATATGCGGCTTACATTCTTGAACTCAATCGCTGTCTGATCGCTCATCGTTGCTCTCAAAAATAATAGGGGCGGGACAACCCGCCCCTACATCACAGATTAGTTTTATTGTCCGCCAACAATCGCCGTGAATTCTTCCGTCCAACGATCATACGTTACGCAATCGGATTGGCCATTACCACAATCGGCAATCGGCGTCTTCCAGAAATAAATCTTGTCGAAGTCGTTGAAGCCATTGGTCTTGCAGCCTTCCGCGCCCAACAGATCACTGGAAGTACAACCAGCCGGGACCGCAGGGTTGGAACCAAACCATGCCGCCACATCGCCTTGTACTTTTGGATCCAAAGAATGCTCAAGCCACAAATAGGCACACTGTGGATGCGGAGCCTTGGAGGACATCATGGTAGTGTCTGCCCAGCCTGTGGCACCTTCGGAGGGAATCGTGCTGGCAATCGGCTGTTTATCAGCTTGAAGCAGGTTCACTTGATAGGGCCAGGATGGAGCCGCAACAAAGCCTTCGCTCTTAAAGTCTGTGATCTGTGAAGTGGCATCACCCCAATACTTGGGTGCGATCTTGCGTTGTTCTTTGAGCAAAGCAATGACAGCGGTAAATTGAGCGTCCGTCAGTTCATACGGATCGGTGATACCCAATTCGGGATTATGCGCCTTTAAATATAACGCAGCATCTGCAATATAAATCGGACCGACATAACCTTGCACACGATCCTTGTTGGATTTGCCATCGGGCAAATTCATTTCCTTGAACACCACATCCCAAGAAGTTGGTGCTTCCTTGAAAACATTCGTGTTGTACATCAGGACATTAAGACCGAATTGATACGAGACGCCATAATGTTTTCCAGCCACGGTGTGCCAGGGCGCATTCTGCAAACGCGGGTCAACATTCTTATAGGAAGGAATCTTGGTGATATCAATTTCCTGCACAGATTTGCCATAGATAAGGCGCAGGCTGGCATCGCCAGAAGCAGTCACAAGATCAAACCCGCCTGAGTTCATCAACTGCACCATTTCATCCGAAGTGGCGGCGTCTTTCACGTTGACTTTGCAGCCAGTCTGCTTTTCAAAACCGGTCACCCAGTCATACGCAGGATCATTCGCACCACGCTCAATGTAGCCGGGCCAGTCAACAATATCCACTTCCCCTTCATTAGTAGTTGCGGGGGCAACAGTTGCGGCCGGTGCTTGGGTCGCAGGGGCTTCCGTGGCAGGCGCCTGAGTTGCAGCGGGTGGTTGTGTTGCTACAGGCGCTTGGGTCGCCGCGGCGCCTCCACAGGCTGATAACGCCAAGCTGAATACCACGAGCAGCGCCATCAAATAGAAAACTCTTTCTTTGGATTTCATTTTCTCTCTCCTTTTGGTATTTGTTGAATAACACAACGGAAGCCGAATCAAAGCGTTTTGTGGTTTAGATAGCTCCTCCGTCTCATTCAACTTGATAATTCAATTATAGTGGACGGGAAGTGAAAGTCAATCGCGGATTTCCGATTTTTACACGCATCGTTTTGACAAGCTCAACACGGGCATTCCCAATCGACAGTTGATTCCGTTTAAAACCCTAAAGGTTTCTCGCTTAACTCGTGGCATATATACGTGCGCAAATTGGCAAACAGTATTTAGGAACGGTCTTGGAAACCTTTAGGGGCTTTGCTTAACCTGAAGCCAACATCACCATCGCACGAAAACCGTTGTAAGCAGAAGCCATCTCCTGAGCTGTGAAAGAGACGCGCGTTCCATCCCGTTGTGTAAAGGGGATACGCGTTGCCTTGTCCGCCATATCGGATGTAAAGAATTCCACTGCCACCCGCACGGGCGTATCCAACACAAATGGATCGGGCACATCACCCTCAGATAATCGGTTGACTGCACGCGCGGCATTCATAAAGATCAACTCTTGCGAAACTTGCGGAGTCAAACATTCAGCCGCAAATCTACCTGTCGCCTGTTTCACTACGGCAATTTCCATATCACCCAATTGCTCAACGATTTGCCCGCATGCAGTCTGATCGCCCGATGCCATAATGATCGGCACACCAAAATGACCAGCCACCGCCCCATTCAAACCATATTCCCCAGTCAAAATATCATTCAACCAAACGTTCGCAACCGTTCTTGATGACCATGTGTGATCAAGGATCGCATTCGGTGTGCCGTTGCGCGCATGATACCCAATGAACATCACACCGTCCAAACTTTCATCGATCCCTTGCATCATCGAAAAGGGCGAAGGTGAACCCGTGTTTAAGCGCGCCCGCGGATCAAGTTCCTCTACCAAAATATTCGAGCCATTCCAATGTCCATCCGCGACAATAACTTCATCCGCACCCGCCTCACACGCACCACGGATCGCCGCATTCACATCCTGCGTCATCAATCTACGAAAACGTGCATACTCAGCATGCCCTGGCGTGACCTGGTTCCATGTCGTCACCCCCGTAATCCCTTCCATATCAACAGCAATTAGAATTTTCATTTGAGATTCTCCTCGCTACCAAGTTTTAACATCCACTTCTCAATAAATTTACCCAAAACTGGATAAAGATAATTATCGCCTTTGAGCACGCGATATCCCGCCCATTGCCCCATAATGTGAAATAACGGCACGATCAAGATAATAGCAAGAAAGACGAGCATGAACACAAGAAAAATTACAAGACCGGTCATACCTGCAGATGTATTGATACTTGCGCTTCCATTCAAACCAACGACACTTAGCAGAACAAACGCCCCGACGATATAAACAAATATCCCTCCAAAAAACAGTAGGGTTACAAAAACTTGATACGCCAGCGTTTGTATTGATTGGAACTTCAAGAAGAGACTGCGTCCGCCCTGCAAAATCCAGGCAGATAATGGAGCCAGCATTCCCCACAACGTGATGATGACACTGAAATGTCCCATGGCTGCAACCCAACGATCTTCATGGTCTTCGCTCAACCATTCATTATCTTTCGAGTCATAGCCTAAATAATGCGCTAATCGTTTTCCCATGATCGCGTAGCGAAAATCTTTTCCAAGCGCGCACGCAATGGCTGCGATAACAGGCAAAAGAAAATAAAGACCGAGTGTTCCAAAAATGATGATAGTGAGAATAGTCGTCCAAATCCCCATGAATGTATCCAGGTTGTTTCCGTTATTTCCCGTAGCACTGAGCGAAACAACCATAACAACGACAAACGCAACAATCAACAATAAATAACTCAAAAGCCAAATGGTATATCCCAATGATTGATACCCCAATGCCTGCAAACATTGAAACGAAGCGTACTTTGATTTTCTCCGCTGTTCAGACCAGCCAATAATTGGAAGAAGAATCCCCATGCCAAATGCAATGGCTGAAAGATGAGCCAACACAGCCCAAATGCGTTCTTCAGTTGTTGGAGTATTGTTCATAACATCCAATTCTATAGTCTGAATGGTGAGTCCCGCACAAAAATCAGTGATGAAGTACCTTATTTTATCAGAGAGACTTGCAAGGAAGCCATTTACCCGACGGGGTATAATCGCATCAGATCCACACCCGGAGGAGACATGTCCGAACTCGCCTTATATCCCCTGAACGAAGAACAAAAAATGATCCGTGATGCAGCGCGCGATTTCGCTCAAAATGAGATCAAGCCTATTGCCGCTGAATTCGACGAAAGCGGAGAGTTCCCAAACAAGACTATCAAGAAAATGGGTGAAATGGGTTTCATGGGCATTGAAATTTCTGAAGAGTATGGCGGTGCAGGTTTGGATACGCTTGCATATGTTCTCGCGCTTGAGGAAATCTGTAAAGCGGATGCTTCACACGGCGTGATCATGTCGGTGAACAATTCGTTGTATTGCCACGGCATCATGAAGTTCGGCACGGAAGAACAAAAGAAAAAATATGTCGTGCCGATCGCATCAGGTAAAGCGATTGGTGGATATTCACTGACGGAGCCACAAAGCGGCTCAGACGCCGGAGCGATAAAATCCCGCGCCCAACGCGATGGCGACTCGTATGTATTGAACGGGCGCAAATCCTGGGTCACCAGCGGACCCGTTGCCAATTACTTCGTTGTCTTCATGATGACAAACCCAGAGAAAAAGCAAAAAGGTGTCAGCGCATTTTTAGTGGAGGGCAATACTCCAGGCCTCACACGCGGAAAAAAGGAACCAAAACTCGGCATCCGCGCCTCAGCAACGAGCGAGTTGATCTTTGAAGATTGCCGCATCCCCGCTGAAAATTTATTAGGCAAAGAAGGCGAAGGCTTCAAGATTGCTATGACCGTGCTGGATGCGGGCCGCATCGGCATTGCGACGCAAGCGCTTGGGATCGCAGAAGCGGCTTACGAAGCGGCGCGTCAATATGCGGCTGAGAGAGAGGCGTTTGGTCATCCAATTGGGACATTTCAGGGAACGGGATTCAAAATTGCAGATATGAAGACGCGCATCGAAGCATCCCGCTTGTTGATCTATAATGCCGCGCTCGCCAAAGAAAAATCCAAAAAGAACGGTGGACGCTATTCATTGGAAGCATCGATGGCAAAATTGTTTTCATCGGAGACAGCGATGTATGTGACCCATGCCGCCGTGCAAATTCACGGTGGCATGGGCTATAGCAAGGAATTACCAGTTGAAAGATATTTCCGCGATGCAAAGATCACCGAAATTTATGAGGGCACCAGCGAGATTCAAAGACTTGTCATTTCAAGAAGCGAGTTGGGATTCAAATAAATAGGAATGAAAGCAGTCCTCTTCCGTCAACACGGCGGACCAGAAGTTCTGGAATACGCCGACTTTCCCACTCCTGAGCCCAAACCTGGTGAGGCATTGATCCGTTTACATGCTGCGGCGCTTAATCGCATGGATGTAATGGTCCGTAATGGCTGGCCCGGTTTGAAATTGGAAATGCCGCACATCAACGGCGCGGATGGCGCAGGAGAGATCGTTGCTTTTGGTTCGCTTCAAAACGAATTGAGCGTCGGTGATCATGTTGTTATTAACGCTAATATCGGATGTGGCACATGCGAGGCGTGTCTCGCTGGCAAAGACAACCTATGCAGCAACTGGCATCTGCTCGGTGAAACTATCCGCGGAACGTATGTAGAATATATCTGCCTACCTATAAGACAGTTGTATAAACTTCCAAATGATTTTGATTTTCATCAAGCTGCGGCTGCCGCGTTGGTTTATCAAACTGCCTGGCATTCACTGGTCAAACGTGGGAATCTACAAAAAGGGGAAATGGTACTCATCATCGGCGCAGGGGGCGGAGTCAACACTGCCAGTGTGCAAATCGCTAAATTGATGGGCGCACAGGTTGTGATGGTGGGGTCTGACGCGCAGAAGTTGAAAATGGCAGAGTCCATTGGTGCAGATATCCTGATCGATCGCTCGAAAGAAGCGGATTGGTCGAAGTCTGTTTTTCTGGCAACGAACAAACGCGGCGTGGATGTCGTTGTTGATAACGTGGGTACAACGTTCATGCAAAGCCTGCGCGCATTACGCAAAGGTGGCAGATTGTTAACCGTCGGAAATAGCGGCGGACCCAAGTTTGAAATCGACAACCGTTATATATTTGCGAAACATCTAAGCATTATCGGGTCTACTATGAGCACACTGGCTGATTTCAAAGAAGTGCTGGATTTGATTGTATCTGGAAAATTAAAACCGATCCTGGATAAAATGTATCCTCTCAAAGATACCGCTGCCGCACAAGAACGGTTATGGAGAAATGAAAATTTTGGAAAGATTACTTTGGACATTGGATGATGAAACAAAATCGTTGGTTTGAAATTTTATTAGTGCTAATCGTAATCGGGATTAGCCTTTATGCAGCTTTATCTGATTCGCAAAATTTATCCTGGCGCTGGTTCACACGTGATGATGCCTATTATTATTTCAAAGTAGCGCAGAACATCAGCGAGGGACATGGCAGTACCTTCGATGGCATCAACCCCTCAAATGGTTATCATCCACTTTGGATGTTGGTTTGCATTCCCATCTTTGCGTTAGCTCGGTTTGATTTGATTTTGCCCCTGCGCGTATTGCTGTTGGTGATGGGCGGATTATCCGCTGCAACCGCGATTCTCTTTTACCGTTTAATCGGAAGGATCTTTACGCCAGCCATTGGCGCTATCGCCGCTGTATATTGGACATTCAATTACGATATTCTCTCGCGCATCTATCAACCGGGATTGGAAACTGGCATCGCGGTCTTCTTTGTTGTCCTACTTGTTTACAAGGTGTTTGAATTTGAAACCTCCTGGCGCACAGAGCAAGTCACAAACCGACAATTGCTTATATTGGGACTGATCGCCATGTGTGCGGTGTTGAGTAGACTCGATTTGATATTTTTGGCTGGCATGGTAGGCATCTGGATCATATTCAGAAAATCGTCGCTAAGATATTTTCTGCCTTTGGATATTGCAGCGATTCTCGTTTCAGTGATGCTGGCTTTTATTATCCGTATGCAATTGCCTGATTATTTTCGGTTTGCAGATGCCGCGATCACTATGGTAGCGGTCAGCCTTGTAGTAAGAATTCCGCTGCTGTATTTTCTGGGTTTGTATCAATCTGACATTACATCTAAACCATCGAAGCTCGCTATCCGATTGGTCATCTTCCTAGCCACAAGTGCAGCTATCATAACAGGCGCCATGCTTGTGTTAGCCAGGTTGGAACATTTCGAAGGCTTTCCGCGCATTACCATTGTCTATGATCTTGGGTTTACTGCGCTTTTCTTTGCGCTCAGTAGATTTGGCGCTTTTGGATTAAAAGCAAATTCGTCGGAAGTCAGCGAATCAATCACGCCTCTTAAATACCTGCTTGAAAATTGGAAAACGTGGATCTCAGAGGGGCCTGTTTATTACGGCGTTGTTGGTGCAGGTTTGGCGCTTTACATGCTCTCCAATAAATTTTTATTCGGCACATTCTCACCAGTTAGTGGACAGATCAAAAGATGGTGGGGCTCGCTCGCTGGCAGAGTCTATGGTGGACCCGTGGGCGATCCCCTTTCATTTTTTGGAATCAACTATGTTGGTGACTCGAATGCATGGAGTCCAGCATCCAACTTGTTGAGTGGCTGGGCAAAAAATAATTCAGGCTATCTCATCATACTGGCTATATTTGCTCTGCTCTTCTATCTGCTGTTGTATATGAATAAACAGAAGGCAAAGTCAACCATCGTGCAGATGAGTATCATTCCGCTTTTTGCCAGCGCTTGGTTACAGGTCTTGTATTATCATGCACCCGGCTACTCAGCTTTTAAAGAATGGTATTGGGTCAGTCAATCAGTTCTTGTTATACTGGCGGTCAGCATAATTCCTGGCTTGCTTTTTTATTCCATTCGTAAAGTTCATTTTGCGCAAACCGCCGCATGGATCATTGCACTCGGACTTGGGTATATAATGTTGCCGCCATTTTGGGCAAACATTCGATCCAACATGACTTACCATGAATGGAAGCCGACCGACCCGAATAATGATATTGCCGCTTTCCTCGAAGCGCACACTGAACCTGGCAGCATTATCGGAATGACCGGCGGCGGCAATGCTGGTTACTTTATCCATGATCGCATCGTGATCAACCTCGATGGCTTAATTAATAGTAATGAATATTATCAATTGCTGAAAGAAAAAAAAGCCGGTCCATTTTTGGCAAATGAGGGGCTGGATTACATCCTTGCCAATACCGGGCTTCTTGATCAACTGCCCTACAAAGGTCAATTTGATCCTTACATTAGTTTGATGGATGTCCGTTACGGTGGCAAAGATCTGATGCACTACCGCGCGCCTTAATTGGATGAAAACCGCTTCATCCTAAGCCTAAGCCTGCTTCTGTTAAAAGAGAATAAGTCCATGCCTCGAAAAAGACCTTTTGGTGTAACCCTGTTCCTGTTGATGGTGTTAAGCCTGTTAGCGTGGGGCGTTATTCGCCTTTACGCAGCTCTGCGTTGGTGGACCCTACTGGTCGAGTTCCGGTCAACCGTCAGCCCGTTGTATTTATCCATAACGGGAGCAGGCTGGGGCATAGTGGGATGCGTCCTGTTATGGAGCATGTTCGCCGGTAAGCCGTGGACGCCGCGGGCGATCCTTACCTCCATTTTGGTTTGGCTGATAGAATACTGGACGGAACGAGTCTTTTTCGAGTCAGCCCGCGCAAATTTACCGTTCGCTGTAGTTAGTTCGATTTTGATCATCAGCATTACTCTGATCAACACCCTGCACAAAAGCACAAAAAACTTTTTTACAAGAAGCGAGGAGTATGAGCAACATAACAAAAATCCAGGATCTTAATGAGCTAAAAGCCAAATCACGGCTGGGCGGCGGCGCAGAGCGCATTGAGGCACAACACAAAAAGGGACGCCTGACAGCGCGTGAACGCATTGATCTTTTATTGGATAAAGGTTCCTTCCATGAAATGGATGCATTCGTACAACACCGGACGCATGATTTTGATCTCGATAAGCAAAAGTACATGAGTGATTCGGTAGTGACCGGTTGGGGTACCATTGACGGAAGATTGGTGTATGTCTTTTCACAGGACTTCACTGTATTCGGCGGAAGCCTGGGCGAAGTTCACGCTGAGAAAGTCTGTAAGATCATGGATATGGCGATGAAGAACGGCGCACCCATGATCGGCTTGAACGATTCAGGCGGCGCACGCATTCAGGAAGGTGTCGTGGCGTTGGGCGGCTATGCCGATATCTTTTTGCGCAACACGATGGCATCGGGTGTGATTCCTCAGATCTCTGCGATCATGGGACCCTGTGCTGGCGGCGCAGTCTACTCCCCTGCTCTGACAGATTTTATTTTTATGACCCGCAACACATCCTATATGTATGTGACGGGACCTGATGTAGTTAAAACAGTCACACAGGAAGATGTGACTCATGAAGAGTTGGGCGGTGCAAGCGTGCATTCAGAAAAATCCGGTGTGTGTCATGTCGCCGCAGATAGCGAAGCAGATACGCTTTACTTGATCCGCAAGATGCTTGGTTATCTGCCTCAAAACAATATGGAAGATCCGCCGTTCATGCAGAGCGATGATCCGCTGCGCATGGATGAAGCGTTAAATACAATTGTCCCTGATGGCGCTAATAAACCGTATGACATCAAGGAAGTGATACGAATGATCGTTGATAGCGGACAATTCTTTGAGATTCATGAAGGCTATGCACAGAATATTGTCGTTGGCTTTGCACGCTTGGGCGGTCACTCGGTCGGTATCGTGGCGAATCAACCCGCGGTACTCGCGGGCGTGTTGGATATTGACGCCAGCGAAAAAGGTGCGCGCTTTGTGCGCTTCTGCGATTCGTTCAATATTCCAATCATCACTTTCGAGGATGTGCCGGGCTTTTTACCGGGCACTTTCCAGGAACATCATGGGATTATCCGCTCTGGCGCAAAATTGTTATATGCTTATTGCGAAGCGACTGTTCCCAAGCTGACAGTGGTCACACGCAAAGCTTATGGCGGCGCTTATTGCGTCATGTCGTCCAAGCACATTCGCGGCGATCTAAATCTCGCGTGGCCCACCGCCGAAATTGCAGTGATGGGCTCAGAAGCGGCTGTGAATCTAATTCAAAAGAAAGATTGGGAGAAGGCAAAAGACCCAGCCAAGCGCAAAGCAGAATTGGTTGCAGCTTATAGTGAAAAATTCGCCAGCCCTTATGTGGCGGCTGAACGCGGTTATATTGATGATGTGATCGAACCCAAGGAAACCCGCCCACGTTTGATCAATGCGCTCGAAATGTTGAGTAACAAACGCGATGCCAACCCGGCGAAGAAGCACGGGAATATTCCGTTATAGGAGCGCCATGTTCAAAAAAGTATTGATAGCAAATCGTGGTGAGATCGCTGTACGCATCATTCGTGCGTGTCGTGAATTGGGTATTGAAACAGTTGCCGTTTATTCAGAAGCCGATCGCCGCGCCTTGCATGTGCGTTATGCGGATGAAGCTTATTTGTTGGGACCTGCCCCTTCACGCGAATCCTATTTACGAGCCGATAAGATCATCGATATTGCGCGTCAATCTGGCGCAGATGCCATTCACCCAGGTTATGGATTTTTGGCTGAGCGTGAAGATTTTTCAGCAGCCTGTGAAGAGAATCATATCGCCTTCATCGGACCAAAGCCATCGTCCATTGCGGCAATGGGCGATAAGGCTGAAGCACGCGCAACGGTGATCAAAGCCAGTGTTCCTGTTGTGCCGGGCACTGAAGATGTGGGCAATATGACCAACGAAGAGTTGCTCGCCAAAGCTCCGCAAATTGGCTTCCCGTTATTGATCAAAGCCACAGCGGGTGGCGGCGGAAAAGGCATGCGGGAAGTAAAAAGCCTGGAAGAGATGCCAGTCTTACTTGAGTCCGCGAGGCGTGAGGCTGAATCCGCTTTTGGTGATGGAAATGTGTATTTGGAAAAACTCGTGGAAGGGGCGCGGCATATTGAAATCCAGATCCTGGCGGATACACATGGCAATGCGATCCACCTCGGTGAACGTGAATGTTCATTGCAGCGCCGACATCAAAAATTGTTGGAGGAAGCACCATCTTCCGCATTGAGCGAGGAATTGCGAAACAAGATGGGAGCTGTGGCGGTCAAAGCGGCACAATCAGTGAATTACGTTAACGCTGGCACGATTGAGTTTTTGCTCGATAAAGATAACAATTATTTTTTCCTTGAAATGAATACGCGCCTGCAGGTGGAACATCCCATCACTGAAATGGTCACGGGCATTGATATCGTGAAGGAACAGATTCGCATTGCGCGCGGACGCGCTTTGAGCTACAAACAAGAAGACGTGCGTTTCAACGGTCATGCGATCGAATGCCGTATCAATGCCGAGGATCCTTATAACAATTTCATGCA
>Ga0209131_1003145_pt1 | contig 11036 bp, 8 predicted proteins | sample GraSoi_2013_40cm_FD_185826 | JGI IMG/M metagenome (GOLD analysis project Ga0209131, IMG submission 185826) | Grasslands soil microbial communities from the Angelo Coastal Reserve, California, USA - Sample 9_17_2013_40cm (SPAdes) (version 2) | ecosystem: Environmental > Terrestrial > Soil >...
CCGAGTCTCGCAGTTTGCAGCAACGAGCATCCAGATCAACGAGCACTCGTTGCGGCTTCAGGGAGGCAACCTTCCGCTCTATGGACGCGCGGAGGCCTATTACCGCTTTCCAAATGGTCAGCAGAGCTTCATGGGCTACCAGCAGCTTCGGCTCTGGGCGCGCGGACGCCGCGTCGGCTGGGGCCCGAACGGCGAGCTGCAGATGTACGTCAAGATCGGACGCGACGCGAACAACTTCTATCTCTATCGCACGACGGTGATGTCCGGTCCCGGCCAGGAAGCGTGGAATCCGGAAGTCCTCGTCGACTTCAATCGCTTCTTTGCACTGCGACAGAAGCTCCAGAACGCATATCTCGCCAATCGTGGCGACACGCTGCAATGCACCGGTGTGGATGCCGCTCTCGTCACCGCGTCGCGCGTTCCGGGCATCGTCGGCCAGCAGCGCTACGTGGCGTGCGACGGCGGATACATGGTATACACGGTCGAGCCGGGCGCTGCACCGCCGAATCTCGCCGCGGTGCAGGAGATGGCGGTCGGCTTTGTCCGCCTTCCGCCGTCGAACGGTGCGCCAAGTGCCATCGGTCCCGCGGACTCACTCGAGTTGTGGGTGGACGACATCCGGCTTGGCCAGGTGGTCAATCACGCGGGCTACGCGGGGCAGGTGAGCGTGGCATTGTCCGCCGCCGACATCGCGGACGTACGCGTCGGCTTCACCAAGCGAGATCCGTGGTTTCGCCAGCTCGCCGAACAACCGACGTTCGTGGACGACCGCGTCCTCGACGTCGTCGGCACGCTTCACATCGAGAAGCTGCTCCCCGCGGGACTCGGCGTCGCAATGCCGCTGACCATCACGCACGTCTCGGCGTCGAGTACTCCGATGTTTCTCAGCGGCACCGACATCCCGGGCGCAGGCGTACCCGATCTGCGCGCGCCGGGGACGGGAGTCACCACATATGCGCTGAGCGTTCGGCGTACCGCTCCCCTCGGCAACGCGATCCTCGGCGCGCTGGTGGACAACCTCGGACTGACGTCCACGTACACCACGGGCGACAGCAGAAACGAATACCAGCGCGGCAACAACGACAACTTTGCATTGACGCTGGACTACAACGTCGCCGCCGAAGCGCGAACCGCCTCCGTGCCCTCGATCATCGGGTTACCGCTCGGCCTGCCGAGAAGCTCGAGTGCGCAGGATACGGTGAATACGCCGCAGGTCTTCAGATGGAATCCCACTGTGATCCGCGTCTCCAGCGGCGTCGTGCGGAGCAGCGACCTCCGCTACTCGTTTCTCAAGCCTGCTGCGGCGGCCGATGACTCGGCCCGCATCGCGCGCGCGGAGCAGAATCTCTGGCGAAACGCGAGCACGCTCGAGCTCCGCCCCACGAACGAGCTCACCGCACGATGGGATTTCATCTCGTTGCGTGATCTGCGCGACTACGGTGACACCACCAGCGCAGCGCGCTCGGTCGCCGAGGGGCGCGCGCGACTCTTCGGCACGGACGTGGGAATGGAACGCGAGCGTTCACTGCTGACGTCCTTCGCATATGCGCCGCAGCGATCCGAGTGGATCAAGCCGCGGTTCGACTTTGGAACGCAATACGGAATGTTGCGCGACCCGAACCTTTCATCGTTCATCGCCGCCAGCGGCAATACGGTGACGAACCACATCCCGCACCGGCTCACGGCGTCGCAGACACTCGGTGGTGGCGTGTCAATCGACATCGGCCGCGCGCTCACGCTCTATGGCGCCGATTCATCGCTCGCCCGGCGGCTCGCGGGCGTCTTTGCGCCGCTCGACGTCACACTGAACCGGAGTCTGCTCTCCGCCTTCGACGATGCGCCGGCAGGCGCTCCGCTCGGATTTCAGCTTGGCTTCGGCGGCGTGGATGCGTTTCGTCGGGTGAACGAGCAACTGGCCGCCGCGACCGGCCTCACGAACGCGTTCGCCGCAAGTCAGACGCTGCGACTTCCCGGAAACGTGGCGCTGTTGAATCGCTTTCGGCGGACGACGACGCGAAGCTGGACGCGCCGCGCGGCGGACGCGCAGTCCGTCGCGGATGCTGGGCAGACCGTCTTCCCGGACATGAGCCTGCGCTGGAGCTGGCAGCCGCCTACCATGATCCAGCCACTCGTGAAGTCGCTCGGCGCCAACGCCGGCTTCGCGCTTTCGACTGGAACGATCTTTCTTCCCGCGGACGGACTCGATCAAGCGCCCGAGCTGCGCGCCAATCGCGTGCGCAGCATTCCGCTCAATACTACCATTGCGTGGGGATTCGCGCGGGGACTCACGACGTCAGCCGGATACAACCTCACGAGGCGAACTGATTCGCTGCCCGGTTCTCTCGCGGAGGGCCGGTCGGAGGACCTGAGCTTCGACGTGGGACGCCCGTTCCGGGTGCCGAAGGCGCTCGGCCTCACGACCACGAGTGACGTCCGTACGCATCTGTCATGGCAGCAGTCGCGCACGAACCTGTTCGTCAGCGACCTGGCGCGTGCCGGCACGAGCCGCCTCGCCGACAACGGGCGCAGCGCAGTGAGCCTGAATGCGGACACCGACCTCAGCGAAACACTGGTGTTCACGCTCCAGGGGTCGCGCGTGGTCACGTACGACAACAACTTCAATCGGCGCACCACGCAGTTCGTCCTGTCCACGGTGTTACAGGTGCAGTTCTTCGGAGAGCAGAAGTAGCGCTTTTGTTTTCTGTCCTACTGTCCTACCGTCCTACTTATTCTCAATGCGCCCCACGGTGCTCACAGCCTTGCTCGCCCTGTCGCTGACCGCATGCGACAAGCTTCCCACCAGACCGAAAACGGCGTTCAACGCCGACTCGGCGTGGTCGTATACGCAGCAGCAGGTGAACTTCGGGCCGCGTGTGCCCGGCACTCCTGCCGCCGCGAAGGCCGGAGACTGGATCGTCGCCATGATGAAGCAGCGCGCCGACACCGTCATCGAGCAACGGTGGGTGCACCGAACGGCGAAGGGCGACTCGCTTCCGCTGCGAAACATTCTCGCGCGATTCAGGCCGCAGGCCACGCAGCGAATTCTCTACGTCACGCACTGGGACACGCGCCCGATGGCCGACTCGGACCCCGTGCTCGGCAACAGAAACACGCCAATCCTCGGCGCCAACGACGGCGCATCCGGCGTCGGATTGTTCATCGCGCTCGGCGATGCACTCAAGAAGACGCCGCCCAACGTCGGCGTCGATCTCCTCTTCGTGGATGGCGAGGACTACGGGGCGAGCTTCAATCCACCGTACGTGGACGTCCTGCTCGGCTCGCAGTACTTCGCGACGCATCTGCCGACGCCGGACTACAAACCGATGTACGGCGTGCTCTGGGACATGATCGCGGACAAGGACCTCAATGTCCTGCAGGAAGTACGGTCGGTGAACGCAGCCCCCGAGGTCGTCTCACGCGTCTGGGAAAAGGCAAAGGAGCTCGGGTACTCCAGGTACTTCATCTCGAGCGTGGGCCAGGACGTCATCGACGATCACGTTCCATTCATCGAGCACGGCATGCGTGTCATCGACGTCATCGATTACGACTACGGCCCTCCCGCACCCAACGGCGGCGCGGAGCCGAACTATCATCACACGCTCGGCGACACCATGGAGCACATCAGTAAGCAGAGTCTCCAGATCGTTGGCGACGTGGCGCTGGCACTCATCACTCAGGGCTGATGGCGCGCATTCGAATGATGCGCAGCGCACACATTCGACGATGCTGTCATGTGCGGACGATCCATCTTCCGCGCATGCCCACACCATCAGAACAGAAGGCTCTCGCCTTCGTCGCCATCGTTGTCCTGCTCGGCGGAGCCGTGCGCGTGCTGCGCGCAAACTCCTCCCCTGAGCCCACTGTCGCCGAGCAGCAGGCGGTAGCGGCGCAGGCGCGCGCCGTTGACGTTGCATCCTCATCGGACAAGGCATCGCGAACGGGCCGGCGCGCGCGCTCTCAAAGATCTCGCGGCCGCGACACGATGCCCGTCGTCGTCGGTGGCGTGTCGAGCGTGGCGCCTTCGTTTGCGAGGCCCGATCAGCCGTATGCGAAGTCACCATACGGCTATCCAGCCGCCGGTCCGCGCATGGACGTGAATCAGGGCGCCATCACCGTGACGTCCAATTCATACCAGATGGGATCTGGGCGCGTACCACCTCCACCCGTCGCGTCCAGGAACTCGCCGCGACCGCCAGGCGAGCGCATCGACCTCGATCGCGCCACGGTAGAGGAGATCGACCGATTGCCACGAATCGGTCCGGCGCTCGCGCGGCGAATCGTCGCAAATCGTGACTCGTTGGGCCCGTTCGGCAGTCTCGCCAAGCTCCGCCGCGTCAAAGGCCTCGGCCCGGCAATGCTGTCCGCGCTCGATCCGCTGGTGACATTCGGTGCCCAACCCTGAATTGCTCCGTCCGGTGTCCCGATGTCCGAACCGTTCACAGCTCAATTCGCGGTTCACTCCTTGCCGGTTGGGTCAACACCAAGGAGGCTCCATGCGTCAGCTCGCTCTGCTTCTCACTCCGCTCGCTCTCCTCGCCTGCAACCAGCGCGGACCGCTCAAGACCGACAGCGCGTCGGGCGCCGTCTCCACCGAGACCTCGCCCGCCGCGCCCGCCTCAGGCGTTCGCGCTGCGGACAGCACGTCCGCCAGCCCGGCGGCCGATGTCGCCGCCGTCGGCACTTACGGCGAAGACCTGTACGACCAGGCCAGGGCATCCAATTGGACGAATGCCAACGCACTGTTGGATTCCCTCGATCGCGCCGCAAAAGCACTTCCTACGAATGATCCCCGGCTCTCCGCGGAGACTCGGCGTCTCATTCCCGTCATCGATTCGCTGCGGCAGGCGGTCTCACAGAAGCAGCGCACTGCCGCCATGAAGGCCGCCAACCGCGTCACCTTCCTGTCCGCGAAAATGACGGATGCGTTCCAGCCCGTTACGCCGGTGCAGGTGCTCCTGCTCGACTACTATGGCCGCGAGCTCGAGATCTGGTCCGCCGAACAGAACGCGGCGAAGCTCGCCCAGGTGTCAGTGGACATACAGGACACATGGAAGGCGCTCCGTCCGTCAGTGGAAAAGCATCAGGGCGCGGTAGCGATGCAGCACACCGACTCGCTCGTCTCACGCATCAGAGCTGCGAAGGCGCCGTCGCAGTACGCCAAGCTCGCCACGCCGTTCCTCGATGAGGTAGACGAGCTCGAGAAAGTCTTTACGAAACAGTGAGGCGCATGCTGCTCGGCTGCACGCTCATGTTCGCGTGCAGCCACGCAGGGCCGGCAGGATCCGCGGAGGACAGCGGAGCTGTAGCGGCCTCGATTGCCCGCGGTGACACTACGGACGCGGAGTTCGAGGGCACCGACGACCGCGGAGTTCCTCACTACGCGCTCACGCGCGCGTTCTCGGCGGAGGACTCAGCCCTCCTGCTGCATGCGTACGGAATCGAGAACCCGCATCATCTATATGTCTCCGATTCCACCGAGGAGGGCATCCTCAAGTACGACACGGAGGTGAAGCGCTGCCGAACATGCTACGTCAACAGTTATCGCATCGGGTATGTGTCCGTTCGTCTCCCGGGCGAATCGTGGGAACAGGCCGAGCGGCGTGTTCGAGCCTCCAAGCCCAGTGCCTTCGCCCCGCAGACCGGCGACGCGGGAAGCACCTCGCTCGCCGATCTCGATCCCGAGGCGCGGCCGATCTTCGAGCGCATGCTGGGGGATGCTCGTGCTGCGGGATTTCACCTCACCGTCAAAACCACCTACCGTTCGCCCCGCCGAGAAGCCGCACTCATGGCGCGCGGTGGTGGACACACCCACACGCTCACCTCCAATCATTCCTACGGCCGGGCCGTCGACGTGGAAGTCGATACGCCAAAGGGAAAGCGCTCCCGACGCGTTTCGGATTGGATCGCGTTCCGCCGGTGGGTCGCGAAATACGAAACCGGCACGGGTATATCCTTCAAGCTTCTGGGAACTCCCGAACGCACCTGGGACTGGGGGCACGTGGAACTCCCCACTGACCAAGTCGGCTTTGGCACCATCGACGCAGCCGTCGGACGCGCCCGTGCGTGCCTGGCGGCCGGCAGCACCACTCCGTGCGATTTCAGGCCGAATCTGCCCGCAAGACTGCTTCCCTGAAGGGTTTGTTGCGTGCGGATTTCTTGACACGTCATCGACACAGCGCGACCTTCAAAATCCGGCTTTTCCAGCGGGACTTCCTGTCCCGTCGCTCGCGCTTTCCCTCCGCCGTCGCCCTTCAGATATGGCTGCTCCGGCCGCTTCCAGCGAACGCCTCGGCGATCTCCTCGTCCGCGAGGGGCTCATTACGCGCGAGCAGCTTGAAAAAGCGCTCCAGGAACAGCGCCAGAGCGGAACCCGGGTAGGGTACAACCTCGTCAAGCTCGGCTTCATTCCCGAGACTGAGCTGACGAAGATGCTGGCCCGCCAGCACAAGATGCCGGCCGTGGACCTCTCGAAGATCCCCGCATCGCGAAGCTGATCCCGGGCGACCTCGCCATCAAACACCTGGTCCTCCCCCTCAAGCGCGACGGCCGCACGCTCACCGTCGCCATGGCGGATCCGACCAATCTCGGCGTCCTCGATGACCTGAAGTTCATCACCCGCTACGACATCTTCCCGGTCATCGGCGGCGAGTTCACGCTGAAGACCGTCATCGAGAAGCTGTACGAGACCGCCGTCGACACGCAGGTCGCCGACCTGATGTCGGTGATTGACGACATGGGCGGCGAGGACATCGAGGTCCTCGAGGAGAAGGAAGAGGACGTCTCCGCCGCGGCCCTCTCGGCGCAGATGGACGACGCCCCGGTCGTCAAGCTCATCAATGCCATCCTCACCGACGCCGTGAAGCGCGGCGCGTCGGACATTCACTTCGAGTGCTTCGAGCACGACATCCGCGTCCGGTATCGTATCGACGGAGCGCTCCAGGAGGTCATGAAGCCGCCGATGAAGCTGAAGGCGGCGCTCATCTCCCGCTTCAAGATCATGGCGCAGCTCAACATCGCCGAGCGCCGCGTGCCGCAGGACGGGCGCATCAAGCTGAAGATGCCGAAGAAGGTCATCGACTACCGCGTGTCGACCCTTCCCACACTCTTCGGCGAAAAGATCGTGCTCCGGATTCTCGACAAGGGAAACCTGACGCTCGATCTCGAGAAGTTCGGCATCGAGCCCAAGGCCGAGAAGGACTTGATGGAGGCCGTGTCGAATCCGTACGGCATGGTGCTCGTCACCGGCCCAACCGGCTCTGGCAAGACCACCACGCTCTACTCGGCGCTCTCGAAGGTCAACAACATCGACGTCAACATCATGACGGCCGAGGACCCCGTGGAGTACAACCTCTACGGCGTCAATCAGGTGCTCGTGCGCACCGAGATCGGCATGACCTTCGCCGCGGCGCTCAAGGCGTTCCTGCGGCAGGATCCGAACATCATCATGGTGGGCGAGATCCGTGACCTCGAGACCGGCGGCATCGCCATCAAGGCGGCGCTCACTGGCCACATGGTGCTCTCGACGCTACACACCAATTCGGCGCCGGAAACGGTGACGCGCCTCATGGACATGGGGCTGGAGCCGTTCAACGTCGCGTCGGCGCTCAACCTCGTGCTCGCCCAGCGCCTCCTGCGCCGCATCTGCTCGAACTGCAAGGTGCAGTACACGCCGAGCGCGGAGGAATTCGACGTTGCCAAGGTGCGGGCCGATACCACTTTGAGGAGCCTGCGGTTCCAGCAGGAGACGATCGACAACGCCAAGATCAAGGCAACCAAGGAAGCGATGCCGTTGCTCCAGAGCGTGACGCTCGATACGCCGGTCATGCAGCTACCCTTCTTCAAGGGCAAAGGGTGCGACTCCTGCAACGGCACCGGAATGAAGGGCCGTCAGGGCGTCTACGAGGTCATGCCGATGAGCCCGAATCTCCGGAGACTCATCCTCCAGAGCGTCGGCGCCGCCGAGATCAAGGATGCGGCGGTGGACGAAGGGATGTTGACCCTCCGCATGGACGGATGGGTGAAGGTCATGAAGGGAATTACGACGCTCGAGCAGGTCGTTCGCGAGACCAGCGCCTAGTAGCGCGGGCGCGGATAGATCGTCTAGTGGCTGTGCGGTTTACCATGCGGTGTTGCACCGTGAACCGTGAACCGTAAACCGTAAACCGTCTCAAATGACTGCTCCAGCAACCGCACCCGGCATCAACCTTCGCGTCCTCCTCGAGGAAGTCATCGAGCGTGGCGCGTCCGATTTGCATATCACCGCCGGCGAGCGGCCCAAGATGCGTATCGACGGCGAGATCACGAACTCGAACGTCGAGTACGTGATGAATCCCAAGGACACGCTGCAGCTCGCGTATTCCGTACTGACGGAAAACCAGAAGAAGCGTTTCGAGATGGAGGACGAGCTCGACTTCTCGTTCGGCATCCAGAACCTCGCGCGTTTCCGCGGCAACTGCTTCAAGCAGCGCGGCTGTGTCTCGATGGTCATCCGACAGATTCCGTTCAACATCAAGACGTTCGACGACCTCAAGCTCCCCGACGTCATCCGCAAGATGGCCGAGCGTCCGCGCGGTCTCGTGCTCGTGACCGGTCCGACCGGATCGGGCAAGAGCACGACGCTGGCCGCGATGATCGACAAGATCAACAAGGAGCGGCACGGCCACATCATCACGGTCGAGGATCCGATCGAATTCATCCACCGCCACCAGGGTTGCATCGTCAACCAGCGCGAGGTGGGGACGGACACGAAGAGCTTCCAGGCGTCGCTGAAGTACGCCCTCCGGCAGGATCCCGACGTGATTCTCGTGGGAGAAATGCGCGACCTGGACACCATCCAGGCGGCGCTCACCATCTCCGAAACTGGTCACCTCGCGTTCGCGACGTTGCACACCAACAGCGCCGCCGAGGCCATCAACCGCATCATCGACGTATTCCCGAGCCATCAGCAGAGCCAGGTTCGCGCGCAGCTCGCGTTCGTGCTCGAGGGCATCGTGACGCAGACGTTGCTGCCCAAAGCCAAGGGACGCGGCCGCGCGATGGCCGCCGAAATTCTCGTCGTCACGCCTGCCGTGCGTGCCCTCATTCGCGACGACAAGATCCATCAGATCTACAGCACCATGCAGTCGGGCAAGAAGTTCGGCATGCAGACGATGAACGACGCGCTCTACAATCTGTACATGAGCCGCGAGGTGAACCTTGATGATTGCCTCCGGGCATCGCATGATCAGAACGAGTTCCTCCGCATGATCGGGCAGACTCCCGAGGACGAGGGAAAGCCCAAGCCGGCAGGCTCGGGCGGCGCCATGGCCGGAGCCAAGCGCTGAACGTCAGGATCCAGCGTCAGACAGCACTGAGGTAGACCGATGCCAGCATTTACGTACACTGCGCGCGCCCTCAACGGCGATCTCCGCACGGCCACCATCGACGCGCCAAACCGCGACGAGGTCGTCGCGCAGCTCAAGCGCCAGCGACTGAACGTCGTCAAGATCGACGAGGCGGCCACCGCAAAGAAGAAGAAGGGCAGTGGGAAGATCACGATGCGCGACATCGTCATCTTCACCCGGCAGTTCTCCACCATGATCAACGCCGGCCTGCCCCTCGTGCAGGCACTCGACATTCTGAGCAAGCAGAGCGAGAACAAGGCGCTGAAGGACGTCACCAATGCCGTCGTCTTCGACGTCGAGTCGGGACACACCGTCGCCGACGCACTCCGGAAGCATCCCAAGGCGTTCGGCGAACTGTACGTCAACATGGTCGCTGCCGGCGAGGCGGGTGGTATTCTCGACACCATCCTCATGCGTCTCGCCACCTTCATGGAAAAGAACGACGCCCTCATCCGGAAGGTGAAGGGCGCCATGATCTACCCTGGCGTGATCATGAGCGTTGCCGCGATCGCTATCGTGGTGCTGCTCATCTTCGTCATTCCCGTGTTCGAGAAGATGTTTGCAAGCGTGGGCATGGCTCTTCCGCTACCCACGCGCGTTGTCCTCGGCATGTCGCGTTTTCTCAAGAGCTACTGGTGGATCGTGCTCGCCGCCACCGCGGGGGGCGTGACCATGCTGAAGCGCTACTACGCTACGTCCAACGGCAAGCTCCAGATCGACAAGCTCATGCTAAAGATGCCGGTGCTCGGTGACGTGCTCCGGAAGTCAGCCGTGTCGCGGTTCACACGCACGCTCGGCACGCTGATCGGTTCGGGCGTTTCGATTCTCGAGGGGCTCGAGATCACCGCGAAGACCGCGGGCAACCGCGTCATCTCGGACGCCATCATGGAGTCGCGCGCCAGCATCGCCGGCGGTGAGACGATCGCTGCGCCGCTCCAGAAGTCGGCGGTGTTTCCGCCGATGGTCATCTCGATGATCGCGGTCGGCGAACAGACGGGTGGTCTGGACGAGATGCTGTCGAAGATCGCGGACTTCTATGATGAAGAAGTGGATGCGGCGGTGTCGGGCCTGCTGTCGCTGATGGAACCGGTGATGATCGTGTTCCTGGGCGTGGTGGTGGGCGGCATGGTGGTCGCCATGTATCTGCCGATCTTCGACATGATCAACGCGGTGCAGTAAGAACTTTGTAGCGCGTGCTGGACGCGGCACATTCTGTCGCCTTACGTCGAAACGTGCCCACTTTCGGACTGGGCCGCGAGTCGCTCGTCGTGCTCGAAGGCGTCGACGAACTCGTCGAGTTCCACGTCGGTCATCCCGAACTCCGCGCCGCGTGTACGCCACTGCGCCACCGCGGATTCCACCTCACCGAGCACCTGGCGCGCACGATCGAGCTTGAGCCCGAAGTAGGGCACTGCCGACATGAGGGCCTCGACGGACGCCGCCGGACCCGTCTCTTCGCTCACCCACGTCTTGAGCTCCCGCAGCTTGTCAGGGAACGGGTTCACGTCGAAGGCGGGGGCTAGGCGCCAGGTCTCACGTTCGACATGCAGGAAGCCGTGGTTGTGCAAGTGATCGTCGACGTTCGTGATGAGAATGGAGAAGGCGACGCGGCGCCACAGCTCCTCGATGTCCTCCTGCGGGGCCGCGCCGAAG
>Ga0209131_1003146_pt1 | contig 11034 bp, 8 predicted proteins | sample GraSoi_2013_40cm_FD_185826 | JGI IMG/M metagenome (GOLD analysis project Ga0209131, IMG submission 185826) | Grasslands soil microbial communities from the Angelo Coastal Reserve, California, USA - Sample 9_17_2013_40cm (SPAdes) (version 2) | ecosystem: Environmental > Terrestrial > Soil >...
GCGCCAATCGATGATCTTCTTCTGGCTCACGCCCGTGGTCTCGTCCGCCACTTCCGTCAGCGAAAGGCCTTCGGAGATGTCGTCGTAGCGGACGATGCCGTCGACTTCGGTCAGGATCGGCAAGGAGTTCGGATTCCACTCGGCGATCCGCTCGCCACGCTTGATGTTCTGACCCTCGTCCACGAGCAGGCGCGCACCATAGGTGATGCGATGCGCGGCGCGCTCCGCTCCCCTGACGTCGGTGATGGCGACTTGCATGTTGCGGCCCATGGCCACGAGCTGGCCTTGGGAATTGCGCACCACGTTGCGGTTGACGATCTTCACCTTGCCGTCATGCGAGGCTTCGATCTTCGACTGCGCCGCCACCTGCGCCGCACCACCGATATGGAAGGTGCGCATGGTGAGCTGGGTGCCCGGTTCGCCGATCGACTGCGCCGCGATGACGCCGACGGCTTCGCCGATATTCACCGAGGTGCCGCGGGCAAGATCGCGCCCATAGCATTTGCCGCAGACGCCATCCAACAGCTCGCAACACAACACCGAGCGTACGCGCACCTTCTGAACATGCGAGGTCTCGATTCTCTCTGCACCGTCTTCGGTGATCTCGCGTCCGCGCTTGACGATGACCTCGCCGGTTTCCGGATGCTTGACGTCTTCGGCCGCGGTGCGGCCGAGGATGCGCTCGGAAAGCGAAGCCACGACCTGCCCGCCGTCGATGACGGCTTGCACGCTGATGCCTTTCTTGGTGCCGCAGTCTTCCGTGGTGATAATGCAGTCATTCGCCACGTCGACCAGGCGCCGGGTCAGATAACCCGAATTGGCCGTCTTCAGCGCCGTGTCGGCCAGGCCCTTGCGGGCGCCATGCGTCGAGTTGAAATATTCGAGAACGGTGAGCCCTTCCTTGAAGTTGGAAAGGATCGGCGTCTCGATGATTTCGCCGGACGGCTTGGCCATCAACCCGCGCATGCCCGCCAGCTGCTTCATCTGCTGCTGCGAACCGCGAGCGCCGGAACTGGCCATCATGAAGATGGAGTTCAGTTCCATGGTGCGGCCCGTTTCGGGATCGATCCTGGGCTGCGAGATCTCCTTCATCATTTCCGCCGCCACCTGATCGGTACATTTCGACCAGGCATCCACCACGAGATTGTATTTCTCGCGATCGGTCGTCAGCCCTTCGAGGAACTGCTGCTCGAACTCGCGCACACGATGGCGCGTCTCCTCGATCAGCTTCTCCTTGGTATCGGGAACAACCATGTCGTCCTTGCCGAAGGAGATGCCGGCCTTGCAAGCCTCGCGGAAGCCCAGCGTCATGGCCGCGTCGCAGAACAGAACGGTCTCCTTCTGCCCGCAATGACGATAGACCTCATCGATGATGTGGCTGATCTCCTGCTTGCGCAGCTGCCGGTTGATGAGCTCGAACGGAATCAAAGGACTGCGCGGCAGGAGCTCGGCCAGCATCATGCGGCCGGGCGTGGATTTCACCCGCCGCGTGATCGGCTTGTTGTCCTTGTCGACGGTCTTGTAGCGCGCCTCGATCTTCGAATGCAGCGTGACCGCGCCGGAATAGAGCGCGTGCTCGATCTCGCCCATGTCGTGGAACGCCATGCCCTCGCCGGGCTCGTTGTCGCGTTCGAGCGAGAGGTAGAACAGCCCGAGCACGATGTCCTGCGTCGGCACGATGATCGGCTTGCCGTTGGCGGGCGAGAGGATGTTGTTGGTCGACATCATCAGCACGCGCGCTTCGAGCTGGGCTTCGAGCGACAGCGGCACGTGAACCGCCATCTGGTCGCCGTCGAAGTCCGCATTGAATGCGGTACAGACCAGCGGATGGAGCTGGATCGCCTTGCCCTCGATCAGCACCGGCTCGAACGCCTGAATGCCGAGGCGATGCAGGGTTGGGGCGCGGTTGAGCAGCACCGGATGTTCGCGGATCACCTCTTCGAGGATGTCCCAGACCTCCGGCTTCTCCTTTTCGACGAGCTTCTTGGACTGTTTGACGGTCGCCGAGAATCCCTTCGCCTCAAGCCGCGCATAGATGAACGGCTTGAACAGCTCCAGCGCCATCTTCTTGGGCAGGCCGCATTGGTGCAGCTTCAGCTCGGGACCCACAACGATCACCGAACGGCCGGAATAATCGACGCGCTTGCCGAGCAGGTTCTGACGGAAGCGTCCCTGCTTGCCCTTCAGCATATCGGCGAGCGATTTCAGCGGGCGCTTGTTGGCCCCCGTGATGACGCGGCCGCGGCGACCGTTATCAAATAGAGCGTCGACCGCCTCCTGCAGCATGCGCTTTTCGTTGCGCACGATGATGTCGGGCGCCTTGAGCTCCATCAGCCGCTTCAAACGGTTGTTGCGGTTGATGACGCGGCGATAGAGGTCGTTCAGGTCCGAGGTCGCGAAGCGGCCGCCATCGAGCGGCACAAGCGGACGCAATTCCGGCGGGATCACCGGAACGACGGTCAGGATCATCCATTCCGGGCGATTGCCGGACTCGATGAAAGCTTCCACCACCTTCAGACGCTTGACGAGCTTCTTGGGCTTCTCGGTGCCTTGCGCCACCGCGATCTCGCCGCGCAGGTCGGTGCGCAGTCTTTCGAGATCGATTGCTTCCAACAGGATGCGGATCGCTTCCGCGCCGATCATCGCGGTGAAGCTGTCCTCGCCGAACTCATCCTGCGCCTTGAAATATTCCTCTTCGCTCAGCAGCTGGCGTTCCTTGAGCGGCGTGAGGCTCAAGAACGACGTAGTTCTCGAAATAGAGCACGCGTTCCAAATCCTTCAGCGTCATGTCGAGCATCAGCCCGATGCGCGAGGGAAGCGATTTCAAGAACCAGATATGGGCGACGGGCGAAGCAAGCTCGATATGGCCCATGCGGTCGCGGCGCACCTTCTGCACCGTGACTTCGACGCCACATTTCTCGCAGACGATGCCCTTGTACTTCATGCGCTTGTACTTGCCGCACAAGCACTCGTAGTCCTTCACGGGGCCGAAGATGCGGGCGCAGAACAGTCCGTCCCGCTCCGGCTTGAAGGTGCGGTAGTTGATCGTTTCGGGTTTCTTGATCTCGCCATGCGACCAGCGCAGGATTTGATCCGGACTCGCCAGCGAAATGCGAATCCGGTCAAAGGTCGGAATCTCCTTGGCCTGCTGGAAGACGTTGATCATTTCCTGATTCATCGGATACCTCTTTCTTAACTCTGGCGGTCAGGCTCGCCTGCATGGCCCGCATGTGCGAGCCACGACAAACGGCAGACGGCAAAAACAAACATCATTGGTTGAGCAGCTCCACATTGAGCCCGAGGGAGCGCATTTCCTTCACCAGCACGTTGAAGCTTTCGGGAATGCCCGCTTCGAAATTGTCCTCGCCGCGCACGATGGCCTCGTAAACCTTGGTGCGGCCCGCCACGTCGTCCGACTTGACGGTGAGGATTTCCTGCAACGTGTAGGCGGAGCCGTAGGCTTCGAGCGCCCACACCTCCATTTCGCCGAAACGCTGACCGCCGAACTGCGCCTTGCCGCCCAGAGGCTGCTGGGTGACGAGACTGTACGGGCCGATCGAGCGTGCGTGGATCTTGTCGTCCACCAGATGGTGCAGCTTCAGCATATAGATGTAGCCGACCGTCACCGCCCGCTTGAACGCTTCGCCCGTGCGGCCATCCTGGAGCGTCACCTGTCCGGTCTCGTTGAGCCCGGCATGGGTGAGCATGTCGACGATGTCCTTTTCCTTGGCGCCATCGAACACCGGCGTCGCCATCGGAACCCCGGCGCGAAGATTGCCGGCAAGCTCCACAAGGCCTTCGTCGTCCAGCTCGCCAAGACGCTCGTCGCCGGCATAGATCGACTTCAGCGTCTTGCGCAGCGACTCCATGCGGCCGTCGCGGCGCAATTTGTCCAGCATGTCGCCGATCTGCCGTCCAAGACCCGCCGACGCCCAGCCCAGATGGGTTTCCAGGATCTGGCCGACATTCATGCGCGACGGCACGCCCAACGGATTGAGCACGACATCCACCGCCGTGCCGTCCGCCAGATAGGGCATGTCTTCCATCGGCGTGATGCGCGATATGACGCCCTTGTTGCCATGACGGCCGGCCATCTTGTCGCCGGGCTGCAATTTGCGCTTCACCGCGACGAAGACCTTCACCATCTTCATGACGCCCGGAGCCAGCTCATCGCCGCGGCGGAGCTTGTCCACCTTGTCGGCAAATCGCTTGTCGAGACGCTGACGCGATTCGTCATATTGCTTCTTCAAGCTTTCGATCTCGGCCTGCGCTTTCTCGTTGCGGAGCCCGATCTGCCACCATTGGTGACGCGACAGGGTATCGAGAATGGCCTGCGTGATCTTGGTCTCCGCCGCCATGCCCTTCGGCCCGGACGCCGCCATCTTGTGCAGCAGGATCTCCGACAGGCGCGAATAGATGTTGCGCTCGAGAATCGCGAGCTCGTCGTCGCGGTCCTTGGCGAGGCGCTCTTCTTCGGCCCGCTCGATGGCGAGCGCGCGCTGGTCCTTGTCGATGCCGTGCCGGTTGAAGACGCGCACCTCCACGACCGTGCCGGTGACGCCCGGCGGTACGCGCAGGCTGGTGTCGCGCACATCGGCCGCTTTTTCGCCGAAGATCGCGCGCAGCAGCTTCTCTTCCGGCGTCATCGGAGTCTCGCCCTTGGGCGTGACCTTGCCGACCAGAATATCGCCCGCATTCACTTCCGCGCCGATGTAGACGATGCCGGCTTCATCGAGGTTTTTGAGCGCCTCTTCGCCGACGTTCGGGATATCGCGGGTGATTTCCTCGGGCCCGAGCTTGGTGTCGCGCGCCATGGTCTCGAATTCCTCGATATGGATCGAGGTGAAGACGTCATCGCGCACGATGCGTTCGGAGATGAGGATGGAGTCCTCGAAATTGTAGCCGTTCCACGGCATGAACGCGACCAGCACGTTCTTGCCGAGGGCCAGCTCGCCCAATTGGGTCGAAGGACCGTCGGCGACGATGTCGCCCTTCTGGACGATATCGCCGACCTTCACCAGCGGACGCTGATTGATGCAGGTGTTCTGGTTCGAGCGCTGGAATTTCGCCAGACGATAGATGTCGACGCCCGGCCTTGTCGGATCGGTTTCCTCGGTGGCGCGAATGACGATACGCGTCGCGTCCACTTGATCGACCACGCCGGTACGGCGCGCGGCGATCGCGGCACCCGAATCACGGGCCACCACGTCTTCCATGCCGGTGCCGACCAGCGGTGCTTCCGCCGTCAAAAGCGGCACTGCCTGGCGCTGCATGTTGGAGCCCATAAGTGCGCGGTTGGCGTCGTCGTTCTCGAGGAACGGAATGAGCGCCGCGGCGACGGACACCAATTGCTTGGGCGACACGTCGATGTAATCGACCTGCTCGGGCGTCGTCATGATGAAGTTGCCGCCCTTGCGGCACGATACCAGCTCATCGGTGATGCGGCCGCGCGAGTCGATCGTCGCGTTGGCTTGGGCGATGGTGTATTTCGCCTCTTCCATCGCCGAGAGATACACGACCTCGTCCGTAACGTGCTTGTTGTGCACCTTGCGATAGGGGCTTTCGATGAAGCCGTATTTGTTCACCCGCGCATAAGTCGCGAGCGAATTGATCAGGCCGATATTCGGGCCTTCCGGCGTTTCGATCGGACAGATGCGTCCGTAATGGGTCGGATGCACGTCGCGTACTTCGAAGCCGGCGCGCTCGCGCGTCAGGCCTCCCGGGCCAAGGGCCGAAAGGCGGCGCTTATGCGTCACTTCCGACAGCGGATTGGTCTGGTCCATGAACTGCGAGAGCTGGGACGAACCGAAGAACTCGCGCACCGCCGCCGCCACCGGCTTCGCGTTGATGAGATCGTGCGGCATCACCGTGTCGATATCGACCGAGCTCATGCGTTCCTTGATGGCGCGCTCCATGCGAAGCAGGCCGATGCGGAACTGGTTTTCCATCAATTCGCCGACCGAACGCACGCGGCGGTTCCCGAGATTGTCGATATCGTCGATTTCGCCGCGGCCATCGCGCAAATCCGCCAGCGCCTTCAGGATGGCGAGGATGTCCTCTTTCCTGAGCGTGCGGATGGTGTCGGGGCAATCCAGGCCCAGGCGCATGTTCATCTTCACGCGGCCGACGCTCGAAAGATCGTAGCGCTCCGAATCGAAGAACAGCTGGCCGAACAGAGTCTCTGCGGTTTCCGCCGTCGGCGGCTCGCCGGGACGCATCACGCGATAGATGTCTATCAGCGCCTGTTCGCGCGAGTGGTTCTTGTCCACCGCCATGGTGTTGCGGATATAGGCGCCGATATTGATGTGATCGACATTGATGGTGACGATCTCTTGGAAGCCGGCCTCCCGCAGGGTCGCGATATTGTCGAGCGTCAGCTCGTCGCCCGCTTCGACATAGATTTCGCCGGTCTCGACATTGACCATATCGAGCGCGGAATAGCGTCCGGCGAGCTCCTCGTCCGTCATGGCGACGGCCTTGATGCCCTCTTCCTGCCATTTGCGAAGCGCGCGGACGGTAATCTTCTGCCCGGGCTCGGTCAGCACCTCGCCGGTCTTGGGATTGGTCCATTCATTGTTGGGCTTGGCATTGCGCATCCACGTCGGCTCGACCGGCGTGGTCCAGCCGCCGTCCTTGGCGGCGCGGAACGGCACCTTGCCGTAGAAATAATCCAGGATGCCTTCCTGATCGAGGCTCAGCGCATAGAGTAGCGTCGTTGCCGGCAGTTTCCGGCGGCGGTCGATGCGCACATGGATGATGTCCTTCGCGTCGAACTCGAAATCCAGCCACGAGCCGCGATAGGGAATCACGCGTGCCGCGAACAACAGCTTGCCCGAGGAATGGGTCTTGCCCTTGTCGTGGTCGAAGAACACACCCGGCGAGCGGTGCATCTGCGAGACGATGACGCGTTCCGTGCCGTTGACGACAAAGGTGCCGTTCAGGGTCATGAACGGAACGTCGCCCATGTAGACGTCCTGCTCCTTGATGTCCTTGACCGACTTCGCACCGGTTTCTTGATCGACATCGAAAACGATGAGACGAAGGGTCACCTTCAAGGGCGCGGCATAGGTCATCGACCGCTGCTGGCATTCCTCGACGTCGTATTTGGGCTCCTCGAAATGGTAATCGACATATTCCAGGAGCGAGGTTTCCGAGAAATCGCTGATCGGAAAGACCGATTTGAAGACCGCTTCCAAGCCCATGTCGATGCGCCCGCCTTCGGGTTTCTCGACCTGCAGAAACTGGTCATAGGAGGTCTTTTGGACCTCGATCAGGTTCGGCATTTCCGCCACTTCGACCATGTGGCCGAAATATTTGCGGAAGCGTTTGCGGCCTGTGAATGAAAGAGTCATCGAGCGATCCCTTGCCTTTTATCAGGACAAAAAGACCCGACTTCCCCGGCGGAGCCTTTCCGCCGGGGAGACGGGGTCATGCGTATCTGCGCGTCAGCTTCTGACAGCCGCCACGCCTCCTTTACTTCAGCTCGACTTTGGCGCCTGCGTCTTCGAGCTGTTTTTTCAACTTTTCGGCTTCGTCCTTCGACACATCCGCCTTCACCTCTTTGGGAGCGCCCTCGACCAGGTCTTTCGCTTCCTTCAGGCCCAGGCCCGTGATGGCGCGGACTTCCTTGATCACATTGATCTTCTTGTCGCCTGCAGCGGTGAGCACGACCGTGAACTCGGTCTTCTCGACCGCGGCCGGTGCTGCAACTGCTCCTGGGGCCGCCGCCATCGCCACCGGCGCTGCCGCGGACACGCCCCATTTTTCTTCGAGGAGCTTGGATAGTTCCGCGGCCTCGATGACCGTGAGCTTCGACAGCTCGTCGACCAGTTGTTGGAGATTTGCCATTGATCAGTTTCCTATATTGGGTTTGACGTTGAGGATTTCCAGTGCTTACGCCGCTTCCTTGTTTGCGTAGGCCGAGATGACCCGGGCGATGCTTCCCGCCGGTGCCTGCAACACGCCTGCGATTCGCGTCGCGGGAGCTTGCAGGAGGCCGAGAATCTTGCCCCGGAGCTGGTCGAGCGAGGGTAGCTCCGCCAAGGCTTTCACGCCTTCGGGATTGAGCACCGAGCCGACCGCGACACCGCCAAGGATCTTGAGCTTGTCATTCTCCTTGGCGTAGGCGACCAGGACCCTAGGGGCGGCGACGGGGTCTTTCGAATAGGCGATTCCCGTCGGGCCCTTGAACAGGTCCGAGATGCCTGCCGCTTGCGTTCCTTCGAGCGCACGCATGGCAAGACGGTTCTTTGCCACCTTGAACGAGGCGCCGGCCTTTCTGAGGCGCGAACGCAGCTCGCCCATTTGGGCAACCGTCATGCCGCTATAGTGGGCGACGACGACAGCACCGGCTTCGGCGAAGAGGCCATGAAGGCCCTGCACCGCTTCCGCTTTTTGGGTTCTGTCCATTCCCACTCCTTCTCAAACGGAAAGCTCGACTGCGCGGTCGCAGCTTCCCCCTGTGATGGATCGCGAAACGCCTTTCAGCCTTTCGCGATGATTCCCGTCCCAGGGTCCAAACCCGCCTCCCGGATGCTTTGGCATCCGAATGATCGGTCCTCGCCCCGTCTGCGCCGGCTTTTTCCGATTAAGTCCTCAGTTGAGGACGCCTGCGGTCTCGGACAGGTCTCCGGCGCACGCACGCCGGAAATTCGAAATCTCCTTACGTCACGCTCGCCTGACCGACGGAATCGAGCGCGATCTTCACGCCCGGCCCCATCGTCGAGCTGATGGATATCCTCTTCACATAATGGCCCTTCGCGCCTGCCGGCTTGGCCCTGATCACCGAATCGATCAGCGCCCGGACATTCTCGGCGATCGCCTTTTCCTCGAAGCTCGCCTTGCCGACGCCGGCATGAACGATGCCTGCCTTTTCGACGCGGAATTCGACCGCTCCGCCCTTGGCATCCTTCACCGCCTGGGTGACGTCCATGGTCACGGTGCCCACTTTCGGATTGGGCATCAGGCCGCGCGGGCCCAGAACCTTACCGAGGCGGCCAACGATACCCATCATGTCCGGCGTGGCGATGCAGCGGTCGAAATTGATCTCGCCCTTCTGAATCTGCTCCGCCAGATCCTCGGCGCCGACGATATCGGCGCCCGCGCGCTTGGCCTCTTCGGCCTTGGCGCCCTTGGCGAAGACCGCCACGCGGGCCGAACGCCCGGTGCCGTTGGGAAGCGATACCACGCCGCGCACCATCTGGTCGGCATGGCGCGGATCGACACCGAGATTCATCGCGACCTCGATGGTTTCGTCGAACTTCGCCTTGGCCCGGCTCTTCACCAGCTTCACCGCTTCATCGAGCGAATAGGCTTTCACCGGGTCGAGGCCTTGGCGCGCTTTTACGAGCCGTTTTCCTTCTTTCGCCATGGCTAGCCCCTCACCTCGATACCCATGGAGCGGGCGGAGCCGATGATCATCTGCATCGCCGCATCCACGTCGTTCGCATTGAGGTCCTTCATTTTGGCCTGGGCGATGGTGCGCACCTGGGCCAGCGTCACCGCGCCTTTGAACTCGCGGCCCGGCGTCTTGGAGCCGCCATCGACCTTCGCCGCCTTCTTCAGGAAGTAGGACGCCGGAGGCGTCTTCATCTCGAAGGCGAAGGACTTGTCCGAAAACACGGTGATGATCACCGGGATCGGCATGCCTTTCTCCTGATCCTGAGTCTTGGCGTTGAAGGTCTTGCAGAACTCCATGATGTTCAGGCCGCGCTGGCCAAGCGCGGGTCCGATCGGGGGAGACGGATTGGCCGACCCCGCGGGTACCTGCAATTTGATATAGCCCGTTACCTTTTTCGCCATGTGCTTCGCCGCCTCCTTCGCGGTTTGCGGTCAACGGTCCGGCGAGGACCTCCCGCTGTTACCAACCCTCCCTGCTTGTCATGGCCAGCAACAGCGGGCCATCCAGGCGATGCAGGACTCATTGGCTGCGCCGACGCGCAGCCGCTGGGTGGCCCGGTCAAGCCGGGCCATGACACTGGTTAAACCTTCTCCACTTGCGTGAACTCCAATTCCACCGGTGTGGCGCGCCCGAAGATCGACACCGCGACCTTCAGCCGCGAGCGGTCTTCGTCCACTTCTTCGACGGTACCGTTGAACGAGGTGAACGGCCCGTCGGCCACCCGAACCTGTTCGCCGATCTCGAAGGTGATCGACGGCTTGGGACGATCCGCGCCTTCCTGCACCTGGTTCAGGATGCGGTCGACCTCACCCTGACGCAGCGGCATCGGCTTGTTGTTTTGACCGAGAAAGCCGGTGACCTTCGGCACATTCTTGATCAGGTGATAGGCTTCGTTGGTCAGGTCCGCCTTGACCAGGATGTAGCCCGGCAAAAACTTGCGTTCCGCATTGACCTTATGGCCGCGGCGCACTTCGACGACCACTTCGGTCGGCACCATCACCTCTTCGATGAGATCGGCAAGGCCCTGAATCTGGGCCTGGCGTTTGATCTCCTCCGCCGCCTTCTTTTCGAAGTTCGAATAGGTGTGAACGATGTACCAATGCGTCATTCAAATTTGTCCTTCGAATCCCGTCACGTCACCGAATGCCGAGCACGAGATTCAGCGCGACGCCGAGGCCGTAATCGACAACCGCAAAAAACACCATGCTGATCACGACCATGAACAAAACCATCATGGTCGTGAGATAGGTTTCCCGCCATGAAGGCCAGGTCACTTTGGAGGTTTCGCGCCGCACTTCCTGGAAGAATTGCAGTGGGCCGCCGCGCCTTGCCGGCGCTGCCGTGATCTCTTTGGATGCTTCGTCAGCCATGCTCGCCTTCAAATCCATTTTGCAATTGGCAGGAGTGGAGGGACTCGAACCCACGGCCTACGGTTTTGGAGACCGCCGCTCTACCAACTGAGCTACACTCCTTCAGGGCCGGCCATCGAGCCGGTCATCCCGTGTTCCTATTTGATGATGCTGGCAACGACGCCGGCGCCGACGGTTCGGCCACCTTCGCGGATGGCGAAGCGCAGCTTCTCTTCCATCGCGATCGGCACGATCAGCTCGACCTCGATGGTGATGTTGTCGCCC
>Ga0209131_1003148_pt1 | contig 11031 bp, 12 predicted proteins | sample GraSoi_2013_40cm_FD_185826 | JGI IMG/M metagenome (GOLD analysis project Ga0209131, IMG submission 185826) | Grasslands soil microbial communities from the Angelo Coastal Reserve, California, USA - Sample 9_17_2013_40cm (SPAdes) (version 2) | ecosystem: Environmental > Terrestrial > Soil >...
GGTGTCCAGGCCGGACCGGTTCGCCTTGCGGATTTCGCAACGACGGCATCGAACTCCGACCTGCGCCGTCGGCAGCTGGCCGGCCGACAACGCTGCTGCTGACGGATCCGGCCGGCCTGACGCTCCATGGTGGTGCGGCCAGTTCGCCAGGAGCGCGGCAGCGCTGCCTGTCGGCGGGCACCACGGCGATCAGGCCAGCCGTCAACCGGATCCGCCGGCGACGCGGGCGCGCCACGCTGCCCGACTGGCTGGCCGGCTCAGGGATGATTGCAATCGCGGTTCCGGCAGTGCGGGGGTGCCTTGTGGCTGGGCAGGCGATGGGGAGTACCCGGTTGCTGCGATCATCGGCAGCTGGTTGCCTTGGTGCGTGATCCGCGATGGCAGCAGCATGACCGTTAAGCCCGTCTGCGCTGCCTTCGGGCTGGCGGCCAGGCCTGGTGCCTCGATCACGGCGCTGTCGCGGGGTGCGGCGGGACGGATCTGGCACCTGGACCTGGGTGCGGATCGCTACGCGGTCAAGGAGTTGTTCGTCGAGTCCGACGAGGAAATGGTATGCCGGGAAGTGGCGTTCACGGCGCACCTGCAGGCTGCTGGCATCCGGCTGCCCGGCAGCGTGCCAGGCCGCGGCGGGCGTTTCCTCGTCCCGCTGGCCGGGGACTCCGGCGATAGCTGGCTGCGGCTGTACCGGTGGGTCGACGGCGTCCCCGCTGACCTGGCAGATCCGGGGCTAGCCGCCCAGATCGGCGACCTTCTCGGAAGACTGCATGCGCATGCCCTGCCAGCCGAGTGTGAGCCTGACCCGTGGTACGAGACGGTTCCAGGGCCGGCGACCTGGGACCAGCTCGCTGACGCCGCCCGCGTGCACGGAGCCAGCTGGAGCCAGGCTCTAGCCGGGCAGGTCGGCCTGCTGGCCGGCCTGGCAGAACTGGTGGCGCCCACGGCCCGGGACCAGCTGGTGACCTGCCACCGGGATCTGCACCCCGACAACGTGCTGGTCGACGCCTCCGGCGACCTGGTCCTGCTCGACTGGGACGACGCCGGGCCCGCTTGCCCGGACCAGGAGCTTGCCGGGCTCCTGGCGTTCTGGCACATCCATGACGACGGCCGGGCCGATGACGCCGCAGTCGGGCGCACCCTCGCCGCCTACCGCTCAGCCGGCGGCCCTGGCCACCTGCGCGACGAGCGGTCGTTCAGCATGTACATCGCTAGCAGGATGAACTTCCTGCACAGCCAGGCCAGCGTGGCATTGGAGCCGGCCACCGCCCCCGAGCACCGCCAGTACGCCGTCAGCGAGATCTGGGACACGCTCGCCCGGCTGCCATCGCTGTCCCTGATCAGCCACCTGATCAGCCTCGCCAACACAACCCCCGGCTGAGCCACCCCGTCAGGCCCCGGATCAGCCAGGACCCTCAGAAGCAAACCACCGGTGACTGGCCGCGGGCTGGATCGCCGGTCACGCAGAATACCCAAATCGGCACGGCCAGCGCCCTGACAGAATCTCGCCGTGACGCGGGCGGGGAACGGCGAGCGCGGCCAGTGCCAACTGGTTGCCGGGCGGCTCGGCCGCCCACCGGCCAACCAGGGCTGGAACGACGCCGCCTACCCGTCACCGGACGTCTTCGGCCCACGGGCCTGGCCGGGCCGGGCGGCCGAGGGCGGCGGCGCGGTCCTGGTTGGCCGGTGTCGTCTCGGTCCACGCCCGCGGCGATCAGCAGTGTGAGGTAGACATCGAGGCACCGGGCGGCCGGGAGCGGGTCCGCGGCGATCATCTGTGCCGTCAGCGTGATGTTGCAGCGGCCAAGCCAATGGGTTCGAGGGCGAGAATGGCGATGCCCCATATTGACAGGCGCATCAGTGAGCGCGACCCAGTTGCATAACCCGCGAGCATGACGCCCAGCCACAGTCCGAGCGTCACCGTCAGGCTGATGCCGACGGACAGCGGCGCTTTGAGGAGCATAAGCGTCAGACCGGCCGCGGCAACTCCCAGGGCCCAGCAGGCGAGCGCTGCGAGGACCCTAACGCCCAGCGGGTGGCGTCCCCACGTCGACCGCTCAAGCATCCGGTCGGCCTGACCACTCACCCACGACGGCAAGGACACATGCCGAGAATAGCCTGGAGGCGGACCTGGCCATCGTGGCAAAGCTCGACGGCTGGACGCAGAATCACCATTAGGGAGCGACCAAGAGCGTCGCGCCTTGTCCGCCGCGCCGCACCGAACGAGCCGGATGGGCGCGTCGCAAGCCTGGTATTCCGAACACGGAGAGCGATATCGGGAGGCGGCGATCTTCCCGGATCTGGAATGCCACAGTCTCCCTGCCGACTATGCGTCAAATGGCGCATGCCATACGCAGCGGGGTGGCACCGGTGCGGATTGCCTGCTGTCGCTGGGGGAGATGGTGCCGCGGCGCGGTTCGCCCCTGGCGGGGGGTGCTGCCAGTATGGCGTGGTGGAAGCCGGCGGTGCCGCCAGGATCGTGATCGTGCCGCCCAGCGCCGGGCGCGCGGCCGCCGCGGGCAGTGGCGCGTTGATCGCGGTGGTCGACGTCCAGGGGCATCAGGTCGGGGACATGTGGGCGGTCGATGCCGCTGATCATGGCCGGGGGCTGTCGCCCGGTCATGATCAGGGACCGGTGCGAGAGGCTGTTTCCTGCGCTGGGCGAGGAGTTCCGCGATCAGCACGGCGAACCGATCCTGCGGCTGGTCCGCGACACCTCACCCGGCGTGCACGACATGCTCTTCCCGGCCTGCGACCCGGCGATGTATGCCAGCCGCGGGCTGCCCGGGCACCCGAACTGCCGGGATAACTTCTGGCCGCCGCCGCGTCGGCCGGAATAACCCTGCCCGTCGTGCCCGATCCGGTGAACCTGCTCCAGAACTCCGGCCCGCAACCCGACGGCCGGCTCCTGGTCGAACGCGCTGCCTCCCGCCCCGGCGATGCAATCTGCTTCCTGGCGCTGCGCGACGTCGTGGTTATCCTCACCTCCTGCGCGGTCGGCTACCCGCCTTTGAACGACGGACGCTGCACACCGCTGCGGATCCAGATCACGCCACCCGCGGCCGCCTGACCCAGCCGCACATCAGTGTCAAGGGCCGAATAACTGTTCTGCGCCCGATCGACGGTCCCGCCAGACAACCAGCAATCCGCGCAGATCTTCAGTTGGGCGGCTACTTGCGCATCTGGTGCGCCAGCGCGTGTCACTGGGCGTGATGCGATCTCGCGCCGACCATGAGCGGCGATGTCTCCCCGCTATGAGGGGAAGCCCGCCTTTCGGCGGGAATCTGTCCCCCGGGCCCCTGCGCGATGAGTTTCCGGGTCGCCGCGGGTTTGCTTTCGTGATCCCGGTAGCGTCCGATCCGACGATGGATTCGGCTCGCGCGGGAGCGCATCGCGTCCGACAGGAGGGAGATGGAATGCCCGAGCACAGGATCGGTACTCGCGAGGAGTGGCAGGCGGGCCGGGACGAGCTCGCCAGGCTCGAGGCCGAGCAGGCGGAGCGAAACGAGGAAATCAAGACCAAGCGTCTCGATCTCCCATGGGTCCCGGTCGAGAAGGAGTACGAGTTCGACACCGAGGACGGCACGAAGACCCTCGCCGACCTGTTCGGCGGGCGCTCACAGCTGCTCGCCTACAACATCATGTTCGGCCCCGACTACACGCTCGGCGCCTGCCCCGGCTGCACCAGCCTGGGCGACGGGCTCGACGGCACGCTCGTCCACCTGAGCCACCGCGGCGTGACACTGCTCTGTCTCTCGAGGGCGCCGATCGCGCGGCTGACCGCCTACAAGCGGCGCATGGGCTGGCAGTTCCCCTACGTCTCGACCTACAACACCGACTTCGCGTTCGACTTCGGGCTCGCGCTGACCGAGGAGCAAGCGCGGCAGCCTCCCGAGCTCAAGGAGATGATCGACAACCCGCCCGGCTGGCTCCAGGAGTGGTCAGGCCAGATCGGAGCCGAGCTCAAGGACGGGCTGCGCGAGAACCCGAGCTGGATCGCCTTCGCGCGGGAGAACGGAACCGTTTACCACACCTACACCGTGTCGGCGCCCGACCCGTTCGTTGCGCCCTACTTCAGCTTCCTGCTCAACCGAACGCCGAAAGCACAACCCGCCGAGCCCCGCAGCTGGCGGAAGGACGAATACCCGCAGTGACGCCGACCGGGCCGGCTCGCGGCCCATAACCGGCGTGCGGCGAAGGCGACCGTAACGCTGGCGGACCAGCGGCATCCGTCGAGCTCGACCACCAGAGACCTGCAGGCGACCTCCGGGCGGGCGTCGCACGAACGACCTAATCTGCACGCATCGCTGACCTGACCCCGGACAGCCGCTGGCGCGCAGGTCGGTTCATGGTCGCTAGGGCAATGTGCTTTCGTCTGCGTAGGACAGCATCCGCTCGGCCGTCAGGCAGATCCAGGCGCTGACCCAGTCGCCGGTGGCAGCGGCCCGGACATCCGCGGGCACCTCCGACGGCGCGACGACCTCGGCGGGCCCTTCGGCGATCACCGCGATGTGCTCAGGGTGGTCCGCTTCGGCGATCACCATGGTGAGCCAGGGCGTGCCGCGCAGGTTCCGTTCTCGCACCGAGCCGGCCATGGTCGGCAGCCAGAAGGTAGTGCCGCGCCGGATGTAGACGGACATCGCCGCGTGGGGCCGGCCGTCAGCACGAGTGGAGCCAACCACGGCAAAGGCACGCCGGTCGAGGTATGAAGCCAACTGCGCGGCGCCAAGCCGTCGTTCCGGGGGATAGGAAATGGCGGTCGCGGCGGTCGCCCGTGCGAACGTCCGGTCCTGAAGGCCGCCCAGTAGTTCACTCATGCGCCAGTTCTACCGTTCCAGCCGTTCCCGGGTGCCGGCGACGCCTGAGGAATGACCCGCGTCGACGCTTGAATGTTGACTCCTTGTAGCGGCGCTGGACATGCTCCGCCACAGATATATCGAAGCGCTGGACGGCGAGCGAGATGCCGGGCACGAGTTCGACAGCGCCGTGACCTGGGCGATCCAGCAGCAATGACCCGGCCGAAGTAACCCGGTACTCAGCCCACCGGGGCAGGCAGGCTGTTCAGGCATGGGCTGCTCAGAAGATCGTCGGCAGGACCCGTCGCCACGCGGGCGACTGCTATCTACGGAACTGGCGGTTGCCCCACTCGACGAGCTGGCAGCTTGCGGTTAGACGGAGCGTATGACGGGAACGAACCCGCGCTATCAGCTTCGGAAGTCTCAGCAGTAGCCCGGCGATGACCTGTGAGCTCTATGACCTGCGGCCTGCCATGTCGGTTGTCCGTCAGCGACCGCAGGCGACCGCAGTTGTTCGCCACAACGGGTACGCGGCGGGCTAGGCGTATCAATATCGGACAATCCTGATTTCTGCGGGGGAGCGTTGCCGCACATCAAGATCGCCGGATCGCTTTCAGCTGGCTACCCGCACAGGCCAGGTCAACGTCGAACTACTGTCGTGCGGGTCGGCGCTGCCGGGTTCTGCGCGCTTGCATACGTGCTGGCCGGGTGCAGTTCAGCGGATTACGGCATGACGAGATGCCCTGCAGCGACCCGTGTCGGCAGAGCGGCGATGGCAAACGACGTGAAGTTGCTGCCAGACTCAGCGCCCAGTGCTCCCGGATCGACGACACCCACGGACTGGACCTGCACCTATGTTCCGGCGGACCAGTACCAACGCTGGCTACACGGCTTTCATGACGCGCTGAGCGTCGAAATCTACCTGTTCCCGAAAAGGCTCGTCAGCAAGCGGCTCCTGGGCTCCGTGGACGGGCACGCCGCGTTGCGGAGCGGCGCAGCCACAGTCTCCGGCCATATCATGCTGGCCGGCAAAGAGGCGCCAGTCAGCTTCTTCAGGACCGGATACGGAGCCTGGACAGGGCAACGGCTTCCAGACGGTAGCTACGCGGCGTTGGCGATCTATCTTTCGTCTCGCCAGGCGCCGCGTACCGCCGCTCAATTTCGGAACGAGTTGCAGGCTATGGCGCAGGTTAGCGGTCTGGAATGACCGCACGGGCGAGCAGATCGAGCGCGACCTGAGCGGTCGGCGCATGACCGGGCCCAGCTACCCTGGTCCAACTTCCGGCAGGTCTGGAACGCCGCCTGCGCGAAAGCCGGACTGCCGGGTCTCCATATGGCTACATACGGCCTGTGGGGTGCCAGAAGGCTGCCTGTCCTGTGAAGCTGCAGCGATGTGCCAGGGTCACCAGTGGGCCATGATGCTCGGCCGTGTCCCTTCGCCTGCTCTACCTGATCTTCATCCGGGTCTGCGGCTGGCTTGTGCTGCTCGGCCGTTCGACGGCGTCCAAGGACGCGGAACTGCTGGTGCTGCGGCAGGAGGTCGCCGTGCTGCGCCGCACCCAGCCACCGGCCCCGGCTGGACTGGGCCGACCGTGCGGTCCTGGCCGCCTTGATCCGGCTCCTGCCGGGAGAGCTGCGGGCGCACAGGCTGGTCACTCCAGGCACCGTCCTGCGGTGGCACCGCCGCCTGGTCACCCGCAAATGGACTTACCCGAACCGGGCCGGCCGGCCGCCGGTCAGCGCCGAGATAGCCGCGCTGACCGGGCGGCTCGCCACCGGGAACCGCGGCTGGGGGTACGAGCGGATCCAGGGCGAGTTGCCGAAACCCGGTCACCGGGCCGGTGCGCCCGCGATCCGCCGGATCCTCACGGCGCTGCCGATCCCGCCGGAGCCGGCGCGGCGCACTGACACGACATGGCGGCTCGTAGGTCGTCGGCCCGGCAAGGCTCATTGCTAGGCGGGCAGAATGAGGTGACCACTCCAGCCTGATACCACTCTCGCCTTGTCGGCGCGGACGCATTTTGAGTACCTGTACTCAGGCATCGCCGTCAGAGGACGTGCGACAGTGCGTGCATGAACGCACATGACCTCCGGCGAAGCGGTTGGCCTAACTGGGTGTGCGCTGGCCGGGACCACCGCACTGACCGTGACATTCGTGCTCGGCACCATCGGCTGGTTGTTCGCGGCGGGCGGCATCGGGACCTCCTGCGATGAAGCACTCGAATGCACTAGCTCCTGCACCCCATGCGCGGCAGCGCATGCATCGATCCTGGCCGGCGGCATCGGGCAGTGGGTACTGTTCGCAGCGGCGGCGACAATCCTCGTCCTTGGCCTGCGGCGTCCTGATTTGCGGCGGACTACGACCGTAGCGGCGGGCGCACTTGTCCTGCTAGCCGTTGGCTGGTTCGTCGTTTCCATGGCCATCGCCACGCAGGTTCAGCCCAAACCCCCTCCCCAAAGATCTTCCCCGGCCATGAGCGCATTGACAGGTCACCCCTCGCCCGGCCATGGCATGGCAATACGAAGGAACCTCCGGGGCCTGTAAGGTCGTCGCTGCGCTCCGGCTCGATGGGCTCGGTGTAGTCTCATTTCTAGTCTCGTTTACGTCAGTAGACGTTGGTCGGTCGCAGGTCACGGACGGCCGCTGAGCACCCAAGACGACTAGTGTGGCCGCGCCGAAACGGTGATCCTTGCTCCTAAAGATGGTCTGACCTCAATTTGTTGCTCGGATAGGGCGCGTTCTCGATCCCAGCTCGCAGGAGCCCTGGCCGCCGACGATCTTGCACTGGCACCTGCAGTTGCCCGGCTCGTGGCCGGTCGTGTCCAGATCGCTATGGCCCGATCATGCGTATGGGCGGTTCGAGTTAGCCGGCCGGGTCCAGTGCCGCCGGGAGGTAGATGCGGAAGGTAGTGCCGCGGCCTTCTCTGGAGTCGACTTCGATGGTGCCGCCGATGTCGGTGATGATGCCGTGGACGGTCGACAATCCGAGCCCTGTGCCCTTGCCGGGCGGCTTGGTGGTGAAGAAGCGCTCGAAAATCCGTGGCCTGACGTCCGCGGTCATGCCGATCCCGGTATCACTGACGGCAAGCTCGACATAGCGACCGCGCCGGATGGCCGGATGCGATGGTGCGTGCTCCTGGCTCAGGTCAGCGATGCGCGTTCGGATCGTCAGCGTGCCGCCCTCGGGCATGGCGTCACGCGCGTTGACGGCCAGGTTGAACAGCACCTGCTCCAGCTGTCCCCTGTCGGCCAGCACCGCAGGCAAGGCTGTCGGCCACGGTTCGAACAGCACCTTGGCCCTGCCGCTCATGCTGACGGTCAGCAGGTGCCTGATGCCGTCGATCAGGGCGTTGAGGTCGATAGCCTCGGGCTTGGTCCGGGCACGGCTGCTGAAGCTGAGCAGATCGCTGCTGAGATGCACGGCCCGATCCGCGGCGACGGAGATCTCCCGGAAGATCCGGTGCAGCTCAGGATCTAGATGATCGCTGATGTCCTCCGCCATCTCGGCGTATCCGACGATTATCCCGAGCAGGTTCTTGAAGTCATGGGCGATGCCGCGGGTCAGCTGCCCGACGGTCTGCAGGCGCTCGGCCTGCCGCAATTCGGCCTCCAACGCGCGGCGATCCGCCTCCGCGCGGACGAGCTCGGAAGTGCGCTTGCTGACCCGTTCGTCAAGGCCCGCGTTGAGGACCGTGAGCCCTTGCTGGGCTTGCCTGGCCACGGACCCCGCACGGGCGCCGATGATGAGATTGTCGTCGGCGGGCGTCGCCGCGAGCTCGACCAGGTGAGTCACCTGCTCCAGCAGGTCATCCCTATTCCGCGTGGCGGCCGCCAGCTCCCCGGCCCGCTGCAGGAACGCGAGCCGTTCCCGGGCAGTGTCGGCCTCCCTGCGGGCGGCCTGTTCTCGCGCCAGCAGCCGGGCTCGTTCCTGCTCTCTTCGCTGGCGGGCGGTAAGGTCCACCACGAAGCTGGTCCAGCGCAGCGGGTGCCAGCTGATCACCGCCGCCCCGAGCAGGACAGGCACGCGATGCCCATCCCGGTGCACGTACTCCTTCTCAAAGGGCCGGAACGTTCCCGTGCGGCGCAGTTGCTCAACAGCGTCATCATCGCCGGCGGCCCATCTCGGGGGCGTGATCGCCCGCCAGTGAATCCGCCCGGACTCCAGGTCGTCGCGGGTATAACCGATGATGTCGAGGAAGGCGTCGTTGGCCTCGTGAATGCCCTCCTCGCTGACCACTAGGACGCCAAGGACATTGGCCTCCCGCAACCGCCCCAGCAGGCGGTTGCTCTGCCGCAAGGCGGCTTCCGTCCGGCGCTGTTCGGTGATATCGATCAGCATCGCGTAAGCACGGCGCGGCCGGCCCTGCTCATCCCGGGCGTCCGGCACGGCGGTGACCTGCAGCCACCGCAGCTCACCGGTTCGCCCGTGCGGCACTCCGGCCACCACGTCAGCGACGACCTCGCCGGTGCGCAGGGCTACCACCACCGGAAGCTCGTCCGGCTGGAATGGAGAGCCGTCCTCATGCACGGCGCGCCCGGCCCGGTCAAGCGGCGGCCAGATGGTCATCGCATCGGGCGCCAGGCCCAGGATCTCGCCCGCCGCCGGATTAGCCCAAAGGATCGACCCATCCGCGTGGTAGTGAACGACACCGAGCGGCAGCGTCTCGAACAGGGTCCGGTACTGCTCCTCAGTTGTCGCCAGGCGCTCGGCCAGCACCTCCAGACGGCGCCGGTCCCGGACATGCGCCGTGACATCGTTCACGCAAATGAGCACTCCAGCCGCACCGCTGGCATCGTCCGGCACCGGCTGATAAACGAGATCCACGAACATCTGCTCGGGCTTCTGGCCGTGCCGGCGGATCCACACTTCGGAGTCACGGTCTTGAAACGGCTGACCCTGCTGGCCGACACGCGCGACCCTCTCTAGGTGCTCGCGCGGCAGTTCCGGCAGCGCCACGCCCAGCGGAAGGCCGATGAGGTGACGCCCGCCTACGTACCGCCGGTATTCATGGTTGGCGAACTCGAAAATGAGATCAGGCCCGGTTACGTAGGCCACGCCCGCAGGCAGGCTCAGGAGGAGTTCGCTCCTTAGCGCGAGCCCGCTGCGGCTATCGCCCCGACCCGGATCTGTACTTGAAACCATCGTCCCCCATGGCAGCGCCCCCAGCCGCCATTGCCAGGCTATCCGCAATCTGCTGATGGATTGTTGCTGCGGAAGGTGCTGCTGGCATCGTCCGCAGGCAGGCACCTCCCTCACAATTCCCTCACAATGCGCTAAGTCGCCAATAATCAGGCACTGTCGGCTCGGGTTGATTACTGTCAGTCATACTGTGGGAAGGATTTGAGCTAACAGCTGCTCTTGGCCTGAAGGTCAGCGAATCAGCTCGTGGCCGGCAGGCGGCCAGGTCAGTTACATCAAGCCATAGCTGCCTACGCGGGATCTGCCGTCCTGTGCGGCGCCGCACCCGACCTTCCAGCCGACCTCGTCAGGTACCGGCCGCGCCGGTCAGGCCCGGTCGACCTGAGCGTCGTGCAGCTGCAGCCGCTGAGCACGGACGCTGCCTAGGGGAGGGCTCATCAGCTCGCCTGGACCCCGGCGACCCGGGCGACCCGGGCGACCCGGCGCGGCGGGAACCACGTCCGGATGCAGGATCGAGGCGATGGCCTCTGCGCCCTCGATCAGGCCCGGACCTGGCCGGACGATGATGCCATCCGCATGGATCGCCCAGATAGGCAGTCCTGGCATGGCCGCCGCCACAGCCTTTGCCGTCGATACCCGTCCAGCAACTCGCAGCTATCGGCCCCTGAATACGACCATTGCTTTCCTGGCATGCTATTGTCCCCTTCACCTTTCGGATCCAGGTAAGCCATCAGACCCAGAAACCTCCCTCCAAGTTCCCCCCGGCTATACCGGGAATACGACAGGGCGCCTCGTGGCGCAGCGGCGACGGTGTTCGATCCGGCGGAGCCCTTGCGCAGCATCCCGGCCAGCGGGTCGCCCGTATTGTCACAGTAAGCCATGGGTGTGGCTCTTTTGGAGTGAGTCAGGCTGCGCGGGGGATTGCGGTGTTGAGGTAGCGGGCGTGGTGGTTGCGGTGTTGTTCTTGCTGGAGGTGGTGGGTCCAGTAGGTGTCGAAGTCGCCGTTGGCGGTGAGGGCGCGGAGTTTGAGGATGGCTTCGGCGCCGGGAACGCTCCAGCGGGCGCCGGTGATGTCCATGCGGTCTTTGACGAGGTAGCGG
>Ga0209131_1003150_pt1 | contig 11027 bp, 9 predicted proteins | sample GraSoi_2013_40cm_FD_185826 | JGI IMG/M metagenome (GOLD analysis project Ga0209131, IMG submission 185826) | Grasslands soil microbial communities from the Angelo Coastal Reserve, California, USA - Sample 9_17_2013_40cm (SPAdes) (version 2) | ecosystem: Environmental > Terrestrial > Soil >...
GGCGGCGAAAGCATTATCGTGCGCCTTCTCCCAGCCCGCCGAACGAACGTTGCGCGCCGCATTTGCCGCACTGCCGAACACGCCACCGAAAAGATTGCTGGCGGCGTCCAACGCGCTGGTCACAGTGCCAAGCGTTGAAGCCTGGAATTCAGTTTGATAGCCATTGCCGCAACGGTCACAGTAGAACTCGAATTGAAAGCCTGCATCGGTGCTGAGATCGCGATAATTACGAGTGAATTGAATCAATGCCATGAGTCAACCTCCGTGAAAAGATTGAATTGATTTTAGCACTTAACTATTTTCGAATAGAGCTGGCTGCCAGACTGTAATGCGATTGCGTCCATCCCTTTTGGATTGATACAATGCCTGATCGGCGCGATCAATCATTTGCTCAAGTGTCAAACTGGATTCTTTTCGGATCAAAGCCAACCCAAAACTGGCTGTGACTTTCAACAGCTGCGCTTCATACGTGACTTCAGCCTGCTCCAACAACTGACGAATTCTCTCCGCTAATTCAATTGCGCCACTTTCGGTTTGTTCCGGGAGTAAACAGATAAACTCCTCGCCACCATACCGCGCAAAAATATCCGTGTTCCGCATGCTGCTTTGACATTGCTGCGCCACAAACTGCAAGATAAAGTCACCTGCGAGATGCCCATATTGATCGTTGATGCTTTTGAAGTGATCCACATCCAACATCAATATTGCCAATTGATGATCGTAGCGTTGCGCAACTCCAAATTGACTCTCTGCCAGTTCAAAGAAATGACGTCGGTTAGTGATGCCGGTCAACATATCGGTGCGGGCGAGGCGCTCCAATTCCATCTCGGCATATTTTCGTTCGGTAATATCCACGAGACTGATGACATGCCCAATGATATTTTTCCGTTCATTGCGAATGGGTGCAACTTGAACAATAAAATAACTCGAGCGACCATCCCTTTCAAACGAGATTTCCTCTTCAACCTGTTCTGTCATCTGCGGAGAGTATTTGATACTAAGACCACTGTTTAGTATTTCATCCAACTGCTTCCCGATGAACGCACTGCTTTCAGAACCAAGTAGTTTTCTAACAAACGGATTCAATTCCACGATCCGCCCCAATACATCCAACACAATAATGCCGGAATTGATATTCTGCACTACCAGGCTGTGAGCGATTGGAACGATCTCCAACGCGCTGAAACGGAATAATGCAACCGCATACAGAATAGCCGAGAGCAACAGAAATAAAATGACATTGTCCACTTTAGGAAAAGGATCCCAACCAACAAAATCTTCAAGAAACCTTACAGCCAATGGCAGGAAAGTTCCCAAAACCAACAAAATGGATTGCCTACGGAAATAAATTGGGACAGTGCGATAGTAATTGATGTAAATCACCACGCTCGCCAGAATCAACGAATAGATACCCACTGCATAGACCCAAAAGTAAAAACCATGTTTAGATTGACTTTCAGGAAACCCGGGTTCGATGAATATCTTTGTCCAATACCAATGATGAATCTCATTGGTAAATACCACACCTATAGTACCCACAATAAACAACCCTAGAACGATCTTCAACTGTGTGGTTAACCAATTTCGGTGATTGGTGTAATAGAGGGAAAAGACAAACCACAACACCGGTCCAGTGGTTGCGCCCACATATTTCATCTTTGCCCAGAAAATTTTTCCGTCCAGCGTTGTACTGGAAAGTTCCAGGGCGTAGCTTAGAGTCCATATACCCATGGCAAGATTTTGCAGGGAAAACAGCCTGGCAATTTCAACTTTATCTCTGAGTTGGAAGGAATATATCCCCAGTAAAAACAGAATGACAGTGGAAAAAATAAATGGCAGAACATAGGGCGTATATTCCAACATAACGATAAGCTCCAATAAAAATAGTGGCAGATGGATATATCCATCTGCCACTTTACAACACCGAAGTACTAACTTAGTCCCACTTCTTTGTTGAACTCGACAATCAATTCGTCAATTTGATCGGCTTGGGTTTGGACATCTGTCCAGTAATTGGGTTCATACCATTGCTTTTGGATTTCATCGTACGTGCGACCTTGCTGTTCGACCCAGGTGTAATATTTTAGGTTATGCACACGGCGGCGGTCAGGATAACGCAGTTCGAGCATATTATCTGTTGATTGACCGTGTAGGTAACGTGCAAAATCTGTCGCGGCGTCGCGCTCGGAATATTGACCAAACTCTTGATGCATTTCATGCAGACGTGAGCGATAGAGTTCCATCGAGTCGGTGAGGACGGTGATCATCACGTCGTTCTCGTCCATTTCGTAATATTTCGCAGCTTTGATGCAGGAGAGCACATTCGAGATACCAGAGAAACCGAACAAATCCAATTGACTCACAATCGCCTCAGATACTCCTTTCTCGACCAGATATGCACGTCCATTTTCTTCGTTGAAGAGACGGGCAATATTTACAACGGCATTATCGTCAATGGCGGTGACAATATCGGTGTTCTTGGTGTTGTGAATCCAAGGCACGTGTTTATCACCAATGCCTTCGATGCGATGAGCGCCGAATCCGTTTTCGAGCAGGGTTGGGCATTGCAGCGCTTCGCTCGCGATGATCTTACTATCGGGGAATAACTTCTTCATGTAATCGCCGCTCGCAATTGTCCCGGCTGAACCAGTGGCGGATGCCATGCCGCGATAGCGTCCGTTTTTGCCGGCAACCTGTTTGAACACTTCCTCCATGGCATGACCTGTCACTTCAAAGTGCCACAGATAATTTCCAAATTCCTCGAATTGATTGAATATCATCAAATCCTGACCGGATTTGCGCAGCTCCCAACATTTATCAAAGATCTCTTTGACGTTCGATTCAGAACCAGGGGTTTTGATCGTCTCACCTGCGACTTTGGACAGCCACTCGAATCTTTCCTTAGACATGCCTTCGGGCAGAATCGCGATGGATTCACACCCGAGCAACGCAGAGTCATACGCGCCGCCGCGACAATAATTACCCGTGGACGGCCAAACCGCTTTTTGCGTGGTCGGGTCAAACTGGCCTGTGACCAGCCTCGGCACCAGACAACTGAATGCGGCGCCGACTTTATGTGCACCCGTTGGGAACCATTTGCCAACGATGACTACAATCCGCGCCGGAACACCTGTCAGCGAGGAGGGCAGCTCCAGAAAGTTGACTCCGCCAAACGTCCCGCCTGAAGCGGAGGGTTGATTATGCCAATTGATGCGGAAGAGGTTACGCGGATGAATATCCCAGAGTCCGATAGAGTTCAATTCATCCTTTATTTTTGCGGGAATTTTTGAAGGGTCTTTCATCTGCGCGTATGTGGGAATAATAATATTTTTTTCTTTCGCACGTTTGATGGCATTTGCACGACGGGATTTTTCAACGGTTAGATCAATTGTGGTCATGGTATTCTCCTGGGAAAATTGTCTGACAGTTGCATTATACTCTTGGGCTATCTTACAAATTTCCCCTTAAATCGGATGATAGTCACAAAAGGAGAAAATATGAAACGAACATCAACAGGCGTGATATCAGGTTGCGTGGTTTGGATTCTGGCATTTGGTGTGATCTCTACTTGCATCCTGCCAGTCTCTATAGCAATCGGCGGCTTTACTTCCGCAAGTGATTACGCAATAAACTTCACAGGCAAGTTCATTTGTCCAGACGGAACAACACCTAAGTCTTATTCCTATGCGACAACTACAAGAGATGAAAATGGAAATGAGCAACCGTCTACTGCCTATGAACTGCATTGCGTAGCTGCAAATGGAGAAGTTTTGAAGAGTGATCCTGTTGGATATTCTTTCCTGTGGATCGGTATATTTGTTGTCATTGGACTTGTTTTGACAGGTATATTGGCATTTGTGCTTGCCGCGCCTGCAGGTGTATTGATCTCGAAATTATTGAATCGCACAAAAAAACAAAATGTTATTGAAAATATCGAGCTGCAATAATTAGTACAAATTGTTTCAATGTTGTAAGTTCTTTTTAATGTAAAGCCTCTTTCTTCGTTGTATGATGTTGGCAAGAGAAAGGAGGCAGTTATAGAAACACCACCTGACAACTACATCCAAGGAAGGACTGGGAAGCCTTAACCTGGTCGGGGCATGTACGTTAGCCTTGTAAAACCAGACGTTCTCTTAACGATAGGAAGGCGCCAAGCCCCACTCTTTCCCACACATAGCACGACATTTTTAACGGACGGGTAACCCCCGTCCGTCTTTTATACCTTTATTGGCAATAATTCAGCGCATCAAGAATATTTTGGTTGACAGAATTTATTGAATCCAATATCAAGCGTTCTTCATCCCACGGCGCGTAATAAGATCGCACGAATTCGACATCAGACCATTGCAATTCATGCCAGCCCGGAATATTTCGCTGGCGTTGCTCCAACCTTTCACGATGCAAGGCAATATTTGAGCAAATACATTCGATTACACGCCAATCTGCACTATATTTCTTTCTTAAACCCCGCCATATGTTTCGAATTGATTCCGTAGAAGCCACGCTATCAAGAATTACAGATTGATTCAAACTCAACTGGCGTTCAGCCAAGGTTGTCAACAAATCATAGCCTACGGAACCAAGTTGTTTCTCTGTTTCGGCAGGTACTACCTTGGAACGTAAAAGCACAGCTTCCAGCCAATCCTTGGCAAAGACTGGGATGCCAAGTTCACGCCCTATTGCCTCAGCGAGCGCACTCTTTCCAGTTCCAGGCAAACCTGAAAAGACGATCAATTTCAATTTGGCAATCTGCAATTTATATTTTGTCCAATGCCTTACGTATTCTACGCAAGCCCTGCTCCACCAACTGGCGTGACGTGCCGAAATTCAGGCGCACGAACTGCTCATTTCCCATTCCAAACTTCCCGCCATCGCTCAAAGCCACCTTTGCCTCCTTCAGAAAAAATTCATAAGGTGATGGCTTGAGATTCAATTCCGAGCAATCGAGCCAGATCAAATAAGTCGCATCTGGCCTGGTCGCGCGAATTCCCCGCAGATTCTGCTCTACATACTCCACAATAAAATCACGGTTGCTTGTGAGATAACGGCGCAATTCCCGCAACCATGCATCCGCCTTGCCCGAAAATGCAACGCGCGCCGCAGTCAAACCGGGTGTGGATATTTCAAAAGACATCCCGTCCGCGACTTTGGAAAACTGCTTTCTGAGCGCTTCATCAGGGATGATCGAAAACGCACAAGAAAGCCCGGGGACATTGAACGCTTTTGAAGCAGAGATCATTGTGATGGTATGTTGCGCAATCTCGTGCGAAAGACTTGCCATGGGCGTGAACTTCGCGCCGCCCAGCAGCAACTCACTATGGATTTCATCCGATACGATCATGACATCATTCTCGAGACAAATCTCCGCCATACGCTCCAAATCTGTGCGGGAATAAATTATCCCAACGGGATTATGCGGATGACAAAGCAGAAACATCGCGGATTTTTTCGCCCCAATTTTCAACGCATCAAAATCGACCTCGTAGTTGATTCGGTTTCCTGCAACCTTTTTCGCCAACCGAGCTACGGACTGCTTCGCGTTGGTCTTATGTTCTGTATCGAGAAACTCGTTATACACTGGCGTTTGGATCAAATATCCTTTTTTCGCCGAACACAATACGCGCGCTGCGATGTTATACCCGTTATTGACGCCCGCTGTGTAGACGATGTGTTCAGGGTTCACTTCCCAATCATATAACTTCTTCATCCGTGCTGCGATCATTTCACATAGAGACTTGGAAAGCAATTCATATCCAAGCACGCCATGTTCAACTTGTTTACGAAGTGCAGACAAAATCTGAGGCGCAACAGGAAAATCCATATCCGCGACCCACAAGGGTAGCACGTCTTTAGGATAAAACGTCCATTTATTGAGAATATTTGGATTGCGACGCAAAGGAACGGAATCGAAGTTGTAGGTCATGTTATTTTTTATAGGCAACGATCATGCCATCGCGCATGGGGGCAAGCGAAACGATCCAATCAGAGTCCGTTGTAATTGTCTTAATAAATTTCCGAATGGCTCTAGTGGATTTCTCTTTATTGCTTGAGTCGAAGGTGCGTCCGCTCCACAACATATTGTCAATAATCAAGATGCCACCAGAATGCAGCTTTTCTTTAATGACTGGCAGCGAATCAGGATAGCCTTCTTTATCAATATCATTGAAGATAATATCGAACGGACCAGATGTTTGCCTCAAAGTTTCTACGGCTTCGGCATTGTGATATTGCACCATATCGCCATAACCCAATTTGGAAAGATGCCCCTGTGCCATGCTTGAAAGTTCGTCATCCCAAACCGTATGATGGATTATGCCTCCCCCATTTTCTTTTACCGCTTTTGCGAACCATGCAGTTGAATAGCCGTACCCCGATCCCAATTCGAATACAGATTTTGCGATAATCATCCGCGCGAGTTGATAGCAGTAATATCCGCACACTGGACCGATGATAGGAAAGTTATGCTTCTCAGCATGCTTTTCCATCGCCACCATCTCAGGCTCACGCGGAGGCACGAGAGTTGTAAGATAATCTTGCACCTTATTGTAAGACATTGTAGCCATTGTTTTTCTCCTATTTTGATATTTCTAAAGCTTTCAAAGCCGCTAAATAAGCCAGCTTTGTCCATTCCAAATACATCTTCCCGGAGGGATGCAATCCATCCCCCGCGACCAAAGCCGAGTCATATACCGCTTCACGCGAGATAGGCGTGACATCCACATAATAAGCCCCTACTTTTTCGGTCTCTTCACGATTAACTGCATTGAACGCATCAATATCTTTCGCGATCTGTTTGCCATCCTGTCCCCTGGCAAATGGCGTCACACCCCAATCTGGGATAGACAGCACGATCACACGTTTCGAGTTCCCACCTGCATATTCAATGGATTTATTCAAGAGAAAGACAAATTGGTCACGATATTCTTTAATATCATAGCCACGATACTGATTGTTGACTCCAATTAATAACGAAACCAGATCATATGGCGGATTAATTTTTTGAGCCTGAACACCATCCCACAACTCGTTGGTTGTCCAGCCTGTGCGGGCAATGATACTGACTTCTGTTGGAATACCGCCAGCCTTCAGAAAATCTGCCAGTTGATTGGGCCAGCGTTCGGGTTCGTCCACGCTTTCGCCAATCGTATAAGAATCGCCCAAAGCAAGATATCGTATTTTCACAACTACTCCTCTGCCGTTATAGTCGGTTTAAAGGATGAACATGCATATCACAATAAAAAATGCGTAAATCCAGTTTTTGCATTTACGATCTATAACCTGCCTTCCGCATCCGTTCGAGACCTTCATCAAGTATAGAACGTGGACATGCAAAATTCAAACGGACAACATTCTCACAACCTTCACCAAAGGGCTTGCCATCGGTAAAGGCGACCTTGGCTTCCTGTAAAAAGAATTCAAAAGGCGAGCCTTGAATCTTCCCTGACTTTACATATTCACTGAAATCAAGCCAGGCAAGATAAGTTGCATTCGGAATGGTGAAACGCAACTCTGGAAAATTCTGAACCAGATATTCAGACATAAAATCGCGGTTGGATTTTAGATAAGGAAGCAGTTCCGCAAGCCAATCATCACATTCGCCAGAGAAAGCTGCTTCGGCTGCGATCAACCCCATGCTGGAGACATGCCCTGTAACCTGGTCATTTGCCACTTTGAATTTTTCGCGCAAATCCGCATTGGGGATAATGGCAAACGCACAAAACAAACCTGCAATATTAAAGGTCTTGCTGGCGGCGATCAGAGTAATAGTCTTATCTGCAATTTCAGGAGAGAGTGTGGCGATGGGAATGTGTTTCGATCCATCGAGAATTAGCTCGCTATGGATTTCATCTGAAACAATAATGGTGTCGTTCCGTAAACAAATATCAGCCATGCCTTGCAATTCTTCGCGCGTGAAAGCCTGACCCGTTGGGTTATGTGGATGGCAAAGCAGGAACATTTTTGTCTTGGCATCGTTGCTGTGAAAGGCTGCGGAAAATTCATTAAGATCCAGTTGTGGATAAAGAATATTATCTTTTTCGGTAAAACGAAATGGCACAACCTGTTGAGTAAGACCAATATTTTTATAGATGCCATAAAACATCATATATACAGGCGGCTGGATCAAAACTCCATCCCCTATTGAGCACACAGCGCGGGCAGCAATATTGAAGCCGCTCACGACACCAGGCGTGGCAACGATCCAATCTGGATCCACCTGCCAGCCATAAAGATGACCCATACGGGCGGCGACAATCTCTTGTGTGCGGCGACGCAAAAACTCGTATCCAAGGACACCATGTTGAAGGGTGGTCTGTAACGTATCCAAAATCGGCTTAGGAGTGCGAAAATCCATATCCGCCACCCAGAATGGAAGTACATCGGCGGGATATTGAGTCCACTTCATACTGTTGGAGGCGCGACGTTCGATGATTTCATCAAAGTTATAGGGCATGAAAAGACTCCGTATATTTTTGGCAATTTTACTCCCTCTAAAGAAAAGGCGGGACACGTCCCATTCATTTAGAGGGATGAGAATCCTTTTGCAGAGATCAAGGAGCAACTTCAGGCTTGGAAAGCGAAGCGGATGATTAATCCACAACAAGGTTGACGAGATCGTGAATCCATTTGCGGGAGAGATAACGTCGCATGATGATGATCGCTTTGGCAGCTTCCTCCAGCAAGACCATCGCGTAAACGATGTAAACGGGGAAGCGCAAAACGAATCCGCCAATGAGCGCGGCGGGAACGCCAATCAACCAAATAGAAAATAACTCGGTGAACATGGCGTAACGTGTGTCGCCACCGGCGCGCAATGCCCCGATAAAGAGCATAAAATTAAACACACGCAGCCACGCAGAAAGCGCATACACTAACATGATATGGCTTAAATTATATGCGGCAGAGGGTGAGAGTCGATATAACCCGATCACAAGGTCTCGAATAAAAAATACTACCACTCCGCCGAGGAGGGAGAGTATCACAGCCAGAATCGTGAAGCGACGGCTATATTCGAAGGCGGTGTCTTTATCCTTCTTACCAATTTTGTTGCCAACCATCACCGAACAAGCATTTCCTAAACCGATAAATAAAACGAATACCAATTCTTCGATCGTGGCATTGATATTGATCGCCGCGATGGCATTGGTGCCAATGTGGGCATAGACTGCATTATAAGTTGTGATGCCGAACGACCAGATCACTTCATTGATCGCTGCAGGCATGGATGTGCGTAAAACGTTGAGGAGGAATGAACGATCAAAATGAAAAAAGGTCAGCGGATTTCCCGCGAGCGGGGTCTTTATGCCGTAAACAATGATCAGCAACAACACACATTCGAATGCCCAGCCGATGCCTGTTCCAATGGCGGCACCACGCACACCCAAAGCCGGGAAACCAAAACGACCGAAGATCAAGGTGTAAGCAATCGAGGTCTTGAGAGCCAACGCAAGCACAGACACAATCACAGTCACCTTCACTTGCGTAATACTGCGTAAAACAGAAATATAGGAGACCGAGATCGCCATCAAAATATAACTCAACCCCACGATGCGCAGATAGCTGCTGCCGAGTTTGATTACTTCAGGGTCGGCTGTGTAAAAGTTCATCAAATGTTCGGGGATCAAAGTGGCGGCAAGAGAAAATAAGGCGGCAACAGAAATTGCCATCATCAGACATATCCCCAACACCTTGCGGATATTTTCCGTATCACCCTTACCCCAATATTGCGCGGTGAAAATCGCCATGCCACTCGTTGTCCCAAAAAGGAACAAGATCAGCAAAAAGAAGATCTGATTCGCTAGCCCTAATGCTGCAACGGACGCCTCGCCCAGTTGACCGACCATGAGCACATCGATCATGTTCAGCCCGGCAGTGATCAATTGCTGAAATGCAACTGGCACAGCCAATGCAAGCATCGCGCGGAAGAAAACTTTATCGCGAAAGAAGGAAAGATTCATTGGAGATGAAATGTTACGCTGAATGATGTCGAAATGATGAAATTTGTAATACGTGTTGCGTAATGCGTATGGGTAGAGCGCTTATTGATCTTCTGGCGCTTCACGGACAATGTATAACGGTCTGCCTTTGGCTTCATCGTATAAACGCCCAATATATTCACCGAGAACGCCCAGTGAGATCAACTGGACGCCGCCGAGAAATAATACTGCAATCAAGGTAGTGGCTTGACCTATAAATGCCTGCGAACCGCTTGCGCGCATATACACTACAACAGGTATAGCAAGAATGGAAATACCCGCCGAGACAAAACCAAAATAAGTAGCCACTTGCAACGGGAAATAGGAAAAGCCTGTCACCGCATTGATCGCCAGACGGAACATTTTCTTGAAAGGATACTTTGTCTCACCTGCCATACGCGCCGCGCGCTTATATTCGACACCCACTTGTTTGAATCCCACCCAGGCAGACATGCCGCGTAGGAAGCGATGTCGCTCGCGCATTTGATTCATTACATGCACGACCTTGCGGTCCATCAAACGGAAGTCGCCGGTATCAAGTGGAATCTTCACGTCCGTGATGCGATAGATGATGCGATAGAACAGGGACGCGGTCCATAGCTTGAACCAGGATTCACCTTCACGTTCGGCGCGCACAGCAAAGACTACTTCATTACCTTCCTTCCATTTCTTTGCCATTTCAAGGATAAGTTCCGGCGGGTCTTGCAGATCTGCGTCAATAATGACAACTGCGGCGCCACGCGAATAATCGAGACCAGCGGTCACAGCCACTTGATGTCCAAAGTTGCGCGCAAAAATAATCGGGCGGACTTGATTATCCTGCTTTGCGAGCTCACGGATGCCATCGGTGGAACCGTCGGTGGAACCGTCATCAACAAGGATGAGTTCCCAAGGCTCACCAGTGGAGTCCATCACTTCTTTGACGCGGCGATGAAGCTCAGGCAGGTTATCTTTTTCATTATAAATCGGTGCAATAATCGAGTATGTGATTTTCATTCTTTGATTTTCTTTCGAGCAGGAGTCCGTTTGGGATTGGATTCGATATTTAACGCA
>Ga0209131_1003151_pt1 | contig 11025 bp, 24 predicted proteins | sample GraSoi_2013_40cm_FD_185826 | JGI IMG/M metagenome (GOLD analysis project Ga0209131, IMG submission 185826) | Grasslands soil microbial communities from the Angelo Coastal Reserve, California, USA - Sample 9_17_2013_40cm (SPAdes) (version 2) | ecosystem: Environmental > Terrestrial > Soil >...
CGACCAGATATTCCATAACCCAACCCTAGTCGGCCTCGAGGCCCGATTGCTTGAGGATACTATTCAGCGTTCCCTTTGGCACGTCAACGCCCAATTTACCGGCAATAGTGACCGTGCCGGGCTTCACAGGGTGGCGAAATTGCCGGTGACTACCTTTGGTACGCACGTGTCGCCACCCGTCTGCTTCGATGAGCTTTATGGCTTGGCGGACTTTCACGGAACCACCACCCTTCGCGCTGCCTAACGCTCGCGTTGAGCGGCCGGCCGCAGCGCTTTCGAGCGCGCGGACGGCGCAAGATGAGGAGCGCGCTGGCCGCGCGCCGAAGTGCAGCGGGTCACGGGCCGCTCGAACGCGTAGTTAGCCGTCACCTGATAACGCCTTATCGCGATAGGCGCGCCACTTTCTCAAACTCTCCAAGCCCTCCGCATTGAGGGCAAAGAACTCGCACGTCTGCGGATCAAAAGCGCGCACCTTTAGATGTGCAAGTATATCGGCTACGACACCTAAAACGTCATCGTTGCCCCTCACGTGCAGCGCGAAGTCTGTGCATTCCTCGTCGGAGCCAAGACTTACCTCTATGGACCAATCGCCTCCATCAATTACACCCCAGGTCGGATCCGAGAAATTCGCGGTGGGCACAACTTCCTGAATACGGTGAATCAAGGTCGCACGCGACCCCAATGGCTCGGGCTTGAAATCCGATGGGATGTCGTCCATCGATCTGGCCTCGCTTGGGAAGTTCATGGCGAAGAGGTCCCAACTCATGTGAAGCCCCCCAAATGACGGCTAACGCTCCGGTTGACCGCGGCGCGGCGCCAGAGAGGCTGGTGAAGGAACGCAGTTTATCTCGATCATCGACCCTCCCCTGACTTTGCCGAAGCTGACGGCGCCGCACTCGCGGTCGAACCGGTTGTTAGCTCGCAATTGAGCGCGTAGTCAGCCAATCGGACACTCTAGTCAGGGCGATCATAAGTACAAGTACGCAAACAGCGCCGAGCAACGCGAGAGACGCCCTCCTCCACGGAAGGGCTCGATAGAAATAGTAGGGTACGCCCACAAGTGCAAGCATAGCTACTAGCAGTGGGGCGCCATCGGGAGGTTCAATTCCTCGGTGGGCGGCATCGGCCTTACACCAAGAGAAAAAGAGAATCGCGTAGAGGAAAATTGAGGGCACCGTGACGATTCGTAGGTCTTTTCCCTGACCTCGTACGTAGGCCTGAAAGATGCCACATGCAATCGATAGCGCGAGGATCGAGAGGACGTATATGCGCGGGCGTGTCACTTGCGAGCTAACGCTCCGCATGAGCGCCGCCGGCACCCATGCTCGAACTTGGCACTTTATCGTTCACGCGGCGCTCCATGCGGTTGTTAGAGGGCTCACTTGCGACCCGCATTTTGGGCCCACCAATAGATTCTTTTAAAGCCCCTTGCCCCCAGGATCAGCCACACGGCGATGGCGCTTCTTGCCAAATCGTAGATGACGAAAGTAGTAATGCTTTCCGTGTCATCGTGCATTTTCCCGGCGACAAAGAGCATGTACACATTTCGCACCAGATACGGCAGAGTCTCGGACAGCAGCCATAGCCCGATAAGGGCGGAGCCCACGGAAAGGTAGGTATCCGAGGAGGCCGTCGGGGCTTCGGATGTGGGGGAGCTGAGAATCTTGTGTGCGATAGTCTTTGGGAAATACCAGAGCACCCCCACAAGTATTGCCGCAAGGATCACGATTGCCAGCGCGAACTGCCAGTTACCTTCCGCGTAGAATGACATCGCGGCACGAGCCGTGTACACGACAAGCCACACCGCGAAAAGCCGAACGCCCACTGCGATGGTTTGGTGCGGTGACATCTAGAGCCCTCTAACGCTCCGGTTGACCGCGGCGCGGCGCAGGTGACGTAAGACAAAGCTCGTTTATTCCAATCATCGACCCTCCTCCGACCTATCTGGAGCTGATGGCGCCGCGGTCGCGGTCGAACCGGTTGTTAGAACCCACCGCACTACTGCTAATTACACCATTGCCGCTCACAGGGCACGCCATCATGGTCACCGTCCATCTTTACCCCGGGACAGTTGCTTAGAAAGTATTCAGCTTCCGCGCAGGAGTGCATTTGTGAGCAGTAGATGCGCCCGTCGCACTGAAAAGTGGTTGGACTGTGCGCGGCCGAGAAAAGAGAGTCAACGTTTGAGCTGGCCTGCGCAGGCGTCGCCGGTTGTCCATGCAGCTTGGCCCGAGCGATGTAGGCTTCATAACCCCTCCAAGCCAGGATGCCGGCGATAAGAACGATGACGACTCGGCGCATTCAGGGTGTGGCCGTTAAGTGGGTTCTAACGCTCCGCATGAGCGCCGCGGGCACCCATGATTGAGCTTGGCACTTTATCGTTCAAGCGGCGCTCGATGCGGTTGTTAGAGGCCATGAGATTCAGCGCAAGTGGCGGCGGATTCCGATGTAAGGGTGCAGACAACCTTGCGGCGGAATTCCTTTTCCAGCTTACCGCCGTAGCCCCAAGCCACGAGCCTAAGCCCTGTGGACGTCCAATCACTGACTTCTACGTAGGAGTGGTCACCGTCCTTCAATAATAGTTCAAGCCGTGACGGTAGATGCAATGGCACTGGTACCAGCGTTTCACTCTTCGTCAAGGAAAATATAGTCACGCGAGATTCATTACTTGCAAAGACGTCACTTACCGCGAACATTCTGCCGGACGGGTCCCAAGCAACGGTGCAGTGACGCTCAAACGGTATGACAAGGCGGACCTGCCCATCGGTAAATCTCAGCACGAGCTGATGTGGCGTGTCTCCGATGGGTTCAATCCAAATGAGTTCCGCGCCGCCCGTGGGCGATGCCAAAGTAGTTGTGGCACCGGGGAACGTCATCGGTGCGGCCCAAGCTGATGCCGATACCATTAGACAGAGCCAAATGAGGCACCGAGGTTGAATCATGGCCTCTAACGCTCGCGTTGAGCGGCCGGCTGACGTGCTTTCAAGCGCGCGGACGGCGCAAACTGAATGGCGCGCTGGGCGCGCGCCGGAGTGCATGGTCTCACCGGCCGCTCGAACGCGTAGTTAGACAGCATCAGTCCGATATCCATACGTTCTTCCACTTGCCATTCTGAAAGCAGTAGGCGACTCTCGATGACTCCGTGGCGCCAAATACTGCGAGTGAATGTGAACAGGCCAGGTGTTCTTCTGCACCTTTCTCCAGCGGACCGTCAGTCTCACCAACATCGTCGTATGTGCCCGCGGGTGCAGACGAAACATAGAGTCTGAGCCGATCATTCTTCCAAGTGCCAAGTCTATAGAACTTCCCGTTAGCACCGCGTGACATGGCCACAATCACTACGGCGCCACGACCGTCGCTAGACGTCATCGCCACTAGATAGTCGGCACTGCCGTCTCCGTCAAAGTCCGCCGTTTCTACACCGAGACATCCGCTGCCTGCGTGTTCACGGGCGAACTTTATGTCTTTGGGAAGGTTGTCCGATTCACGTGGAAGACGGTATCCCGCAAACAGGCTCAGGAGCACCGCTTTAAGGCCCGACGGCATAACGGCGTCACAGGCGTCCCCCGCCAAGCTTGGGAGCGGACAAGCCAAGAGCGCCAGCAGCACCACGAGCCGATTCATGCTGTCTAACGCTCGCGTTGAGCGGCCGGCCGCACGCGCTTCAAGCGCGCGGACGGCGCAATATGAAGAGCGCGCTGGCCGCGCGCCAAGGTGAAGCGTGTCAACGGCCGCTCGAACGCGTTGTTAGGCGTCAACAGCTCTCTCATGGGCACACATCCTTTTGCTGGATGATCACTGACTCAATTATTGCACCCTTTGGGATCACAACTACATCCATGCGGACACCACAGATGGTCTCAGCCTTTAACTTTTTCGTGCACCGGAGAAACGACGGAGCCGACTTCGTTTCGTGCAATTCCGCGACATAGGGGCCGGAGGCAAGATCGCAGCCATAGCCCCGCTGAGTAAGCAGCGCTCTTGCCGATGCCAAAGAGATGCCAGAAACAACAACGGAACCGATGTCGTCTCGCTCGTAGGCGGCGAGGTCACCAGGATCCGGTCCGCACCCAGTGAGGAAGAGAAACGACAAAACTAGCAAACGCACGTTGTGGCAACCACGTGGAGTTGACGCCTAACTCTCGCGTTGAGCGGCCGGCCGCAGCGCTTTCAAGCGCGTGGCCGGCGTAAAAGGTTGAGATGGCCGGACGCGCGCCCACGCGGGCAGCAACCCGGGCCGCTCGAACGCGCAGTTAGGCCCGCAACTTTTGCCCCTTCTGTGGCTAGAGTCTCCACTAGTCACTCTTTAGCTCCAGAACTATCCGGCGAACCGCGTATGGGCTGGGGCGAGCGGGAAAGAACGTCGGCGGAAAGAATTCGACGAGGTATTTGACATCGCCGCCGCAGGACTTCAGAAACCACTTCTCCTCGCGATAGCCATTGTTGCCTGCGACGACCGCTTCGACCCTCACCAACTCCACCGGGCATGCGCCTCCCAGATCCTTGCCGATGAGCCGCAGCCATTCGTCGTTTGTGCCATCACCGCCGCGTACCACTGCTGACGCCAGTAGTAACGCCAGGGAGGACAGGTATGTGCGCGGACGCCTCATTGTGGGCCTAACTCTCGCGTTGAGCGGCCGGCCGCAGGCGCTTCAAGCGCGTGGCCGGCGCAATATGGAAGGCGTGCCGGACGCGCGCCCGCGAGAACCGTAACCCGGGCCGCTCGAACGCGTAGTTAGGCGACCTTCCCACGAGTACATATTTAGCCATTGTCATGGATGGAGCTTACGACGCGCGTACGCCCTCGTTAACATTGCCGCCACGATCAGAACGATGCCAATTGCAATTTGTCGTGCTGCCTCAGATTTTGACGGCGCGAGCTCATCAAGGTAGATGGCGTCCCCGGGATGGGCGCCTCCAATCACAACCATGTAGAGGCCAGGAACTGTGGCCCCGACAATGAGCGCCCCGAGAATCAGAACTGGGATAGCGAGAATCGATGCTTCCTTCAGGGTGGCGCGCATGGCGGTCGCCTAACGCTCGCGTTGAGCGGCCGGCGGTAGCGCTCTCAAGCGCGCGGACGGCGCAAAATGAAGGACGCGCCGGACGCGCGCCTGCGCGTACGGCGTCCCGGGCCGCTCGAACGCGTTGTTAGACAGCATCAGTCCGATATCCATACGTGCTTCCACTTGCCGTTTTGAAAACAGTAGGCGACGCCCGTTGACTCCGTGGCGCCAAATACTGCGAGCGAATGCCGACAGGTCAGGTGTTCTTCCGCACCTTTCTCCAGCGGCCCGTCAGTTTCACCAACGTCGTCGTATGTGCCCGCAGGTTCAGAGGAAACGTAGAGCCTGAGACGGTCATCTGTCCAAACGTCAAGTTTATAGATTTTCCAGGCCGCACCACGCGCCATGGCCACAATTACGGCGGCGCCACGACCGTCATTAAATGTCATCGCCACCAAATAGTCGGTTCTGCCGTCTCCGTCAAAGTCCGCAGTTTCTACGCCGAGACATCCGTTGCCGGCGTGTTCACGATTGTATTTTATGTCCTCGGCAAGGTTGTCCGATTCGCGTGGTAGGCGGTATCCCGTGAACCGGCTCAGAAGCACCGCTTTGAGGCCCGACGGCATAAGGGCGTCACAGGCGTCGCCCGCTACGCCTACGAGCGGACAAGCCAAGAACGCCAGCAGTACCGCGAGCCGAATCATGCTGTCTAACGCTCGCGTTGAGCGGCCGGCTGCAAGCGCTTCAAGCGCGCGGACGGCGCAGAATGAGGAGCGCGCTGGCCGCGCGACAAAGCGTGGTGTCTCAAAGGCCGCTCGAACGCGTAGTTAGACCCCATTTACCGATTGCTCCAGTGCTCCCACAGCGGGACTCACGCCCCGGTGAGACGAAACCCAAGCCGCGCCGAGATATTCCCGAATCGTTCGGCCAGCCAGAACTTCCTGCAAGCGCTGGTTCGTAATGGCCACTTGAATGTCGTGAGCTTTATTCATTACAGCCTCCGCCATAGGCGCCTCGTCCGTACCAGAGCAATACCCCCATACCTTCTGGACCGCGAGGATCAGTCTACCTGCGGCGCGATCAGACGTGGTGCGAGTGCGGGGCATGGCCAGAGTGCTGAGGCATCAATGGGGTCTAACGCTCCGCATGAGCGCCGCGGGCACCCCAGCTCGAACTTGGCACTTTATCGTTCACGCGGCGCTCGATGCGGTTGTTAGATTTTCGGAGAGTACCGGACTATATAGTTGACGCGTCCGGTTAATCGCGTCCGGGTCTCAATTAAAGTCAGTCTCTTCCCTGGCATTTGTGGCGGCATATAAACTCGCACCCATTTGTGAGGGTTGTCAATCCAAACGACACACCAGTGGTTGTCGACGTAGTAGTTGCTTATACCGCAGTAAGAAACTTCGCCGCCAACCAAGGTGCCGGTATCTTGAGGTGCATTTATGTACGTCCACGACATCGCACACACAATCGCGATTCCACAAAGAGATAACATCGCTTCCGGCGTACGCAGATGCACAAGAAAATCTAACGCTCCGGTTGACCGCGGCGCGGCGCCCGGGACGCGAAACGAAGCTCGTTTATCCCGATCATCTACCCTTCTCCGACCTATCCGAAGCCGATGGCGCCGCAGTCGCGGTCGAACCGGTTGTTAGGGCGCAGCAATTTTACGCGAGAGCCTTGCCCTGCGGTGGGCCAAACCGGTTCTCGCCACCGCTACCCGGCACCAAGCCTAGTACTACTACCGCAACAAAGACCAGGCATTGACCTATAAAGGCCGGAATGGGTTGATGTGCCAACATAAACACATACGGTGTGCCCGTGAGGATCACCCAATGTCCTGATAGTCCGATGTCGTGAAGGCGTCGAACCAGGACGGCTACCTGCGGCCATAAGAGAATCAAGAACACGACGATGGTGGTTACGGGAACCCCGGGCTTACCTCCATCAATCAGCCCCAGGGCAAAGCCGATGACTATGAATGGCCCAAAACCAAAGAGCCAAAAGAAGCGACGACCAGTCCTGCCGCGAAGTGAAGTATAGAAGCGCGAAAAGAAACGCATGGCTTGCTGCGCTCTAACGCTCGCGTTGAGCGGCCGCGCGCAGCGCGTTCAAGCGCGCGGACGGCGCAAAATGAAGAGCGCGCTGACCGCGCCCCGAAGTGAAGGGCCTAACCGGCCGCTCGAACGCGTTGTTAGGTGGCAAACTCATTGTGCACGAAGCGCATCCATCTCGCGCCGGCCCATAGGCCCCACGCCACTACTACGTAAAAGTAGCCAAATATCAAAGCATAGACGGCGAACATCGCACTCGCTCCCAGAGCCTGCTCGAATGTCTCAGAACCCCCGGTGTTAAGAGCAATAACAATGGCCGCGAGCCACACCGCAAACGCGGGCGGTGCCGCAAGCGTGAGTATGACGAGGTTTCTCATGCTGGCGCATCGCTTGATCAGATACGCTGTCATCACAGCAAAGGGAACGTACGGAATTCCGCCAAAAATGAGAGATGCCGTGAAGGGCATTGCCTTAATCCGCAAGATGAGGCCAGCGACACCGAACACGAGGGGTAAAGACAGCGACAGCGCAAGAAATGAGCGCGATGTCATACCTGCCACCTAACGCCCCGGTTGACCGCGGCGCGGCGCCCGGGACGCGAATCGAAGCTCCTCTATGCCGATCATCGATCCTCCCCCGACCTACCCGAAGCAGATGGCGCCGCTGTCGCGGTCGAACCGGTTGTTAGGTTTCGGACCGAAACGACGCAAAGACTCCCTCAATGCGACCAGCCATGTCCTTTGTGTCGTCACCCCACATTGGAAGATACATAACCAACCTCCCGTTGCGGTGCGGGTGCGTAAGATTCGGACTGGCCGAGATGGCTGCCAGCTGTCGCGTAGCCTCTACTTCGCCGGGGCAGAGGTCAACCGAAACTCCGAGGGGATAGCCGATGATTTCAAAGCCGGCTGCAGCGGTAACTTGCGAGTGCCGATACCCGTGACGCACTGCATAGGGTCGAACTTGTATGCCACTTTGATTGAAGTGCTCGGCAAGCGCCAAGACTTGCGGCTGGAGCGGGTCGATGGGTCGTAGAAAACCGCGGTACGCCCACTCGGCAAAGACCGCGAACAAGGCCAAGCCGACAATTGCGGCGATTCGTCTCACCGGAACCTAACGCTCGCGTTGAGCGGCCGGCCGCCGCGCCCCGAGGCGCGCGGAAGGCGCAGTATGGATAGCGCGCTGACCGCGCGCCGAAGTGGGGCTTGTCACCGGCCGCTCGAACGCGTTGTTAGGCCCATTTCCATCACCGGTGCGGGTTGCACTCTCTCTCAACCAGAGGCTTCATGAATTGCTCCAGAGTACCGTCAGCATCGTGAGCCGCGTAATTGTCCAATTCCGGAAGCGAGACCTTCGAGTCCAGCGCGCGCAATGAGCTGTAGACGTGCAGCATGCTCCGAATGCCCGCGAGTTGTTGTTGCATTAGCTGCCCCTTGGCCGATGGGGTAGCAATCTGCGATGCGGCACTTCCAATAACAAACTGTGAGAACAAAATCGGCTGATAGGGCGTGGACTTGTCTAGAAGCGACTTGAAAAGCCCAGGACACACGACATCGACTACGTCCTTACTCTTGTCTTCCCAATCCAGAAGCAGCGCGCGAAAGATATCAACGTCTTTGCCCAGAGGCTTCTGCTCTAACATCAAGGAGAGCTGAACAACCTTGTCGTTCGTAATTGGGTTCACAGCATCCACGGCATAGGACGATGCTGACAAGAGAAGAAGTGCCGCAAACACGCCACATCGGTGCATATACGTCTCCACAAAATGGGCCTCACGCTCCGCATGAGCGCCGCCGGCACCCATGCTCGAACTTGGCACTTTATCGTTCAAGCGGCGCTCGATGCGGTTGTTAGGCTCAGCCGCGGCACGTGGTCCACCTCATATTGTGCGCGATCTGCTCATAGCACCCAAAGACCAGAACTGCAGGCGAACACCTATTCGCGTCTGCATCGTTGCGATCCGAGTGAGCCGCGAGGCAGACACCCTGGCATTCTTCAGAAGTATTGCATCTGCGCCAAGCATCGCTCGTGGGTAGGTTGCAATTGAAATCACCACTGTTGCCAGATTCAAACCATTGCCCGCCACGGGCTTGGCACACCTCAGCCGTTCTCGGTAAAGCCCTCACCTTATGAGAGTAAGAGTCTTCGGGAGGAAGCACTAGTAACCCAACAATAACCACAGCTAGAACCGTGAAGACGCCGACGGCGGCAGATACACGTGTGTCAAGCGTGAACATTGAGCCTAACGCTCCGCATGAGCGCCGCGCGCGCTCACGCTTGAGCTTGGCACTTTATCGTTCACGCGGCGCTCGATGCGGTTGTTAGAGGTCGCTTTCGGCAATTCGATAGCTGAGATCGCTGCCCGATTCATAACAGTGAAAGGTGTACCGGACCCCAGCTTTGAGTGGCATTTTATAAGTTGGGTATTCATTAGGGTGTCCCCAGTAAGTACATGCCGCTTTTGCTTCGTTGAGTGGGTTTTGGCAGGCGACAGCGATCTCATACCGCCCCGGTGGCAGGGAAATTGAAGCAAAGTGATCTGTGAGGGGCCGCGACTCCAACGAGCCTGCGCGCTTGATGGAGTCAAGGCGGACGCCTGGCTTGTCGCACTGCGGCTCGGTAGCCACCGCCACCTCGGCCACGCGACGCACAGGGCCCGAGCGTTCGAGCGAGCCGCAACCGGATATCGCAACGGTCACGGCAATTGTTACTGCGACGCGCACACGACCTCTAACGCTCGCGTTGAGCGGCCGGCCGCGGCGCTTTCAAGCGCGTGGCCGGCGCAATATGGCGGGCGCGCCGGACTCGCACCCGCGAGGATGGTGAACCGGACCGCTCGAACGCGTAGTTAGACAGCATCTAGCGTTGCCCCAGCCACTTTGCAGCAGCAATGTGACCCTCGGAAACATTAAGCATGAGCAGAAACGGCCCACCAGTCACGACAGTGATTTCCTCGTAGCCGTTGTGCAGGTCAACCGAAACAGGAGTTTGCACCGCCTTTGGCCCATATACATAGGACCAGCACTCGCCGCCTATAAGCTTAGGCGGGGGCACCCATGCGCAGGTAGCTGGAGTACCGAGAGAGGCACGGACGGCAGAGGATGGCACCCCGACCAATGCCCGCAGATCGATATTGGGAGTTGCCGGTCGGCTTCCTGGCGGTGAGGCGCGCGCCGCATCAAAGTGCCGGGACAATGCCTTAAGCGTTGACCGGGATTGTGACACCTCGGTGCCGCCCGTCACACGCAGAGGCAAGAGAAGTGCTAGAGCGACCATTGCGCTAACGCGGATCATGCTGTCTAACGCTCGCGTTGAGCGGCCGGCCGCAGCGCTTTCAAGCGCGCGGACGGCGCAAAATGAATGGCACGCCGGCCGCGCGCCGGAGTGGGGTCTATCGCGGGCCGCTCGAACGCGTAGTTAGAAGTTGAGGGCCTGTTGAGGCTAGCTCTTAACTTCTCGTTCACTTACGCACCTGAAGTGGACGTGTACGATCGTGACGCTACGTGCATCCTGTGCCTCCAGGGCCTGGATCGCGAGCGCTCGGTCACTGAAATCAAGGGAACCCCGAGGAGGTTCGCCCTCCAATACTTCAAAAACCTTAATTGCCTGGTGAGCTTGCTGACACCCGGCCGTCGCCTGGCGAACAGCGGCATCCTTGAGCGCCGCCACGCTAATGTGGTCCGACTTATAGGCGCGGAGGACTAAGTACTCGATTGGGCTGAAGTCGGCGGTCCTGAAAGTTGCGCCGCATCCGCCAAGGACCAAAAGACCTACCAACGTCAGCTTTGCACGGTGTTTCATAGAGAATCTCCTCGACTTCTAACGCTCCGCATGAGCGCCGCGGGCACTCACGCTCGAGCTTGGCACTTTATCTTTCAGGCGGCGCTCGATGCGGTTGTTAGGTTCCGCTACCGCCCCCTGCTCAATCGATCAGCCATGCGCGTCTGCCAGCCTGGACCAGT
>Ga0209131_1003155_pt1 | contig 11024 bp, 14 predicted proteins | sample GraSoi_2013_40cm_FD_185826 | JGI IMG/M metagenome (GOLD analysis project Ga0209131, IMG submission 185826) | Grasslands soil microbial communities from the Angelo Coastal Reserve, California, USA - Sample 9_17_2013_40cm (SPAdes) (version 2) | ecosystem: Environmental > Terrestrial > Soil >...
GGCGGAATTGGATATCGAGAAGCCTCTCCATGCTATCAGTGCGGAGATGGTGAGGAGCAGCGGCAACAATGGCGGGAAGATAAGGTGGGTCGATGCATACTAGCTCCGCCTGTGATGGCTCGACACTGATTTGGAGAATCTCCGCATAATCATTATCGTGCCTAGGACCTGCTGGACGGAGGTGACCTGGAGGTAGATAGGTTGCCAGGAGAGCGAGTTGCCGTCCAGCTTCGTCAGTGCGTCTAGTGTGGGGTCGGTATCGGTGGATTGTATCACTCTCCCGAGCTACGATATCACAGACCCTATCAAGGTCTTTGCGAAGGGCCGATACTTCGTGCTTGCGTGCCTGATCGGATTCCGGAGCCCAGCCATCCTCAAAGCGATGTGAGGAAGCGGACCATGTTTCGAACCACTCCTTGATACGATCGACGAGCTGAGGGATGCTGGGATGCTCTCGAAGGGCGGCTTTGAACCGTGTCAGATACCTGGCGAGTGTGTGAACTCGGTACCATGGTGGAAATGGAACACATACTCAATGAATAGACCAATTACGGCTCTAAATATTTCCGGAATATTGACGATGCGCACAATATTCCTCGATACAGAGGGGACCTGTCGACTGTCGATGATTTCACGGAGACCCGCCTCCAAGGTTCGCTCGATGGTGTCATAGTGCTGATGTACGATACCATAGAGTCCACTGAAGTCGATGGTTAACATGTATTCCCCTGGATAGGACGAGCGTACTTGATGCTTGGCTGGAGCGAGCTCGTTAGGACCAGGTCAGACGTCAAGTACTAAAACGAGGTGGTGATGAGCAACAATATAGAAAAGAAGGGAAAGAGACGGTGCACGTACTATGAGTATATGGATGTAACAGCCCTGGAACGAAAGCTTTCCCGGGTAGCCGGTAAGCTCTTCATTGGCAATAACCTCCTGCATTCGAAGGAGACCGTGTTCCTGATACACGAAGGGTTTATAAGGGGAAGGATTAGCGTTTCTGAAAAAAACAAAGTACCTCTGACACCATGCGAAGGAGATCATTCGAGTCCTCCTTGGTCTTGCAATATGTATGGTGAGCATTCTCGGTCTATCCGACTATCCGACCAGCGGAATAATCTCACCCATTCGTTTGCCAAAGAGCAGCTTGCGAGGATATTGACAAATCTATTGATAGTTGCAGGATTGGCGAACTTGAAGTTGGGCAAGAGGAAAATCTTGTTGAGCTGATAACGCGCACTGGCTGCCTTGAGAGGTGCAGTGAGAGCGGTAGAGTTAGAGTGTGGGGCGGTCGAGGGGTGCGGTGGGGCTGGGGTTGTAGCTGGGATTGGTGAGGAGGCCGCGTCGCCCTGGCGGACGTGAGCGTAGCGGCAGTCTGTGAATCTGCAATTTCCGCTGTTCCAGAAGAATCGACAGACACCGTTGGGGGCATTTCCGTTCAGTGGACGAGGGTTGGAGGAGCCATTGGGAGTATTGGTACCGGTACTGGGAGCGCCGTGGAGGAAGTTGCAGCCCGGACCACGGCGGCAGCCAGCAGGAGTGTTATAGAAATGGCAGACATTTTTCTGCGACATGGTAGGAATGAGAATTCTGGGGTTGTTTGTGAGTTCAAGAGTTCAAGCTTGCCATATAATTTTTTCATTATTGGCAGGCTCAGAAGTTGCCAGAGCCTCATGGGCGATCAGCCATCAGCCATCAGCCATCAGAACCTGGCACTGACAAGGCTACTTAACACATTTGATGGGGGCGTCTATGACTGTATCAGGAGCCTGATTCGTGGACAAGGCACGATCTCGCAATCCTGGTCCAGCGCGCATTCATTAATGAGAGAGCGACTAACCCTATCTTTACCTCATCTTCCTCCTAGTCTATTGCCATATTGGTATCCGGTTCAATCCCCTTTCGTCTTCTACAACAATTTTTAAGTTGGGATGACATACACCGGCAGGGCGGTCAAAATACGACATACGACATACCACAGTTCAAGCAGCGGGTAATGGGCCTTATGGGCCTTATACTCCACAACTAGGTGCCACAAGCCCCTGGTAGCCTCAGACTAAAACCCAAAGACGACCCAGCACATTCGTTCTAAACTCGCCGGATCAACTTGTATCATCACTTTATACACTTTGAATGATCCGAGTGGTGGCAATACGCGACGTCGCCAAACATGACCCGAGATAGGCGGGTTCAACCTTAGCCAATGACCAAGTCACGCGGACAAGGCCGCCGAAGCTGGGCTCGACTTGCGTACATAGTACATAAAAGTATATTAGACATTTCGAGGAGACTTGTGCGTGAATTACTCTCAGATATACTGTGAATAGCGAGAAGTAGGAAGCAAGGAAAGAAAAAAAAACACGCTCTGGTTCATAGCGCAGCAGAAAATGTCACCGTGGCTTTAACTTGCTCTCATCCAGGCCTCCATTTGCCGCGAGTTCGGCTTCCAGGGGCAACCCCAGAGCAAGCGGCCTTCTTGCATCTGGTACTCATACATCCACACCTCCCTCCAGTCCTGCTTCTGGAGTCTCTGTAGCTGGTTTGCCTTGATCTGCAACCCCCGCTGGCACATACGTGGTGCCCAGCCAATTTCATTCCCACCCTTCGTCACTCTTCTCGTCGACCACCATTCAAATGTGACGCTGACAATAAAAGCTAATATAGGAGAGCTCAAAGGTACTCCAAGCCGCATAAACGGCCCACATTGTGCCCAAATCTTATCGGGTCTTGCGCATGTTATCTTGGATGAGCGTTCTGCGATGAACGTCATGAAAACTGCCGTCGAATTGAGGCCCAGAGTTTGCAGTCGTGTCATGGTTGTGGTCGGTTTGGCCAGGAGCAAGCTTCTAAACCGCAGCTCAAGGCCAAAAGTGAGAGCGATCTGATGCTCATAGCGGTCGTATCCTAGAACGCGACTGAGGAGCCACGTCCGGGAGACGTGTTAGCTTAGTCAATCAATGTACCAAGGATTGCGATCTCGTACCTTTGACCGTCTGGACCCATATAGAATTGCTCGGCAGATTGTAAGAGATCGTCATCACGAAGTTGATCGAGCTGCAAGAGCACCTTCGGCACGTCCTTATAGTAGGAGACCAGACTATTTCCCATGAACATCTCGGCAAAGAACAAAATGTAAGGGATCCATCGTGGTGATTTACAACCCATCACCCATGCGAATCCTTCCACCAAGGATATGAAGGAAGTGAGAAGCATTGGCCACAGAATGAGTAGGTTCCCTAGTATGGCGGCCGTTTGGTAGGCCAGACGCTCAATTGCCTGGCGTTCGGTCTTCAAGTCGCCCTTGGGAGGGACGAAGGACGGTTTGACGACGTTTATCAACTTCAAAACAAATTTGTCCATTATTGGCGCAAAGACAAAGACACTGGTGACTGCCAAGGTGGTACTCCAAAGTATGGTGGCAGGGATCGAAGGCAACGAGACGCTCGACAGTGGATATCTCTCACGGAGAGATGGCACTGGAGGAACGGGGTTGGACCATAGTGACATTACGGAGGAACAGGAAGATTTCGAATCGCCTCGAGAGGACGGCGTGCTTACCAGCCCACCGAGAGCAGCGTCGAATCCGCCACAAGGTGGGTGGATGCCTCGCAAGTGTCTACTGAAGTACTGTACAAGAACTGTACAAGAACCCAAGGTTCGTTGATGGCTTTGCGAGGAATGGATAGCACTGCCGGAAGACAAGCTCGAATTTGGAAGGTGGTTCATCGGCACTCCGTGTGACCAGCGTTTGACTATTGAGTGAGATACAATCCCCAAACCTAAATATTGACTATAATATTTGTATTACAACCGTACTGATGAGACAACCCATTCGAGAAGGAGGGCTGTAAGAGGTTAAACAAGGTATACATTGCCAAAGGGCACGATAGCAGACGAATCAAAGCCAATACCTCAGCTGCTCCACGCTCGGTCTCCATGGACACCCCCAGAGCAATTCGTCCTCCAGCTTCTGCATCTTGGCCAATAGCCTTTCCTCTCCGAAGTTCGAAAGATAAATTACCCGTTCCTTTAGCACCCTATTGCACATACGAGGCGGTCGAATAAATTCGTGGGACCTCTTCTTTGCTCCTCTTCGCTCCCAATAGGACACAAGTTCATGCGCGAGAATGAGCACGTTGGTAAATAATGGTAGACCTAGTCCATGTATTGGTTCGCGTGATCCCCATATGCCGTCCAAGCGTATGCATGTCATACTTGATGAGCGCCCTGCGAGGAAAGCCGAAGTCGATACGATAAGATTCAACACGGACCGACGGATATAAGCGTAGGGATGGTCTATGGTGGAGGAACCCCTGCCTCTTAACCAACTCTCGGGCTCCGAACTAAATCTCACTCTTGCCCCATACCGGCTATAGCCTAAGGAACATCTTATCGAGTACATATTATCAATAAAAAATCCACGGATTGTTTGTGATGATAGGAGCTTACCTTTTGCCTTCACGATCTCTCCACAACTTTTTAGTCAGATTAACAAGGTCGATCTGACGAGTCTCTTCAAGCATGAAAGCAACGTTCCCAATATCTCCACAGTAGAAGATTAGATTAAAGACCATGAAGGACTCGGGAAGCACCCCAAGGTGTGCTGCATATTGTAGGGCGTTCAGGCCCGTCATCCACAAGATCACTTCCGTCACCAATAGAAGCGACATAGATAGTAGAGGCCAAAGCAGGAATAAATGCCCGAGTATGAGCGATGCTCGAAGTATGATTCTCTCCACTGCTTGGCGCTCCGTTTGTAGTGACGTGACGCTTTCATAAGGGAGGAAGGACAGGTTGAAGGTACGGAGTACCTTCAAGACTAGCCTATCCATTTGGGGTATCACAATTTCAAACCAGATAGGAGCTGCAATAGTACACCAGGCGAAAATCGCGGATGGAGGTATTGGCGCAGCATCACCGTCGAATTTTGGGTACCTCAGACGCAACAAAGGTATTGTTGGTACCGGATTGGGCCACTCTGCCATGGCTATCAAGATCGTGGGACGATGGACGAAGGACTATGAAGTCGGCGCTTGCCCGTGAGGTGCGCAAACCCACTGTGAACCGGTGAGGTGCTATGGAGATATAATATAAGCCAATCAGAGGCTACTCTCCTTCCGCGTTTGTGGTCGCAGGTGATAAGTTGGGTCGTCTTTATGCACAATTTCTAGTACACTATATTGTATGCACGTGAAACCCTGCCGTGCTCTAGTACGTGCTCAACGGTTCTGACACGGTTTCGACGGCAGAGTGAGAAGGATAGTTGTAGTAGTAACAATAGTGGTTTGGGATGACTGCGAGCTCCAGAGGGGTAACCAATTCAGAACCCCAACCTGCCACCGAGGCTACCAAATAAATTGGGCGAACAATATCTGTGTCAGTAAGCCGTTTGTATCACTTGATAGTTCGTTGTTGCCACCCAGGCGCGTGTCCGACAACGCTGTGACCAACTCCGCGTGCGGGACTCCCTTACAGTGGAACGTCGTTCTCCGACAATGCTTCCCTGAAATACATTTGAACTATAACCGTTAAATTTGGAGTTGGCGATTCCTCCAGCTTACCGACTAGAAGACGGCGCAAGTATTCGAAACATGACCCCGACAGCAGTGGTCACGTCGATGTGAGACAGCTGTCACACCAGATTCCCGCTCAACATCCGTGCACTGTGTTCCCATAGCCAGAGGAGCACAGTACTCCGACCCTCGTGTGACCGTTGAGGTGCTATCATCCAAATCCCTGTTAAGGTCGGGATATGATAACTGCCTGACGCAGAAATTTCTGCAAAGATGAACCTGAGAATAATGGTACTCTATTCGCAGGGATCACGGTAAAAAATAACAAATAAACGCCGTCTCTGACCCTTTAAGCGACAGTGAGACACTCCAAATCAACCAATGAGTCACGAGTCCAACTCCAGGGAATTAGAGATGAGGGGGGTTAATGAAATATCTAGGGAGCACTGTATGAGGAGGTGATATAACAAGGGGCATGCATCACGCACCTAAGCAGGTTTGGGGCTGAGAGTTTGGAGCGGCAGTCTACCTAGAGCCATTCGCGGGAAGACCGAGCAACCCAGGGTGAGCCTGCTTAATCTCATCGAGACATTTTTGGGGGAATGGGGGACCGTGGGCAAAGCAGTCATTGGAAGGGTTGGCAATACAACCAGGAAGGAGGGCGAGAATCCCATCGGGACAATCAGGAAAAGATTCGCGACGGAGCTGTTTGTAACAATTATTAATATGGTCGAGCCAAGAGTGGTCGGTCAACGTACTACTGGAGTGGCTGCAACGGCGGCAGCAGAGGCAATGGCAGCAAGGACTGTGAATCGCATATTGGTGATGATGTTGAGTACTAGTTCTCGATGGTAGGTGAGGAAGCTTGGTATGCCTCTCCAACTCGAGCACTCTGCGCTGTTTTTATACGGGAGGAGAGCCAAGTTCACGGGATTTGACGGACTGGTTCTGGAACAATATCGGACTATTATACTGCGCACCATACGGTTCACATGAATGCTCGACCACCGGCCTGGATTGCGCAGTTGGAGTTATTTCCCGCTTTCCCAATATAGCGGCATTTTTTTGGAGTTCAACCGTACGCAGTATGTCAGTCAAAGGGTCCGCAACTTCTGAAAAACGATAAGGCGGTGACAGGGTTGAAAAGTGGTGGGTCGACTGCGGAAGAATCGCGACTGCGGAAATGGTGTGGCGTAGCAACCACCAACCTGAGGATATGGGATGTGAGTAAATGAAACGTTGAAATGGTACGGCCAGCGTGGAGATCCGCCTGGTGCATTCTAGTGATCTCATCTAGTGTATATATGCGCCTCGTTGGCGCAGCTTTCCTCGAACATATGCTACCCAAAATGCGAAGAATTGAGCGCCCTCAGACTTCACGGTGGTCGTTTCCGACCTTTCTAAAGGCGTTGTCATGCCTACGTGTCCCGATCGTACTCTGTAAGAAAATATATCCGTGGTGTATTGACTGGCACAGGGTGGTTCGATCATGATACCCGAATGGCCCTCCTCCGTCCGTCCGGAAATCCTAAAAAAAAGGGTGTCTGGTGTTCTCATGTGAGCCAGACGAATGTGGAGTGGCTCACTCACGAGGACTTCAGAGTTTCGGAGCCTCAGCATCTGTGCTGCGATCAGTTCACTGTGGATAACGAAGCACCACGGCTTTTGAGCGGACAAGAGAACGAATACAATGGGAAGGCTGTCTATACATCGACCCCCGGTATGGCCACGTTTCTCTCTAATAGTTTATGCCGCCTTTTTGCTCTACAATCAAGGAAAATAATGGGTTCCGCACAGCTTAGCCTGTTTCAACCCAAGCGCATACGGCGAGAACTTTAGGTCTTCAATGGAGGCTTCCACTTCCGCTTCCACGGAACAGATTGTGTTGGATATATCGGTATTTTCGGTGAACACTTCGTTCGTCTTCGAGGTGGCACATGCACACTACTATGCCCCGGACCATTAACATTGCCGTGTCAAATTCCGTTGTATTTCAGCACGACCTGGAGTAACGAATACAGCAATGGATTGTTGGCGATCCCGTTTCCTGTAATACCTCAACAGATCTAGAATGGAATAACACCCACGGGATATGAGTGGTGCTTTTGGGTGTAAGCGCAATGAAAAATGACAACCAAGTGATGGAAATGCATACACCCTGGCGACCGAGTTCCAGTCATATGCAAGCTGCATGCCTTCGGCTCTGGTTGTCTCATTTCATATGTGGTTCCCGTATCGTCTACTATATAAGTCATCTCATTGTAGACGGTCTCAGTTTTCTACCAAGACCAACTCGCGACCTTGTTAGGAAAGGGGGTAAACCAGGCAGTTTCGCCTCCGGGCTGCACAATCTTCCCTCTTCCGATAGAGGGAGTCGAGAGAGAGTACTGAAGTATACAGGCTGGGATATCAAGGATACTAAGAATGGTGGTGCTAGCAGTGCCGGCGACGGATCTCTAGACTATTATTGCCGTCCTCGCGAAGTGTGATGCGGTCCTAAAATGTCCATCCTGGGTACGCCCTAGATTATCGGCGAGAGTCTAGTAGCTCATATTCGCACAAGAATGCAGCTATTGAAAGAACTGAGAAATGCTCGCGGGTGCTTGTGAGAGAATCGCTCGGTCGAGCACCTTCTAATTGTGGGATACAGTGAAGACCTCAGAATGATTCCTCGGCCCTGAAAATCTCGAACCAGATCCAAAGAACTCCTCGGTCTTTTTGGACTGCGGTGGAACCCACGGACAGTATTGCCAAGCGTCTAGAATAGAGAACTCCGATGGTGGAGACAACGTTCAATGGCAATAACGCCACGTCGGGCATATTCACGTTCCTGAAAGGATAGCTGAAATGAGGCGTAATACCGAGGGGTGGGTCACTTATGAGAGGAGTGAACAATTTGCGGACGATAAACGTGACGGTCATGTATCCACTAGATTTTTTGGGAAGAGAGCTCGATCGTGCCGCGAAACGGCAGATAACATGCGACTATAGGGCGCAAGAGATGCTCAAGGTGTTCCATATTGACATGGGGAGCCATTTTGAACGATACTGGGATACTTTTGCCAAAAGCGAGATCCGCGCCGCTTAGTATCCGCGCAACGCAATGCATGAATCGAAGACCTGCACGCCTGAGGGTCTATTAGGACATCCTTGAGACTATACGACTGACTGCGGAAATTTCGAGAAAAAGATTGTGGTCGGCCAAAATTCAGGTGCTGTACTTGGACCTAGCCACGACATCCAAGACCAAGACGGCGATGTCCGTGCCTTCTGCGCCTCCCCCGCGTCCGTTTCTCGGCGTACGCTCTCCAAATTTCTCAGCGTCCTCGCAGGACTGGGTCGTAGCTACAGACGACGATCCATGGGACTCGGCTTCCGACAACGAGAGATCGCCTACCAAGAGCATTCCCATAAATCGACATACATCCGGCTTAAGGAGTCCTAAACGAAAAAATTCATCCAGTAGCTCAAATCTTGCTCTGTCGTACACCCATATTACCGCTCCAAGTCCTGGCTCTTATCCTGGCAAAGTCCCCGATATAGCGCGTGCCGGGGGAAATAACCTCACCAGTGGCACAAGTAAAACTGCGATTGGCTCCAGTCTCGGAGCCGGAAGTAAAGGAGAAGGTTCCAACGGCCGGGACGGAACAAGTTGGATGATTGTGTCCAGTCCACGACGAGATGAGAGTGGAACAGATGACGAAGCTATGGAAAGCACCTTTGATGACACAATTGACGAGCTCGTCGAGCCACCACCGAGTGCGAAGCGTCTGCAAGAGGGAAAGGAGGCAATCAAGTACGACGTGGATGACTTAGTTAACGGTACAGACGACTTTCGCTCATTTTCCGCATCCATTCGTCTTAGTTGATATATCTGGGTACACCAATTTATCTGGCAGATCCTCTACACGCCGTTCGACGCCTCTCGACTTCCGATCCACCGATAGGTGATTCGTCTGCGACTCAAAGGCAACAAAGATTTCTGGATTGCCTCAATGCTGACAATATCAGCATCGCGGAACTCCGCAAGCTCGCCTGGTCGGGTATTCCCGAAGAGCTACGACCAATTTCATGGCAACTATTACTTGTATGTTGCCCCTACATTCCACATCTAGTACCCCACCAATACCCTTGATTTGATTTGTTCTCCATAGGGTTACCTCCCGCTCTCTGCCTCGACACGCACCTCGACCCTTGCTCGCAAGCGCCAAGAATACGCCTCGCTCGTAGAGCTCAGCTTCGCACGCGGAAAGGAAGGCCTCGACCAGCAACTATGGCACCAGATTGAGATTGACGTGCCCCGCACACGGCCTGGTATCAGACTCTGGATGGAACGCGGTACCCAGCGCGTACGTAGGTCTCCACTCTCCCGGCGGGTGAGGGGGTACGAGGTTGATCATAGTGCTGGTGGGTTGTAGAGCCTCGAAAGGATTCTTTATGTCTGGGCTATCCGCCACCCGACGAGCGGGTATGTGCAAGGGATCAACGACCTCGTCACACCATTCTTCCAGATTTTCTTGGGGGCGTATATCGGTATGCGCCGGCTAATTTATACCCTGTTGGTGCCGAAACCTACTTCTTATGATAGATTCCAACCCGGAGGCCTTCGATCCCTCTCACCTCCCGCCGCATGTCCTCACGGCCCTTGAAGCGGACTCCTTCTGGTGTCTCAGTCGCCTACTAGATGGCATACAGGACAATTACATAAGCGGGCAGCCCGGAATCATGCGGAGCGTAGGAATGCTGGGTGAGCTCGTCGGGAGAATCGATCGTGCGTTCTTTCTCCACATAACAAGTATAATGGGAATATTGAATCAATCATCACGCAGCGCCACTGGCTGCTCACCTAAAAGCCCAGCACGTCGAGTTCATGCAGTTCGCTTTCAGATGGATGAACTGCCTGCTCATGCGGGAACTTAGCGTTCGGAATATAGTACGGATGTGGGATACATACCTTGTGCGTCTCCTATCTCCTCTCTTCCTTCTACTGACAGGCGTTGAAAGGGCGAAGGTTCGAATTCATTCTCCGAGTTTCACTTATATGTTTGCTGCGCATTCCTCAAGCAATGGAAGAACAAGTTGATGGAGATGGATTTCCAGGTACGTCTTCGTCGCCCGGCCACTCTGCGTTCGCCTTCTTTTTCTCGCACAAGTCGACGAGAACTGACAACTGCCTCGTGTAGGGGATAATAATGTTCCTCCAGTCCTTACCGACCCAATGTTGGGGCGATCACGATATTCAGGTCCTCCTCGCCGAGGCTTTTGTCCTCAGCGACATTTGGAAAGGCGCCCAATCGCACTTCGTCAGTCAGAAGACTTCTTCTGGGGGAAGTTCAGGTGCAAGTGGTTTCACTCTGGGGCGGTAGTTGCGGAAGAGGAAAGACATGGCCTAGAATCCTGGGAGATTCTGCGCAGCGGTCCTTTCCATGAATCAGAAGCTCCTTTGTTGCGTAGATATAGTCGAAGTGGTCCTTTTGGTGTGTCTAGTATGCGTCTTGTGCAAAGAATTAG
>Ga0209131_1003157_pt1 | contig 11020 bp, 15 predicted proteins | sample GraSoi_2013_40cm_FD_185826 | JGI IMG/M metagenome (GOLD analysis project Ga0209131, IMG submission 185826) | Grasslands soil microbial communities from the Angelo Coastal Reserve, California, USA - Sample 9_17_2013_40cm (SPAdes) (version 2) | ecosystem: Environmental > Terrestrial > Soil >...
AGGAAACCGGGCTCATCAATGAAATCGGCGAATGGGTGCTTCGCGAGGGTTGCCGCCAGGCGAAGGAATGGCACGGCATGGGACTGCCCAAGATTCGCATGGCGATCAACCTCTCGGCGCGGCAGTTCAGCGACAAGGGCTTCCTCGACATGGTGACGCGCGTGCTCGCCGAGACCGGCATCGATCCCGCGCTGCTCGAGCTCGAGATCACCGAAAGCCAGGTGATGCGCCAGACCGAAGGGATGATCCAGCTGCTCAACCAGCTCTCGGCGATGGGCATCCAGCTCGCCATCGACGACTTCGGCACCGGCTATTCGAGCCTCTCGTACCTGAAGCGCCTGCCGATCCAGAAGCTGAAGATCGACCAGTCGTTCATCCGCGACATCACCGTGGACCCCAATGACAGGGCGATCGTGGTGGCCATCATCAGCATGGCGGAGAGCCTCGACCTCGAGACCATCGCCGAGGGCGTGGAGACGGAAGGCCAGCTGGCGCTCCTGCGCTCCAAGGGCTGTCACGTGGGGCAGGGATTCTTTTTCTCGGCGCCGGTGCGCGCCGAGGAGATCTACCCGATCCTCAAGGCCAACAACCTCGCTGCGGGCCGGCGCCTCTAGGCGAGCAGCAGGAAGATCGCCGGACGCTTGCCGAGCGTCACGGGCTTGCCGCGCCACGCTTCCACGCTCTGCGTGCGGATCCATTCCTGGGGAGAGGTGAGGTCGGCGGCGACCGCGAGGCGCGTTGCGCCGCGGCACGTGCCGAGAAGGTCGGCGAGCAACGCGTCGTTGCGGTAGGGCGTTTCGATGAAGACCTGCGTTTCGATGCGCTCGGCCGAGTCGCGCTCGACTTCGGCGATCCTCTTGCGCCGCTCGGCCGCATCCGCCGGCAGGTAGCCGAGAAAGCGGAAGCGTTGGCCTTCGAGGCCGCTCGCCACGAGAGCCAGCAGGATCGACGACGGTCCCACCAGGGGCACGACAACCACGCCCTGCGCGTGGGCGGCGGCGACAAGCTGGGCGCCGGGATCCGCGATCGCGGGAAGGCCCGCTTCCGAAAGAAGGCCGAGGTCCGTGCCGGCCAGCGCAGGGGCGAGAAGCGCGGGCACGCGCTCGAGCGGCGTGTGCTCGTTCAGCTCGGCGAGCGAGAGCTCGCGCAGCTGCCGCGGATGCTTGCACGCCGCCAGCCAGGCGCGCGCCGCTTTCGCGTCCTCGACGACGAACGACTCGAGCGCGCGGATGCGCTCGAGGACGGCGGCAGGAACCACGGCTTCGGGCGGCGTGTCTTCGGAAAGCCACGCGGGCAGGAGGAAGAGACGCCCGGAGGGCATCAGGGCACGTCGAAACCCTCGGCGCGCAGCATGGCGGCGAGGGCGATGAGGGGCAGGCCGACGAGCGCGGTCGGATCGTCGCCGCCCAGTCGCGAAAGGAGGCTCACCCCGAGTCCCTCGCTCTTGGCGCTGCCGGCGCAATCGAACGCGGGCTCGCGCTCGAGGTAGCGGTCGATCTCCGCATCGGTGAGCCTGCGGAATGCCACCTGGGTGGTGACGAGGCGCTCGTGGCGGCGCTCGAGTCGCGCGTTCAGGACGCAGAGCGCAGTATGGAAGAGGACCGTGTGGCCGCTCAGCTCGCGCAACTGGGCGCGCGCGTTCTCGAGGGTGCCCGGCTTGCCGATCGCCCGGCCGTCGAGGTCGGCGACCTGGTCGGAGCCGATCACCCACGCGCGCGCGAAGCGTTTGCCGCCCGCCTCGGCCTTGGCGCGCGCGAGGCGCACGGCGGTCTCGCGCGGCGGCTCGGCCGCGTGCGGCGCTTCGTCGAGGTCGGGCGACCAGCTCTTGAAGGGCACGCCGAGGCGCTTGAGGAGGTCCTTGCGGTAGCGCGAGCTCGATGCTAGAACGATAGAAAGCGTAGCCAAATCAATTCATTATTGAGTTTACTTGAACCAAAGTCTACCATAAATCCGATGACCGAAGAGCTGTTGATCCATTCCGAGCGCATCACCGACAAGCCGCTGGTGTTCAAGGGCACCGCGCAGCTCGACGATTTGCCGCGCCTCGCGGACTCGCTCGCGAACGACGATTGCGAGCTGCGCTACGAGGTCACGGCGCGCCTGGACAAGCAGCGTCGAAAAGTCGTGTCGTGTATAATCGAAGGCTTCGTTTTTCTCACGTGCCAGACGACTCTCGAGGCATTCCGGCACGCGATTTCCATCGACGACCGGCTGGTGATCGTGGACGACGAGTCCCGGCTCCCGCCCATCGAGGAGGAGAGCGACGCGGAAGACTACCTGGTCGCCGACGCCCCGCTGGACGTCCTGGGCCTGGTCGAAGACGCGGTGCTCCTCGCGTTGCCCATGGTGCCACGCAAGCCCGGGGTCAAGGAGGTCAAGCTGGCGGAAAAGGACGCGAAGGACTCGCCCTTCGCCGTGCTCGCGAGCCTGAAAAAGCGACGCGAATGATTGCGCAACCTTAGGAGAGAATCATGGCCGTTCAACAGAACAAGAAGTCGCCGTCGAAGCGCGGCATGCACCGGGCGCACGATCACCTGAGCAAGCCGCCGGTGGCCGTCGAGCCCACCACGGGCGAGACGCACCTTCGCCACCACATCTCGCCGTCGGGCTACTACCGCGGCAAGAAGGTCATCCAGACGAAGGACTAACGTCGTCCGGATCCCGGGTTCATTGCACGCGCTGCAATGAAAACCGTCATCGCCGTCGACGCCATGGGAGGGGACCACGGGCCTCAGGTCACGGTTCCCGCCAGCCTCGACTTCCTCGCCGCGCATCCCGAAGCGGAGCTGCTCCTCGTGGGACTGAGAGAGCCGCTTGAACGCGAGCTCGCGCGCCACCGCGCTGCAAGCGAGCCGCGGCTTACGATCGTCCCCGCCACCGAAGTCGTGGCGATGAACGAGGATGTGCGCACCGCGATCCGCACCAAGAAGAACTCGTCGATGCGCGTGGCGATCGACCTGGTGAAGGAAGGGCGCGCGCAGGCTTGCGTGAGCGCCGGCAATACCGGTGCGCTCATGGGAACCGCGAAGTTCGTCCTGAAAACGCTGCCCGGAATCGACCGCCCGGCCATCTGCGCGGTCCTGCCGACCCGTGTCGGCCAGGTCTATGCGCTGGACCTTGGCGCAAATGCCGATTGCACGCCGGAGCACCTCCTGCAATTCGCCATCATGGGTTCCACCCTGGTGACGGCGGTCGAGGGCAAGGCCAATCCCACCGTGGGCCTGCTCAACATCGGCTCCGAGGAGATCAAGGGCAACGAAGTCGTGAAGAAGGCCGCAGAGCTGCTGCGCGCGAGCGCCTTGAACTTCCACGGCAACGTCGAGGGCGACGACATCTACAAGGGCACCACCGACGTGGTGGTGTGCGATGGGTTCGCGGGCAACGTGGCGCTGAAGACCTCCGAAGGATTGGCCAAGATGCTCGGGGATTTCCTCAAGGAGGAATACACCCGCGACCTTTTCTCGCGCCTCGCCTCTGTGGTCTCCTATCCGGTGATCAAGCGCTTCCGGCGCCGCGTCGACCATCGCCGCTACAACGGCGCGGCACTCCTCGGCTTGCGCGGGATCGTCGTGAAAAGCCACGGCAGCGCCGACCGCCTCGCCTTCGCCACCGCGCTCGCCCGCGCCGCGAACGAGGCGAGCCACGGCTTGCTCGAGCGCATCGGCGAGGAGATCGCGCGCGTGCACGCGCTTTCGCCCGCGGCCGCGGCGGGGAGCGTCGCATGACGTATTCGCGCATCACCGGCACCGGCAGTTACCTGCCCGCGAAGGTCCTCACCAATCGCGACCTCGAGTCGCTGGTGGACACGAGCGACGATTGGATCGTCTCGCGCACCGGCATTCGCCAGCGCCACATCGCCGCCGAAGGCGAGTTCACGAGCGACCTCGCCTTGCACGCCTGCCGCGCGGCGCTCGCAATGGCGGGACGCGGCACCGAGGACGTCGACCTCATCGTGGTGGCGACCTCCACGCCCGACATGGTCTTTCCCTCGAGCGCCTGCCTGCTGCAGGCGAAGCTCGGCGTGAAACGCGGGGCGGCGTTCGACGTGCAAGCGGTCTGCTCGGGATTCGTCTACGCGCTCGGCACCGCCGACCTCTTCATTCGCGCCGGGCGCCACCGCTGCGCGCTCGTGGTCGGCGCCGAGGTGTTCTCGCGCATCCTGGATTGGAAGGATCGCGCAACTTGCGTGCTTTTTGGTGACGGCGCCGGTGCCGTGGTTCTCGAGCCGTCGGAGACGGCGGGAGTGCTGTCGAGCCACCTGCACGCCGACGGCAGCTACGCCTCGATCCTCAATGTGCCGGGCAACGTCTGCGGCGGCGCGATCCAGGGCGATCCCACGCTCAAGATGGACGGCGGCGCGGTGTTCAAGCTCGCGGTGCGGGTGCTGGAGGAGAGCGCGCACGAAGCGCTCGCCGCCAACGGCATGAAGGTGAGCGACATCGACATCTACATTCCCCACCAGGCCAATGTGCGCATCGTTTCCCACGTGGCGAAGAAGCTCGGCCTGCCCGACGCGAAGTGCATCGTGACGGTCGATCGCCACGCCAATACGTCCGCGGCCTCCATTCCGCTCGCCCTCGACGTCGCGGTGCGCGACGGTCGCGTGAAAGAGGGAAGCCTCGTGCTGCTGCAAGGCGTGGGCGGTGGGTTTACGTGGGGCTCGGTCCTTCTCAAGTACTGACCATGTCCCTAGCCATCGTATTCCCCGGTCAGGGATCCCAATCGGTCGGAATGATGCAGGGATTCGCGGACTTGCCGATCGTGGAGAAGACATTCCTCGAGGCCAATGCCATCCTCGGCGACGATCTCTGGACGATGGTGCGCGCGGGACCTCCCGAAGCGTTGAACCAGACCGTGAACACTCAGCCCGTCATGCTGGTGGCGGGTGTGGCTTGCTGGCGCGCCTGGCGCGAGCGCGGCGGACCCCTGCCCGCATGGTTCGCGGGCCACAGCCTCGGCGAATACACCGCGCTCGTCGCCGCCGAGTCCCTGCGCTTCGAGGACGCGTTGCCGCTGGTGCGCTTCCGCGCGCGGGCGATGCAGGAAGCGGTTCCCGAGGGCACCGGCGGCATCGCCGCGATCCTCGGACTCGACGAGGAGGCGCTGCGCGCGGTGTGCGCCGAGGCCTCGCGGGGCGAGGTGCTGGAACCCGCCAACCTGAATTCGCCCGGGCAAGTCGTCATCGCGGGCCACCGCACCGCCGTCGAGCGCGGCATGGCGCTGGCGAAAGAGAAGGGCGCCAGGCGCGCGGTCATGCTGCCGATGAGCGCGCCGTCGCACTGCAGCCTGATGAAGCCCGCCGCGGAGAGACTGCGCGCAAGGCTCGAGGCGCTCGACGTGCGCAAGCCGATCGTCCCCGTGATCCACAATCGCTCGGTCGCCGCGTACGACGACCCGGCGCGCATCCGCCAGGCCCTCGTAGAACAGCTCTACAACCCGGTGCGCTGGATCGAGACGGTGCAGCTTCTCGGCCACAAGGGCGTCAAACGCATCGTCGAATGCGGTCCCGGCAAGGTTCTCACGGGCTTGTCGAAGCGCATCGTGCCCGACATCGAATGCATCGCCATCCAGGACTCGGCCGCGTTGGCGGCCGCAACCGCAGCGACCTAGGAAGACAATGCTCGACGCACAAGTGGCAATCGTGACCGGCGCCTCGCGCGGCATCGGCGAAGGCATCCTGCAGGCCCTCGCGAAATCGCGCGCCACGGTGATCGGCACTTCGACCTCCGGGAAAGGCGCGGAGGGCATCTCCAAGGCGCTCGCCGAGCTCGGCGCGAAGGGCGCGGGGCGTGTGCTCGATGTGCGCGATGCGGCGCAATGCGCGGCCCTCGTGGAGAAGGTCCGGGAGGAATTCGGCGCCGTCACGATCCTCGTCAACAACGCCGGGGCGACAAGGGACAACCTCCTCGCGCGCATGAAGGACGAGGAGTGGGACGACATCCAGGCGACCAACCTGAAATCCGTTTTCCTGCTTTCGCGCGCGGTCCTGCGCGGCATGATGAAGGCGCGCTCGGGACGCATCGTCAACGTGACCTCCGTGGTGGGCTTCATGGGCAACGCCGGCCAGGCCAACTACGCCGCGGCGAAGGCCGGGATCGTCGGCTTCTCCAAGTCCCTCGCGCGGGAGGTCGGCAGCCGCCACATCACGGTGAACTGTGTCGCTCCCGGCTTCATCGAGACCGACATGACCCGCTCGCTCGCCGCCGAGCAGGTGAAGACGCTGGTCGAGAACGTGCCGCTGGGCCGCCTCGGCCGGGTGGAGGACGTGGCGCAGGCGGTGCTCTTCCTGTGCTCGCCGGCCGCCGGCTACATCACCGGCGCCACCTTGCATGTCAACGGCGGAATGCTGATGGATTGAACGGCTTTCGCAAGCCAGGATCAAAAGGGGCGCATGTTAGAATTACGCGCTTTTTTTTGAAGCGCAGTTAAACCACGCAATCAGAAGCTCTTTGGAGGAAGTCGATGGACAACATTGAAGCCCGAGTGAAGAAGATCGTCGCCGAGCAACTGGGAGTTGCCGAGGCCGACATCAAGAACGAGTCCTCGTTCGTCGACGACCTGGGCGCCGATTCCCTCGACAACGTCGAGCTCGTGATGGCCCTCGAGGAAGAGTTCGAGTGCGAGATCCCGGACGAGGAAGCCGAGAAGATCACCAACGTCCAGCAGGCCGTCGATTACGTCAAAGGCCACGCCAAGCAGTAATGCCAACCGCCCCCGCTTCGGTGGGGACCCCCGAATGTCGAAGCGCAAAGTCGTCGTAACCGGTCTCGGGATCGTGTCGCCGGTGGGCATCGGCGTGCCGCAGGCCTGGGACAACCTTCTCAACGGCCGCAGCGGCGTGGGCCCGATCACGAAGTTCGACGCCGCGGCCCTTCCCACGCGCATCGCCGGGGAGGTGAAGGGCTTCACCTCGGCCGACTGGATGCCGCTCAAGGAAACGCGCCGCTCCGATCTCTTCGTCCACTACGGATTGGCCGCAACCAAGCTTGCGCTCGACGACGCCGGGTTCGTGATCGACGACTCGAATGCGGAGCGCGTCGGCGTCAACGTCGGCTCCGGCATCGGCGGGCTGCCGATGATCGAGGACAACATCCGCGAGATGATCGCCAAGGGGCCGCGGCGCCTGTCGCCCTTCTTCGTCCCGGGCACGATCATCAACATGGTCGCGGGAATGATCTCGATCCAGTTCAAGGCCAAGGGCCCCAACGTCTCGATGGTCTCGGCGTGCACCACGAGCTCGCATTGCATCGGGGAGGCCGGCCGCATGATCGAATACGGTGACGCCGAGGTGATGATCGCGGGCGGCGCGGAGGCGTGCATCAACATGTCGGGCGTGGGCGGCTTCTGCGCCTGCAGGGCGCTGTCCGAGCGCAACGACGATCCGGCGACCGCCTCGCGCCCGTTCGACAGGGACCGCGACGGCTTCGTGCTGGGGGAGGGCGCGGGGATCGTCATCCTCGAGGAGCTCGAGCACGCGAAGAAGCGCGGCGCGCGCATCTACGCGGAGCTCTCGGGCATGGGCATGAGCGGGGACGCGAACCACATCACGGCCCCGAACATGGACGGCCCGCGCCGCGCGATGCTCGCCGCACTGAAGAACGCGGGAATGAACGCGGCCGACGTGCAATACGTGAACGCGCACGGGACATCCACGCCGCTCGGAGACGCCAACGAAACCGCGGCGATGAAGGCGGCGTTCGGCGACCACGCCTACAAGCTCGCGGTCAACTCCACCAAGTCGATGCACGGCCACTTGCTGGGCGCGGCCGGCGGCGTCGAGGCGGTGATCACGGCGCTCGCCATCCATCACCAGGTCTCGCCTCCCACGATCAACATCCTCACGCCCGACCCGGCCTGCGACCTGGACTACGTCGCCAACACCGCGCGCGAGATGAAGATCGAGGCCGCGCTCTCGAACTCCTTCGGATTCGGCGGCACCAACGGCACCCTCGCGTTCCGCCGCTTCCACTGAAGACCCTCAGGCGCCTCTTCCTCACGCTGTTCGTGCTCGCCGCGCTCGCGGCCGCGTGGCTCGTTCACTTCGCCAACACCCCCGTCACCCTCGCGCAAGTACCCTACGAATTCACGGTGCATCCGGGCGCGGGATTGAAGACGGTCTCCCACCAGCTCGCCGCCGACGGCGTGTTCCTCGAGGGCGAGAGCTTCTGGGTCCTCGGGCGCCTCACCGGCAAGGCGCGCACCATCCAGGCGGGAAGCTACCGCATCGACAAACCGCTCACGCCGCTGGAAATCCTCGACAAGCTCGCGCGCGGCGACGTGGTGCTGTTCGACCTGCTCTTCGTCGAAGGCACGACCCTCGGGCAGTGGATGGCGCAGCTCGCGAGCCACCCGCGCGTGCGCCACACGCTCGCCGGGATGAGCGAAGCGCAGATGCGCACCGCGCTCGGCATCGACCACCTACCGCTTCGCCCCGGGCGCGAACGACGCCGACATCCTCAAGCGCGCCCACGCCGCGATGAAGAAGCGGCTCGCCGACGCATGGGCCGGGAAGAGCGCGGACACGCCGCTCAAGACGCCCTACGAGGCGCTCATCCTCGCCTCGATCGTCGAGAAGGAAACCGGGCTCGCCGCCGAGCGAGCGCAGATCGCCGCGGTGTTCACGACGCGATTGAGGCGCCACATGCGGCTGCAGACCGATCCCACCGTGATCTACGGCATGGGCGAGAGCTTCGACGGCAACATCCGCAAGAAGGACCTGAGCGCGGATACGCCATGGAACACGTATACGCGCGACGGCCTGCCGCCCACGCCGATCGCGATGCCGGGCGCGGCTTCGATCCGGGCGGCGGTGAATCCCGCCCCGGCGGACTATCTTTATTTCGTTTCCCGCGGCGACGGCTCGCACGAGTTCAGCCGCACGCTCGAGGAGCACAATCGGGCGGTGGCAAAATACCAGCTCGGAAAATGACCTCTCGCGGCAAGTTCATCACGCTGGAAGGCATCGACGGCGCGGGAAAATCCTCGCACCTCGATTTCCTCTGCTCGCTCGTGAACTCTCACGGGCATTCCCACGTGCTCACCCGGGAGCCCGGGGGCACGCCCGCGGGCGAGGAAATCCGGCGCCTGGTGCTGCACGCGACGATGAACGCGAAGACCGAGGCGCTGCTCATGTTCGCCGGGCGCGCGGAGCACGTGTCGTCGGTGATCGAGCCCGCGCTCGCCGCGGGCACCTGGGTCGTTTGCGATCGTTTCAGCGACGCCACGTTCGCCTACCAGTGCGGCGGCCGCGGGCTGCCGCGCGACTTCGTGGTCGGGCTGGAGCGCATCGTGCACCCCGGCCTGCAGCCCGACGCGACCTTCCTCTTCGACGTCGATCCCGCAATCGCCTACGAGCGCCAGCGCACGCGCAGTGTCTCGCCCGACAGGTTCGAGAGCGAACGGGTCGACTTCTTCCGCCGCGTGCGCGAGGCCTACCTCGAGCGCGCGCGCGAGCATTCGCGGCGCTTTCACGTGATCGATGCCTCCGGGGACCTGAAGCAGGTGCGCGACCGCATCGAAGTGGCCTTCGCCCAGGCGTTCCACCAATGAAGGCGTTCCCGTGGCACCGCGCCGAGCTCGAAGCCCTGCTTCGCGACCGCGCGCACCTGCCGCACGCGCTCCTCGTTCACGGCCCGGCCGGAATCGGCAAGACCGAGTTCGCGCGCGCTCTCGCCGCTGGAGCCCTTTGCGAGGATCCGCGCGACGGCCTCGCGTGCGAGGCATGCGCCTCGTGCCACTGGTTCTCGCAGGGGAACCACCCCGACTATCGCGAGATCGTTCCCGAGGCCGCACTCGAAGACGAGGAAGCGGCGCAAGGCGAGGGCGCCAAGGCCGACAAGGCGAAGAGCCTCGTCATCAAGATCGAGCAGATTCGCGCCGTGGCCGATTTCTTCGCCCTCACCACCCATCGCGCCGGCTACCGCGTGATGCTGATCCATCCCGCCGAAGCGCTGCACCCGGCCGCGGCCAACGCGCTGTTGAAGACGCTCGAAGAGCCGCCGCCGAGCACGCTGATCGTGCTCGTGAGCGACCGGCCGGCGCGGCTTCTCGCGACGATCCGCAGCCGTTGCCGGCGCCTTGCGCTGCATGCCCCGCCGCGCGCCGCCGCCATCGCCTGGCTCACCGAGCAGGGCGTAGCGGGAGCGCAGGCCGCCCTGGCGGCGGCCGGCGGCGCCCCGCTGCTCGCCCGCGACCTGGCCGAGCCGAAGGAAGCCGAGCTGCGCAAGCGCCTTCTCGCCGAGCTCGCGCGGCCGGGAGGCGCGGATGCGCTGCAGTTTTCCGCGGGGATGGAAAGGGCGAGCGTGGAGCGCTTCCTGTACTGGATGCAGACGTGGGTGCACGACCTGGTGCGGCTGCGCCTGGCGGGCGACCCGCGCCACCACGTCGACCAGGTTTCGGCCCTCAGGAGTCGCGCGAAGGGCGCCGACCTGGAGGCCCTATTTGCCCTCGACCGGGAGCTGGCCGCCGCCCGCAGGCTCGCCTCTCACCCCCTCAATCCCCGCCTGGTGGCCGAGCACCTGCTGATGTCCTACAATCGGGCCACTAGCGGAACGCATTCATGACCGAACTCACCACGCTCGACCCGCCCGTGACGCGTCCCGGGGTCTTCACCCTGGTGATCCGTTCCAAGGCCGCCCTTTACGCGGCGTGGATTCCGCTGCTCAAGGGTGGGGGGATCTTCCTGCCCAGCAACAAGAGCCACGCGCTCGGCGAGGAGATCCTGATCCTCCTCTCGCTGCTGGATGACCCCAACAAGATCCCCCTCCAGGGCACCGTGGCGTGGATCAATCCCGCCCACAGCACCGGCAACCGACCCCAGGGAATCGGTGTCCAACTGCTCGACAGCGAGGTCGGGCGGGAGCTGCGCAAGAAAGTCGAGGGCCTCTTGGCGGGCGCCCTCCAGTCCTCCAGGCCGACCCACACGATTTAGCGGCGGGCCGCACCCCTGCGGCCCGCGCGAGCGGCCAGCAAGGAGGGATCAAGTGTTCTGGGACAAGCCGGTAGAGAGTGCGCTTTCCAA
>Ga0209131_1003158_pt1 | contig 11020 bp, 20 predicted proteins | sample GraSoi_2013_40cm_FD_185826 | JGI IMG/M metagenome (GOLD analysis project Ga0209131, IMG submission 185826) | Grasslands soil microbial communities from the Angelo Coastal Reserve, California, USA - Sample 9_17_2013_40cm (SPAdes) (version 2) | ecosystem: Environmental > Terrestrial > Soil >...
TGGTGATGCCGGGGGACAACGTGAAGATGGTGGTGAGCCTGATCGCGCCGATTGCGATGGAGCAGGGCCTGAGGTTTGCCATCCGCGAGGGCGGCAAGACCGTCGGCGCGGGCGTCGTCGCGAAGGTCATCGAATAATGGCCGTGCAAAGCCAGAAAATCAGGATCAGGCTCAAGGCGTTCGACTACCGGCTGATCGACCAGTCGGCGCTCGAGATCGTGGATACGGCCAAGCGCACGGGCGCCGTCGTGAAGGGCCCCGTGCCGTTGCCGACGCGCATCGAGCGCTTCGACGTGCTGCGCAGCCCGCACGCGGACAAGACCTCGCGCGACCAGCTCGAGATCAGGACGCACTTGCGCCTGATGGACATCATCGATCCGACCGACAAGACGGTGGATGCGCTGATGAAGCTCGATCTGCCTGCGGGAGTCGATGTGGAGATCAAGCTGTAAGAGCAGTAGCTGCACGATTGAACGGCCGACCCATAGCAGTCGGCACCTTTTTGAAAAAAGGGTAAGAAAATGACTTTAGGATTGGTCGGCCGCAAGGTCGGCATGACCCGCGTTTTCACCGACGACGGCGACTCGCTGCCGGTGACGGTGCTGGACGTGTCCGACAACCGTGTCACGCAGATCAAGTCCGCTGCGACCGACGGCTACAGCGCCGTGCAGGTCACGTTCGGCAAGCGCCGCGCTTCCCGCGTCAACAAGGCCGCAGCCGGCCACCTCGCCAAGGCTGCGGTCGAGGCCGGTCACATCCTGCGCGAATTCCGCGTGCCCGAAAGCGACCTGGGAAATCTCAAGGTCGGCGGCAAAATCGGCGTCGACATCTTCAAGGTAGGACAGAAGGTGGACGTTTCCGGAATGTCGCAAGGCAAGGGCTTCGCCGGGGTCATCAAGCGCCACCACTTCTCCTCCAATCGCGCGAGTCACGGCAATTCGCTTTCGACCAAGAAACCGGGCTCGACCGGGATGGCTCAGGATCCAGGCCGCGTATTTCCGGGCAAGCGCATGGCGGGCCATCTGGGCGCCGCGCAACGCACCGTTCAGGGACTGGAGGTCGTGCGCGTCGACGCCGAGCGCCAGCTGCTCCTGATAAAAGGTTCCGTTCCGGGGAGCCGCGGCCGCGACATCATCGTGCGGCCGACGACCAAAGCGACGCGGGTCAAGGGTCCGTCGCCCAAAGCAGCGCCGGCCAAGGCCGCACCTGCGCCGGCGGCCAAGCCTGCACCCACGCCGGCCACCAAGGCTGCACCCACACCCGCCAAGGCTGCACCCGCACCCGCGGCAAAGGGGGCGTGATGGAGCTCAAGCTCATCAACGAACAGGGCAAGAGCGGGGCGACCGTGGCCGCCTCCGACGCACTGTTCGGACGCGAGTACAACGAATCGCTGGTGCATCAGATTGTCATCGCCTACCAGGCGAACGCCCGGCGTGGCACGCGCGCTCAGAAGGGGCGCAGCGACGTTCGCCACTCGCACAAGAAGCCCTGGCGGCAGAAGGGCACGGGCCGTGCCCGCGCCGGCGACGTCGCGAGCCCGCTGTGGCGCGGGGGTGGAAAGATCTTTCCGAATTCGCCGGATGAGAATTTTTCGCATAAAGTGAATCGCAAGATGTATCGCGCCGGAATGTGCTCGATCCTGTCGCAGCTCGCACGGGAGGAGCGGCTGAAGCTGGTGGAGAGCTTCAGCGTCGAGGCGCCGAAGACCAAGCTTCTCGCGCAGAAGCTCAAGCACATGGGCCTGGGCTCGGCGCTGGTCATCACCGACGAGGTGGACCAGAACCTGCTGCTTTCTTCGCGCAACCTCGCGAACGTGCGGGTGCTGGACGTGAACCACGCCGATCCGGTATCGCTGATCCAGTTCGAGCATGTCATCCTGACGAAGAAGGCTATGGCCCGGTTCGAGGAGATCCTGAAGTGAGCCCCGCCATGGACAAGGAGCGCTTGATGCAGGTATTGCTCGCGCCGCAGGTCTCGGAGAAGAGCACCTTCGTCGGCGAGAAGAACAACCAATACGTGTTCCGGGTCGTTGCAGATGCTACCAAGCCCGAGATCAAGGCGGCGGTCGAGTTGATGTTCAAGACCAAGGTGAAATCGGTCCAGGTCACCAACGTGAAAGGCAAGGACAAGCGCTTCGGGCGCTTCGAGGGGCGCCGCCGCAACTGGAAAAAAGCCTACGTCTCGTTGCTGCCGGGGCCCGACGGCAAGAAGCAGGAAATCACCTTTCAGGCTCAGGAGTAGACCGTGCCACTCGTCAAAGTCAAACCCACCTCGCCCGGCCGGCGGCAATTCGTCAAGTTCGTAAATCCGGATCTGCACAAGGGCGGGCCTTATCAGCCCCTGGTCGAGAAGCAATCCAAGAAGGCCGGCCGCAACGTCAACGGCCACATCACGGTGCGCCACCAGGGTGGCGGCCACAAACAGCATTACCGCATCGTCGATTTTCGCCGCAACAAGGACGGCATCGCGGCCAAGGTCGAGCGGCTCGAATACGATCCCAATCGGAGCGCGAACCTCGCCCTGCTTTGCTACGCCGACGGCGAACGCCGTTACATCATCGCTGCCAAGGGCCTCGCGGCCGGCACGCAGCTCATGTCGGGGGCGGAGGCGCCGATCAAACCGGGCAATACCCTGCCGCTGCGGAACATCCCGGTCGGAACCACCGTTCACTGCGTGGAGATGCAGCCCGGCAGGGGCGGGCAGCTTGCGCGCGCAGCAGGGACCTCGGTGCAGCTGCTCGCACGCGAGGGCAGCTATGCTCAGGTGCGCCTGCGTTCCGGTGAGATTCGCAAAGTGCACGTCGATTGCCGCGCGACGATCGGCGAAGTCGGCAACGAAGAGCACAGCCTCGAATCGATCGGCAAGGCCGGCCGAGTGCGCTGGCGCGGCGTGCGGCCCACCGTCCGGGGAGTGGCGATGAACCCGATCGATCACCCGCACGGCGGGGGCGAAGGCAAGACCGCCGCGGGCCAGGATCCGGTGAGTCCCTGGGGTACGCTCACCAAGGGCTACAAGACTCGCAAGAACAAGCGCACGCGCGGCATGATCATCCAATTCCGGCACAAGAAACGAGACAAGGGCTAGACCATGGGACGCTCGGTCAAGAAGGGTCCTTTCGTGGACCACCACCTGGTGAAGAAGGTCGACGCGGCACGCGCGGCGAGTGACAAGCGCCCGATCAAGACCTGGTCGCGGCGCTCCACCATTCTGCCCGACTTCGTCGGGCTGACCATCGCCGTGCACAACGGCAAGCAGCACGTCCCGGTATACATCTCGGAAAACATGGTCGGGCACAAGCTCGGCGAATTCGCTCTGACCCGCATTTTCAAGAGCCACGGCATGGCGGACAAGAAGCTTCTGGAGGCGGCGGCTGCCGCAAGAGCCGGCGGAGGGGGGCCTGGGGCACCGGGAGCCCCGACGGCGTCGGGGGCCCCTGCGCCAGGCGCCGCGCCCGCGCCCGGCGCCCCCGCCGCGGGCGGCGAGAAGAAGTAAGGAGAGGACATGGAAACCCGCGCGACGCTATACGGGGTACGGCTTTCGGCCCAGAAGGGGCGGCTCGTCGCCGACCAGATCCGCGGGCTCTCGGTGGAAAAGGCGCTCAATCTGCTCGCCTTCAATCCGAAGAAGGGTGCGCACATCATCAAGAAAGTGCTGGAATCGGCGATCGCCAACGCCGAGCACAACGACGGCGCGGACGTTGACGAGTTGAAGGTAAAAACCATTTTCGTCGAGCAGGCCACCTCCCTCAAGCGTTTTCAGGCGCGCGCCAAGGGCCGAGGCAACCGCATTACCAAGCGAACCTGCCATATCTTCGTTACAGTCGGCGCCGAGGAAAAGAAAAAGCCCTCGGCCAAGCAAGCAAAGAAATAGGAACGCGTTCATGGGACAGAAAATTCATCCGATCGGCTTCAGGCTCAGCGTCAACAAGAACTGGTCCTCGCGCTGGTACGCCAACAGCAGGAACTTCGCCACGATGCTGAACGAGGACCTGAAGGTCCGCGACTATTTGAAGAAACGGCTTTCCCACGCCTCGGTCGGCAAGGTGGTGATCGAGCGGCCGGCCAAGGACGCCCGGATCACCATCCACAGCGCGCGGCCCGGCGTCGTGATCGGCAAGAAGGGCGAGGACATCGAGATGCTAAAGGCCGATCTGCGCAAGCTCCTCGGCGTGCAGATGGTGCACGTCAACATCGAGGAAATCCGCAAGCCCGAGGTCGACGCGCAGCTCATAGCGGATTCGATCGCGCAGCAGCTGGAAAAACGGATCATGTTCCGCCGCGCGATGAAGCGCGCCATGCAGAACGCCATGCGTCTGGGCGCTCAGGGGATCAAAATCATGAGCGCGGGCCGCTTGAACGGCATCGAAATTGCGCGCACCGAATGGTATCGCGAGGGGCGCGTCCCGCTTCATACGCTGCGCGCGGACATCGACTACGGCTTTTCCGAGGCGAAGACCACCTACGGCGTGATCGGCATCAAGTGCTGGGTGTACAAGGGCGAAGTGATGGCCAAGGGCGACCAGCCGGTCGCGCCTCCGGCTCCGACCGCCGACGAGGTTCTCGCCGCGAAGAAAGTGAAGAAAGCCCCGCCCAAACCTGCGCCGCGCGCTCCCGAAGAGAAGCCCGAGCCGATCGCCGCAGCCAGGACGGCATCCGACACGGGGAGCCCGGCCGCGCCCCAGGCCAAGCCCCGGGCCGCTCGGCCCCCCTTGGTCGCCGCGAAAAAGACCGGGGGCGAGGCGAAGGGAAAGGCCGAAGCGAAGCCGAAAACCGCGGTGAAGAAATCCAGAAAGCCCAAGGCGTAGGCGAGGAGCGACTCCATGCTTCAACCGGCTCGAACCAAATACCGCAAGCAACAGAAGGGGCGCAACAGGGGTGTCGCGACTCGGGGAACGAAGGTTTCCTTCGGTGAATACGGCCTGAAGGCGACGACCCGCGGGCGGCTTACCGCGCGCCAGATCGAGGCGGCTCGCCGTGCCATGACGCGCCACATCAAGCGGGGCGGGCGCATCTTCATACGCATCTTTCCGGACAAGCCCGTCTCGCAAAAGCCCGCAGAGGTGCGAATGGGCAACGGCAAGGGGAACCCGGAGTATTTCGTCGCCGAAATCAGGCCGGGAAAGGTGCTCTACGAAATGGACGGGGTGGATGAGCCTACGGCGCGGGAGGCGTTTGCGCTTGCCTCGGCCAAGCTCCCGCTGCGCACGGTGTTTGTGTTCCGTCAGATGGGGTGAGGGTCGGACAAGGGCATGCCCCTCTGTATCCCGGCATCGGAGAAGAAGGTATACGATCATGAAGGCCAGTGAACTTCGCGCCAAGGATCCGGCGCAGCTTTCCAAAGAGCTCGAGGAGCTGCTTCGCGCTCAGTTCGGCCTGCGCATGCAGAAAGCGACGCAGCAGCTCACCAACAGCAGCCAATTGAAAAGAGTGCGCCGGGACATCGCGCGGGTGCGCACCATCCTGAAGGAAAAGGCGGAAGTGAAATGAGCGAGGGCAAGAACACCCGAACGCTGACCGGACGAGTCGTCAGCGACAAAATGGACAAGACCGTGACGGTATTGGTCGAGCGCCGCGTCACCCATCCGATGTACGGAAAGATCGTGACCCGATCGAAGAAGTACCATGCGCACGATGAAAAAAACGAGTGCGGCGAGGGGGATCTGGTCGTGATCGAGGAGTGCCGCCCCATTTCCAGGACCAAGGCGTGGCGGATCGCCAAACTGGTCGAGAAGGCGCGGGCGGCGTAGGCAGATCTGGCTTGGCAAAGATCTTAAGGCTTGGCAAAGGTTTTAAGGCTTGGCAAAGGTTTTAAGGCTTGGCAAAGGTTTTGATTTCGCGTAGAATTCTCTGCCTTTCACGTCCCGGACGGGATCCAAAACTGCCTGCCCGTAGCGCATCGGGCCGGACAAGTTGGAGACGGAAAAATGATTCAGATGCAAACGGTGCTCGATGTCGCCGATAACACCGGCGCGCGCGCTGTGATGTGTATCAAGGTGCTGGGCGGCTCGAAGCGCCGCTACGCCAACATCGGCGACGTCATTCGCGTGAGCGTAAAGGACGCGGCGCCGCGCGGCCGCGTCAAGAAGGGCGAGATCTATCACGCGGTGGTCGTGCGCACGGCCTTCGGCGTGCGCCGCGCGGACGGCAGCCGCATCAGGTTCGACTCGAACGCTGCGGTGCTCCTTACACCCAAATTGGAGCCGATCGGCACGCGCATCTTCGGACCGGTGACCCGGGAGCTTCGCAGCGAGCGCTTCATGAAGATCGTTTCGCTCGCGCCCGAGGTCCTGTGATCGCCTGCGACGGCTGATACCCTGAGACCATGGAAAAAATCAAAAAAGGCGACGAAGTCATCGTCACCACCGGCAAGGACAAAGGAAAGCGAGGGACGGTGCTGCGGATCGTGGACGCAAGACACCTCGTCGTGGAGGGGGTCAACCGCGTCAAGAAACACCAGCGTCCCAACCCCATGAAGGGCCTGACCGCCGGCATCGTGGACAAGGACATGCCCATAGACGTCTCGAACGTCGCTCTGTACAACCCTCAAACCAAGAAAGCCGACCGTATCGGCTTCAAGCTTATGGAGGACGGGCGCAAAGTGCGCGTGTTCAAGTCCAACGGCGAGATGGTGGACGCCTGATCCCGGAGGCTTCGAAGAACCTGTTTATGGCTCGCTTACAAGACTACTACCGCAAGGACGTGGTGCCCGACCTGATGAAGAAGTTCGGGTACAAGACGTCGATGCAGGTGCCGCGCATCAAGAAGATCACGCTCAATATGGGCGTGGGCGAGACGACGACGGACAAGAAAATCCTGGACAACGCCCTCGCCGACCTCACCAAGATCGCCGGCCAGAGGCCCGTGGTCACCAAGGCCAAGAAATCGATCGCGACTTTCAAGGTCCGCAAGGGGTTTCCGGTCGGGTGCATGGTGACCTTGCGCGGCAAGCGCATGTACGAATTCCTGGACCGTCTGGTCACCGTGGCGATCCCGCGCATCCGCGACTTCCGCGGCATCTCGAGCCGCGCATTCGACGGCCGCGGCAACTACAGCCTCGGGGTCAAGGAGCAGATCATCTTTCCGGAAATCGAATACGACAAGATCGACGTTCTGCGAGGGCTCAACATCAGCATCACCACGACCGCGAAAAACGACGACGAGGCGCGCGCGCTGCTCGCCGCCTTCCGCTTTCCGTTCAAGACCTGAAGGATCGCCATGGCCAAACTCGCCCTGATCAACCGCGACAAGAAACGCCGCAAGACGGTGGCCAAGTACGCCGCCAGACGCGCCGCGCTGCTCGCAATCATCAACGACTCCAGGCGCTCCGACGAAGATCGCCAGGAGGCGCGCGAGAAGCAGCAGCAGCTGCCGAGGAACGCCTCGCCGGTTCGGCTCCGGAACCGTTGCAGCCTGACCGGCCGCCCGCGCGGAGTGTTTCGCAAGTTCGGGCTTGGGCGCAACAAGCTGCGCGAAATCGCGCTGCGCGGGGAGATCCCGGGGCTGATCAAGGCGAGCTGGTAGGAGGTTTTCCGCATGAGCATGACCGATCCCATTGCCGACATGCTGACCCGCATCCGCAACGCCCAGATGGTCGGAAAGACCGCGGTCGGCGTTCCGTCATCGAAGGTCAAGATTTCCATCGCCCAGGTGCTTAAGGACGAGGGGTACATCGACGGCTTCACCGTTCGCGAAAAGGAAGGCAAGCCGGAGCTCGAGATCGGCCTCAAGTACTACGCGGACAAGCCCGTGATCGAGAAAATCGAGCGCGTGTCCACCCCGGGATTGCGCGTCTACAAGGGGCGCGACGAGCTGCCGCGCATCATGAACGGGCTCGGCGTCGCCATCGTGTCCACCTCCAAGGGCGTCATGACCGATCGCAAGGCGCGCGCTACCGGCCTGGGCGGCGAAGTGCTCTGCATCGTCGCCTAGGGATCCACCATGTCGCGGATCGCAAAATATCCCGTTACGCTGCCCAAGGGCGTCGAGGCGACGCTCGCGACCGAGGCTCTCTCCATCAAGGGGCCGCTCGGAACCCTGTCGCAGCGCCTGCGCGGCGACGTCAGCGTCGAGAAGGACGGCGACAAGCTGGTATTCAAGGCTCTCGAGGAATCGGACGAGGCCAACGCCATGTCGGGAACGCTGCGGGCGCTCGCCGCCAACATGGTGCTCGGGGTGACCAAGGGATTCGAGAAGCGCTTGACGCTGGTCGGGGTCGGTTATCGCGCGCAGGCGCAAGGGGACAAGTTGAACCTCACGCTGGGTTTTTCGCATCCGGTGGTGCACCCCATGCCCAAGGGGGTGAGGGCCGAGACTCCCTCGCAAACCGAAATCGTGATCAAGGGGTTGGACAAGCAGCTCGTGGGACAAGTCGCCGCCGAAGTGCGCGCCTACCGGTCACCCGAGCCTTACAAGGGCAAGGGTGTGCGCTATTCCAACGAGCGGGTGATCTTGAAGGAAACCAAGAAGAAGTAGGGACCGCGATGATCGACAAAAAAGCGGCAAGGCTTCGGCGAGCGTCGCAGACGCGCCGAAAAATCCATGAATTGGCGAAAGTACGGCTCGCCGTGCATCGAACCAACACCCATATCTACGCCCAGCTGCGCTCGGTGGACGGCAAGGTGTTGACCTCCGCGTCCACCGTGGAGAAGGAAGTGCGCACCACGGTCTCGAACGGCGGCAACAAGGCGGCAGCGGTGGCGGTAGGCAAGCGTATCGCCGAGAAAGCGAAAGGTTTGGGCATCCAGGCCGTTGCGTTCGACCGCTCCGGCTACAAGTACCACGGCAGGGTCAAAGCGCTGGCAGACGCCGCGCGAGAGGCCGGCCTCAAGTTCTAGATTGGCGACGAACAGGGGGGGCTCCTCCCTACGGTCCCAATTCAGGCGAGCACTCTAGAGGAATCACGATGGCGAGAATGCAACCCAGAATGCAGGGCGGCGAGCAGCGCACGGACGGCCTGAAGGAGAAGATGGTCTCCGTGAACCGCGTCACCAAGGTGGTGAAAGGCGGACGTATACTCGGTTTTGCCGCGCTCACAGTCGTCGGCGACGGCGACGGCGCAGTAGGCATGGGCAAAGGCAAAGCACGCGAAGTGCCGGTGGCGGTGCAAAAAGCCCTGGAAGAGGCGCGCCGCAAGATGTTCCGCGTGTCCCTGAAGAACGGCACGCTGCAACACGCCGTGATCGGCAAGCACGGCTCTTCGAAAGTGATCATGCAGCCGGCATCCGAAGGGACGGGCATCATTGCCGGCGGCCCCATGCGCGCGGTGTTCGAAGTGATGGGCGTGACCAACGTGCTCGCCAAGTGCATCGGCTCGACCAATCCCTACAACGTGGTTCGCGCGACGCTCGACGGCTTGAAGAGGATGAATACTCCAGCGCAGATCGCGGCCAAGCGCGGCAAGTCGGTCGAGGAAATCACGAGCTGAGGCGATGACGCATATGGCCGACAAGAAAATTCGCGTGACGCTCGTCAAAAGCACCAACGGCTGCAGGAAAGAACATCGCGCCACGGTGCGCGGCCTGGGGCTGCGGCGATTGCGTCAAACCGTGGAGCTCGAGGACACGCCGCAAGTGCGCGGCATGATCAACAGCGTAATTTACCTGGTGCACCTCGAGGGATAAATGGAGCTCAATACGCTGAAACCCGCTCCCGGTTCGAAGCACGTGCGCAAGCGCGTTGCCCGCGGTATCGGGTCGGGGACGGGCAAGACGGGGGGCCGCGGGCACAAGGGCCAGAGGGCGCGCTCGGGAGGCTTTCACAAAGTGGGCTTCGAGGGCGGGCAGATGCCGCTGCAGCGCAGGCTGCCCAAGCGCGGCTTCAACTCACCGACCCGCGAGGACACCGCCGAAGTGCTGCTATCGGATCTCGAGCGCATCAAGGCCGAGAAAATCGATCTCGCCGCGTTGAAGGAGGCGGGCGTCGTTCCGGGATCGGCCAAGGGAGCCAAGGTGATCGTCTCCGGCAAACTCACGCGCAAAGTGACGCTTACTGGTGTCGCGGTGAGCAAGGGTGCGCGCGCCGCAATCGAAGCGGCGGGCGGCAGCACCGATGCACCCATTCCTCAACCCAAGCCCAAACGCGAGCCCAAGGCCGTGCCGGCGCCCCAGCCGCAGGCCGAAGTCAAAGCGGGCAAGAAGGAAGCCGGGCTTGAAAAGCGCGCAGGCGATGCCAAGGAAGCGAGCGAATCAAAAGGCGAACGCGGCGCGAAGGACACGGGCGAAGGGAAAGACAAGCGCGAAGCGAAAGACAGGCGCGAAGCAAAGGAACCTCGGCCTGGGCCGGAGGGCAAGAAAGGCGGCAAAGCCTAGATGGCCACCCCGCAGCTCGGCAAGACCGGCAAGTTCGGCGATCTGAAGAAGCGCCTGACGTTTCTGCTTCTGGCGTTGGTCGTTTTCCGCGTCGGCGCGCATATTCCGGTGCCGGGCATCGATCCGATCCGGCTCGCCGAGCTGTTCCAGTCGCAGCAAGGGGGGATTCTCGGCCTGTTCAACATGTTCTCGGGCGGAGCGCTTTCGCGCTTCACTATCTTTGCGCTCGGCATCATGCCCTACATCTCGTCCTCGATCATCATGCAGCTCATGACCGCGGTGTCCCCGCAACTGGAGCAGCTCAGGAAAGAGGGCCAGGCGGGCCAGCGCAAGATCACCCAGTACACACGCTACGGGACGGTATTTCTCGCTCTTTTCCAGGCGACCGGCATCTCTGTCGCGCTCGAGTCGCAGCCCGGACTTGTGATCGACCCGGGCCTGATGTTCCGCTTCACCACCGTGGTCACGCTGGTGACGGGCACCATGTTCCTGATGTGGCTCGGCGAGCAGGTGACCGAGCGCGGTTTGGGCAACGGCATCTCGATCATCATCTTCGCCGGAATCGCGGCGGGACTCCCGAACGCCATCGCCGGGATGCTGGAGTTGGTGCGCACCGGTGCGATGCATCCGCTTACTGCGCTCTTGATCTCGGCGGGAGTCGTGGTGGTCACCTGGGCCGTGTGCTTCGTCGAGCGCGGTCAGAGGAAGATCTTGG
>Ga0209131_1003159_pt1 | contig 11018 bp, 6 predicted proteins | sample GraSoi_2013_40cm_FD_185826 | JGI IMG/M metagenome (GOLD analysis project Ga0209131, IMG submission 185826) | Grasslands soil microbial communities from the Angelo Coastal Reserve, California, USA - Sample 9_17_2013_40cm (SPAdes) (version 2) | ecosystem: Environmental > Terrestrial > Soil >...
CGTGATGTAATAGATTTTTTCCTGGCCGTCCTTCATGCGCGCCACGTAGTCGGCCAGCCCGACAACCTGCTCGTCGGTATCGGCCTGCGTCGAGGCGAAGCGCAGCAGTTTGGCGATGCGCTCCTTGTTTGCGTGGTCCTCGCCGACACCTTCCTTCAGCACGCGGCCGAACTCCTTCCAGAAGGCCGCGTATTTTTCCTTCTGGTTTTCCGCCAGGTCCTCCAGCAGGCCGAGCACCTTGTTCACGCAACCCTTGCGGATGGTCTCGACATCCCTCGATTCCTGCAGGATTTCGCGCGACACGTTGAGAGGCAGGTCGCTGGAATCCACCACCCCGCGCACGAAGCGCAGGTAGTTGGGCAGCAGTTGTTCGGCGTCGTCCATGATGAAGACGCGCCGCACGTAGAGCTTGACGCCATGGCGGTGGTCGCGGTCCCAGAGGTCGAAGGGCGCGCGTGCCGGGATGTACAGCAGCTGGGTGTACTCCGACTTGCCTTCGACTTTCGCATGCACCCATGCAAGCGGCGCATCGAAATCATGACCGACGTGTTTGTAGAATTCCCGATACTGTTCTTCGGTGATTTCCGACTTGGGCCGCGCCCACAGCGCGGACGCCTGGTTGACCTTCTCCAGCTCGTCCAGGGTGACATGCTCGCTCTTGTCCTTGTCCCATTCCTGCTTGTTCATCAGGATGGGCAGCGAGATGTGGTCGGAGTACTTGCGGATGATCGACTGCAGGCGGAACTCTTCCAGCAATTCGTCCTCGCCTTCGCGCAAATGAAGGGTGACTTCGGTGCCCCGTCCCGGCTTCTCGGCCGCTTCGATGGTGTAGTCGCCTTCGCCGCGCGATTCCCAACGCACGCCCTGCTCCTTGCTCAAGCCGGCGCGCCGGGTAACGAGCGTGACCTTGTCGGCGACGATGAACGAGGAATAGAAACCGACGCCGAACTGGCCGATCAGGGTGGCATCCTTGGCCTGGTCGCCGGTGAGCCGTCCGAAGAATTCGCGCGTTCCGGATTTGGCGATGGTGCCGATGTTGTCGATGACCTCCTGGCGCGACATGCCGATGCCGTTATCCGAAATCGTGACGGTGCGCGCGGAGCGGTCGAAGGAAACGCGGATTTTAAGGTCGGCGTCGTCCTCGAACAGCCTGGCATCGGTCAGCGCTTCGAAACGCAGCTTGTCGCAGGCATCGGACGCGTTCGATATCAACTCCCGCAGGAAGATCTCCTTGTTGCTGTACAGGGAGTGGATCATCAACTGCAGCAGCTGCTTGACTTCGGTCTGGAAGCCCAGTGTCTCCTTGGCGGCGGCTTCGGCCATGGCAATGCTCTCCTGTGAATTTTTGTAACAATTAAAACAGATCGGGCCGCTATCTTATGCGTTCACGGGCCGGACAGGAACTCGGGTGCGCCGTCCGCTGTCTGTCCGGCATCGCTGCCGGATCCCCAATCAAGGAGTCAACCATGAAACGTCCCGTCGCCATGCTGCTTCTGGGTGCGGCGCTCTGTGCCGGCGCGGTTGCGGCCGCGCCGCCGATCGAGCGCATCAAGCTGCCGCCGGGCTTCAAGATCGAGATCTACGCCGACAAGGTCGAAAACGCCCGCTCGCTGGCGCTGAGCGACAAGGGCACCGTATTCGTCGGTACACGGTCCGATTCGGTCTACGCGCTGGTGGATTCGAATCGCGACGGCAAGGCCAACGTCGTCACCATCGCGGAGGGATTGAATGCGCCGAACGGGGTGGCGTTCCGTGACGGCGCACTCTATGTCGCCGAAATCAGCCGCATCCTGCGCTTCGACGACATCGAGGCGAGTCTGAACAAACCGCCGAAACCCGTCATCGTATTCGACAAGCTTCCCAGGGACGGCCACCACGGCTGGAAATTCATCGCCTTCGGCCCCGACGGCTGGCTGTATGTGCCGGTCGGCGCGCCCTGCAATATCTGCGAGACCGATCCCGACGTTTACGCCGCAATTCATCGCATGAAGCCCGATGGCAGTCAGTACGAGGTATTCGCCCGCGGCATCCGCAACACGGTGGGTTTCGATTGGGACCCGAATACCAAGGAGTTATGGTTCAACGAGCACGGCCGCGACATGATGGGCGACGACATGCCATCCTGCGAACTGAATCACGCGCCCAAAGCCGGCATGCATTTCGGCTTTCCGTATTGCCACCAGGGCGACACCCCCGATCCGGAGTACGGTTCGAAGCGCAAGTGCAGCGAATTCACCCCGCCCGCATTGAAGCAAGGCGGCCATGTCGCACCGGACGGATTGCGCTTTTACACCGGCAAGATGTTTCCCGCGGAATACAGGAACCGGATCTTCATCGCGCAGCACGGTTCCTGGAACCGCAGCAAGAAGAGCGGATACCGCGTCATGATGGTCACGCTGAAGAGCGATGGCAAGACGGTGGACAAGTACGAGGAGTTCGCCACCGGCTGGATGGAAAACGAACGCGCCTGGGGCCGGCCGGTGGACTTGCTGGTCATGCCTGACGGCTCTTTGCTGATTTCCGACGACACCGCCAATGCCGTCTATCGCGTTACCTACTCAAAATAAATTCTTCGCCGCCAAGATCCTTTTCAATACCCCCTTGAGGGGTACGCCAAGGAAACGCCAAGAGGAAAAATTTATTTCACTTCGGATGTTGCCCGCACCGCCGCCACCGACGGCCAATGTTGTTGCGACGAGGTCCCGATTTTTCCCCAGATGCGTTTTTCCCTTCGCTTTTCTTGGCGCTTCCTTGGCGCCTTGGCGGTGAAGTTTCGGGTTAGCGCCCTATTTAGCGGAAGGTGAATTGGCTTCCTGGGGAGCTAGCATGGCGGCGGCGAGCAGGCGCTTGACGGCATCCCCTTCGATCAGGGTCTTGAGCGTGAAGTAGTCGATCTTGCCCGAAGCAAGCAACGGCAATTCATTTATTGGCACCAGGCGCCGCGCGACCGAGAGGTCGTGCGTTCCCAACTGCTTTGCCGCCTCCAGCAGACGGCCGCGCGTAAGCCGGGGATCGGTGCTGAACAACACGGTGGTCTCGCCGCCGAAATCCTGCACATTGAGCACCGCCGCATGGTGGAAATCGGGAGAGGCTTCGCGCGCGACATGCTCGATCATGTCGAGGGACACCATCTCGCCGGCGATCTTGGCGAAACGTTTGACGCGCCCGGAGATCGAAACCATGCCATCGTGGTCGACATCGACAACGTCGCCGGTGTCGTACCAGCCTTCGCCTATCGACGACTTTGGTGCTTCGATCTCGCCCGGATTCTGGTAGCGGTAATAGCCCAGCATCAGGTTGGGTCCGCGCACATGCAGCACGCCGCCTTTGTCGATGCCCTCCATCGGTTCGATCCGATATTCGACGCCGGGCAGGAAGCTGCCGACCGCACCGCGGCGGAAAGCCGCAGGCGTGGCCAGCGAGATCACGGGCGCACATTCGGTCGAGCCGTAGCCCTCCATGATGCGCACGCCGAATTTCTCCATCCACACCCTGGCCACTTCCGGCGACAGCTTTTCTCCGCCGGAAATCACATGGCGCAGCCGGCTGAAATCCATCGGATTGGCGTAGCGCGCGTAGAACGACAGGAAAGTGCTGGTCCCGAACAGGATGGTGCAATCGCGTTTGTAGGCGATTTCCGGGATGGCCCGGTAGCGTAGCGGCGATATGAACAGGTGCACCCGGGTGCCGGTGATCAGCGGCAGCATCACGCCGGCGGTAAAACTGTAGGCGTGATACAGCGGCAGCGGATTGAGCACCTTGTCAGCGGGCGAAAAATCGAACACCGCGCGGATCTGTGCGACATTGGCGACGATGGCATGGTGCGACAGCGCCACGCCCTTGGGCCGATCCTCAGAACCGGAGGTAAACAGCACCACCGCGGGATCCAGCGTCGATTGTTTTGCGATGGCCAGTCGGGGGAAGCGCAACGCAAATCCGAACAGCCAGAGTTTGTCGGTAAATCCGAACTGGCCGCGCAAATCCTCGAGATAGATGATGGTGCAACCCGGCAATACGTCCAGTAGCGGCTGCAGATGCGCCTGTTCGATGAACCGGCGCGACGTGATCACGGTGCGCACACCCGCCGCGACGCGTGCGCTTTCCACCGCCAGCGGCCCGGCCGAGTAATTGAAGATGGCCGGAACACGCCGGGCTGCCGACAACGCCATCACGACCGCAACGGCGCTGACCACATTCGGCAGCAGCAGGCCGATGTTTTCGCGGTCGGCGGTCAGCCGCCGCAACAGGCGCGACAGCGCCAGGCTCATGCGCAGGATGTCTCCGTAGCTGTGTACCTTGTCGCCCTGGTCTTCCATGAGCACGGTCTTGCGGCCGTGCGCCGAGACGGCGTCCAGGAAGCATTCGAACAGCGGCTTGCAGGCATGGGATTGCACCGCCATCGTCTGCATGACCGCGGCGAGCCGCCGGGTGGCGAAGGCGCGACGACGCCGCGCGCTGCCGGCGGCGCCGCCGTCGATGCGCGTCGGTGAAAACACCCGCAGCGTAATCGCGGGCAACCAGCGCCGCAGCCGCGATGCCGAACCGGAGCGGCTGAACCACTGCCCCGCGCCTTCGGCGTGCACCGGCAATACGCTGGCGCCGCTTTTCATGGCGATCAGGGCCGGCACCGGATAGATCTTCATGACCGCGCCGTTATTGACTATGCGCCCCTCGGGGAAAAGCACGACCGGACGACCGGCGCGCAGCAGGCGCAGCACCCTCTTCATGCTCAATGGATTGTTGAGATCGAGGATTTCGTGGCGGATATGGGACAGCAACCAGCGCGTGAACCAGCTCCCGGTTTCATCCGGCGGCACGATGACGACGGGTTCCCGTGGCAGGAACAAGGCCAGCACGATGGCGTCGAGGCGGGAATGGTGATTGGCGACGATCAGCAGGCGATCGGCATGCCCGAACGGCGCAAGGTCGCCGAGGACACGGACGCGGAACAGCAGGCGCAGCAGCAGACGGATCAGGAAGGGCATCTCGTTATTCTTATGGCATTCTGATATTGACAAACAAAATCCATGACTTGGGCCGCTATATTAAATCACTTACGCAGATGGCATGGGTGTCCGCGTTTAAACAATTTTTGTGAAGCTTTTGTCGCTTTACGCTGACAAGTTAATCCAACACATTGACTACAAAGCAAAAAAGGTAAACCTATCAGAGTGTTAGATTTGCTTTTCGATCGCATCTTCGTCTAGAGTCAAAACGGAAACTGCTTCAGGGGGAAGTACGAAGCTGATCCCGTCGTCCTCAACCATCGCACAGGGAGAACTAAAATGGACATGAACGTCCCGCAGGAACTACTCGTTCCCGCATCCGCAGGCGGCCAATCGTCTGTCGCTCCGACTACCGAGTACTTCTTCTCCGAGCAGCTTTCCGCCCTCTACGACAGGGACCAGCGCGCGATGTGGTTGAGATGGAATCCCAACCCGCGACCGAACTTCAACCCCGAACTGCTGCAGGATCTCGACCGCTACTGCCAGTTCATGGCACACAGCGGCGGGGCCATCGAGTGCCAGGGCGAACGCATTCCCCTGGAATACGCGGTCCTGGCGTCGAAAGTGCCGCGCGTGTTCAATCTTGGCGGCGACCTGAGCCTGTTCAAGCGGCTGATCGACGCGCACGACCGTGAAGGATTGCTGGAATACGGTCGCGCCTGCGTACAGGTCCTGTATCGCAACTACCTCGGCCACGGACTGCCCATTACGACGATTTCACTGGTCCAGGGCGAATGCCTGGGCGGGGGCTTCGAAGCGGCGCTGTCTTCCGACGTGATCGTGGCCGAGCGCCAGTCCCGCTTTGGCTTTCCCGAGATCCTGTTCAACATGTTCCCCGGCATGGGCGCTTATTCCTTCCTGGAACGCAAAGTCGGCAAACGCGTGACCGAAGAGCTGATCTCCAGTGGCCGACTCTACAGCGCCGATGATATGCTGGCGCTCGGTGTGGTGGATCTGGTGGTGGACCAGGGCCGCGGCGAGGCCGAAATCGGAAATTTCATCAGGTCGCGCGGCCGCAGCCGCAACGCAATGGCGGGCATCGCGGCAGCGCGGCGCCGTGTCCACAAACTGGATTACGAGGAACTGCTGGGAGTGGTCGAGGTTTGGGTGGATACGGCGCTCAGCCTGAGCAGCCGCGACTTGAAACTCATGCAGCGCCTGGTATCCCGTCAGAACGACCTGCGCCAGATGCCCCTCCAGGACGACGGCGTCATGGGCAGGCAATTGCACTGAATGTACCGGCGAGCGAGTTCCGCCGGCCCGATCAACCGGCGAAAACGGAGCATCATGCGCAGCATGGCGCAGGGCCTTCCCGAATACACGATTCAGGAAGCGGCGGCGAGGCTCGGCATTCCACTGCAGAAATTGCGGCGTTGGGATGCACAGGGCGTGCTAGTCGCGCGCCGGACCGAAGGCGGCCACCGCCGTTATTCGCGTGAAATCATCGACGGGCTGGCCGGTTCGGCCGCAGTCCCCGGCCCCGAGAAGCACGATCCCGCCAAACCGGAAACCGGCAAGGTCGAAGACCAGCTCGCCGCCGCGCGCCGCACCCTGAAGGAAAAACGCCGCATCATCCAGTTGCTGCTGGAAAGCGAATCGCGCTACCGCGACCTTGTCGAGACTTCCCACGACCTGATCTGGACGACCGATGCGCTGGGCCGCTTCACCTACCTGAACAACGCCTGCGTCGATCTGTTCGGCCTGCGGCCCAGGGACCTGCTCGGCCGCTGCTTCTTCGATTTCGAAGCCCGCCCCCAGCACGTGTCCAACCGCCGCTTCCTGTCGGCGCTGCGCAAGAATGGCGAAGTGAAGAACTACCTCACGCACCTGATTTCCACCGGCGGCACGGACCGCTGGGTCGGCATCAACGCGCGCGTAACGCACGACGAGGAAGGCCGCATCGTCGGACTGCGCGGAACCGCGCGCAATGTCACTGAACAGCATGACGCGGCGCTGGAGATCGAGCGTCTGGCCACTCACGACGGCCTGACCGGGCTGCCCAATCGCGTGTCCCTGCAGAAAGCGCTGGAAGCGGCGCTGGCCGACGGCGAAAAAGGTTCCGTGGCACTGATGGACGTCGATCATTTCAAGTACATCAACGACAATTTCGGCCACCGTGCGGGCGACCAGTTGCTGATCGCCATTAGCGGACTGCTGAAGGATCTGGTCAAGGACAAGAACGCGCAGGTATTCCGCCTGGGCGGCGACGAATTCGCCCTGCACCTGCCGAACGCATTGCGCGGCGAGGCCGCCCAGCTCGGCGAACAGGCATTGTCGGCGCTGCGCCATTACACATTCCTGGTGTCGGGCAAGGGATGCCTGTCGACGCTGACCGGCTCGATCGGCGTCGCCACCTATCCCTTCAACGGCGCGGACGTCGCCACGCTGCTCGCCAACGTCGACATCGCGATGTACCAGGCCAAGGACAACGGCCGCAACCGCGTGCGCATGCACGACCACAATCCGGACGATTTGCGCGGCACCCACAAACGCGTGCACTGGGCACGCGAACTGCGCGAAGTGCTCGACGAAAACAGGGTCATGCTTTGCTCGCAGCCGGTGGTCCGGCTCGCCGACCGCACGTCGGTGCACCAGGAAATCCTGGTGCGCATCCTCGACCGCAACGGCGCCATGGTGCTGCCGGGACAGTTCATCGAAGTGGCGGAGTCGCTCGGCATGGCGCAGGAGATCGACCTGCGCGTGGTCGGCAAGGTCATCGACGTGCTGCAGGACCCGGATTTCCGCGGCCGCAAGACGCGCTTCTTCGTGAACCTGTCGCGCACCAGCATTTCCGACCCGCACTGGGTGCGGCGTTTCCAGAACATGCTCGCCGCCGCGCCGATAGACCATTCGCAACTGGTGTTCGAGATAACGGAAACGGCGGCCATGTCGAGCGTCGACGTCACCCAGGATTTCATCGCGCAGATGAAAGAGATGGGTTGCCGCTTCGCGCTGGACGATTTCGGTGCCGGCTTCAGTTCCTTCTATTTCCTGAAGCGCTTCGACGTCGACTATCTGAAGATAGACGGCAGCTTCGTGCGCGACCTCGCTTCCGACAATGCCAGCCGGCTGTTCGTGCGCGCGCTGTGCGACGTGGCCCGCGGCCTGAACAAACAGGTCGTCGCGGAATGGGTCGAGGATCAGGCGGTAATGGATATCCTGGTGGAAATGGGGGTGCAGTACGGCCAGGGCTTCCTGTTTGCCCGTCCGCTGCCTTTCCCGGCCGTCATTCCGGTCGAGCAACCGCTGCAAGCCGGCAAGCGCGCCTGAAACCAGACGCCGTCAGCGCAATCCCTACCAGTTTTCCTTGAGAAGCTTCTCGGCCCAGAACAGGCCGAGGATGGTTTTTGCATCGGTGATGCGCCCGCCGCGGATCCAGCCCACCGCCTCGGTCAGCGGCACGCGCAGGGTTTCCAGGAACTCGCCCTCGTCCGGACGCGCGCCCCTGAACTCCAGCTTGCGCGCCAGGAAAAAATCGATGCGCTCGTTCGAATAGCCGATGCACGGATGCAGGCGGCCCAGTTCGCGCCATTCGGCGGCCACATAGCCGGTCTCTTCCAGCAGTTCGCGTTTCGCCGCCTCGATCGATGCTTCATCCGGTTCCAGCCTGCCGGCCGGCAACTCATAGAAATGCAGGCCGAGCGGATAACGAAACTGGCGCTCGAGCAATACGGCCCCGTCGTCGAACAGGGGCAGGATGATCGCCGCGCCGGGATGCAGGACATACTCGCGCAATGCCAGGCTGCCGTCCGGCAGCCTCACCTCGTCTTCGTTGACCTTCAGCATGCGGCCGCGATAAGCGGCGCGCGAAGTCACTTTCTTTTCCGTGAAATCGGAACTCACAGCGAAAGCTGGATCGCGTGCTGGCAGATCGCCAGCAGTGCGCCGGGCGTCAACCCGAGGCCGATGATCGCAAGGCCGTTGACCGACATCAGTGCGCGAACGTCGGCGTAGGGCTCGATTGCGTGCGTGTCCGTCGGCGCGTCGAAATACATCACCTTGACCAGGCGCAGGTAATAGAAAGCGCCGACCAGCGAGAACATCACCGCGACCACGACCACTCCGGTATAGCCTGCCGAGAGTGCGGCCTGCAGGACGAACAGTTTCGCCCAGAAGCCCACGGTCGGTGGAATTCCGGCCATCGAGAACATGAGTAGCAGCATGATGAAGGCGTACCACGGGTTGCGCTGGTTCAGACCCTTGAAGTCCTCGATGTTTTCGGCTTCGAAGCCTTCGCGCGACAGCAGCAGGATCATGCCGAAGGTGCCGAGGCCCATCAGCACATAAACGATCGAATAGAACATCGCCGCGCCGAAACCCTCGATCGTACCGCTGAGAATGCCCAGCAGCAGGAAACCCATGTGCGAGATGGACGAGTAGGCCAGCATGCGTTTGAGGTTGGTCTGCGCGATCGCCGTGACGTTGCCGATCGCCAGCGAAGCCACGGCGAGCAGTACGAGCATCTGCTGCCATTCCACCATCAGCTGGTGGGCGCCGAGCGCCTCTACCAGCAGCCGCATGATGAAGGCAAACGACGCGAGCTTGGGCGCGGTGCCGATCAGCAGCGTCACCGCCGTCGGCGCGCCGTGGTAGACATCCGGCACCCACATGTGGAAGGGAACGGCGCCCAGCTTGAAGCCGATGCCGGCCACCACGAAAACCAGGCCGAAGATCAGGATGGTCGGGATGAAGTCGCCGTCGGCGATGCGTTGTGCCACTTCGGTCACTTCGAGCGAGCCGGTCGCGCCGTAGATCATTGACATGCCGTAGAGCAGCATGCCGGAGGCGAGTGCGCCCAGTACGAAGTACTTCATCGCCGCCTCGGTGCTGATGCCGGAGTCGCGCGGCAGCGCCACCATGGCATACAGGGACAGCGACATCAATTCGAGGCCGAGATAGAGCACCAGGAAGTGGTTCGCCGAGATCATGATCATGATGCCCAGCGTGGAGAACAGCGAGAGCACGAAGAATTCGCCACGGTAGATGCCGCGCAGCTTCGCGTAGGAGCGCGAATAGGCCAGCATCACGGCCACGCAGAGGCACACCGTGATCTTGAGGACGTCCGACATCGGATCGCCGACGAACATGCCGTTGAACGTATAAGCCACGTCTTCGCCGCCGGCCATGAAAATGATTACGGCGGTTGCGACCAGCGTGATCTGGGTCAGGATGTAAGTCCAGACGCGCAGCCGGTCGGGCAGGAACAGGTCGACGATGAGGATCACGCAGACCATCGTCAGCACGAAGATCTCGGGGGCCGCCAGCAGAAAATCCGGTATCTCGTAGTCCATTTTAGAGTTTGCTCTTCAACGCCAGCGCCAGCACGTCGCCGACCGAATTGTGCAGCACCGAAGCGAAGGCCTGCGGATACAGTCCCATGCCGAGCACCGCGATTGCGACCAGGCCGAGCACCAGTCCTTCGCGAGCGCCGATATCGGTGAGCGCATCGACGTGGCTGTTGGCGACTGCGCCGAACACGACGCGCTTGTACATCCACAGCGTGTAGGCCGCGCCAAACAACAATGTCGTTGCGGCAATGGCCGCGTACCAGAAATTAGTGTGCATCGCGCCCATGATGACGAGGAACTCGCCGACGAATCCGCTGGTGCCCGGCAGGCCGGAGTTGGCCATTGCGAACAGCATGAAGAAGGCGGCGAATACCGGCATCTTGTTGGCCACGCCGCCATAGTCCGAGATCAGGCGCGAATGCATGCGGTCGTAGAGCACGCCAACGCAGAGGAACAGCGCGCCCGAGACGAAGCCGTGGGACACCATCTGGATGACCGCGCCTTGCATGCCCAGCGTATTGAAGATGAAGATGCCCAGGGTGACGAATCCCATGTGCGAGATCGACGAGTAGGCGATCAGCTTCTTCATGTCGGTCTGCACCAGCGCAACCAGGCCGATGTAGACCACCGCAATCAGCGACAAGCCGATGACCACGGGCGCCAGCACGTGGCTCGCATCCGGAAGAATCGGAAGGGACAACCTGATGAAGCCGTAAGCGCCAAG
>Ga0209131_1003160_pt1 | contig 11016 bp, 7 predicted proteins | sample GraSoi_2013_40cm_FD_185826 | JGI IMG/M metagenome (GOLD analysis project Ga0209131, IMG submission 185826) | Grasslands soil microbial communities from the Angelo Coastal Reserve, California, USA - Sample 9_17_2013_40cm (SPAdes) (version 2) | ecosystem: Environmental > Terrestrial > Soil >...
ATCCTGCGCCTGGAGCTGAGGAAGGTGCGCTACATCCGCTCCATCAGCTTCGTCCAGGGCACGGCCGTGAACTTCATCCGGACGTGCATCCTGCTGCTCATGCTCTACCTGATCTTCCAGCGGGAGATGAGCGTCGGACAGTTCTTCGCGCTGCTCTTCTACTCGTTCTTCATCTTCGGACCCATGCAGGAGCTGGGGAACGTCGTCAACATCTTTCGGGAGACGGAGGCATCGCTCGCCAACTTCGACGCGATCTTCCGCATTCCGGTGGACCCGAAGCCGCGCGATCCCGTGGCCATCGATGATCTGCGCGAGCTGTCATTCACGGGAGTGAGCTTCACTCATGCCACGGGCAGCACGCCGGCGCTCGCCGATGTCTCATTCAGCGCGCGACGCGGAGAAACGCTCGCATTCGTCGGTCCATCCGGCGCGGGCAAGACCACACTGGTGAAGCTGCTCGTCGGCCTCTATCGCCCGAGCCACGGTGCCATTCTCTACAACCAGGTGTCGAACGAACGGGTGGACCTGGACCGCTTCCGGGAGCGGATCGGCTTCGTGACGCAGGACGCGCAGCTCTTCAGCGGCTCCATTCGCGAGAACCTCCTGTTCGTGCGGCCGAGCGCGACGGACGCGCAGTGCCTCGACGTACTGCGTCGTGCCGCCGCGCAGTCGCTCCTCGGCCGTGCGGAGCAGGGGCTCGACACCGTCATCGGCGAGGGAGGAATGAAGATCTCCGGCGGCGAGAAGCAGCGTCTCTCCATTGCGCGCGCGCTGCTGCGCGAACCGCAGCTGCTCGTCTTCGACGAGGCGACGAGCTCGCTGGATTCGCTCACGGAGGAGGAGATCAGCCGCACCATGCGCGACGTCACGGCGACCGCGGACGTCATCACGGTGCTCATCGCGCATCGGTTGAGTACAGTGCTGCATGCGGACAGAATTTTCGTGCTCGAGCGCGGCCGCATCGTCGAGGAGGGCTGCCATGACGATCTGCTCGCACGGAAAGGGCTCTACTATGCCATGTGGCGCCAGCAGGTGGGTGAGCGGCGAACGGTGACTGCCGCGCCGCTCGCACCGGGCAGAACGCCTCTTCCGTCCGGCGCGATCGCGGGATAAGGCTGCTCCGGGCGGTCATTCAGTCCGCCGCCTGCGAACATCCCGGGCACTCAGCAGGTGCTCGTAGTGATTTCGAGCACCGAGCGGCCTCGTGCAGAATGAGCCAATTCCCGCACTCCGCGTGTCCGCTGCCGTACGAACGATGCGTGCCGACGACGCTGCAACTCTTTGAAATATAAGTAGTTGCACTGTGCTCGACGTTCTGGCATGGCACTCGCCATAGTGACAAGAACATGAACGGTCGATTCCCAGTGGATGCCCACACGGTCAATTTGTCCCGGCGCGCTGCGCCACTTGGCGACTCCCGGGACGTACAGCGCGATCTTGCCGCGGGCGCTGTGCTACGCCTCCAAGCGCCATCGCGAGCGGTGGCTGCCATCATCGTCGGCGTCGTTCAGCTTTTCGTTCTGATCAAGTCGAGCGGCAGCACAGTGGCAACGAACGCCCTCGGCGACGTGGCCACGATCGTATCGGCCTACGTGCTTGCGATCGTGCTCTTGCACGCACCGCTGTGGCGGCGTACCGAGGCGAGCTCGGAGCTCGTCATGACGGTCCTCACCGCCGATCTCGCGTTCGTGTTTGCCATGACGGCCGCGACGACCACCGCCACGCATTACGAGCGAGCGCTCCTCGGCATGGCAGTCATCGTTCACGTGGCGAATTTCTTCTTCGGCGCACGTCATGCCTGGCGCGTCCTCCAGCTCGGTGTGCTGGGCTATCTGGGGCTCATCTACCTTGCCATGAGCCGGCACGCGCGCGTCGACGTCCTGGAGGAATTCTGGACGCTTGCGCTCTGTGCGGCGGGCGTGTCTCTCATGATCATGCAAGCCACGGGCGTGCGCCGCCGGCTTCGCACCGTCGTGAGCCTCTTCCAGAGCGCCGAGGACGGCGACTTCACGCCGAGCTACGACGTGGCCGCGGACAGGCCACCCGACACCGTCACGCGCGTGGGCATGGCGTATAACAGAGTGCGGGACCAGCTCTCGAGCATGGTGCTCACCGATCCACTCACGGGGTGCCTCAATCGCCGTGGCTTCGACCAGTCGCTCGTGCGTGAGGCGGCGCGCGCCACGCGGGCGAGCGGCGAATTCGGCCTCGTCGCACTCGATCTCGATCACTTCAAGTTGGTCAACGACACCTACGGACATCCCGCGGGCGACGCCGTGCTCCGCGAAGTCGGAGCCATGCTCCTGGCCTCCGGGCGCGGTGGTGACATCGTCGCACGCGTGGGTGGCGAGGAATTCGCTCTTCTCCTACCCGATACGGGCGCGGCAGGCGCGCATCTCTTTGCGGCCCGCCTCTGCGAGCGGATCCGCGCACACCAGTTCACCATCGGTCCGCAGAATGCGCCCGTCAAGCTCACCGCCAGCGTGGGTGTGGCGGTCGGCGCGCCGCGCGGCGAGCCGAACTTCGCCGCGGTGTTGTGGTCCCGCGCCGACAGCGCGCTGTACGCCGCCAAGCACGCCAATCGCGACTGCGTTCGCGCCTGGAGCGAGGAGACCGAATACTCCGGCGAGCACGCCGTCATTCAGTCCGACCTGCGAAGCCCAGCCTCCAAGCGCTAGACGATCAGCGCATCGAAGGCCGCGTCGCAGGCCGCGAGACAGCGCTCGAGCCCCTCCATGGTATGATCGCCCATGTGCCCGATGCGGACGGTCGTCTCCTTGTTCTTGCCGTAGCCGCTCCCGATGGTGTAGCCGCGCTCTGAAACGGCACGCAGGACTTTCCCCGCCGTGAGCGAGGTAGGCAGCGTGATGGTTGTGACGCTGGGTGTGCGACGCCCTTCAGGGGCGAGGACGTGCAGTGCGTCGCCGTGACGCGACCGTAGTGCGTCCACCCACTCGTACGTGCGCTGTGCCATCGCCGCGTGACGCGCCCACCGCACCTGTACGGTCTCGGCGACGATCGCCGCAAGCTGGAGGTCCGCGGCGAAGAAAAGGGGAATCGCGGGCGTGTTGGGCGTTTGATTCTTCGCCGCGTACGCGTCGAACTCCACGACATCGAAGTACAGCCCGCGGTCGCGCTGCGCACGCGCCCCTTGGACGAATTCTGCGGACGCAACGGCGAATGCCAAGCCTGGCGGCAGGGCGAGCGCTTTCTGCGAGCCCGTGAGCACGAAATCGAGTCCCCATGCGTCGAAGAGAAGCTCGGCCGCGCCGATCCCGGTGACCGAATCCACCAAACACACGGCGCCGTGCTCGTGCGCGGCCGCCGTCACGGCGCGGATGTCGGTGAGCGCGCCCGTTGATGTCTCCGAGTGCACCACCGTCACCGCCGCATACTGCGTCGACGCCAGCTTCGAGCGCACGACATCGGGATCCACGGCTTCGCCCCACGGCACTTCGAGCACGTCCATGTCGCGCTCGCACGCGCGCGCAGCCGCGGCAAAGCGCGCCGAGAACGCGCCGTTGACGAGGGAGAGGACGCGGCCGGCGGGCGCGCAGCGAATGGCCCCTTCCATCAACCCTGTGGCGGACGAGCTGCACACGTACACCGGACGCGAAGTGGCGAAGACGAGCTGCAGCGACGCCGTAAGCCGCGCGAACACGGACTCGAACTGCGGTCCGCGATGCGGAATCATCGGCAGCGTCATCGCCCGCAGCACCTCGGGGCGCACTTCCGTGGGTCCGGGAAAGAAGAACGTTCCGTTCGTCAGCAGGCCGGTCATGTCAGCACGAGCTCCCCCAGTTGTCGGTAGTCCTCGATCTCGACGTCGGCCACATCCGCAACCGATGCGCGTCGAATGAATCCGGTGTAGGCGGCGAAGGAATCCACGGCGGGGCGCATCGCGAGGTCGGTCACGCCGTCGCCGACTGCCAGCACGCGCCGCCGCAAATGCAGTGTCTCAGCGACCACGCGTTTACCCGTGGACGTCGCGAGCGGCGACGTGGTGTCGTAACCGCGATAGTTGCCCTTTGTGTCGAAGCGCAGCGATACGGCATGTACGTGCCGCTGTGGAATGCCGAGCTGCACCGCCACCCGCCCGATCGCCTCGAGGATGCCGCCGCTGACGAGCACCACGCTGCGCCCGCTCGCCATGATCTCCCGGACTGTCTCTCCGGCACCCGGCGCCAGAGCGGCCACGTACACGTCGGCGAGCGCGGCAACCGACTCCCACGAGGGCGCTACGAGCGCGAGCCGCTCTCCATACACCGAGTCCAATGCGACTTCACCGGCCATGGCGCGGCGCGTCAGCTCCTCGACGCGTTCGCTCACGTCCGCGCCGCGCGCCGCGGCGAGCCAGTCGATTCCCTCCACGCCACACAGGGTGGAATCGACGTCGAGAATGATGCTGGCAAATCCATCCTCGCTCACAGGACGTTTCCGGGCGACAGGATCCCCGCGGGATCGAGCTCCTGCTTCACGGCGCGCATGACGCGGAGCTGGAGGGGTGTCATCTGTAATGGCAGCCACTTCCGCTTGATCTTGCCGATGCCGTGCTCGGCCGCCACGGTGCCGCCAAGCGCGATCACCTCGCGCAGCGTCGCTTCGACGACACGTTCGATGCGCGACAGTTGCGCCGCGTCGTCGGCGATGAAGTTCTGATGCGGGTGTCCATTGCCGGCGTGTCCGTAGATGACGGCCTGCGCGATGCCGGCTTCGCTGGCAAGGGCGCGCGCGCGGCGAATGGCTCGTCCAAGCTCGCGATACGGCACCGCCCAGTCCGTCGAGACCTTTCGCCCACCATGCACGCGACGCGCGGCGCCCCGCTCATTCATATGCGCGGGAATCGCGTGTCGCACTCGGCGCGCCTCGCGCAGGCTTGCTTCGCCATCGTACACGCGCATGTCATCCGTTATGGCCCCGAACCGATCGGCAAGAGCAAGCCACTCGTCCAGAGCGGGATCGACACCGCGGATGGGCGCCTCCTCGATGTACACAAACGCCTCCGCGCCCAGTGCCCACGACGTGTCGCCGGTATCGCGCGCGATCGAGAGCGCGAGCGCATCGAAGAACTCGAGGCATCGTGGGTGGACCGCCGTGCTCTCCCGTGCCGCGACGACAAACGCGAGCTCTTCCTTTTCGCGCACGAACGGAATCGCGAGCCCGATCACGTGCTCCGGCATCGGCAGCAACGCCAATTCGGCCTCCACCACCACGCCGAGCGTGCCTTCGCTGCCGATGAACCAGTCCACGGCGTCCTGTGCGAAGGCGTAACCGACCGTGTTCTTCTCGAGCGATGGCCGCCGAAGCTCCACCAACGACCCGTCGGCCAGCGCCACGGTCAGTGCACGAACGTGGTTGCGTGTCGGGCCGTATCGAAGTGATCGCGCACCGGAAGCGTTGCACGCGATGGCGCCGCCAACCGTGCATTCCTCCTCGCTCGTGGGATCGGGAGCGAGCAGCAGATCGTGCTGCGCACACGTTCGCTTGAGCTCGCCCAGCAGCACGCCTGGCTCGACGCGCACGCTGCGTGCGTCTACATCGATGTCGATGACGCGCTGCATCGCGCGCAGCGACATGAGGATTCCGCGGTCCGTGATGGATGCTCCGGTCGTACTCGTCTGCCCACCAGCGGGCGTCACCGGAGTACGCGATGCGTTCGCTTCCGCGAGCAGCGCGGCTACCTCGACCGCGTCGGCCGGCCGCGCCACACCCTCGGGCACGAGCTCGAGCCCGGAGACGTCCGTCGCGTAGGTCCGGCGCACGTCCTCGTCGCGCGAGACCACGGGTGCTGATGCCGCCGTCACACGCCGCGGAAATGGACGACCGTTGCCGAACGGACGTCGCCGAGCTGCAACAGCGCGTCGCGGACTTCGGCGCGCGGGACGCCGTCCACGCTGATCGCCGCCAACGCCTCGCCACCCTGCGCCAGGCGGGCCTGATGATACTCGGCGATGTTCACGCCGGCGTCGCCAAGCACCGTGCCGACGCGGCCGATGACGCCGGGAACGTCGTTGTTCGTGAGGATGATGAGTGTGTCGCGTGGCGCGACGTCCACGTGAAAGCCGCCGATTCGCGTCAGCCGCCCGGGAGCGCCGTCGGGCGCGACGCATCCGACCGCAATCTCCTGCATGCCGCCGCTCAGGCTGATCTGAATGCCGAACGGCCCAAGGGACGACGACTCCGACGAGGACAGCTCGACGCCACGCGTCTCGGCAATCGATCGCGCGTTGATGAGATTGATCCGCTCGACGTCCACGGCGCCTTCGAGCACGCCTGCCGCGGCGGCGGCAAGCAATGCCGCGCCGGAGCCCGCGAGCTCCGATCCACAGCGAAGCGAGAGACGTTGTGCGGCGCGCACGCCACGATCGGCGAGGATTGCGCTTGCGACGCGTGCCGCGCGCCGCGTCACTTGCAGAGCGGGTTGCAGTGCGCGCCAGTCGCCGATGCCGGCACCGGCGACGTTGATGGAGCGCGAGAGCTCGTCGTGCAGCAGTGCATCGCGCACGGCGGCGCACGCATCCACCGCCACGTTGCGCTGTGCCTCCGCCGTGGATGCACCGACATGCGGCGTCAGCAGAACGTTCTTTGCTTTCCGCAGCGGATGATCCGCCGCGAGCGGCTCCTTGACGAAGGCGTCAACGATGGCGCCCCGAAGCTGGCCCGTCTCCAGCGCTTGCGCGAGCGCCGACTCTTCGATGATGCCGCCGCGCGCCATGTTGATCACGATCGCGCCGCTGCGCAGGCGCGCGAGCTCGCGCCGCCCGATCATGCCCGCCGTCTCCTCGGAAAGAGGCGTGTGCACGGTGAGCACGTCCGCCATGTCCAACGCGTCCTCGAGCGTCGCGAGACGCTGAATGCGCAACGCGCGAAATCGGTCGTCGCCGACGTAGGGGTCGTAGCCCGCGACGTCCATGCCGAATGCGAGCGCACGCGTCGCAACCTCGCCGCCGATGCGCCCCACGCCGACGATGACGAGCGCCTTCCCCTTGATCTCCGTGCCGAGGAACTGGGCGCGCTCCCAGCGGCCGTCGCGCATGGAGGTCGCCGCACGGGGCAAGTGACGGATCAGACCGATGAGCGATCCGAAGAAAAGCTCGGCGACGGCCACGGCGTTGCCGGCCGGCGCGTTGATGACCGCCACGCCGGCACGTCCCACCACGCGCAATCGTGTGGCGCGCCGAAGCAGCTCTGCCGTGATGCGCGTCGCGCTGCGCCCCAGGATGGCGTCGTACCTGTCGATACGCTCCAGCAGCTCGTCCGGCGGGAGCGTCGGAACCTCGTCCACGGTAAAGGACGGCTCGGCAGTGAGCAGGGCGACGCCCTCGGCGTCGATGTCATCGGTGACGAGGATACGGCAGGGCACGGAAGTCTTGTTCGGGGGATATCCGCAAGCTCGCCGGGCAGCGTGCGCCGGGCAACCCATGGGCGCCGTTCGCGTGGCGCGCCATATTCGGAGCCATGCCCGTCGTATCTCGCCGTGCCCGTCTGGTGGACCTCACCGCGCTGCTCTGCATCCTCGCCGGCGCGATCACGTGTCTCGTCGCCCAGGCGCGCCTCTCCGAGATAGGACGGCTGTCCTTCCGCCATCCCGGGCCGCGCACAGAGTCCGCTCTCGCCGCCGCGGATCGGGCTCGCTTTCTCGCTTATGCGGGCGTTGGAGGAATCGTCGTGGGATGCATCGTTGCGGTCACGGGAGCCCTTCATCTCGCGCGTCGGCGCGCCGCTGAAGGCCAGGCGTAGGGCTCAGGCGATCTCCATCGTGCCGTCGCACACAAGCACCGAGCTGCCGCCCACCCGCACGGCCGTCACCATTCCGTCGCGGAGGTCCGCCTCGACATCGAGAATGCTGGGCCGTCCCATCTCGAATCCCTGCTCCACGCGCCAGCGCAACGTGCCGTCGCGCCGCGTGTCTCGCGCCGCCAGGTAGCCTGCAAGCGCCGCATTGGCGCTACCCGTTGCTGGATCCTCCGGCACGCTCAGCCCCGGCACGAATACCCGGGCGCGAAGGTCGGAGCCCGGACGCTCGGCGTCGCGCGCAAAGAGATGGATCTCCGAGGCCCAGGTGCCCTTGAGTGTCCTCTCCCAGGCGTCGAGACGCAATTGTGCACGCGCCACTGCGGCGCGGTTGCGCACCGGCACGAACAGAAAGGGCAGGCCGCACGAGTATCCCTGCGGTATCCAGGGATCGGGGAGGAAGTCGTCGAGCTCGAGCCCGAGGACGTGCGCCAGCGCCTCGCGGCCCGGCGCAGGTGGACCAAGCTCGGGAAGCTTCGCTACGGAGAGCTGTGCAAACACCGGCCGTCCCTCGCGTAGCGTGATGGTGACCGGAACCGGTCCTACCGGCTCATCCAGCACGATGCGAAGCTCGCTGGTGCTCGAGACGAGCTCACCGATGGCCGCAAGGACGTGCGCGGTGCCGATCGTGGGATGGCCGGCGAATGGCAGTTCCGCTCCGGGCGTAAAAATGCGCACTCGGCGCGTTCCCTCCTGTGTTTCGGCAGGATAGACGAACGTCGTCTCCGAGAAGTTGAACTCGCGCGCCACATCCTGCAGGCGCCTCTCGGGGATGTTGCGTGCGTCCGGAAAGACGGCGAGCTGATTGCCTCCGAAGGGCGTGTCCGTAAAGACGTCGGCGGTGTAATAGCGGTATCTGGCCATGCGCTAAAGATGGGCACCTTCGTATCCTGGCGGCACTGGCCGCCGCTTCGCACGCGAGCGAACATACGCGACCTCTCTTTTCCGCTCACATGCGACGTCTCTTAGCCAGCTCTGCCGTCCTCGCCGCGTTTCCCGTCATCGCGCTTGCGCAGTCGGAACCGCCAAGCATCAGGGGCACGGTCGTCGACAGCGTCCACGGGCGGCCGCTCGCCGGCGCGACCGTCATTGCGACGCCGGCCGCCAGGCTCGCAGACACGCTCTTTCATAGCACGTCGTCCGACGCGCAGGGACGGTTCGTGCTCGGTGGCCTGCACCAGGGGCGCTACGTGCTGAGCGTGGAGCACCCGTGGATCGACTCCACGGGCATCGGCGCGCCGCCGCTTGAAATCGACGTGCAAGGCGAGTCCCGCGTCGTCCTCGCCATTCCGTCGGCCGCCACGCTCCGGCGTGTGTTCTGTCCGGCCGCCGTCCGAGATACGTCGGTCGGCGTCATGCTCGGAACGATCCGTCGCGCCGGCAGCACGGTTCCGGGCGCTTCGGTCGTCTTCACGTGGAGCGACTTCGACCTGGATCGCACGACGCTGGCAGTACGTCCACGTGAGGTCACCGCGACCGTAACGGCCGACTCCAGCGGCGTGTATCGCGCCTGCGGACTGCCCATCGCGCGATCACTCCTCCTCCAGGCACAGACGGGAGGCGCCGAGCACTCGGGCGTCATCGAGGAGCAGATTGGCGAGGCAGGGTTGCTCGTGCGCGATATCACGCTCGACACACAGGCCGAACCACCCGCACCCGCAGTTGGCACGCCGGCCCTCGCGACGACCGACACCGCGGCAGTGCTTGGCAGATTCGTGCTGACGGGACGCGTGGAGTCCACCGGCGGCCAATTCGTTGCCTCGGCGCAGATCCACCTGTTAGGCACCTCGCACGGCACGGCGTCAGGCCCGGACGGCGCGTTTCGCCTCGCCGGGCTTCCTGGGGGGACTCAAGGCTTCGAGGTCCTTGCGCTCGGGTATTACCCGCGCCGATTGCGAGTTGACCTCGACAACCAGACCGCGCCGATCACCGTCAAGCTCGAACGTGCGGCCGTAGTCCTGGACTCGCTGCGCGTCATCGCGAAGCGCGTGAACAGTCCCAATGCCGCCGGCAATCGCGAGTTCGATGAGCGCTCCCGAAGTGGCATGGGGCGTTACTTCACCGAAGACGAAATCGCGCGTCGTCGACCGTTCGAGACGGCGGACCTGTTCCGGCTCGCTCCTCTGGTGAGAGTGTCCGGCTTCGGCGCCGAGGCCCTTCTCGTCTCGACTCGCGGCATGTCGACACTAGGCTCGCCAGCGAGCATGAGGCCGGGCGGAGCCGCGTGCGCGGTAGACGTGTTCATCAACGGCATCAAGGTACAGCCGGGGGACCTCAATGCGTTGCCACCCGAGGCCCTGCATGGCGCGGAGCTCTACTCAGCCGGTACCGTGCCAGCGAAGTATCGAGCTGGCCCTTGCGGAGCCCTCTTTCTCTGGACGAAGTGAGCGCTACTTCTCCGCCATGAACGGATAGCGATGGTCGAGTGGCGGAGAGAACGTCTCCTTGATGCTGCGCGCGCTCACCCAGCGCACGAGGTTCAGCTTCGAGCCCGCCTTGTCGTTGGTGCCCGAGCCGCGTGCCCCGCCGAACGGCTGCTGGCCTACCACCGCGCCGGTGGGCTTGTCATTCACATAAAAATTTCCGGCCACGTTTCGCAGCCCGAACATTGCCTCGCGCACCGCACGGCGGTCGTTGGCGAACACCGCTCCCGTCAGCGCATACGGCGACGTGGTGTCCACGACGCGCAGCGTCTCGTCCCACCGTGCATCGTCATACACGTGCACGGTCACCACCGGACCGAAGATCTCCTCGCACAACAGGCGATATCCGGGATCGGCGGTTTCGACGAGCGTCGGATGGATGAAGTATCCGTCCTTGCCGTCCACCTTGCCGCCCGCGATGACTTTCGCGTTACGCTTTGCATCGCTCACGTACTCGGAGATCTTCCCGAACGCGCGCTCGTCGATGACGGCGCCCATGAAGTTGCGGAAATCCGTCACGTCGCCGACACCAAGCTCGTCGATGATGCCGACCACCCGGTCCCGGACGTCGTGCCAGAGGGACCGCGGCACATAGACGCGGCTTGCCGCGGAGCACTTCTGGCCCTGGTACTCGAATCCGCCCCGCGCGATGGCAACCGCGAGTGCCTGCGGATCGGCCGACGGATGGGCGAGAATGAAATCCTTGCCGCCCGTTTCACCGACGATGCGCGGATAGGTCGCGTAGCGCGACATGTCCGCCCCGATCGTCTGCCACATCGTATTGAACACGCCCGTACTT
>Ga0209131_1003163_pt1 | contig 11006 bp, 14 predicted proteins | sample GraSoi_2013_40cm_FD_185826 | JGI IMG/M metagenome (GOLD analysis project Ga0209131, IMG submission 185826) | Grasslands soil microbial communities from the Angelo Coastal Reserve, California, USA - Sample 9_17_2013_40cm (SPAdes) (version 2) | ecosystem: Environmental > Terrestrial > Soil >...
GGCGGAGAGCAGGCGCCTCGTGGTCGCAACGGCGCTCACGTTTCGTCCTTCCAGTAGTCGACCGCCGAGTCGGCGGTGGTCATGTGCTTCAGGCGGCTCGGTGTCCTTCCGCCATACGAGCCGACCTTCTTCGAATCGGGGTATTCGCAGACTTCGGCAGGCATCATCGTCGACACCGAGATGTAGGCGAGCGGCTCGCTGGAATCGTTCACGAGCTGGTGTGCGGTGTCCGGGCCGCCCGTCGGGCAGCAGATGAAGTCGCCGGCACGCACCTTGCGCGTCTCGTTGCCGTAGCGAAGCGTCCCCGTGCCCTTCACGATGAAGAACATCTCCTCCTCGCCGTAATGGCTGTGGAACGGGCACGACCGCTTGCCCGGGGGCACCACGTCGTACGAATAGCCCAGGTCCTTCGCGCCCAGGAGCGGCCCGATGCGCACAGCGTCGCACGCGTACTTGTCGCCCTTCTCGAAATGCTCGAGCTTGAGCTCGTCGATGTTGACGACTCGCTTGCCGATCACGCTCATGACCACACCGCGGGACACTTGAACGTCTCCGACTCCTCGAGATGTTCCTGCTGCAGGCGCAGCTTCACGCGCGCGCACAACCCCGGCATCATGTCGCGGCTCATCGCGACCGACTGCTGGATGACCCGTTGCATCATCTCCGGGGTCTCGTCCTGGAGGCGCTTTGCCACGGGCGACTCGTGGAACGCCCGGATCTGGCGCAATTCGTCGAGCGAAAATTTCTCCGCGTAGACCTGCACCACCGTGTCGATGAGCCCGCCGGGTTTCACCGCGTTGTCGCGCGACATCGCCATCGACTCCCCGATCACGATCTGCGCGACGCGCGGATTGCGCCCTGCGGAGCCGCCCGCCTGCACCAGCGCCTTGGTGAGCTCCTGGCCCATGACCCCGACCATCTGGTCGAGCTGCTTGTCGAGCTCCATCGCCTTGATGACCGCACGCGCTTCCGCAAGGCGCTGCGAATCGACGCTGTCCGCGGCCGGCGCGGAAAACGCGACGCAGGCAACGAAAATTCGCAAACCGCCTGCCGCCCACCGCCTCGCGCTCATCGATCGATCTCCCCGAAGACGATGTCCATGGTGCCGATGATCGCCACGACATCCGCGATCATGTGGCCCCGGGCCATCTCATCCATGGCGGACAGGTGCGCGAAACCCGGTGCGCGGATCTTCACGCGCCACGGCTTGTTGGCGCCGTCCGAGACGAGGTAGATGCCGAATTCGCCCTTCGGGTGCTCGATCGCGGCGTAGGTTTCGCCCGCCGGCACGAACATGCCCTCGCTGAAAAGCTTGAAGTGGTGGATCAGCTCCTCCATCGAGGCCTTCATCTCGACGCGAGAGGGCGGGGCGACCTTGTGGTTCGAGGTGATGACGGGGCCGGGATGGGTCCGCAGCCAGTCCACGCACTGCTTGATGATCCTGTTCGACTCGCGCATCTCGTGGATGCGCACGAGGTAGCGGTCGTAGCAGTCGCCGTTCGTGCCGACCGGGATGTCGAAGTCGAGCTGGTCGTAGACCTCGTAGGGCTGCTTCTTGCGCAGGTCCCACTCGACGCCCGAGCCGCGCAGCATCGGGCCGGTGAAGCCGAGCGCGTGCGCGCGCTCCGGGGTGACGACGCCGATGCCCACGGTGCGCTGCTTCCAGATGCGGTTGTCGGTGAGCAGCGTCTCGTAGTCGTCGACGTACTGCGGGAAGCGCCGGGTGAAGTCCTCGATGAAATCGAGCAGCGACCCCTGGCGGTTCTCGTTGAGCTCCTTCACCTTCGCGGGGCTGCGCACCGTCGTGGGCGCGTACTGCGGCATGCGATCCGGCAGGTCGCGATAGACGCCGCCGGGGCGGTAGTAGGCCGCGTGCATGCGCGCGCCCGACACCGCCTCGTACATGTCCATCAGGTCCTCGCGCTCGCGGAAGGCATAGAGGAAGACTGTCATCGCGCCCACGTCGAGCGCGTGGCCGCCGAGCCAGAGGAGGTGGTTCAGCAGCCGCGTGATCTCGTCGAACATCACGCGGATGTACTGCGCGCGCAGGGGCACGTCGACGCCGACCAGCTTCTCGATGGCCATCACGTAGGCGTGCTCGTTGCACATCATCGAGACGTAGTCGAGCCGGTCCATGTACGGGACCGTCTGCAGGTACGTGCGCGTCTCGGCGAGCTTCTCGGTCGCGCGATGCAGCAGACCGATATGCGGATCCGCGCGCTGGATCACTTCACCGTCGAGCTCGAGCACGAGCCGCAGAACCCCGTGAGCCGCGGGGTGCTGCGGACCAAAATTCATCGTGTAATTTCTAATTTCTGCCATTAGAAATTACCTTCACGATGAATTTCAGTGGAGGCTGACTTTCCCTTGGGAAAGTCAAGCGTGAGGACATCGTCCTCGAGCGGGCCGGAGCTAAAGTTCATGGTGTAGTTGCGGATCTCAGCCATTGGGCACCTTGCGCCCGCCGCTCTCGCCGTATTCGTCCTCGCGCGTCACGCGCGGCACGATCTCGCGCGGCTCGATGGTGACCGGCTGGTAGATCACGCGCTTCTGCTCCTGGTCGTAACGCATCTCCACGTACCCGGTGACCGGGAAGTCCTTGCGGAACGGGTGGCCCACGAAACCGTAGTCGGTGAGGATGCGGCGCAGGTCCGGGTGGCCCCGGAACACGATCCCGTAGAGGTCGAACGCCTCGCGCTCGTACCAGTTGGCCACGGGCCAGGTGTCGATCACCGAATCGACCGCGGGGAAATCGTCGTCGGGGCAGAACACGCGCACGCGCGCCCGGTGGTTGTGCTCCGTCGAGAGCAGGTGGTAGACGACCGCGAAGCGCGGCCCATCCCAGCCGTTGTCAAAGCCGCGATAATCCATGCCCGCGAGGTCGATCAGCAGGCCGAAGCGCAGCGGCGCCTCATCGCGAAGCGCGCGCATGAGGCCCGGCATCTCGGAGGCGGCGACCTCGATCGTGAGCTGGCCGCGATCGACGGACTGCTTGCGGATGCGCTCGCCCAGCAGGGAGGCGATCGCGGACTGGAGCGTGGCGACGTCCGCCATCAGCGCCTCGAGAGCGTCTGGGTGCGCTTGATCTTGTTCTGCAGCTGGATCAAGCCGTAGAGGAGGCCTTCCGCGGTCGGCGGACATCCGGGTACGTAGATGTCCACGGGCACGATGCGGTCGCAGCCACGCACGACGGCGTAGGAGTAGTGGTAGTAGCCGCCGCCGTTCGCGCACGAGCCCATGGACACGACCCAGCGCGGCTCGGCCATCTGGTCGTATACCTTGCGCAGCGCGGGCGCCATCTTGTTGCAGAGCGTCCCGGCCACGATCATGAGGTCCGATTGCCGCGGGCTCGGCCGGAAGACGATGCCGAAGCGGTCGAGGTCGTAGCGCGCCGCGCCCGCATGCATCATCTCCACCGCGCAGCACGCGAGCCCGAAGGTCATGGGCCAGAGCGACCCGGTGCGCGCCCAGTTGAGGACGTCGTCCACCTTCGCGACCACGAAACCCTTCTGGGTCACGCCCTGCGATAGATCAGCCATCGATCACTCCCATTCCAGCGCGCCTTTCTTCCACTCGTAGACGAAGCCGACCACGAGGATGCCGAGGAAAATCACCATCGCGATGAAGCCGAACCAGCCGATCTCCTGCAGGACGACCGCCCACGGGAAGAGAAAGGCGATCTCGAGGTCGAAGAGGATGAAGAGGATCGCCACGAGGTAGTAGCGCACGTCGAACTTCATGCGCGCATCCTCGAACGCCTCGAAGCCGCACTCGTACGGCGAGAGCTTCGCCGCGTCCGGGTTCTGCGAGCCGGTGAGGCGGGCGAGCACGCCGCTTGCGACGACCGAGCCGACACCGACAGCGGTGCCGATCAGCAGGAAAAGCAGGACAGGAAAATAGTTTGCGAGCAACCCAGTATCCCCGCTTCCATGGGGACCGCGATTGTAACTGGTGCCGTCGAAGAGACTCGAACTCTTACGCCTTTCGGCACCGCCCCCTCAAGACGGCGTGTCTACCAATTCCACCACGACGGCTAATCGTGTTCTTTGCGCTACCTCATACCGCCTACCGCTTACTTCGGGACCTCCCGCGATTTCTCCGCGGGTGCCGCCGGCGCCGGTGCCGAGGGAGCGGGCGCCGCTGGCTTCACATCGGCCTTGGTCGCGGCCGGTGTCTCGATCGTCTGTGTCACGCCGCCGCTCTTGCCCGGCGCCGAGAAGTAGGTGAGCCCGAGGCTCGTCGCGAAGAACACGGCGGCGAGGACCGCCGTGGTGCGCGAAAGGAAATTGGCCGCGCCCGCGGAGCCGAAGAGGCTGCCCGCGGAGCCGCTCCCGAATGCGGCGCCCATGTCGGCGCCCTTGCCGTGCTGCAGGAGCACCAGGACCACGATGCCGACCGCGGCAAGGATGTGCAGCACGAGAACCAGCGTTTGCATCTCTACCCTTTCGAAGCGCGATCGGCGCTGCGCCAGATCGACACGAATTCTTCCGCCACCAGCGACGCCCCGCCGATGAGACCGCCATCGACGTCCGGCATCGCGAACAGCTCCGCGGCGTTCGCCGCCTTGACGCTGCCCCCGTACAGAATGGGAAGCCGCGCCGCCACATCCCTTGCCTTCGCCGCGATGCGTCCGCGGATGAAGGCGTGTGCTTCCTGCGCCTGCGCGCTCGTCGCGGTCCTCCCGGTGCCTATTGCCCACACCGGCTCGTACGCCACGACGCCGCCTTCCAGCGCCTCGCCGCCCTTCGCGAGCAGCGCATCCACCTGCCGGGCAAGGACCGACTGCGTCGCTCCCGACTCGCGTTCGTCGAGGGTTTCGCCCACGCAGAAGATCGGCGCGAGGCCGGCCTTCTTCGCCGCGACGTACTTCTCGACCACGATGGCATCCGTGTCGAGGAAGACCGTGCGCCGTTCCGAGTGCCCGACGATCGCGTGGCGGCTGCCGAATTCGGCCACCATCTGCGCCGAGACATCCCCGGTATAGGCGCCCTTCTCGAAGCGGCTCACGTCCTGGGATCCCCATCCGATCGCCGAGCCTCGCAACGCGTCGCGAGCCTGTGCGAGGTACGGATAAGGCACGCATACCGCGCATGCCGCCGACCCGCCGCTGGGGATTTCCTTCAGGAGCGCTTTCAGCAAGCTTTCGTTGCCGGCAAGGCTTCCGTTGAGCTTCCAGTTGCCGACCACGAGCCTTCTTCGCATCGCGACCCTCAAAACCTGAAGATTTTACCAAATTTGAGGGGGACAGACCACTCGCTGCCTAAGCGACGGCTCGTTCCGCGGCGGCCTTCACGACGCTTGCGATCGACTCGGCCAGCTCCTGCACATGGGCCCCGTCCTCGCCCTCGACCATCACGCGCATGACCGGTTCGGTGCCCGAGGGACGCAGCAGCACGCGCCCCTTGCCCTCGAGGTCCGCTTCGGCGCGCGCAACGGCATCGCGCACGGCGGGAGCCTGCAGGTCGAGCTTGCCGGCGAGCTTCACGTTCACCAGCACCTGCGGGAAGAGCTTGAGCTCCTTCGTGAACTTGCCGAGCGTCTGTTTCGTGGCCGTGACCGCGGCCAGCACCTGCAGCGACGAGATGATCGCATCGCCCGTCGTATGGCGATCGAGGCACAGCAGGTGGCCGGAATTCTCACCCCCACATTCCCAGCCGCGCTCGACCAGCGTCTCCAGCACGTAGCGGTCCCCCACCTTGGCGCGCGCGAATGGGATGTTCATTTCCGCGAACCGCTTCTCGAGCGCGAAGTTGGTCATGAGCGTGCCGACGACGCCGCCTCTCAGGCGACCCTCCATCTGGCGGTGCTTCACCATCGCGTAGAGGAGCTGGTCGCCGTCGAAGACGGTGCCGTCGCGATCGGCCATCGCGAGCCGGTCGCCATCGCCGTCGAAGGCGATGCCGAAATCGGCCTTGTTCTCCACCACCGCCTTGCCGAGGGACTGCGGATGCGTGGCGCCGCACCCTTCGTTGATATTGAGGCCGTTGGGCTTGCTCGCCGTGGCAACCACTTCGGCGCCCAACTCCTGGAAGACGCGCACGCCGACGCGGTAGTTGGCACCGTTGGCGCAATCGACCACGAGCTTCACGTCGCGAAGCGAGAGATTCTTCGGGAAGTTGGCCTTGCAGAACTCGAGGTAGCGGCCCTCGGAGTCGTGGCCGCGTTCGGCCTTGCCCAGGTGCGCCGACGGTTCGACCTCGAGCGGGCCGTCGAGCAGGGTCTCGATCTCGCTTTCCACCGCGTCGGGAAGCTTCATGCCGTCGGCGGAGAAGAACTTGATGCCGTTGTCCTCGAAGGGGTTGTGCGAGGCGGAGATCATCACGCCGGCCGACAGCCGAAGCGCCTTGGTGAGGAACGCGACCGCGGGTGTCGGCATCGGGCCCACGAGCACCGTATCCACGCCGGCCGCGGAAAGGCCCGACTCGAGTGCGGCTTCCAGCATGTAGCCCGAGATCCGCGTGTCCTTGCCGATCAGCACGGTGGGACGGCTGCGGTGCGGCGGCGCGATGTCCGCGCGCGAAAGCACCTTCCCCGCGCTGTAGCCCAGCTTCAGCACGAAATCCGGCGTGATGGGGAATTGACCCACGCGCCCGCGAATGCCATCGGTGCCGAAGTATTTGCGGCTCATTTCAGTTCCATCCAGACGTTGATCGCATCCACCGTTTCCTTCACGTCGTGGACGCGCACGATCGATGCGCCATTCTGAACCGCCATCAATGCCGCGGCAACGCTTCCGGCCGCCCTCCCATCCGCGGGACGACCCGTGAAATCGCCGATCATCTTCTTGCGCGACACGCCCGCGAGGACCGGATAGCCGTGCGAGGCAAGCCCGGGAAGCGCGCGGAAAAGGCGCTTGTTGTGCTCGACGGTCTTGCCGAAGCCGAATCCCGGATCGAGGGCGATGCGCGCGCGCGCCACACCCGCTTCCTCGAGAACGCGCGCGCGATCGAGGAGGAATGCGGTGACCTCGTCCACGACGTCGCCGTAGCGCGGCTCATCCTGCATCGTTCCCGGGCTGCCCTGCATATGCATCACGACGAGACCCACATTCGCTTTCGCCACCGCGTCGATGGCGCCCTCGCCGCGGAATCCGTAAACATCGTTCACGACAGCGCATCCGGTATCGATGGCCGCGCGCATCACGCCGGCTTTCATCGTGTCGACCGAGACCGCGATGCCCTCCTTCGCAAGCGCTTCCACCACCGGGATCACGCGGCGCAGCTCTTCGTCGATCGGAACGCGCTGCGCGCCCGGGCGCGTGGACTCGCCGCCCACATCGAGGAGGTCGGCGCCCTCGTCGCGAAGTGCGAGACCGTGCGCGATCGCCTTCGCCGCATCGAAGAAACGCCCGCCGTCGGAGAACGAATCGGGCGTGACATTCACCACGCCCATCACGAGCGGACGGGCCGACGCAAAGGAAAAGGCGCGAGCCACGGCTTCTCTCGCGCCTTTGCCGCCTACCGCCTGCCGCCCACCGCCTATGCGTTCTCCACCGGCGTCGTGGTCGGCTCGGCCGCGCGACCGCCGCCGCCGCTATCCGGGGGCGGCACGGGCTTGGCGACCGGCTTCGGGGGACGCGGGGGCTTGCCGCCCATGATGTCGTGAATCTGGTCGGCGTCGAGGGTCTCCCACTCGAGCAGGGCCTTGGTCATCGCCTCGACCTTGTCGCGGTTCTCCTCGAGGAGCCGGCGCGCCAGCGCGTACTGCTGGTCGATGATGGCGCGCACTTCCTTGTCCACCGCCTTCATCGTCTCTTCCGACATGTTCTGGTGCGTGGTCACCTGGCGGCCGAGGAACACCTCGCCTTCGTTCTCGCCGTAGACCATCGGGCCCAGCGCATCGGTCATGCCCCACTCGGTGACCATGCGGCGCGCCATCTCGGTCGCGCGCTTGAAGTCGTTCGAAGCGCCGGTGGTCATCTGGTTCATGAAGAGCTCTTCGGCGATGCGCCCGCCGAACAGCACCGCGATGTTGTTCAGGAGGTAATCGCGGTTGTAGCTGTAGCGGTCCTCCACCGGCAGCTGCATCGTCACGCCCAGCGCGCGGCCGCGCGGGATGATGGTGACCTTGTGCACCGGGTCGGTCTTCGGAAGCAGCCGCGCGACGATCGCGTGGCCGGACTCGTGGTACGCGGTGTTCTTGCGCTCCTCTTCCGGCATCACCATCGACCTGCGCTCGGCGCCCATGATGACCTTGTCCTTGGCGCGCTCGAAGTCGTCCATGTCCACCAGGCGCTTGCTGCCGCGCGCGGCGAAGAGCGCCGCCTCGTTCACGAGGTTGGCGAGGTCCGCGCCGGAGAAGCCGGGCGTGCCGCGCGCGATGATGGAGGCGTCCACGTCCGGCGCGATCGGCACCTTGCGCATGTGCACCATGAGGATCTGCTCGCGGCCGCGGATGTCCGGCAGCGGCACGACGACCTGCCTGTCGAAGCGGCCCGGGCGAAGCAGCGCCGGATCGAGCACGTCGGGGCGGTTGGTCGCGGCGATGACGATGACGCCCGAGGTGCCTTCGAAGCCGTCCATCTCGACCAGCAACTGGTTCAGGGTCTGTTCGCGCTCGTCGTTGCCGCCGCCCAGGCCCGCGCCACGCTGGCGGCCCACGGCGTCGATCTCGTCGATGAACACGATGCAGGGCGCGTTCTTCTTCGCCTGCTCGAACATGTCGCGCACGCGCGCGGCGCCGACGCCGACGAACATCTCGACGAAGTCGGATCCCGAGATCGAGAAGAACGGCACCTTCGCTTCGCCCGCGATCGCGCGCGCGAGCAGCGTCTTGCCGGTTCCCGGCGAGCCCACCATCAGCACGCCGCGCGGGATGCGCCCGCCCAGCTTCTGGAATTTCGATGGGTCGCGAAGGAAATCGACCAGCTCGGCGACCTCCTCCTTCGCTTCGTCGACGCCCGCGACGTCGCCGAAAGTGACCTGGTTCTGGTTCTCGTCGAGCATCCGCGCGCGCGACTTGCCGAACGAGAAGGCGCCACCGCGTCCCCCGCCCTGCATCTGGCGCATGAAGAAGATCCACACGCCGATGAGCAGCAGCATCGGGAACCACGACACGAAGATGCTCATGAGGAGCGACTGCTCCTCGATGGCCTGCGCCTCGACGCGCACGTTGTACTTGAGAAGGTCGCTCACCATCCAGGGATCCTGCAGGCCGGGCGTGTTGACGATGTACGTCTTGCCGTCGCGCAAGGTCGCCTTCAGCGAGCGGTTGTTGTCGAGCTTGACCCGGTCGATGTGTCCCTGGCGCGCCTCGTCCATGAACTGCGAGTACTCCATCACGTTCTGGCTCGACTGGCGGTTGCCCACCTGCATGAACACCATGGTCAGGATCACGCCGATGACGAGCCAGACCATGATGGTGCGGATAGTGTTGTTCAAGACTGGATCCTTCCGGAAGAAAACCCTTGGCTAAACAAGACGATGGGGACCGAACGGGCTATTTCAAGGGCTTCACGCCCCGCGCGACCAAGTATTGCTCGGCGCTCTCGCCCCTCGACGACGCCGGCTTCCTCGCCGCCACCTTGCCGAAGATCGCGCGCAACGATCGCAGGTATTCATCATACCCCGCGCCCTGGAACACCTTCACGATGAAAACGCCCTCCGCTTGCAGGTGTAACTGCGCGAAATCCCTCGCGATTTCGGCCAATTCCATGGACCGCGCCTGGTCGCTCACCGCGATGCCGCTCATGTTGGGCGCCATGTCCGAGAGGACGACATCCGCCTTTCGTGCCATGTTCCTTTCGACCGCATCGACTCCCTCGTGGCTCGCGAAATCCGCCATGAGCGCCGTTACGCCCGAAATCGGCTCCATCGGCAGGAGGTCGATCGCGACCACGGCGCCCTTCGGCCCCACCCGCTTCGCCGCCACCTGCGACCATCCACCCGGCGCGGCGCCGAGGTCTATCACGAGCATGCCGGGTTTCAGGATCCTGTCGCGCTCGTCGATCTCGATGAGCTTGTAGGCCGAACGGCTGCGATAGCCCTCCTTCTTCGAGCGTTGCACGTACGGGTCGTTCACGTGGCGGCGCAGCCATTGCTTCGAGGAGGTGGATTTCTTCACGCCGCTATACTGCCCAAATGGCTATGAAATCCGCACGCAGGAGCGAACTTCGCGCCCAGGCGCACAACCTGAGCCCGGTCGTCATCATCGGGGACAAGAACGGGCTCACCGACGAGGTGCTCGCCGAGATCGACCGGTCGCTGAAGGCGCACGAGCTGATCAAGATCCGCGCGGCGACCGACGATCGCGACGCGCGCGAGCTCTGGATGGAGAAGATCTGCGAGCGCCTGGACGCCCACGCGATACAGCAGATCGGGAAGATCCTCGTGGTGTATCGCGAGAATCCCGATGTGCCGGAGAAAATCGCCGCGGCCGAGGTGGAGCCGGTCAAGCGCAGCGGCACGGACGACCCGAGGAAGCGAAAGCGCGCCGAGGAGAAGCGCAAGGTCGAGACGGCTACTCGTACCTCACGTCCACGATCTCGAACGCCTTCACCCCGCCCGGAGTCCGGACCTCGGCGACGTCGCCGGAATACTTCCCAATGAGGCCCTTGGCGATCGGGCTCGAGTAGGAAATCTTGTTCGCCTTGAGGTCGGCCTCGTCCTCGCCGACGATCTGGTAGGTCATCGTCTCCTTGACCTCGGTGTCCATCAGCTCCACCGTGGAGCCGAACACCACGCGCCCCTCGTCGTCCAGGAGCTTGGGATCGATGATCTGCGCGTTGGCGAGCTTGGCTTCCAGCTCGATGATTCGCCCCTCGATGAAGCCCTGGCGCTCGCGCGCCGCCTCGTACTCGGCGTTCTCGGTGATGTCGCCCTGGGCGCGCGCCTCCGCGATCGCCGTGATCACGTTCGGGCGCTCCACGGACTTCAGCTTGTGAAGCTCCGCGCGCAGCAGCTCGGCTCCGTTGGTCGTGACGGGGATCTTGCTCATTTGGGCAGGCTCTCGTGGAGCGATTGGATGTCGTAGGCGCGCATTTCCTCGAGGTGGCGCATGCCCATGCA
>Ga0209131_1003166_pt1 | contig 11001 bp, 8 predicted proteins | sample GraSoi_2013_40cm_FD_185826 | JGI IMG/M metagenome (GOLD analysis project Ga0209131, IMG submission 185826) | Grasslands soil microbial communities from the Angelo Coastal Reserve, California, USA - Sample 9_17_2013_40cm (SPAdes) (version 2) | ecosystem: Environmental > Terrestrial > Soil >...
GGACGGAGACCGCACTGACGATCGGTTCGCTCACGGAGCGTGCTTCCATCTCTGATAAGGCCTGTCAGCTGTATCGTAGGTTGCCAAAGTCGACGGAAACCAGTTGGCCGATCATCCGCGCCACGATTGCAGGCACGCCGTCTTGTCGGCAAATGCCGGCCTTGATCTTCCATGGGGTCGGATACGAGTTGAGCGACCGCCAAGCCACCGACGACATCGACGCCGTGTCATGCCGCCGAGAGGAAATCACGGTCGAAGAGGAAATCCCGGACATCGCCTTAGGTCCCCAAGCTGTGCATCGGACAGATTCCGCCGTCGCGCCGTACCACATTACGGCGGCGTCAGGATCGAGCCGGATGTAGGTCAGCGATCCGCCGAAACCACTAAATTGAATTTTAGGAATCAGAGTCCCGGCACACGCTCGTGCATTCGCATTGCACAATGAAGTGGTTGACCCGATCGCGGTCGGGCCAACACACTGGTGTACGCGCTTACGCCCGCATGACGGCAGGGGATGTCGGCAACAAGCGTCCTCAGTTGCCGAAGGTCGGCTTGCCGAAAAAATCGGGAAGATACAGATGAGCCCGTGCGCGCACGCCGCGCTCGCGAAGCCCGCTGATCGGCAAGCAGACTGATATGAGCGGTTCACCTCTTCCGGAAACGCGGTAGACAAGAACAGCCCACATAGGCCGCTTGGGCCCCGACCACGACACCGATGCGCGCGAGCTTTAGAGATTTGAAATCTGCAAAAGCCTGCGGTCGCCAATCCAGGTTCTGGCAAGGTCGGCTTCGGCCTTGCGCGCCGCGGCGGTGTTGCCGCGTGCCTTATGCAGTTCCGCCAGTCCGTAGTACGACCAGCCGTTGGATGGCGCCCGGCTGAGCGCACGCTGGAACTGTCGCTCCGCCTCGGCGTAGCGGCCAGCCTGCAACAGGGCAGCCGCAAGAGACTGCCGAATTGGATAGTACCAATAGGGCGGCTCGGTGTAGGGCAACGCGTCCTGCAATGCAGCCGCCCGCTCGAACCGCACGACGGCGGTGCGATGGTCGCCTTTGGCCTGGGCCACGCGCGCCAGGACCACCGTGCGCGCAATGCGAAGCACCTCCTGTGCCGGGACGTTTGACTCCTTCAGCAACTTGAAGTCCGCGGTGCGCTCCAACGTCTCGATTGCATTGGCCGCTGCCGACGCGCCCGCGAAGTCTCGGCGCGAGGCCAGCGCGACGCCGCGCATATAGAGCCACATCGCCTTGACATAAGGAATGGCATCGCCGGGATCGGGCAGTGCCAAAATGGTCTCGGGCGTGCTGAACCGCGCGTGTGCGAAATAAGGGGCCGCCTTGACCGGCTGTACCATCGCAATACCACGGGCAGCCTCATCGGGGATGAGCTTGCCCAGCTTCTCCGCGGCGGCGATCACGGTCTGGCCGTCCCCAGCCATCTGCGCCGACGCCATCACGAAGTGCACGTTATGTGGATAATAGCCGAGCCGATAGACGCCCATCGGCGCGTTGGTGTCGGCCAGATATTTTTCGTCGACCTTGATCGCAGCTCTGTTGTCTTCCAGCGCATCGAGATAGCGGCCGACCCGATAGTAAATGTGGCTCGGCATGTGCACGAGATGGCCGGCACCGGGGATCGCACCGCGCAGCCGGTCGGCATAGGGTTCAGCGCGCTTGGGCCGGTCCGACGCCTCGACGGCATGAATGTAGAGGTGAATTGCACCGGGATGATTTGGATTGCGAGCCAGCACGCGCTCCAGTGTCGGCACGATTGGCACGCTCTGCGGGTTGGGTTCGCGGCCGCCCGGCTTCCAGTAGTCCCAGGGGCTGAGATCCATGACCGCCTCGGCATAGAGCGTAGCGATTTCGTCGTCGCCGGGAAACTGCGCAGCAACCTTCGCCATTTCGGCCGCGTAGGCTGCGTCGTACGGCGCGCGGGCGGCTTTCGGATCGCTGCCGTAGCGTCCCGCAACGGCGCCGATCAGCGCCTGCTCGGGGGGGCTTGCTTTGCCGGCAAGCGCCTTCGCCTTCTGCGCGGCGGCGTAGGCGGGTGCGAACGCCTCCTCCTGCATCGGAAGATTGATGTTGGGACCGAGCACCAGCGCCTCGCCCCAGAAGCACATGGCGCAGTCGGGATCGAGCTTCTGCGCCATGCGGAACGCGCGCTGCGCCTCGCCGTGATTGAACGCGTAGGCGAGACGCAGGCCCTGATCGAAATAAGCCTGCGCGCGCTCATTCGCGGTTGTGATCTTGTAAGTGATGGAGCCGAGGCCGGCCCACAGCGGCGGCTCGGAGTCCTCGAATGCTGGCGCGGAGCTGGCTGCGCTCATCTCGGCGCGTGGCACTTCGGTCTGTGTCAGGCGAAGCATCACGTTCGGAAAGCCGGTCGTGGCCGGCGTGTGGCAGACCGGAAAATCCGGGCCGACCAACGGCAGCGTCGCCAGTGCAGCGCCGCCGAGTGCCGCAGTTGCCGCGGAAACCAGTAGGCTTTGTGATCGCGTGAATGTTGCCATGTCGTCCTCCAAAATCGGGCCGGGAAAAAATCTGCCGAATCCGAGATCCAACGGGTCGCACTGAGCCGGGATCCAAAGAAGACTCCTGACGCGAATATTGCGACTTTTCCCTCCTTTCTGCAAGACGACTTCAATATTTGTGCGCTTGCCGAGTAACCCCGGATCGGCAACGCACCGTGCCGCGGGCACGGCGCGCTGCGCAGTATTGCGGGAATGCGCCGCTTGAGTGGGAACAGCCCAGACGCTAGCCTCACACCCATGGACGCGAGGCATCACCATCCCGTTCGATCGCCACCCATCTGCGCGGCGCGCTGAACGCGTGCCGCGGGGCGTGGGGACATGCCGTGCGGCTTGCGCTCGATATCGCGCTGCCGACGCTGTGCGTCGCCTGCCGCGAACCGGTCGACGGCGAAGGCGTCTGCGCCGAGTGCTGGGCAAGATTGTCGTTCATCGCGCCGCCGTTTTGTCCAAAACTCGGCATTCCCTTTGTCTACGATCCCGGACGCGGCCTGTTGTCGATGGAAGCGATTTCCGATCCGCCGGCCTATCAACGGGCCCGCGCCGCGGTGCGCTATGACGACGTCGCGCGCACATTGGTGCATGCACTGAAGTACCAGGACCGCACTGATTTGGCCCCCGCCATGGGCCGCTGGATGGCGCGGGCCGGGCGCGAGCTTTTGCAGGAGGCCGACGCGCTGGTCCCGGTGCCGCTGCACCAGCGGAAAGTCGGGTTTGTGACTAGCCGGGACTAGGCGAGACAAACCGGGACAAAATGCCGGCGGCGCAGGCGTTTCTCAAGTTTCTCGATCATGACACGGCGGGCTTGAAAGTGACATACCGGGACCCTACTTGTGGGACACAAAGTGGGTCACAACCGGAGCCATCAATGCCCTCTCTCAAGAAAGAAGATGTCACCACCGCGCTTCGCAAGAGCGACGGCAATATGAAGTTCACGAAGTACAGCGCGGGCGAAAGCCTTTTCCTGATGGTGCGCAACGGTCGCGGCTATTGGCGGGTGCAGTATCGTGACGGTCAGAGCTTCAAGGCCAAGGTGCTCGGCACCGCCGCCGATCTATCGCCGACCGAAGCCGGTCATGAGCGCGACGCGTTCATGGTAGCCCGCCGCAACGCGCGCAAAGGCCTTGTCGTGGCCGGTAGTGCGTCGATGACTGCCGCTGCTGCTGGTGCTGCCTCCGCTGGCGTAGCTCCTGCCGAGCCGCTGTCCGCGTTGCTGGCGCGGTTCATGATCGAACACGCGCCGCAATGGAAGTCCGCCAAGGCGCTGTTAGAGGGCAAGTCCCCGGCACAGGTTGCCGAGCTAATCGCCGCCGACAAGGCCGGGAAGGCAGCGAAGGATTATCGCCGAATGTTCGCGCAACTCCCGGCTGACATTCTGGCCGCCGATGCCCAGACAATCCAACCGCTGACATTCCGCACCGCCTGCAAAGCCATCTGGCCGGACAATGTCGACAGCGTCGCGCGTATGATGAAGCGGCTCGGCACTCTGCAACTCTACCAGACAACCGGCGTCGTCAAGGGCAGCAAGAAAGGCAACGCAAAGAACAGACATCCTTCAATGCCATATCCCGACGTGCCCGCCTATATGCGCGAGTTGGCGACCCGAAACCATGTCGCGGCCCGTGCGCTGCGATGGACCATCTTGTCCGCTGTCCGTGCCAATGAAACCCGCGAAGCAACATGGGGCGAGATTGTCGATGTTGACGGCAAGCCTTGCTGGTTTCTGTCGGCAGAACGGATGAAGGCCGAAAACTCTCACACCGTGCCGCTGACAAAGGCGATGCTCGCTATCATCGGCAAGCGGCCAACGGGCAAGGGTGCCAGCAATGTGGCACTATTCCCCGGCAGTCGCGGTGCCCGGTTCATCAACAACGGCTTGATGCTTGAAGAGCTTCGCAAGACCATCCCGGCCAATGTGGCGGACGTGCACGGGTTTAGAACGTCATTCCGATCATGGGCGGCTGACTGCACTGACATCCCGCGTGAAGTTGCAGAGAAGGCGCTAGCTCACGTTGTTCCGGGCGTCGAAGGGGACTACCAGCGCGGCTTACTGCTGGCGAAACGTCGGAAGCTAATGGACGATTGGTCCGCGTTCTGCACGGGATCAAAATGATGGTCCGCATTCATCGCAATGCGGAGTGCCGTCGCCGATGAGCCGTCAATCAGGAAGGCGCGATGAGCTTTCGCTGCTCATCGTTCGGCAAGCTCCGGCTATTTTGATTGTGGCAGCAATGCCAAATCCGGTAGCACGCGCCATGCGTCCTCGTGAGCCTGCACAAATCCCCATGATACGCCAGGGAATAAGCCAGCCTTTTCAGTGCCTCGCCCTTGTTCAGTGGCTCGCTTCGCAGTGGCTTCTTTTTCTTTTCTGATCTGCTCGTTCACTTGGCTCTGTGTCAGAACAAAAGAGCGGTTTTTTTCCTCATCGGGGACGAAGGCAAACACATAAAACAAATTTTCTTGCGGCTCTTGCTCACGAACAACCCAGAAGTTCGGCTTATAAGCTCCCTTGACGTCAACGTGGAATGATCTGCCACGCGGGCTGCGCACCATGAGATCGACCATAGGGTTATTACCCAAAGTAAGTGCGACTTGGCAGTCGCGTTTGCACAATTCGCTTGCTACTGCGAATTGCGCTGCCCATTGCGTGCGATGGGAAGAACGGCGCTCCTTCAATTCGATTTCTCCCAAGCTCAAGCACGTCCACCATATCACCGATTTCCCAAAGGCGCTTGGTCACACCGGGCCGCCATCGCGGGCGTAGTGCGTGTCTTATGGATGCGAACAAAATTGAGCGTGATAGGGCTAAATTAGATTGGCTGCAATCGCTCTGGGTAGTTCGCAATAGATTTGCCTTGGCCGCCCGCGCACGCAGTGTCATCGCGATCTTTTTTAAGCGCGCTGATCTGCCCGCGTATCTCGTTGGACGTGCCGCGCTGGTCGGTCGGCGCGACAATGGGGTGATCGCCACAAGTTCTCGAACCGGACGGATCTCGGCCCAAACGATACCAACATCGCGCCTGCACCTCATGCGGGCCTGCGGCGGCTCAAGACTGACCACTTCGATCTCTTTGAGTGACAAGACCGGCGAACGCCGACCGAGGAGACGCTCTGGGCGCCGGACGATCTGGTCCGCGCCGGCGCTTGGAGAAGTGGAGAGTGGTCAAATGCACCGCACTCGAAATGCGGCTACAGCCATCAGCCCGTAGCGGCCAGTTATGCAACATTCTGTTTTCTTTGGAGATTTTTGCGACGCCGGTCCATCCTATATCGGCTTGTGTCGTACGCTGCCACCGGATTGGAATGGTAGCAAGATGTTCAGTATTCGTTCGGTGATCCCCCGCGTGTCCGGTACGGAGAGGGGGGGGCGGTCGAACTTCCGCCGGCACTGCCGCGGACACGCTGCTGCTGACCGTCCCCAACCAGTTGGGCGTTCCCTACAACGCGCATGTGATCGAAGCGATTCTGACCCACGTCGCTCCCGCCCTGGGGTGGCGCTAACGAAGCCGCTTGGCATATCTCACTTAGAGGGAGTTTGAATTGAGCGTTGCCTTCACCAAGGAAGACAGTGCCGAAACTGCGTCGGAGACGCTGCTACCCGACCGCCCGGTTTCACCTCATCCGAATCTTGTTACGGAAGCGGGATTAAAGGCTCTGGAATTTCAACTCCACCAGGCTCGCGAGGCGTACGAGGCGGCGCAGAAGATCGAAGACGTGAATGAACGACGGCGCCAAGCGGCAACCCCCTTGCGTGATGCGCGCTACTTTGCGGCGAGAGTTCGGACGGCTCAGGTCATCACCAATCCCACGTCAACTGACACAGTTGCCTTTGGCTGCACGGTGACCTTCAAGCGCGACGATGGGCGCGTACAGAAATTTCGTATCGTGGGAGAGGACGAAGCAGACCCCAAGGCCGGTTCAATTTCCTTCGTATCCCCAGTGGCAAGGCTTCTGATGGGCAAAGCTGTTGGGGATGTAGCAGGTACATCCGGTCAAGAGCTCGAGATCATTGCGATCTCGTAGCACGCCCGCATCGGACGCAGCCGACGTTTGGAATGGCCGCTTTGCGCCAGAAGCGGCCAATCAGGAATGACATTGGGTGAGATCATGGCGCATTTTCTCATCACTTCCCTTGAGCCCCCTGTCATCAAAGCCGCCAGGGAAATCTTGCTGGCGGCCAAGGAAAGAGCCGATCGGGGGAACTGATCGTCCTGAAGACTTATCAGAGCAATCGTTCGATTGCGATCCGCCAGATCGACAGAGCGAGACATCGCTGGCGGACCTCGATGCGCGCTGACGTCCAAAGAAAACGGCGGTTCGGTCGGTTGATCGGGCCAATGCTTGGCGTCATACGAAGGCACTCAATCCCGTAATGGACTTGCCGACGATCAGCGTGTTCATCTCCCTTGTGCCCTCATAGGAGTAGATTGCTTCGGCATCGGCCACGAAGCGTCCGATGTGGTTCTCGAGCAGGATGCCGTTGCCGCCGAGCAACTCGCGCGCATAGCCGACGGTTTCGCGGCATTTGACCGTGCAGAACGCCTTCGCGAGCGACGCATGCTCATCGCGCATCACACCTTCGTCTTGAAGTTGCGCAAGACGCAGCATCATCGCTTGGGTGGATGTGACGTTGCCAAGCATGCGCACCAGCAGATCCTGGACGAGCTGGAATCCGCCGATAGGCCTCCCGAATTGCGTCCGCTCCGTCGCATAGCGGAGCGCATGCTCGTATGCTCCCATCTGGCAGCCTACGGCGAACCACGCCACGCCGGTGCGCGTCATCCTGAGAACCTTGGCGGTGTCCTTGAACGAGTTGGCGTTCTGCAAGCGTTCGGCCTCGGGAACGCGGCAGTCGCTCAGGGTGATCAACCCGTTCTGCACGACCCGCAACGCCATCTTGGTCTTGATCTTCTCGACCGAGAAGCCCGGATTGTCCTTTCCCACAACAAAGCCCTTGACCTGGTTCGAGCCTTCCTCTCGTGCCCAGATCACGTTGATGTCGGCGAACGTGGAATTGCCGATCCATTTCTTCTGGCCGTTGAGGATCCAGCTGTCGCCTTCGCGGCGGCATGTCGTCATCAGTCCACCTGATGTCGCCGACCCCACTAGCGGCTCCGTCAGGCCGAACGAGCCGACCTTGTCGAAGCGCATCATGGGCGGCAGCCAGCGTTGCTTCTGCTGCTCGTCCCCGCACAGATAGATCGATCCGGCCGAAAGGCCCGTGTGCACGCCCCAGAACGTCGCGACCGACGCATCGACACGCGCCAACTCCATCGCGACAAGGCCGTTCAGCAGCCAGCTGCCGCCGGCGGCGCCGTATCCCTGATAGCCCACCCCTCCGATCCCGACTTCCGCCATCTTCGGAATGATCTCGAAGGGAAATGCATCGCGGCTCCAATAATCCTCGATCACTGGCGCGATGACACCTTCCGTGAACTCGCGAACACGTTTGAGCAGCGTCCGCTCGCTGTCGTTCAGTACGGCGGCTATCCTGTAGAAATCACCTTCGATTGGAGGCGGAGCGTAGTCCGTTTTCCCGATTGAGTTTGCCTGCTGAGTCACCATCGGTTCCTCCCTGCGCTGAGTGGTGAAGCCTGCCTGCGTTTGGCGGCTTCCAGCAAAAGCTGGCTTGTCGCTTTGCCGGAGATCTTCCTGGTTCAGGTCGGCTCGTTTCGACCAATGCTGGCGCGTATCCCCTCAAGAGCCTCTTTCATGCGGTCCTCGATATACAACGTCGTGTCCGTCATGATTTCCTCCCTTCTTGCTGCGCTTGGTTATCGCGGCGTCCTCCGAACGTCGAAACGAGATCTCTAACCCAACTAGCCAATCGTGAAAGCGGAGATGATGGATCGGCGTGCTTGCGCGCGCCGGCCAGAAATGCCTCGATCAGGGCGGCGGTTTCCACCGGCCGCGTCACGATGAATAGGTGCCCGTCATCGATCATCCGGAGCTCGGCGTTCGGGATCAGGCCCGCCAGAATGTGACCATTGATCGGAGGGACCAATGGATCGTCGCGGCCCATCAGCACTAGCGTCTGCTGCGGCAGCGACCACAGCCACGGCAGGCTGGTCCAGCCGCTCATCGCAAGAAGCTGATACAGGTAGCCCAGGTTGCGCGCACCATGCATCGCGGCCGCATGCCGGCCGATCAAGGATGGGTCGTAGCGAAAGGCCCCTCCGTAGATATCCGCCGCTATCCTGTTCATGTAGTCCTTGTCGGTGTAGCGGCGCGGCGTCGCCATTTTCCACAGCACCGCGGGGCTTGCCGGCACCATCGTGAAACCGGGCGCGGTCGCGGCGAGCACCAGCCGACGGCACAGCTTTGGATATTGATGCGCGAACTGCTGCGCGATCCCACCTCCCCAGGACACGCCGGCGACGTCGATCTCTGCGTAACCGAGCTCCGCAACGAGACCGGCGGCAAGCCGCGCCAGCGTCGACGGGCGATACGGCAGGAGTGGCCTGGGTGACCCGCCGACGCCAGGCACGTCAAAGATGATTGCCCTCGTGCTCGTAAGTGCTTCAAGGAACGGCTTCGCCAACTCCCAGTTGGCACCGATCCCGTTGAACAGCAGCAGCGGCGGCCCGCTGCCGCTGCCATGCCTGATCGCGACCTGAAGCAATTGACCGTCGATCGTAATCTGCCGGGCTTCGATCGTGCCCGGCTTCGCGACCACACCTGATTCGGCCTGGTCGCCGCTGGCGTAATTGTCACTCAAAGACGTAGGTCCCCGGAGCAGCACCAAGGGTCGGGTGACGCGCGCTGCCGAGCGAAGCAGGCGCTGCTACCTCCTCGCCTGAGCGCGCATGGAGCCAGTCGCGCCAATCAAGCCACCAGCTTCCTTTCCGCTTCTCGGCCGTAGCCAGAAACGCGTCGGGTGATTCCGCACCAACCGGTCCGATCATGAAGGACGCCTTCGGATTGGTCGGCGGATTGAGTAGGCTCTGCAGGTGGCCGCTGTTCGAAAGCACGAAGGTGGTGCCCTCACCCATGATCTGGGCCGTCTTGTAGACGCCTTTCCATGGCGTGATGTGGTCGGTAACGCCGGCGATGACGTAGCTGTCGGCTTTGACCTTGCTCATGTCGACGGTCTTCTCGTTAAGCGTGAGCTTGCCGGCATTCACGAACGGGTTGGTGAAATACAGGTCGAGATAGTCGCCATGCAGAGCCGCCGGAAGGCGGGTCGTATCGGCGTTCCAGTAAAGGATATCGAAGGCCGGCGGCTGGTTGCCGAGCAGGTAGTTGTTCACCCAGTAGTTCCAGATCAGGTCGTTGGGCCGCATCCAGGCGAACATCCGCGCCAGATCATGGCCGTCGACAATACCCCGCAGCCGCGAGGTCTCCTTGGCCGCGCGCATGGTTTCCGGCGTCATCAGGCAGCCGAAGGCACTTTCCTCTGCCGAGTTGGGATCCAGCAGGCAAACCGCCAGCACCAGGTTTCTGATTTTCTTCTCCGCCGCGCTGCCGAGCGTCGCAAAATAGGCGGTCGACGTGATGCCGCCGGAGCAGGACCCCATCATGGAGATGTCCTCGCTACCGGAGATCTCGCGCGCCGCGTCGACGGCTTCGTCGAGCGCGGCAACGTAGGTGTCCAGTCCCCAGTCGCGGTTTGCCGCCGTCGGGTTGCGCCAGCTGACGGCAAAGGTCTGGATTCCACTCTCGAGCAGGAAGCGGACCATGCTCTTGTCGGGAGAAAGGTCGAGCGCATAGTACTTGTTGATCTGCGGCGGCGTCACCAGCAATGGCCGTTTCCGGACAGTCGCCGTCATCGGCGTGTACTGGATCAACTCGAGCAACTCGTTGCGCAATACGACCGCGCCCGGGGTGACCGCCAGATTCTCGCCGACCTTGAAGGCGGTCGTGTCCACCATCGACGGCATGCCGCGATTGCGGGTGAGGTCGTCGAAGTAGTTCTTCAATCCGTGCCACAGGCTTTGTCCGCCGGTGTCGATGAACTTGCGGACCGCCGCCGGGTTGGTGAGCATCGCGTTGGTCGGTGCGACGGCGTCGATCAGGATTTCCGTGATCAGGTGCGCGCGCGCCTTATCGATGTCGCTGAGGCCGGTCTTGTCGACCAGGCCATTGACCGCCTCGCCCCACGCGAGATAGGCCTTGAGCAAGCTGCTGTGCAGCGAGCTCTCCTTCCATGTCGGATCCGAAAACCGCTTGTCGCCCGCCTTCGGCGTACGTTCGGATTTGCCGGCGATGATGGAATCCAGTTCGCCGACGAAGGAGAGCCACTGTTCAGTTGCGACCTTTGGTTCATTCATGACCACCCTGAACAGGATTCCGGCGCTGTCGACCAGGTCCTGGCCCCGGATGCCAACCAGTGGATTGAGCGCCAGCGTATTTCTGGATGCCTCCTTGGATATTTCCGCCGTCGAGGATGCCGGGCTGCGATGGTCCGTGCTCATTGCCGTGCTCCCGCTGCGGGAAGCAGAAGCGCCAGCGTCTCGGCCACCAAAGCCGGCTT
>Ga0209131_1003167_pt1 | contig 11000 bp, 9 predicted proteins | sample GraSoi_2013_40cm_FD_185826 | JGI IMG/M metagenome (GOLD analysis project Ga0209131, IMG submission 185826) | Grasslands soil microbial communities from the Angelo Coastal Reserve, California, USA - Sample 9_17_2013_40cm (SPAdes) (version 2) | ecosystem: Environmental > Terrestrial > Soil >...
CATGCGCGCGGTGGCGCCCCAGAGCAATTCGCCGTCATATGGATGATAAGCGATAAGACTCCGCTTCCGGCCTTGGACTTCAAACTGCCACCGGTTCGACGAGTTTGCCAACCACCCGAGCGGAATCGTGAACACGCGCGCAACTTCATGTTCGCCCAAGCGAAAGACGGTGGGCCATTTGATGACTCCCACCACCGGCGTGACCCGGAAGTGTGAGATCGTGATCATGTTTGCCAGCCGTCCCAAAACTTTTACATTATTGGAGTTGAGCCCAATCTCTTCATCGGCTTCTCGTAAGGCAGTTTGTTCAGCAGTAGTCTCGCCTTCATCACAAGCGCCGCCGGGGAACGAGACTTGTCCTTTATGCGATTCAACTTTATCCGTGCGGCGCGTAAAGAGTAAATGCCATTCGTTTTCATGCCAAACCAACGGGACGAGCACCGCCGCACATCTCAGGCGTATTTCGTCAGTGAGATCAATCTCAGCATAGCCGTCGGAGGATGGTCCAGCAGATTTGATCGCTTCCTGTAATTGTTCAGAGATGAAATCTTCTTTAAGTTGGATGAGCATGGTTTGCGTATGAACAGTAAAGAATAAACGAATTCGAAGAAACAATGAAAGCAGAAAGATCATTGTTTCTTCAGTGTATTGAAGATTGCTTCGCCACTCGCTACGCTCGGGCTCGCAATGACATGATGTTATTTTTCTTCACGTACAGGACTTCCACAATAACCACATTCAGCGGTGATCTCATCCAGCCATTCCACTTCATCAGGTTTCATCGCCGCGCCACATGATGGACAATGCGTTGGCAGGATAGGTTTCTTTGCTGGTGCTACTTGTGTTTCAAATGCGGACTTAGATGGCAATAACGTTTTCAACAATATTTCAATATCAGTGACTTCGCTTTTTAGCCCGCGCTCGTTGAGTTCCGCGATCACGCGCATCCCAGCGTTATGCAAGCGCTGAAAATTTTGGCGTTCAGCGAGGAGCTCAAGTCCGCGTTTGAGGGAGGGCATGCCCAACTTTGTTTGCCCAGCGTAGATGCGTGAACGCCCAGCCTGCAAATGAAACAGCGGTGCGCGTGGTCCGCCACGAGCATCGACGCCTTCTGCGATGCGTTCAAAGAGTTCACCAGCGCGTCCGTATTCGCCTTTGCTGAAGGCGAAGTTAGCTTCTTGTAGAATCGGTGGAACTTCCTGAGCAAGTGATTTTCGAATTTGACGACGGAACATGCGGCGCATAAAGAACGTCTCCTTGTTTAATGCTGCTTATTGTAAGCGAATTATTGTGGGATAACAATTAAGAATATGTTAATGGTATAAGATATTAACAGGCGAGGGTTTTGATATAGCGAAAGGCAGATTGTTATGTCATTCAAAGATCAGAGAAAAATATTGTTTTCGATTCTCTTAATTGTCCTGTTTGTGGTCCAAGGTTGCAGGCAAAACATTTTCCCAAGTCCTTCTCTAGGAGTCTCAACCGCAACAACTATACCTAAACCCACAAGAGCTGAAACCCTAATTCACAATATTGAACCGTTAGTTACCGGTTCAATATTGCGTTTCGATAGCTGGTCACCAGATAGTAAATGGTTTGCATACTGGATTACGAATAACGATGATGCTCCAGCACATCTGGCATTTATTAATGTTCAAACTGGTAAAACTTGCGAGCAAGAAGTAGGTGCGATTGGTATTGAAAGCGGAGGTGTTAAGTGGCTAGCTGATGGAACAGTAAACATCGCCGATTATTCCAGCAAGAAAGCCTTTCATGGCGTACCATGTAAGACATTTTCAGAAGTCGAATTTTTTCCACCCTCAAATCATGAAAGCTCCCTCTCTCCAGATAATCGTTATCGTGCTGAGACGGTAATCAGTGGTTATAACCAGGAATTGACGCATAATATTACAGCAATTACCGAAATTTCCACAAATCAAGTTATTGTCACTGTAAATTGGGATAGTGGCCCGCACACTTCGGCAGAAAGTGGATGGCTCACCAATGAGCTATATCTCATTGGTCTTGATGTTGTTAAACAAAAGGTAATTTATGCTTCTGTTCTAGATGGCAAGGTTGGCGATGTAGTAACCGATATTATGAGGTTAAAAACGCAAGATGTGGGTTATATCTTTCATATGGGTCGCTATGCAAATACAACTGAAGGAAAATTTCACTTATTGCTTGAAGAGGCCAACCAAGCGCCAGCACTGCTTTTGCTCTACCATAGCGAGACAGGCTTTGTAGAGAAACTTCCATTTTACAAGTCTTCGATTATTGACGGTTCGGCATTTTCTTCCGATGGGAAATGGCTTTTTCTGAGTTATCCTTCATCAAAACAGAATGGTGATATCCCCGATTTTTGGATTCGCTCCGTTGATCCTCCTGATAGCGCGGCATTGCAATTAGCAAGTGGAATGGGGTTCGCCGGTTTTTCAAGTGAAGCCCACAAGATAGTTTTCATTGATGATTATGTACATATCTTGAATTTCCCAAGCGGGGAGGTCATTAGCATGTTGAGTGTGCCAGACTATAGCATAGATCGTGTATGGTGGTCGCCGGATGGAACGCGATTGGCACTGCAAGGTTTTCCTGTCAGCACCCAGCCAGGGGCGATTTTTGTCGTTGAGCCGTAAATTCAATTTACTTTAACAGTGGTTCGTGAATCTATGAGCGGGTAAATTCGTCAGCGAATTTACCCGCTCATTTTGCTTAATTTTACTTTTACGGCATGACTGCGGTAAGTGCGTTTACTTGACCATGACCATTGAAGGAGTTGTAATCAAGATCGCCCTGGCACACTTGCGGTGCACCATTATCTACCGCGGGGAAGAATGCGTAGATGGAAAGATCCAACGGGCAGGCAATTTTATCGGCGGTGTTTTGGAGTTTGGCTGTCACTGCGCCTGGGTTGGATGTGCCTTGACTCATGATCAAAGCCGCCAAACCTGCAACATGCGGTGAAGCCATCGAGGTGCCTTGCTGATAGCAATAGGTGGCACCCGATGCATCGACGACTCGCCGTGCAGGAAGACAAGTGACAGTGAGCAAAGAAGCGGGCCATGTCGAGAGCACACGTCCATTTGGTGCGGCTGTAGTAAGTTGTAATCTTGAATCCCCTCCGGGTGCTACTACGCTGACTGAACCAACGCCATAACTAGAATAGAAAGATTTGAATTGTTTATTTCCATTTGCAGTTACGCCAACGACGCCAGCGACTTCAACCGGCACAACAGCACAGTCATTGGAAATTTGTCGCAGCACCGGGTTGGTATCATCCGGGCTGGTCGCATCCTGAGTTGGATGGGCAAGATCATCGGCTTGGTTGCCTGCGGCGGCAACGACCACAACGCCCTTGGAGATGGCGAAGCTGATTGCGCGCCGTTCGGCATTCCAAATGGCGCGCTGATCGGCATCGTTCTTACAATTGAACAGCCAGGGATCTGCGAAGTAGCTGTTATTGGTCACATTGATATGATGGGTGCCAGCCCACATAAATGCGCACACAACAGCTTCGGGGAAGAAGAAACCAAGCGCATTACCGGCTTTGATGCCAGCGATTTTGACATTGGGTGCAACACCTACAATGCCAATACCATTCGAGGCTGCCGCAATCGTACCGGCGGTATGTGTGCCATGACCGTTGTCATCATTTGCGGCTACCTTGCCCTGCACAGGTGCACCGCTTAAGCAGTTCGCACTTTTCGCATCATCAACATTTGCGGCGAGATCAGGATGGGTATAATCAAGACCCGTGTCAATATCACCAACGGTGATGGAAGGACTGCCGCCTGTGATCGCATGGGCTTCAGGGGTATGCATTTGAACCATATCCCATTGCAAGCCAGTTAAACTGTCTGAAGTAGTGGCAGGCGTGCTATCGGGTAATGGTGCCGAGTTATCGTCAGCGTTTAGATTGTCGATGAGTTGGGAACCGAAATTGGTGGTAGCTGAAGCGCCGTCGACATGCTTATCACGTAAGAGGTTGCTGCGGAAATAGGTATTGTTCGAGCGTGCAATGACAACCCCGATCTGGCTATAACTATATACAAGTGTGCCGCCTGCATTCGTGATCACCTTGGCGGCATCACTAGAGACAGACTGCAATTTGTAAAGGACGATATACGTTTGGGTGGCGCCAGCGCTGAATCTTTGCTGAAGTGCTGGTGAGGCGCCCGCGGGTGTTACGCCTGCCATGACTACCATCATGATAAGCGCCAGTAACAAGGTAAAAGTCTGCTTAATTTTCATTCGAATCTCCTCTTTGGCGAAAGATTTGGACTTTTTTAGTTGCTGAACTGATCGTCAATTATTTAATTGTTATTTATTAGTGTGTGCCTCCTTATCTCCAAACATTAACCGCCGAGTGATTATTCGGCGGTTTGGCGGTCTGTGAATCTGTACGCATCAGATTCACAGATCCATAACTTTGCGTCCCCGCCTCGCGACGGGTTTGCGTTTTCGATACATAAATCATTATAGCCAATCTGACACGAAAGGCAAGATAAATGTAACATTTTCCTGTTCGAGTTCACTAGCTCAGCTGGATTTATGTTACACGGACTCAACATGTGAGCCGATCTCTTCTGCCAACTCCGCGCCGCGTGGATCGTCGGTGGGTTCGATCCGGCGTGCAAAAACAAGGAAGCCGGTATGTGCGACCATTCTATCGGTTGGACGAATTTTTGTTGGCTCTGGTTGAAAGAAGCGCAATAAAATCTCACAGACATTGATGAAGGCAAATCTTTCCCGGCGCAGGGAATATAAAGTTTTTTCCACTTGATTGAATGTGGGTATGAGACAACATAAGAATCCGCCTGGCTTGAGCGCAGCTCGGACTTGGGCAGTGTAATCGTATGGATTCGGCACATCGAGGAAGAAGGAGTCGGCGTCAGTTTCATCGAAGCCTTGTTGAATATCGCGCAGTTTGAAATCCACGCGAGAATCGAGTCCGAAACGGGTCAGGTTTTTGCGCGCGAGGTTTTGATTATCCGGTTTGATTTCATAGGAGATGACACGTCCTTCATCGCCAACGGCATAGGCAAGCGCGGTAGTCATGGAACCTGAGCCTGTGCCCGCCTCCATCACTTTGTGACCTGGACCTACGCCCATGGTGACGAGAATGAAGCCGATATCTTTGGGATAAAGAATTTGTGTGGTGCGCGGCAGATCGATAAGCAGGTCAGCGAGAGAGGGTTGTAATAAAAAGAAAGGCGAACTATTGTGGCTGAAGACTTGGGTGCCCCAGGTTTTGCCGATGAGATCATCGTGCTGTAAAATGCCGCGATGCGATTCGAATTTTGCGCCCCCCTGTAAGCGAATAATAAAATGTTTGTGGCGCAAACCAACGAGTTGCGCAAGGTCGCCATCCCGCGCGATGGATGTGTATGTGTTTACAGTCATATAGCTATGTTACCACGATGGACTGATAGACAGTGATCTTATACAGGAGCATTAACTGCGTTTTCAACGGGTTGTTCATTTGCATTCATTTGATTGAGCCGTTTATTAGCGAGAATCAAAATTGTCAAAAGAACGCCAACCCATGCAACGGAAATGGAAAGCGTGAATGGCGCTAATGAACTGAGCAAGTTGGAAGGAGCGAACTCCGTTGCGAGAAGAGAGTAGGAATACATAATTGCGCTCGCGTTCCACACACCATGCAATGCAGAGGAACAAAGATAGATTGCAAATAGTTTCAGATATTGCCGCTGCTTCCATACCGATGCAATTCCCCAGCCCATTAGCGCCGTGGATGTGATGTGAAGCAGAGCTGTTCCGATCCGTATCAGAAGCAGCGTTGCCCAGTCAGCGGTCTGTCCGCTTGTGCCAATAGTTTCAACAAGCGCATATGCGGCTCCGCTGAGCGCGCCCAAAGCAAATCCTTGTGCGGGCGAGTCAAGTTGCCCTGCATAGAGCCAGACCCCGATCGGCTTTATCAGTTCTTCTGTGAAGGGAACAATGACCGCAATAAACGATAGCATTAGGATTATGGAGCCAGGCTTAAATGCGTACGGAATGAAGAGGTTGATGATTGCCCGTGGATCGTTCCGCGTGAATTGTATCTGGTTTGACAGTCTTATAATTTCGGTCGAATATTCTGGTTGCGATGTCAGAAAAAATATCACGAAAACAAAAAGAAGTATCAGGATAAAAATTTCAATTAGTAATAAGAGAAAAGGACCAAGCGTCATCCCCAAACCGAAGATGCCCCACACGCGCCAGCGCGGACCAAGCTGAATCTTGTGTGCGCCAAAACCAAAAATCAGCCCAATTGGTAATGCCACAGCGGGAATTGTAAGAACGGGAAGAAGCAACCAGTTAATACTTTTGTTTTCTGCAACGAAATATCCGATCAATAATGCTACACAGGTGCTCAATATCAGGATAATGATATGCCAGCCTTTGAGCTGAAATCGGACTTCAAGATCGGCTGAAGAGTGTAGATTGTATTTTTGAAAGCAAAAATAAGTTGCTGCAAAAAGCAGTAATGCCTCCAAGCCAAAACCGAATCCGAAGATGACACTCTGGGTTTGAAGCTCCTTCCCAGAAAACAGAGGAAGAAATGCAGTCAGAGTTATCAAGATCGCGCTCGCAAAGAGCAGTGCAGCACTAAGAAAAGTAATAAGAGATATGAGTAGAGAGGATGTGGATCTTTTCGTAGAATGCAACTTATTTCTCCTCAATCGTTATGTTGATCAATTTATCGCCGGGAGGTGTGTATGTGTTCAGTTGGGCATCGCGCGGCGTGAGCGACTGAAGCACATCCATGCCCGTGAGCACTTGTCCAAAGATCGTATATTTACCATCGAATTGATTGGCAGACGCGTAGGTGATGAAAAATTGTCCGCCGCTGGTATCGGGACCAGAGTTGACCATGGCAACCATGCCCGGACTACTAAAAGTCAGCGAAGGCAGGATCTCGGTGATCAGATAATAACCGGGGTTGCCTTTCCCTGTCCCGCTGGGATCACCAGTTTGTGCGTAAAGCTTGGGAAGCACACGATGAAACGTGATATTGTCATACCAGCCGTTTTTTGCAAGAAAAATAAATGAGTTCACAGTGTAAGGTGCTTTATCGGCAAATAGCTCAAGTGTCACATCGCCTTTTGCGGTGTGCAGGGTGGCGATGTATTGCTTATTCGGATTGATGGTAAAGGGCGGGCAGGCTTTGTATTGACGTTTTCCAAGAATGATCAATTGTACAATATCGTTCAGGCTGGCGTAATCACGCGGACCCGGATACACATCGCCGTTGATGATGACGATGGGAGTGCCGGGCAATTTGATTTTCTGAGCATCGTCCCAGGCTTTTTGGACTTTCGCAGCGATATCTGGGCGGGCGCGATCAGCCTTGAACTTATCTGCATCCATTCCCAAAGCTGCAGCTTGCGCAACGACCCATTGATTAAAATCCTGCGGCGACAGCTTGACCCAGTTCGCTTGTTGCGCGTATAGCAGGTCGTTCAATTCCCAAAATTTGCCCTGTTCTGCCGCAGCCTCAACCGCGAGAGTGGCATAACCAGCTTTGTCATTCACCATGTAAATGGGGAAAGGACGACTCACGATCCGAATTATTTTTGGATTCTCTTCGTAGAGTTGTTTTGTGGCTCTTGCCAGTTCACCGGAGCGCGGGTCTTGATAGTCGCTGTAATCCATGATGGTGATGAGTGCATCATCGGGTCCGCGTTTGAAATCTGTATCGGTAATGGGTGGAAAGACAGACGATGTATTAGGTCCCGGTGTGGGTTCAGATGAGATTGAACTGCATGCAACTTGAGTTGGAACGATGATATTTGTGGGTAGTACAAAGTTAGGATCGGGAGTAGATTTTCGTGCCGTTGAACAGGCTGCTACAAAAAAAATAAAAAGAAAAAAGGAGAAGAAAAGAGCTTTAATGCGAGATGTTTTCATGATTATTATTTTTTAATCGCTTGTTGAAGTTGTTTGAATGAGGTCATCCATGCAATGGTGTTGATGAAATCTGCGAGTGATTTGCTTTGCGTACGTAAGGCACGCACCGCGGGACCAACCGGGTCTTCGCCTGCCGCGCCGCCGGGGATATCGGCATAGGCGCCGTAAAATGCGAAGTAAGCTTGATTAAGCTTGCGGATGAGGTAACCGTTTTGTAAAAATAGTTGGCGGCGTTGTTCCATATAGGATTCGGCTTCGGTGACCTTGCCTTGAGCGAGGAGGTTATCGGCTTCGACGCGGGTGGTGTGCATCTCAGCGCGGAAGTCGAAGGGGGTTGTGTCGGCGAGTCTAGTTGAGGGAGGTAAAGATAGATCGAAGCGAATCAGGTTCTGGTTTGAAGTTGACGCGACCAATTCAGGATAATATTTTTGTAGGACGAGATGTCCGACTTCGTCGCCGCTGATGCTGGCAGTCGTCTCGTTCATGGTCCGCAGTTCAGGCGTGGTGCTGTAGTTGATTCCGAGCGGACGAAGATTCAAGTAGTTGTGAGTCCATTCATGGGAAATAGTGCTGAGCATCCAGGGCAGGTCAGTGGTTTCTTCCACCATGGTTGGGTAAACGCCGATGCCGCCAACCGGGACGATGAGTGTGGAAACGTTGAGCGATTTAGCAACGTCATCTTCCAGTTTGATCTGTTGATCGAGCGTGAGGTCTGGCAGAATCGAAATGTTGGTGGTTTGCTCAACGTGATCGCGCGGCGAAACGATCAATGCCAACGGCGTGGGCGAATTGCGATAGAGTATAGGTGGCAGAGTTTGACCGCCGGTGGTGAGACCAAGTTCTGCGAGAGTGTTATTCACCTGGCTTTGTAAAATGGATTCAGCAAAAGGTGCGAGCGCGGCTTGCCTGGCAGCAAGTTGATCGCGTTGGGCGCGGAGATATGAACTCGTGGATTCTTTATCTACAACCTTCGGGTCGGAAAAAATTTTTTCGATTTGAAGGTTGGTTTGATCAAGTTCGTTGGTGGCATGCAGATATTCGAAGACAATTTGTTTGTTTGAACCGCGGTTGAAAGTGTAGGGCGCGCTGATCGCGCTTTGATCGATCTTGGTCCAGATCGCATCCCAAACCCAGTTGGGGTAATCGAACTCGATAGCGCTTGTATACTGGCGGACTTGGTCGGTTTGACCTGTGATACGTGGTAGATCGCCTGTGATGATGACGCCGATGATCAGTAGAGAGATGATCTTATCGAGCGCCCAGATTGTTTTATACAGCATCCGGTGATTATAACCATAAACAATTAACGCCCCATTAGGCATAAGCTGAATTAATTTCGATGAAATCATCTGGATTTCAGTGTGATGGATTCCAAGCCTAAAACTTGTTTAACGTCTAAATATCTATAAACCAGACGACATTCATTCTAAATATTTGATGGGAATAGTAAGATAACAAACCCAAACGGGGTAAAATCGGGAAATGTTGCAAAGAGTTCAACAACAAATTTGGGCTTTCCTCAAAAGATGGCGGGCTTGGACAATTCAATTTATCATTTGGATTATATTTCTTATTCGAGATTATCATGCAACAAATATCCTGTTATGGATCAGTGATAGATATGGGGAAAAAGTGGAAAAGATAATCGGAAGCTTTTTTCTCTTAATCCCAAAAGATATCTCAGGGTGGGCATTGTTCCTTTTGGTAATTACTGTATGTGTGGTTCTTATATATAATGCATGGGATGTGTCAAGAGAAAAGGGTGCGACGAAACAAGATATAGCCCTAGATATTGTTCCTATATTGCAATTAGACAAGAAACATTTAAGTTTGGAAATATATAATAGAGAATCTATGGATTTGGAAGATTGTTATATAACGCTGAAATATGTTAGTTTTTTAGGTAACACAAAAAATTCAAAAGAAGTAGATTTCACTAAAAGATATGCCTCCAATAATCCCTTGCTTTCTTGGAATAGCGAATCAAAAAATGGCAAAAAAACCATATCTAAACATGGAGGAAAATCCATAATAAATGCTGTTGTACTCGCTAGTTATTCTAAAGGGTTTTATTTTCCATATTACCAAAACGGCACAAAGTACATTAAAAAACAGGGGCAGTATCATATAGCAGTTGAGATAAATGCCATAATGAAAGGTAATAAAATCAAACAGTATTATGATGGTGTGTTCTTATTTCAATATTATCGATTTGATGGGGAAGATTATGTTAATGCTATGGTAAATTATCAATACGAAATAGGAAGATCAATGGCAATACACGAGGATGGGAAGGAAGATTTAATAATAACTCAATTTGGATGGATGAGAAAAGAAAAAGGATATGAACTATAAAAAGCCCAGTCTAATTCACTGAGCTTTTACTTTAAAACGCTTATTAACAGAGTAAATACAAGAGTTACCATATTATTTGAATGTATCCTAGTATCCAAGCTAGAAAAACTGCCAAGAGTGTGACGACTGCGCCCCCGATAAAGAAAATAGTTTGAAAGAAAATCCCATCTTTATTTATGACCTTTGCGGTAAAAAAAACATCTTCCCCTTGAGATGGCAATTTTCCTATTGAATATACAACATCTCCTTCACCATCAATAATATTTCTTCCCGGAAAGTCCCAAAGCAGATTGTCCACAGCCCAATGTTCTTTTTGTTTATCTCTAAATATCTCAAATACATAATAAGGAGGAATTTTTTCGGAACGTTGTTTTTTAACTGTAGTTTTTATTTCAAACTCGACAATGTCTCCAACAAAATACGGAAACCATTTAAAAATCCTCCTCCAATAGGGTCTAGGAATTATAAAAATTTCAAATTCATCTTTTTCTATGCTTTTCAGAGTTTTCTTATTCTTCCATTGAGGCATAAAACCAACCATTCTTTGAGAAGATTAATCATATTTTACCTCTTTCCTTGGGCTTGTTATCCTGACTATTCCCTATTTGATATTAGATTTTTATTTGCTCACTTGCAAACGTTCATCGTCAATTCATAGTTGTAGGGTAGAATCTGCCTGTTTTGAACTAATCATTATGGAGGCTCAATGGGTGCTTTTCTCAAAAAATATA
>Ga0209131_1003168_pt1 | contig 11000 bp, 6 predicted proteins | sample GraSoi_2013_40cm_FD_185826 | JGI IMG/M metagenome (GOLD analysis project Ga0209131, IMG submission 185826) | Grasslands soil microbial communities from the Angelo Coastal Reserve, California, USA - Sample 9_17_2013_40cm (SPAdes) (version 2) | ecosystem: Environmental > Terrestrial > Soil >...
GACGATTCTGCGCGTTGCTTCGGTGCTGGCCGGCCTCGTGGCGGCGGCGCTCGTCGCATGGACAACTGCGCCTGGCAAGGTGTTCTTCGTGTTCGCCCAGGAATCCGTTGTCGAAACCAAAAAGGTCGTCTGGCCGTCGCGTAAAGAGACGATCCAGACCACAGGCATGGTGCTGGCCTTCGTGCTGGTCATGGCCATATTCCTCTGGATCGTGGATGCGCTCCTGGTATGGGGTGTGAAATTCTTGATGGGGCCGGGGGCGTGATGTCGAAGAAATGGTATGTGGTGCACGCCTATTCGGGCTTCGAAAAAAGCGTTCAGCGTGCGCTGGTGGAGCGTATCTCCCGCGCCGGGATGGAAGACCAGTTCGGCCAGATCCTTGTCCCCGTTGAGGAAGTGGTTGAAATGAAGAGCGGTCAGAAGAATATAAGTGAGCGCAAGTTCTTCCCCGGTTACGTGCTGGTCGAAATGGAAATGTCGGACGAAACCTGGCACCTGGTCAAAAACACGGCCAAGGTAACGGGTTTTGTGGGTGGCGCCCCGGGGCGCCGTCCTCCCCCGATCAGTGAAAAGGAAGTCCAGGCGATCCTGCACCAGATTCAGGAAGGTGTGGAAAAGCCCAAGCCCAAGGTTTTGTTCGAAGTGGGCGAGGCGGTGCGTGTGAAGGAAGGCCCGTTCACGGATTTCCACGGTTCCGTCGAGGAAGTGAATTACGACAAGAACAAGTTACGGGTATCGGTATCCATCTTCGGGCGTGCCACGCCTGTGGAACTGGATTTCAGCCAGGTCGAGAAGGCTTAGGCTGTTTTTGCCGTTTATTTAAATCAGGGGAGCGTGCCTTGAAAAGGCATGCGCTAGCACCCACTCTCTAGAGGAGTCGTACGTGGCCAAGAAAATTGTCGGTTTCGTCAAGCTGCAGGTACCTGCAGGCAAGGCCAATCCGAGTCCGCCCATCGGGCCGGCACTCGGCCAGCGTGGCCTGAACATCATGGAATTCTGCAAGGCGTTCAATGCCCAGACGCAGGGCGTCGAACCCGGTCTGCCGCTGCCGGTGGTCATTACTGCTTACGCGGACAAGAGTTTCACCTTCATCATCAAGACCCCGCCCACCTCGGTTCTGATCCGCAAGGCGGCGAAGATCGAGAAAGGCAGTTCCAAGCCGAATTCCGACAAGGTGGGCAGGCTGACGCGAGCCCAGGTCGAGCAGATCGCGAAGCAGAAAACGCCTGATTTGACTGCGGCCAATCTGGAAGCGGCAATGCGCACGGTAGCCGGCAGTGCCCGCAGCATGGGCGTAGACGTGGAGGCGTTCTGACATGGCTCACATATCCAAGCGAACCAAGGCATTGCGCATCAAAGTCGATCGCGACAAGACCTATCCTGTTGCCGACGCGATCAAGCTCGTAAAGGAAGGCGCAAGCGCAAAGTTCAACGAATCGATCGACGTTGCCATCAATCTCGGCATCGACGCCAAGAAGTCGGACCAGACTGTGCGCGGCGCGATCGTGTTGCCCAAAGGAACCGGCAAGACCGTGCGTGTGGCGGTATTTGCCCAGGGTGACAAGGCGCAGGCGGCAAAGGATGCCGGCGCCGATATTGTCGGATTCGAAGATCTGGCCGCGCAGGTCAAAGAGGGAAAGATCGATTTCGATGTTGCCATTGCCACGCCGGACGCGATGCGCGTAGTCGGCCAGTTGGGCCAGGTGCTCGGGCCGCGCGGACTGATGCCTAACCCCAAAGTGGGTACGGTCACGCCGAACGTCGCGGAAGCCGTCAAGAATGCCAAGGCGGGCCAGGTGCAATACCGTGCCGACAAGGCGGGTATTGTCCAGTGCACCATCGGCCGGGCTTCATTCACCGAAGATGCGCTCAAAGAAAATTTCCTGGCTTTGATCGATGCAGTGAACAAAGCGCGGCCTGCAAGTACTAAGGGTATCTATTTAAAGAAGGTCTCGGTCTCCAGCACGATGGGACCGGGCGTCAGGGTAGACCAGGGAAGTCTGGCCACCCAGTAAGCATTCAAGGCGGACCAGGGAAGCCCGGCCCGCTCAGTAAGGAACTTTGGGACCCGGCTGCTGAAGGTCAAACAGCCGGGGCCGTCAAAGACCGTAGGAATCCGCAGGGACGTAACAGGGATTTAATCGTCGTTGCAGTACAGGCGACGTCCTACGCAGATGGCGTACCCACGAAACAGGTTTCGAGCAGATTGGTTGTTGTTGTCGGCTCCTGGATCGAAGGTCGCTATGTCTGAAGGGTGAGGCTGATTGCTCCGGCAGGAAGCCTCTTGTTCAACTTTAGGAGGGGTGACCTTTGAGTCTCAATCTAGACGACAAGAAAGCGGCAGTGGCGGAAATCGGTGCGAAGGTTGCGGATGCGCAATCCATCGTGCTCGCCGAATACCGCGGCCTCGAAGTCGGTGACATGACTGCGTTGCGTGCGAAAGCCCGTAATGCCGGCGTGTACCTCCGGGTTCTCAAGAACACTCTGGCACGCCGCGCCGTCACCGGCACGCCGTTCGAGGGTCTGGCCGAACACATGATCGGCCCGCTCGCGTATGGCATTTCCACCGATCCGGTGGCAGCGGCGAAGGTGCTCAACGAATTCGCCAAGGCGAACGAAAAGTTCGTCATCAAGGCCGGCGCAATGCCTGGCCAGGTCATGACCCCGAAACAGGTCGCGACCCTGGCCACCATGCCCAGCCGCGAGGAATTGCTGGCGAAACTCCTGGGCACCATGCAGGCGCCGGTCGCCAAATTTGTGCAGACACTCAATGAAGTGCCTGCCAGGTTCGTGCGTACCGTGGCTGCAGTCAGGGATCAAAAAGAGAAACAGGCCGCGTAATCGATTTCGCGACTCAACAATTTTTCAAGATTTCAGGAGAACACCATGGCAGTTGCAAGTGCTGACATCCTCGAAGCAGTTTCCAAGTTGACCGTCCTCGAGCTGTCCCAGCTCATCAAGGACATGGAAGAAAAATTCGGCGTTTCCGCGGCTGCTGCCGCGGTCGCCGTGGCTGCGCCCGCCGCTGGTGGCGGAGCCGCTGCTGCAGAAGAAAAGACCGAGTTCACCGTCATTCTCAATTCGTCTGGCGACAACAAGGTCAATGTGATCAAGGTCGTTCGTGCGGTTACCGGGCTCGGGCTGAAGGAAGCCAAGGACCTGGTGGACGGCGCGCCGAAGCCCGTCAAGGAAGCCATTCCGAAGAAGGATGCGGAAGAAATCAAGAAGCAACTCGAAGACGCCGGCGGCAAGGCGGAAATCAAGTAAGCAAGGCACTGGCAAAGCTGGCGGCTTCGGCCGCCGGCTTTCCCCCGCCTCATGAGCGGGCGAGAGGCCAAAGAAAAGCCTGAAAACGGTTTTTCTTTGTCTTCTGAAGCGACTGCAGAAGACAGGTATGGTCGGATGAGCGGGTTCCCGCGCATTGTCAGCCAGCGGTTGGTAGAGGCCAACCACCACGCCAAACACCAGTCGATGAACGCAGCGTGCGGTTTGCCGCCGCTGCCGTGAATCGGAGATGTCATGGCTTATTCCTTCACCGAGAAAAAGCGGATTCGCAAGAGTTTCGCCAAACGCGCGAGCGTGTTGCCCGTTCCTTATCTGCTGGCAACGCAGATCAATTCCTACGCGCAGTTTCTGCAGGCGGATGTGCATCCGGACAAGCGCAAGACCCAAGGGCTGCAGGCGGCGTTCCAGTCGATCTATCCGATCGCGAGCCACTCCGGCAATGCGCGGCTCGATTTCGTCAGCTTCCAGCTCGGCATTCCGCCTTTCGATGTCAAGGAATGCCAGCAGCGTGGTTTGACCTTTGCCGCGCCGCTGCGCGCCAAGGTGCGGCTGACGATCATGGACAAGGAAGCAGCCAAGCCGACCGTCAAGGAGGTGAAGGAGCAAGAGGTCTACATGGGCGAGATTCCGCTCATGACCACGACCGGTTCCTTCGTCATCAACGGAACCGAACGCGTGATCGTGTCCCAGCTGCATCGTTCGCCCGGTGTGTTCTTCGAACACGACCGCGGCAAGACGCACTCGTCCGGCAAGCTGTTGTTCTCCGCGCGCATCATCCCCTACCGCGGTTCGTGGCTGGATTTCGAGTTCGATCCGAAGGATTACCTGTATTTCCGCGTCGACCGTCGGCGCAAGATGCCGGCGACCATTTTGCTGAAGGCGATCGGCTATACCCCGGAGCAGATACTCGCGGGCTTCTTCATGATGGATACCTTCCATCTTTCGAAGAAGGGCATCCAGTTCGAACTCAAGCCGGATCGCCTGCGTGGCGAAACGGCACGTTTCGACATAGTCACCAAGCAGGGCAAGCTCATCGTCCAGAAGGACAAGCGCATTACCGTGAAGCACGTGCGCGAGATGGAGCAGGCGGGCTTGAGCAAGATCACGGTTGCAGAAGATTTCCTGATCGGACGCACCTTGGGGCATGGCCTGGTCAACAAGGAGACCGGAGAGATCGTCGCCAATGCCAACGACGAAGTGACCGAAGACCTTCTGAAGAAGATCGTCGAGGCCGGCGTGGACACCATCGAGACCATTTATACCAATGATCTGGATCAAGGTCCTTACATCTCGCAGACACTGCGCACCGACGAAACCACCGACCAGCTGGCTGCTCAGGTGGCGATCTACCGAATGATGCGTCCGGGGGAGCCACCGACCGAAGATGCCGTTCGTACGCTGTTCAACGGCCTGTTCTATGCCGAGGAGCGCTACGACCTGTCCGCAGTGGGTCGCATGAAATTCAACCGCCGCGTCGGTCGTGACGAGCTGACCGGAGCGGGCACGCTGTCGAACGAAGACATCATTTCCGTCATCCAGATCCTGATCGACTTGCGCAACGGTCGCGGCGAAATCGATGACATCGACCATCTGGGCAATCGCCGTGTACGTTCGGTCGGTGAACTGGCGGAAAATCAATTCCGTGCCGGTCTGGTCAGGGTCGAGCGCGCCGTCAAGGAGCGCCTGTCCCAGGCCGAGTCGGAAAACCTGATGCCGCACGATCTGATCAACGCCAAGCCGGTCTCGGCCGCGGTGCGCGAATTCTTTGGGTCCAGCCAGTTGTCGCAGTTCATGGACCAGACCAATCCGCTTTCCGAGATCACCCACAAGCGCCGCGTATCCGCGCTTGGACCGGGCGGCCTGACGCGCGAACGTGCAGGGTTCGAAGTGCGCGACGTGCATCCGACCCACTACGGCCGGGTGTGCCCGATCGAAACACCGGAAGGCCCGAACATCGGCCTGATCAACTCGCTCGCGCTTTATGCCCGCACCAACGAATACGGCTTTCTCGAAACGCCGTATCGCAAGGTTGCCAACGGTCGCGTTACCGACGACATCGAATTCCTGTCGGCAATCGAGGAAGGAAAGTACGTCATCGCCCAGGCCAATGCCGGCATCGACAAGAAGGGCAAACTGCTCGACGAACTGGTTTCCTGCCGCTTTCAGAATGAATTCCTGATGGCGACCGGCGACCGCGTGGAGTACATGGATGTTGCGCCCGCGCAGATCGTGTCGGTCGCCGCTTCGCTGATTCCCTTCCTGGAACATGACGACGCCAACCGGGCGTTGATGGGTTCGAACATGCAGCGCCAGGCCGTGCCTTGCCTGCGTGCCGAAAAGCCGCTGGTCGGCACCGGCATCGAACGCACGGTCGCGGTGGATTCCGGTACGGCCGTGCAGGCATTGCGCGGCGGAGTGGTCGACTATGTGGATGCTTCGCGCATCGTCATTCGCGTAAACGACGAGGAAACCTCGGCGGGCGAAGTCGGCGTGGACATCTACAACCTGGTCAAGTACACGCGCTCCAACCAGAACACCAACATCAACCAGCGGCCAATCGTCAAAGTCGGCGACAAGATCGAACGTGGTGATGTAGTGGGGGACGGCGCTTCGACCGACGTTGGTGAACTCGCACTCGGGCAGAACCTGCTGGTCGCATTCATGCCCTGGAACGGCTACAACTTCGAGGATTCGATTCTGATTTCGGAGCGGGTCGTCGCCGAAGACCGCTTCACCTCGATTCACATCGAGGAGCTATCGGTGGTGGCGCGAGACACCAAGCTTGGGCCGGAAGAAATCACGCGCGACATTTCCAACTTGTCGGAAGGCATGCTGGCGCGGCTGGACGAATCGGGCATTGTCGCCATCGGTGCCGAAGTCGAAGCGGGCGACGTTCTGGTGGGCAAGGTTACGCCCAAGGGCGAGACCCAGCTGACCCCGGAAGAAAAGCTGCTGCGCGCGATTTTCGGCGAAAAGGCTTCCGACGTGAAAGACACGTCGCTGCGCGTGCCCTCGGGCATGTCCGGCACGGTGATCGACGTACAGGTATTTACGCGCGAGGGGATCGAGCGCGACAAGCGCGCGGCCCAGATCATCGACGATGAACTCAAGCGCTATAAGAAGGATCTGGCGGACCAGTTGCGCATCGTCGAGGACGACGCATTCGGTCGTATCGAGCGCCTGCTGACCGGCAAGACTGCCAACGGTGGTCCGAAGAAGTTGGCGAAGGGCACCAAGATCACCAAGGCCTACCTGGTCGATATCGATCGCTATCACTGGTTCGACATACGCCTGGCCAATGAAGAGGCCGCCCAGCAACTCGAGCAGTTGCAGGAAGGCCTGGAGCAGACCCGTAAATCCTTCGATGCCGCTTTCGAGGAAAAGAAACGCAAGCTGACCAGCGGTGACGAACTGCCGCCGGGCGTGCAGAAGATGGTCAAGGTTTATCTGGCGGTCAAGCGCCGGCTGCAACCTGGCGACAAGATGGCCGGGCGCCACGGCAACAAAGGCGTCATCTCCAAGATCACGCCGATCGAGGACATGCCGCACATGGCAGACGGTACCCCGGTGGACATCGTGCTCAATCCGCTCGGCGTGCCTTCGCGCATGAACGTAGGCCAGATCCTGGAGACCCACCTCGGCTGGGCTGCCAAGGGACTGGGCAAACGCATCGGCGAATTGCTGAAGGCGCAGGCCAAGATCGCCGACATCCGCAGGGCGCTGACGTTGATCTACAACTCCAGCGGCAAAGCCGAAGACCTGAGCCTGTTGTCCGACGAAGAAGTGATCGATCTCGCGACCAATCTTCAGAACGGCGTGCCTTTCGCGACCCCGGTGTTCGACGGCGCAACCGAAGATGAAATCAAGACCATGCTCGAGCTCGCAGGCCTGCCCAAGTCCGGACAGGTGACGCTGTTCGACGGGCGCACCGGCGAGAGTTTCGACCGGACGGTCACCGTGGGTTACATGCACATCCTCAAGCTGCACCATCTGGTCGACGACAAGATGCACGCGCGTTCCACCGGTCCGTACTCGCTCGTTACCCAGCAGCCGCTGGGCGGCAAGGCGCAGTTCGGCGGACAGCGCTTCGGCGAAATGGAAGTATGGGCGCTGGAAGCATACGGCGCTGCGTACACGCTGCAGGAAATGCTCACCGTCAAGTCCGACGACGTGGGTGGCCGCACCAAGGTGTACGAAAACATCGTCAAGGGCGAACACAAGATCGACGCCGGCATGCCGGAATCCTTCAACGTGCTGGTGAAGGAAATCCGCTCGCTCGCGATCGACATCGACCTAGACCGTTATTGATCCGGCAGTAGCCCATCCCCACTGCTAAGGAGTCGTGAATGAAAGCTTTGCTCGATTTGTTCAAGCAAGTCACACAGGAAGAAGAGTTCGACGCCATCAAGATCGGCCTGGCGTCGCCCGAGAAAATCCGTTCGTGGTCCTACGGGGAAGTGAAGAAGCCCGAGACCATCAACTACCGGACGTTCAAGCCGGAACGTGACGGCTTGTTCTGCGCCAAGATTTTTGGCCCGGTGAAAGACTACGAGTGCCTGTGCGGGAAGTACAAACGCCTCAAGCACCGTGGCGTCATCTGCGAAAAATGCGGCGTGGAAGTCACGCTGTCCAAAGTTCGCCGCGAGCGCATGGGCCACATCGAGCTCGCATCGCCGGTCGCGCACATCTGGTTCCTGAAGAGCCTGCCGAGCCGTCTCGGCATGGTGCTCGACATGACGTTGCGTGACATCGAACGCGTGCTCTATTTCGAAGCGTTCGTGGTGACCAATCCGGGAATGACGCCGATGAAGCGCGGCGATCTGCTTTCGGAAGATTCCTATATCGAGAAGGTCGAGGAGTTCGGTGACGAATTCCAGGCCGCCATGGGCGCCGAAGGCGTGCGTGAACTGTTGCGCCACCTCGATCTCAACAAGGAGATCGACACCCTGCGCAAGGATCTGGAAGCGACGGATTCCGAGACCAAGATCAAGAAAATCGCCAAGCGCCTTAAGGTCATGGAAGGCTTCCAGAAGTCGGGCATCAAGGCCGACTGGATGGTGATGGAAGTGCTGCCGGTGCTGCCGCCCGAACTGCGTCCGCTGGTTCCGCTCGATGGCGGGCGCTTCGCGACTTCCGACCTGAATGATCTCTATCGTCGCGTTATCAACCGCAACAACCGGTTGAAGCGCCTGTTGGAGCTGAAGGCCCCGGAAATCATCGTGCGCAACGAAAAGCGCATGTTGCAGGAGGCTGTCGACTCTCTGCTGGACAACGGTCGTCGCGGCAAGGCAATGACGGGCGCGAACAAGCGCCCGCTGAAGTCGCTCGCCGACATGATCAAGGGCAAGGGCGGCCGATTCCGCCAGAACCTGCTGGGCAAGCGCGTCGACTATTCCGGTCGCTCGGTGATCGTAGTCGGCCCGCAGCTCAAGCTGCATCAGTGCGGCCTGCCGAAGAAAATGGCGCTGGAGTTGTTCAAGCCCTTCATCTTCCACAAGCTCGAAATCATGGGTATCGCCGGCACGATCAAGGCGGCCAAGCGCGAGGTCGAGAACGAGAACCCGGTGGTCTGGGACATTCTCGAAGAGGTCATCCGCGAACATCCGGTGATGTTGAACCGTGCGCCGACATTGCACCGGCTGGGCATTCAGGCATTCGAGCCGGTGCTGATCGAAGGCAAGGCCATCCAGCTGCATCCGCTGGTCTGCGCTGCGTTCAACGCCGACTTCGACGGCGACCAGATGGCGGTGCACGTGCCGTTGTCGCTGGAAGCGCAGATGGAAGCACGCACGCTGATGTTGTCGACCAACAACATCCTGTCGCCGGCGAATGGCGAGCCGATCATCGTGCCGTCGCAGGATATCGTGCTGGGCCTGTACTACATGACGCGACAGAAGATCGGCGCGCGTGGCGAAGGCATGATATTCAGCGACGTAGCCGAAGTGCAGCGGGCCTATGACAACAGGCAGGCCGAGCTTCATGCGCGCGTTCTGGTGCGCATCAAGGAATTGTATAAGGACGCCGAAGGCAACGTGACCGAGAAGATCAATCGCTACGACACGACCGTCGGCCGTGCGCTGCTGTCCGAGATTCTTCCGCCCGGGCTGCCGTTCGAGCTGATCAACAAGGCGCTCAAGAAGAAGGAAATTTCCAAGCTGATCAACGCCGGCTTCCGCCGTTGCGGCCTGCGCGAAACGGTGATCTTCGCCGACAAGCTGATGTACACGGGATTTACCTATGCGACCCGCGCCGGTCTGTCGATCTGCGTGGACGACATGGAAATCCCGCCGGAGAAGGGGCAGCTGATCGCCGCTGCCGAGAAGGAAGTGCAGGACATCGAATCGCAGTACACGTCCGGCCTGGTCACGCAAGGCGAGCGCTATAACAAGGTTGTGGATATCTGGGGACGCGCCGGGGACATGGTCGCCAAGGCCATGATGGAACGGCTTGGCCAGGAACCCGTGATGGAATGGGATTCCAAGAAGGACGACTGGGCGCAGATGAAGGACAAGAAGGGCAACCCGATGTCCCAGGAGTCGTTCAACGCCATCTACATGATGGCCGATTCCGGCGCACGGGGTTCCGCGGCGCAGATTCGCCAGTTGGCGGGGATGCGCGGCCTGATGGCGAAGCCGGACGGTTCGATCATCGAAACGCCGATTACTGCGAATTTCCGCGAAGGCCTGAACGTGCTGCAGTACTTCATCTCGACCCATGGTGCGCGCAAAGGTCTGGCCGATACCGCGTTGAAGACGGCAAACTCCGGCTATCTGACGCGTCGCCTGGTCGATGTGACCCAGGATCTGGTGGTCATCGAGGACGATTGCGGCACGACGCAAGGCGTGGCGATGAAAGCCTTGATCGAGGGCGGCGAAGTGGTTGAGCCTTTGCGCGACCGTATTCTTGGCCGCGTAGCCGCAAACGACGTCATCGATCCCGAGAGCAGCCAGGTCATTTTCTCGGCCGGCATGCTGCTGGACGAAGAGGCTGTTGAGCAAATCGAAGCCCGCAGCATCGACGAGGTCAAGGTGCGCACGCCGCTTACCTGCGACACGCGTTACGGGTTGTGCGCCCAGTGCTATGGACGCGATCTGGGCCGCGGCCAGATGGTCAACGTCGGCGAAGCGGTCGGTGTGATCGCGGCCCAGTCCATCGGTGAGCCGGGAACGCAGTTGACGATGCGGACTTTCCACATCGGCGGTGCGGCATCGCGTACCGCGGTGGCGAGCCAGATCGAATCGAAGTCCAATGGCTCGGCGCGATTCTCGCCGCTGATGCGCTACGTCACCAATGCGCGCAGTGAGCAGATCGCGATTTCGCGTTCCGGTGAAGTGCTGATCCTGGACGACAACGGCAGGGAGCGCGAACGTCACAAGGTGCCTTATGGCGCCACGCTGCTGGTGGCGGACGGAAGCCCGGTCAAAGCCGGCAAGGTACTGGCGACCTGGGATCCGCATACCCGGCCGATCATCACCGAGTATGCCGGCCGCGTGAAGTTCGACAACGTCGAGGAGGGCGTCACGGTTGCCCGTCAGATCGACGACGTTACCGGCCTGTCCACCCTCGTCGTAATCGATCCCAAGCGCCGTGGCTCGGCCCAGGTCAAGGGTCTGCGCCCCAGCGTCAAGCTGATCGACGAGAAGGGCAAGGAGGTCAAGCTGCCCGGATCCGATCTGCCGGTGAATATCACCTTCCAGATCCATTCGGTCATTACG
>Ga0209131_1003174_pt1 | contig 10992 bp, 10 predicted proteins | sample GraSoi_2013_40cm_FD_185826 | JGI IMG/M metagenome (GOLD analysis project Ga0209131, IMG submission 185826) | Grasslands soil microbial communities from the Angelo Coastal Reserve, California, USA - Sample 9_17_2013_40cm (SPAdes) (version 2) | ecosystem: Environmental > Terrestrial > Soil >...
TCGCGGGCTACCGCAAGCGCGCCCGCGACGAGGCAGTGGCGACGCTGCAGCTCCTGGAACGCGGGGCCGAGCGCCTTTCGGTGCAGGGCCATGGGAAGGAGCAGCATCGCGCCGATGAGAGTGCGCCCGAAGGCGATCACCAGCGGGTCGATCGTCGCAACCGCGATCCGGATGAACAGGTACGGCATGCCCCAGATCACGGCAACCGCTATGAAGAGGAGCCATCCGCGCTTGCTCATGGGTGCGCAGTCTAAACGATGCGCAATGAAAAACCGGCCCGAAAAGGGCCGGTCTTTCGGACTTGCCGGCGACGCTATCCGCCGATTCGGGAGCGGATCTGGTTGTCCACTTCGCGCACGCCCGGCACGTTCTGCGCGTGGGTCTGCGCCTTCTCGGACTGCCATGGCGTGCCGACGCGTCCGCTCAGCGTCACCTTGTCCAGGTACGTGTCGACACCGATGCGCCCGTGGATCGTGGGATCGGAGGCGATGCGGTCGATTACCTCGTCGGTGATCGCCTGGTCTTCCGACATCGGCGCCGTCACGATGATCGGCGGTTGTATGTACGCGATGCTCGCCGGTTCCACGTACGTGTAGGTGATGGTGGGCGAGCTGGCCGGGCCCACGTACGTCGCCGGCAGGTACGTCATGCTGTACGGGTGGCCGTCATCGACCACGGTCTGCTGCCTCACGAACGTTGCGGACGGAGCGTCCCAGTAGTACGTCGTGGTCACGGTGTCGGCGAGTGCAGGAGCGGCGAGCGCCGCGCCCGCGACGAGAACGATGGCTGGCAAAGTCTTCATGAAGGCCTCCTTGTAGCTTGAATAAATTGGGACCGCGCCCACCGGGGAAGTTCCGAGTCTCAATTCGGCGACGTGAGAAAATGTCGGACATGGCAATCGAATTCAACGCACATCTTGAAGGCCAGCTGAAGGAGCTCGAAGGCGCGGGGCTCTACAAGCACGAGCGCGTCATCGATTCGCCGCAGTCCGCGGAAATCCACGTCGCGGGCGGCCGCACGGTGCTCAATTTCTGCGCCAACAACTATCTCGGCCTCGCGCACGATCCCGAGATCGAGGCGGCGGCACATGAGGGCCTGCACGAGCATGGATACGGCATGGCTTCGGTGCGCTTCATCTGCGGCACCCTGGATGTGCACCGCGCACTCGAGCAGCGCATCGCCGATTTCCTCGGCATGGAGGAGGCGATCCTCTACGGCTCGTGCTTCGACGCGAACGGCGGCCTCTTCGAAACACTCCTCGGCGAAGAGGACGCGGTGATCTCCGATGCGCTGAACCACGCGTCGATCATCGACGGCGTGCGCCTTTCGAAGGCGAAGCGCTATCGCTACGCCAACAACGACATGGCCGACCTGGACAAGCAGCTCCTGCAGGCGAAGGCCGACGGCGCGCGCTACAAGATGATCGCCACCGACGGCGTCTTCTCGATGGACGGCATCATCGCCGACCTGAAGGCAATCTGCGACCTCGCGGACAAGCACGACGCGCTGGTGATGGTGGACGATTCGCACGCGGTGGGATTCGTGGGCGCGAAAGGGCGAGGCACGCCGGAGCACTGCGGCGTGATGGGACGCGTGGACATCATCACCGGGACGCTCGGCAAGGCGCTGGGCGGCGCTTCCGGCGGCTATACCGCGGCGTCGCGCCAGGTCGTCGCGTGGCTTCGCAATCGCTCGCGTCCCTATCTCTTCTCGAACACCCTCATGCCCGTGATCGCGCACGCGTCGATCAAGGTGCTCGACCTTCTGCAGGGAAGCGACCAGCCGCGCGAGAAGCTTCGTCGCAACGCCGAGCATTTCCGCCGCGAGATGACCAGGCTCGGGTTCACGCTCGCCGGCGCAGGTCACCCGATCATCCCCGTGATGCTGGGGGATGCCGCGCTCGCCCAGTCGATGGCGAACAAGCTCCTGGCCGAGGGCATCTACGTGATCGGCTTCTCCTTCCCCGTCGTGCCCAAGGGCCACGCGCGCATCCGCGTGCAGATGTCCGCCGCGCATGAACCCGAGCACATCGATCGCGCCGTCGCGGCGTTCGCCAAGGTTGGCAGGGAGCTGGGTGTCATCTCGTAATTGGTCATGCCTGCGTAGGCAGGCATCCAGCGGCCCGAGCGGAGCGTCGCGCTTCCTTGGTTTAACGCTCTGCTGCGGCCTCTGGATACCAGCCTTCGCTGGTATGACCGTGAACGGAAGAACCTACGAAATCCATCTTCCCAACAACCGCGCTCCCGAGAAACCCGCGGCGTTGGTCATCGTTCTCCACGGCGGCGGAGGCAACGCCACGAATGCCGGGCGCATGAGCGGCATGAGCGCGAAGGCGGACAAGGAAGGATTCATCGCCGTCTATCCCAATGGCACGCCGGCGCGGTCGAGCGGGCAGCTGCTCACCTGGAACGCATGGCGCTGCTGCGGCGCTGCGATGGATCGAAAGGTCGACGACGTGTCGTTCATTCGCGCGGTGGTGGACGACGTCGAGGGTCACTACCCCGTCGATCGCAAGCGCATCTATGCGACCGGGTTATCGAACGGCGGAATGCTCGCCTATCGCCTCGGCTGTGAGGCCGGCGACCTGTTCGCGGCCATCGCTCCCGTGGCCGGCGCGCTCAACAGCTACGACTGCACGAGCGGCCCGAAAGTCTCGGTGATCGCGTTCCATGGGACGGCCGACAAGCACGTGCTCTTCGACGGCGGCCATCCGCAAGCCTCGTTCGACAGCCACGTTCGCGCGGACAACGCGGTCGCCTATGCGATGCAGACGTGGAGGCAGCGCAATGGATGCGAGGGTCGCGACGAGCCCGAACGCAGGGGCAACCTCATCCACTCCGCGTGGAAGTGTGCCGGCGGCACCGCGGTCGAGCTTTACGCCGTCGAGGGCGGCGGGCACTCCTGGCCCGGCGGCCCGAAGGGGCTGCGCTTCGGCAACGTGGATGCTCCCACGACGGAGTTATCGGCAACCGACGCCATGTGGGAATTCTTCAAGGGCCACCCCAAGCCATGAGATACGCAGCGTTCCTGCGCGGAGTGATGCCCACCAACTGCAAGATGACCGAGCTGAAGAAGGCGTTCGAGAAGGCGGGCTTCACCGACGTCAAGACGCTGCTGGGCAGCGGCAACGTCATTTTCGATGCGCCGAAGACGCCGATTCCCGCGCTGGAGAGCAAGGTCGAGGCGGCGATCCAGAAGTCGCTCGGGAAATCGTTCCTCACCATCGTGCGCCCCATCGACGAGCTTCGGGCGCTCATCGAGTCTGATCCGTTCAAGGGCGTGAAGTTGAAACCCGACTCGAAGAAGATCGTGACGTTCCTGCGCAAGCCGCCCACGGGCCTCGATCTTCCGATCGAGCAGGACAACGCCCGCATCCTCAAGCTCGAAGGCAACAACCTCTTCACGGCCTACGCGCCGACGCCGAAAGGGCCGGTGTTCATGAAGCTCATCGAGAAGGCCGCCGGCGGCAAGGAACAGACGACGCGCACGTGGGACACCGTGCAGAAGGCTGCGAAATCGTAATGGTCATACCTGCGCAGGCAGGTATCCAGAGACCTGAGCGGAGCGCGCTGGTTAAACGGGGTCCCTGAACTCCACCGTCCAGTGCGTCCCGTCGCAGAAGGGCTTGTTCTTCGACGCGCCGCAGCGGCAGAGCGTGTAGTGCTCCTTCGAGGCGCCATCGCCGAACGCAACACCGGCGAGCTCCACGCCGCCCGACACCGCGTAGGGCCCGTCCTTCGTGACGGTGATGCACGGCGGACCCGGGCGGTCGACGACTTCTCTTGCGCCGATGGCATAGCTCAGCGCGCCCGAGGGACACTTCTCGATGGTCTCGATGATCTTCGCGACCGCGGCGCCGTCCGGATCGATCCAGGGCGTGCCTTCCTCCTTGAACACTGCCTTGAGGCCGTCGGTGCAGAAGCCGGCGTGCGAGCAGATGGCGCGGTTGTCGAAGATCGTGATCGACTTGCCGGCGTACGCCTGGCGCTTGTTCGTGACGGGATCGGCGAGCTTCTGGTCGCGAAAGCCGTTGGTGCTGTGCGTGCCGTCGCAGAAGGGCTTGTTCCTCGAGCCGCCGCACCGGCAGAGAGAAAAACCCACAAGCGACTTATACCTTTCGCCGGCCGCGCCCTGGAGCGTGTCTACCGGCACGGGGGTCGGATCGTTGATGAGGCGATAGGGTCCGTTCGGCGAGCACGCGATCTTCGGTTTCATATTGCCTATCATAGAAGGAATGAAAGCCATTCGTCCGTGCCTTGGGTTTGCGGTATTGGCGGCCGCCTGCGCAGGCCCGACCGTGCCTGCGCCACCGCCTGCGCCCGAGAAGGTGGTGACGGCCCCTGCGACGGCGCCCGTTCCCAAGGCCGCTCCCGAACCGAAGGCCACGCTGCCGCAGCCTGCGCCGTCACGCGAGCCGTCCAAGCCCGCACCCGCGAAGGAGGCCGCGCCCGCCCCTGCACCTGCGCCTGCGAAGGCGACCGCCCCGCCGCTCGATCTGAGGACCCTGGAAGAGCGCTTGAAGGGCACGAGCGCGATCGGCGTCCTCACCAAGCTGTCGCTCAAGAACCAGGTGGACGACCTCATCGCGAAGTTCAGGACCTATCACGCCGGCGCGCGGCCGCCCACGCTCACCGACCTGAAGCCGTCGTTCGACCTGCTGCTGATGAAAGTACTGTCGCTGCTGCAGGACAAGGATGCCGCGCTTGCGCGCGACATCAACGCCTCTCGCGACGCGATCTGGGGCGTGCTGACCGACAAGCAGAAACTCGCCGAATTCTCCTAGGAGGGATCATGAGACGACTTGCGCTCGCCGCCTGCCTCGCCGCTACCGCGGCTCTCGCGGCCGACGATCCGAAGCAGAAGGACGACCTGGCCGCGGTGATCGCCCTGCAGGGCAAGCCTTGCGGCGAGGTCGTGAGCTACACCGTGCAGGGCGCCAATGACTTCGTCGCAACCTGCAAGGACGGAAACAAATATCGCGTCCACGTGAAGGACGGACGCGTCGTGGTGGAGAAGCAGTAGCCCGTCAGTGAACGATGCGGCTCGCGAGCGCCTTGGATTCGCGGGTGGTCATCGTACGAGGGTGCAGGTTGGCGGGGCGGCGCAGCGCCCGGCGCGCGAGGAAGCCGCGCAGCTGCTCGTCGTTGATTTCCGATTCGGCCAGGCGCCTCACCTCGCCGCCTTCCAGCGCGGCGATGGGCAACCCGTCGCGCAGCAGGATGCGGTTCGTGTACACCCCCGGCACCCGCGCTTCCGGCGTGAGGATGCCGACCATGTTGAGCGGATCGGCGCCGCTCACGACCACCAGCTCGCCGATCTTCTCGCTCTTGCGCACCGCGCGCAGCCTTCCCACCGCGTCCGGCGCGGCGAACTGTTCGCCGCCGAAGCCCGCGACGAACCGTCCGCCACGGATCTCGCCGCGCGCCTCCAGCCGGCGATAGACGCGAACGATGTCGCGCCACGGGGGAAGCTGCGTCTCGCGCACGAGCATCGCGCGGAAGACCACGCCGTAGCGCTTGAGGAGGGTGCGCGCGACGGATTCCACGTTGTCCGTTTTTTCGGCGAGGAGCAGCGACCAGCGGCCGGCCGCCTCGACGAGCGCACGGCGTTTCTCCTGCGGCGCGAGGAGGGCGCGCAGCCCCGCGAAGCTGTCGGCAGTGGCGATGCCAGCGCCCGCAAGCTCCGCGAGCGCGCGCTCGACCAGCGCCGGAAGGAGCGCCGTGGTCGCCACGATCTCGTGGAAGAACGATGCGCCGCGCTTCTGGAGCGTCTCGCGCACCGCGGTCGCTTCCGCGCTCGACTGCGTCTCGCCGAGTGTCGGTGCTTCTCCCGCCACGCCCTGCTTGCGCAGCATGAGCGAGATGGGCGAGGTGCGAAGCGGCGCCTTCGTTCCCGGCGTGAGGCGCCCCCAGGCGACGCGGCCGGATAGGCACAACCGGTCGAGCAGCTCGGCGCCATAGTCGGCCACTCGCGCCGGCAGGACGTCGTGCTCCCAGGCGGCCGCGGCCAGCTCGAATCCTTCGAGTTGCTCCACGACCAGCGCGAGCCCATCGGCCTCGTGCAGCTGGTCTTCTCCCGCGACGTGCTGCCAATGCGCGAGGAAGCGCATGAAATCCGCGGCGCTCACCGGCTCGATCTCGGCGCGCAGGCGGCCCAACGTATAGCGATGGATGCGCGCGAGCAGGCGCCGGTCGCACCATTCGATCTCGGGCGTGCCGGGCGTGAAGTAACCGCGCAGGATGCGCCCCTGCGTTTCGAGCGCGATGAGGATGGAGTCCGCATCGGCTGCGTCCAGTTCCCTTGCCTTCACCGGACCCAGCACCTCGAGGCGGCTCGCGATCAATTCGATGATGTCGTCGTCTTTTCGCTCGAGACCGAACCACGCGCCATCCTTCTTCACCGCGCGCGCGCCGAGCTCGCCGAGCAACGCGGGCCAATGCGACGCCAGCTCCGAATCCCGGATGTATCCCGCGACTATCAGCGCGTCGTACATCTCGTCGCGGGTGTTCGCGATGGGCCAAGCCTCGGCGCGCACGCGTTCGATCGCGGTGGCGTCCAATGCGCCGAGATCGTCGGCCGCGCGCACCTCGGTCGCGCGGCGCGTCTGCACGGCGCGCGTGCGTCGTTCCTCGAGCGGTGCATCGTCGAGGAAGGTGTACGCGGCGGAATTCAGCAGCTCGTGACTCAACACCGAGGGCTCCGGCGTGTCGCGCGCGGTGGTGCGGATCTCCCCGGCGTACAGGCGCGTGAGCTGGCGCTCGAGGCCGTGGAGATCGACCGCTTCCTCGAGCGAATCGCGCAGCGCCTGCGAGACCAGCGGATGGTCGGGTATTTCGCGCGCGCCCTGGATGTTGTCCTGGCATGCGACGGCATCCGGGAACACGGCGGCGAGAAGGTCCTCACCGTACATGCGCTGCAGCTGGTTGGGCACGCGCGCGCCGCCGCGATTGCGCGGAACCGCGAGTGCCAGCGTGCTGGCCCAGCGCCAGCGCGTCTCGAAGATCGGCGACTGGAGGATCGCCTGAGTGAGCGTCTCCCCGACTGTCTTCGGATGGAGATAGCGGAACACCTCTTCGAGCGGGAACGAATGCGCCCCGCTGAGGGAGAGGATGAGGCCTTCCTCGGTCGCGGCCGCCTGCAGCTCGAAATTGAATCCCTGGCAGAACTTCTTGCGCAGCGCGAGGCCCCACGCCTTGTTGATGCGGCTTCCGAACGGCGCGTGGAGCACGAGCTGCATGCCTCCCGACTCGTCGAAGAAACGCTCGAGCGCGATGCTGTCGATGGTCGGGACGAGACCGAGGCTGCGCTTGGCTTCGCCCAGGTACGTCGCGATCTGCGTGGCCGCGGAAGCCGAGACGAAGTAATGCTCCTCCAGGAACTGGATGGCGCGATCGAGCTCGCCTTCCTGGCGCGGTGCATCGGGGCCGGGCAGCAGCGCATCGACGGCGGCGCGCAGGCGCGAGACCGCCTCGCTCATCTCGGTGCTTCGCGAGGGCGCTTCGCCCAGCCAGAAGGGCATCGAGGGCGGCTGGCCCTGTGCGTCGGCCACGCGCACGATGCCGTTGCCGATGCGAAGGATCCGCCACGACGTGTTGCCGAGCTGGAAGACGTCGCCCGGAAGCGATTCGATGGCGAAGTCCTCGTTCAGCGTGCCGATCGTGTGGCCCTCGGGCTCCAGCACGACGCGATAGTCGAACACCTCCGGGATCGCGCCGCCGTTCATGATCGACGTCATGCGCGAGCCTTTGCGCTCGCGCAGCTTCCTGTTGAGGCTGTCGTAGTGGATCAGCGCCGCGCGGCGCCCGCGTCGCGTCGCGTAGCCGTGCGCGAGCATGTCCACGACTTCACGAAATTTCGGCTTGCCGATCGAGCGGTACGGATACGCGCCGCGGAAGAGCTTGAAGAGGGCGTCCTCGTCCCACTCTGCCTCGGCGGAGACCTCGGCCACGATCTGCTGCGCGAGGACGTCGAGCGGGGCATCGGGGACTTCGATCCGATCGAGCTCGCCGTCGTGCACCGCACGCACCATCGCAGCGCACTCGATCAGGTCGTCGCGCGTGAGCGGGAAGATGCGCCCCTTGGGAATGCCGGCGATCGTGTGGCCGGAGCGGCCCACGCGCTGCAGGAATGTCGCGATGCGGTGCGGCGAGGAGACCTGGCACACGAGGTCCACGTGGCCGATGTCGATGCCAAGCTCGAGCGAAGCGGTGGCGACCAGCACCTTGAGCTTGCCCTCGCGCAGGCGATGCTCCGCATCGAGCCTGGCTTCCTTCGCGAGGCTGCCGTGGTGCGCGGCGACGTTCTCGGTCCCCAACCGTTCCGAGAGCTGGTGCGCCATGCGCTCCGCGAGCCGGCGCGTGTTCACCGTGATGAGCGTGGTGCGGTGCGACTCGATGAGCCCGACGAGGCGGTCGTAGATTTCCTTCCACACTTCGTGGGACATCACGGCTTCCAGCGCCGAGCCCGGCACTTCCACCGCGAGGTCCATCTTGCGCTTGTGCCCGCGATTGACGATCGCACAGTCGCGCTTCGTCAGGAACCGCGCCACTTCCTCGATCGGCTTCTGCGTGGCGGAAAGGCCGATGCGCTGCAGCTCGCGCCCGCAGATGTGGTCGAGGCGTTCCAGCGTGAGCGCCAGGTGCGCGCCGCGGCGTGACTGCAGCACCGCGTGGATCTCGTCCACGATCACCACGCGCGCCGTGCGCAGCATGTTGCGTGAGCGCTCCGCGGTGAGGAGGAGATAGAGGGACTCGGGCGTGGTCACCAAAATGTGCGGCGGCGTTCGAAGCATTGCCGCGCGCTCGTTCTGAGGCGTGTCGCCGCTCCTCACCGCCGCCGTGATCTTCCCCGCCGCGAATCCCATTTCCTTCGCCAGCGCCTGGATCTCGCGCCGCGGCTCGGCGAGGTTCTTGTGGATATCCGCGGAGAGCGCCTTCAGCGGGGAAACGTAGATCACGCGCACTTCGTCCGGCAATCCGCCTTCCTCGATGCCCTCGCGAAAGAGGTGGTCGATCGATGTCAGGAAGGCGGCGAGCGTCTTGCCGGAGCCCGTGGGCGCCGAGATGAGCGTGTCGGCGCCGCGCCGGATGGCGCTCCAGCCTTCGGATTGCGCCTCGGTGGGGGCGCCGAAGCGGCCCTGCCACCATTGGCGGATGACGGGATGGAAATCGGTGGGGAGCAAGACGCTATTTTGTCACGGAAGGAACCGCTCCCACGCCGCGAAACATCTCTCCTGACAGCGTGTGTCAGGAGCGCTTTTCGCGCAGCCGCTGCGGGCCTGTGCGCCGCGCTAAACTTGTCGGCATGAGAACGCTTGCCAAGACGAAACGCGAGCCTGGTATCTGGATGGCCGAGGCCCCCAAGCCCGAGGTGGGGCCCAACGACGTGCTGATCCGGATCCGCAAGACCGCGATCTGCGGCACCGACATGCACATCTACAACTGGGACGAGTGGGCGCAGAACACCATTCCCGTTCCCATGCACGTGGGCCACGAGTACGTGGGCACCGTGGAGGCGATGGGCAGCGAGGTGAGGGGACTTCGCATCGGCCAACGCGTCTCGGGCGAGGGCCACATCGTCTGCGGCCACTGCCGCAACTGCCGCGCGGGTCGGCGCCATTTGTGCCGCAACACGGTCGGCGTGGGCGTGAATCGCCCGGGCGCCTTCGCCGACTACCTCGTGATTCCCGCGGTGAACGCGTTCCCGATTCCCGACGACATCCCCGACGAGATCGCCGCGATCCTCGACCCGTTCGGCAACGCTGCGCACACAGCGCTCTCGTTCGATCTCGTGGGCGAGGACGTGCTGATCACGGGCGCAGGTCCCATCGGCATCATGGCCGCGGCGATTTGCCGCCACGTGGGCGCGCGACATGTCGTCATCACGGACGTGAACGACTACCGCCTCGAGCTCGCGAAGAAGATGGGCGCGCATCGCACGGTCAACATCCAGCGCGAGAAGCTCGCCGACATCATGCCGTCGCTCAACATGGTGGAGGGCTTCGACGTGGGCCTGGAGATGTCCGGCGTGCCCTCGGCGTTTCGCGACATGCTCGACGTCATGAACCACGGCGGGAAGATCGCGATGCTTGGCATCCCGCCCGGCGACACGGCGATCGACTGGACGAAGGTGATCTTCAAGGGCCTCACCATCAAGGGCATCTACGGGCGCGAGATGTTCGAGACCTGGTACAAGATGATCGCGTTGATCCAGGGCGGCCTCGATCTCACGCCGATGATCACGCACCGCTTCGACGTGAAGGATTACCTCGAGGGTTTCCGGACGATGGGCTCCGGAAAGAGCGGAAAGGTTGTTCTCGACTGGTCGGCGTAAAGCGCGAGCCTAGAACCCCCGAAGCGCCCCCGAAAGGGCTTCCGGCAAGTACTGGTACACAGGAATCACCCGGTCGATCGCTCCCATCTTGAGGGTCGTCATCACCATCCCGATTCCACGGGCGAGCAGCACCATGTGCCCACCGCGAGCCCTCACCTCCTGAGCCGTGGCGATGAGCTGGCCGATGGCCATCGAGGACGCAAAATCGACGGGAGACAAGTCGACAATCACGGCTCTCATCGGCCCTGCCGCCAGCTCATGCAGCGCTGCGGAGATTTCCTCCGTCCCCGGCGTGTCGAGATGCCCCGTGATCACGATCCGGCGCAGGTCGTCGCCGGTGTCTTCATGGGTGATGGTGGCCATGGTGCCTTCCGCTCTGCAAAGGTGGCGCACAGAATGCCTTGGGGCCGTGGTCATTGCAAGGTTTATCATCGCCCCGATGATGCGATTGGTGATCGACAGCCATTTGTCGGAGATTCGACGAGCCGCCGAACTGGTGGATGAGTTCCGGGTCCGGCATGGCCTGGCAGACACGGATGCCAACGCGATTCATGTCGTGCTGGACGAGATCCTGAGCAACTCCATTCGCCACGGCCTCGCCGGCGCCCCATCGCACACGATCGCGGTGACGCTCGAGCTCTCGGAAGGCGAGATCATGGT
>Ga0209131_1003180_pt1 | contig 10970 bp, 12 predicted proteins | sample GraSoi_2013_40cm_FD_185826 | JGI IMG/M metagenome (GOLD analysis project Ga0209131, IMG submission 185826) | Grasslands soil microbial communities from the Angelo Coastal Reserve, California, USA - Sample 9_17_2013_40cm (SPAdes) (version 2) | ecosystem: Environmental > Terrestrial > Soil >...
AAGATTTCAGTAAAGTTGAAACGAAAGGTGAGTTGTCGTTCGCTGGTTTTGCAAAGGGAACTTACAGCGACAAACAAATGCCTGCTTTCAATCTTGACCTGAAGGTAAAAGACGCTATGTTCAAATACCCATCATTACCCGCAGCAGTTACCAACATTGCCGTTGATTTGTTGGTTGACAATAAAACGGGCGTAATTGAAAACACTGTTGTTGATTTGAAAAAATTCCACATTGATTTTGGATCGAATCCGGTTGATGCCCGTGCACGCATTGAGAATCTGAAGAATTATAAGATGGATGCGTTCGTTAAGGCAAAGCTCAATCTGACCGAAATGAGCAAGATGTTTCCTATGGAAGGAATGGAGATGAAAGGAATGTTTGCCGGAGCAATCACAGCAAAAGGTGTTTATGATGCGGTGAAGAAGATTCCGATGAGCGGAAATGCCTCGTTGAAGGATTTTAAGTTCACGTCAAAGTCATTGGCTTACGCCACAACTATTTCATCGATGGAAGCTGTGTTTGACCCTCACAAAATGGAATTGAAAAACACTTCCGGAACTATTGGGAAAAGCGACTTCAACGTGAACGGATCGATTAGTAACTACATGGAATATGTTTTCGGGAAAGGAACGATTGCGGGCACCATGAACTTCAACTCAACCCTGCTTGACCTTAACGAGTTCATGACCGCTGAACCCGCACCAGCCGACAAGAAGGACACTACAAAACTTTCTGTGATTCCTGTTCCCAGCAATATTGATTTCCTCTTGCACTCAGATCTTAAGACAGTGAAGATGATGGATTACGTTATTACTAATACGCTTGGCGATATAATTGTAAAGGACGGAACAGCGAGGATGAATAATGTCAAGTTTAATATGCTGGGTGGAGCATTTGTGGTCAACGGAATATATGACACTAAAGACATACAACATCCAAAATATGATTTCGGCCTGAAGGTGGATGACCTCTCCATTCAGCAAGCGGCAAGCACATTCTCTATCATAAAGACTTATGCGCCAATTGCAGGAATGGCTAAGGGAAAATTTGGAACCGATTTTAAGGTAAATGGCGAGCTTGGACAAGACATGATGCCCAAAATGAACACCGTCAACGGAGCCGGGCTCATCAAAATAGCTGAAGCAGCTGTGACAAATTCAAAGCTGGTTTCTGGCGTAACATCGCTTACAAAACTTCAGGATGCAGACAATGTTTCGCTGAAGAATGTACTCATGTCGGCCACCATCAACGATGGCAAGTTGAGTGTGAAGCCGTTCGATGTAAAGTTTGGGAATTATGTAACCGCCATTTCCGGTAGCACAGCATTAGACGGAACAATCAATTATGCGTTGAAGATGAAAGTGCCTGCCGGGAAATTGGGCTCGCAATTTCAGAGCCTTATCGGATCGAACAAACCTACTTCTGAAATACCTGTAAACATTGGAATGGGTGGAACATTTTTGAATCCGAAAATGCAATTGGTATCAAGTGAGCAAAAGCAACAAGTAAAAGAAGCCGTGACAACCGCTGCAAAAGACAAAGCAAAAGACGCGGCCCAACAATTAGTACAAGGAACTCAAGCCAAGGACCTGGTGAATAATCTATTGGGAGGGAAAAAAGATACGGCAAAAACAAAAACTGATAGTACCAAGGCTAATCCTGTTCAAGATGTTCTGCAAAACAAATTGCAGAATCTTCTTAAGCGGAAGAAGAACTGAGCATCAGCAGTTATTTTACTGCAATGAACAAAAACTTTGTTGAGTGGTCCAGAGAAAAGATTCCATCTGAAATTTTGGAGTTTGCTAGAACAATGCGGAAAGAACCGACCAGAGCTGAATACATACTTTGGCAGGACCTCCGTAATAGGAAACTTAGTAGATTAAAGTTTCGAAGACAACAACATATAGAAGGATTTATAGTAGATTTTTATTGCGATCAGATAAAATTCGCCATTGAAGTAGATGGAGAAACACATAATTCAACAGAACAAGAAACATTTGACCGTCTAAGGTCAGAGTATCTTGAAGAATTCGGGATCAAAGTAGTTAGGTTTAAGAATGAAGAAGTGTTGCATAACATAAATGCTGTTTTGCAAGTAATTCGCGAGACTGCAAATGAAAGAATGAATTTAGTAAGTCCCTCACCTCTGCCCCTCTTCCTTGTAAGAAGGGTTTCTCCCTCACCCCGTCCTCGTTCCTCGGACACCCCTCTCCCTGGGGAGAGGGGCAGGGGTGAGGGACTGAAATTGAAATGTTTCCGCTTCGACTCTCTATTACAAAATGAAGGCTGGATTTCTCCAGCCTTTATTAATGTTGATGATCGTGGAATTATTCAAAGTATTTCTTCTCAACAACCTGAAGGTGAAATTGAAAACGTGGATGGCTTCGCCTTACCAGGTTTTCAAAACGCCCACTCACACGCATTTCAGTACGCGATGGCAGGACTTGCCGAAAATCATCCATCAGGTACAGACGATGACTTCTGGACGTGGCGCGAAGAAATGTACAAATGCGCGCTGTCTGTCAATCCTGATCAGGTAGAAGCAATCGCAGCAATTCTTTATGCCGAAATGTTACGTGTGGGGTATACGCATGTGGCCGAGTTTCATTACTTGCATCACGACAAAGAAGGGAAACCTTATGATAATCTTGCAGAAATGGGCGAACGATTAGTAGCCGCAGCAAAGTCCGCAGGAATAGGCATTACACTAGTTCCAGTCTTTTATCAGAAAGGAAATTTTGGGCAAGATCCACAGGCAAGACAAAAAAGATTCATTTCAAAAACAGTAGATGAATATTTCAAACTACTTGATGCGTCAAAAAGTGTTTTAAAAAATTATTCAGACTCGTCCTTAGGATTCAGCGTTCATTCACTTCGAGCTGTTGATCTGAATGACATCAAAATAACTTTTCATCAGGGGCCAAAGGAATTGCCATTTCACTTGCACGTATCAGAGCAGAAAAAAGAAGTCAACGACTGTCTTGCCTTTTGCAAAAAGCGACCAATGCAATGGCTTCTTGAAAACTTGGCGGTGAACGAGCGATTTCACTTAGTCCACTCCACTCATCTTGATGACGATGAACTAAACAAGTTAGCGGCATCAAGAGCAAACGTAGTTCTTTGCCCTTCCACTGAAGGGAATCTTGGTGATGGAATTTTTAGAATGAAAGAATATGTGAAGATGCAGGGTCACTGGAGTATTGGAACAGACAGTCACATCGGACTAAATCCTCTTGAAGAATTTCGAATGATCGACTATCGTCAAAGATTGGTTACGAATCATCGAAATACTTTTGAAGGCGATGCGGCTGCGTATCTTGTCAATGAATCTGTCTCATCAGGAAAAAAGGCGATGGGCTTTCCTTCAAAGAATAATTTTGAAATCGGAAAACCTTTCGATGCTGTTATATTCAATTCAAAATCTCACTTGTTAGCCGAAACTTCTGAAAAGAACAGACTTGCTACTATTTTATACACATCTGATTCGAGTAGAATTATAGGCACAATAGTAAATGGAAAATGGATAGTGAAAAATGGGCATCATAACCAGGGGCGATCCATTAAAGACAACTTCACTAAATCCATCAAAGAGTTGAAGAATCGGTAATGCCGAAATTTCTCATCTGTGGTTATCCGTGCAATCTGCGGCAACATTCGTCTTTCTGAATTATTTTTTGCTACTTCGGAAAACTAAACTGGCATCATGACTTCCGATCTTCGCGACATTATCTTCCTGGACATTGAAACCATTGGACTTGTAGAGCAATACGCTCAACTGAGCGAAAGGTTTAAAACGCAGTGGGCACGTAAAGCAAGTTTTTTCAAACGAGAAGAGAATCAAACGGATGGCGATTTGTTTGAGGAACGAGCCGGAATTTATGCCGAATTCGGAAAAATCATTGTCATCGCCATAGGTAAGTTTGTTGAAAATGAGAACGGGCAGATGGTTTTTAAAACCAAATCCTTTTCGGGCGCTGACGAAAAAAAACTATTGGAAGACTTCAAATCGGTTATTGAGAAAACGGATGCAGCCAAAACCAAACTTTGTGCACACAATGGAAAAGAATTCGACTTCCCTTACATCAGCCGGAGAATGCTAGTGAACGGAATCACCTTGCCTGCACTTCTCAATCTCTCGGGAACCAAAAAATGGGAGATACCTCACCTCGACACCATGGAGATGTGGAAGTTTGGAGACTATAAACATTATACTTCCCTGGATTTGTTGCTTGCGCTTTTTGATATTCCTACAAGCAAAGGCCGAATGGATGGATCAATGGTGAACGAAGTTTACTATAAAGAAAAAAATCTTGCAAAGATTACTGAATATTGCATCGCTGATGTTGTGGCGATTGCTCAGCTGTATTTGAAAATGAAAGGATTGCCACTTATTGAAGAAAAAAATATCGTATCCGCTCAATAAAGTTGCAAACCATCACAAATAAATTAGTGAGACATTATTATCTTTAGAAGAAAAAACCATGAGTGTAGTTGAATTGAAGAGCAGGATCGTAAAAAAAATCAGGACTATCTCGGATAAAAGAATTCTTGCCGAATTGAATATGGCCCTTCGTGGGATGAAAGCATATGAAAGCAAAGATTTTTGGGATGAGTTGACATCGGCACAAAGAAAAACTATCGAAGTGTCTAGAAAACAAATTGATGAAGGGAAGGTAATTCCGCACGAGCAGCTTCAACAGGAAGTTAAGGGATGGCTAAAAAAATAATCTGGACTTTCGAAGCTCGTAAACGATATAAACACATCATTGATTTCCTTTTGACGGATTGGAGTGAAAAGCAAGCCGTTGATTTCACGAAAATTATTGATCGAAAACTTTATACACTTGCTCGCTTTCCTTCACTGGGAATCCGTTCGAAAAAGGATCCCCAAATCCGTCAGTTGTTAGTTACAAAGCATAATCGACTCCTTTACGAAATAAGGGGAGATAAAATTTATTTGTTAGACATCCATGATACCCGCCAAGCAGGCTAATGTTGTTTTATGTCAAAGAAAAAATTTCAGGAGAAAAAATCGAAAAAAGAAAAGGAACAGAAAAGTTCTATTCACAAAACAGTTGTCACCCTGTTGAATGAAAGTCCCGGAAAGGCATTTGACTTTAAGCAAATTGCTCGAAAAGTTGGTGCAAAAAACAAACTCGCCAACAAAGAAATTTTTGATACTCTCGATTCCCTGATCGAAGAAGGAAGGATCAGACAATTATCAAGCGGGGGTTACGCCTCTATCAAAAAATCTCAATCATTAACCGGAACTAGTTACGGGAATCGAGGGGCAGAAAGATATTTATATCAAATCGCGCGACCTTGGTGCGGCTATTCATGGCGATAAAGTTGAAGTCGAGCTATTGGGTAAAAAAACTGGAGAGAACCCTGAAGGTCGTGTTACAGAAATTATATCGAGGGGTCGCAACCGCTTTGTTGGACGAATAGAATTGTCGAAAAATTTTGCATTCATCATTCCTGACTTCAAAAAAATCTACACCGATTTTTTTGTCTACCCTGAAAATATTCTTGGTGCAAGTCCCAATGACAAAGTTTTATTTGAGGTGACACGCTGGCCGGAGGGTGACAAAAATCCGGAGGCTAAAGTCATTGAAATACTTGGGAAAACGGGAGAGAACGAGGCGGAAATTCACTCCATCATGGCCGAGTTTGATTTGCCGTTCCGTTTCCCGGAAAATGTTTTGCTTGAATCGGAAACGATCAGCGAGAAAATTGAAGAAGGGGAAATCAAGAAGCGAAAGGATTTTCGCGAAACCTTAACATTCACGATCGATCCGGAGGATGCAAAAGATTTTGATGACGCGATCTCTTTCAAAAAGCTTGACAATGGCCACTATGAAATTGGGGTGCACATTGCTGATGTCACACATTATGTGAAACCAGGAACAGTGCTTGATGAGGACGCTTACGATCGCGCAACTTCTGTTTACCTGGTTGACCGAACCGTACCCATGCTTCCTGAAAAATTGAGTAATGGGCTGTGCTCACTCCGCCCTCACGAGGACAAACTTACTTTCGCTGCTGTATTTGAAATAGATGATCGTGGCAAAGTACATCACGAATGGTTTGGCCGAACCATTATTCATTCGGACCAAAGATTCAGCTATGAAAATGCCCAAGAGGGAATTGAAACCGGAAAGGGAAGGCTTGCGGAAGAATTAAAACTGTTAAACGACCTCGCCATCAAATTGCGCAAGGAGCGATTCTCTAAGGGAGCGGTGAATTTTGAAACCACAGAAGTGAAATTCAAACTTGATGAGAAAGGGAAACCACTGGCTGTTGTTCCAAAGATCAGAAAAGATGCACACAAGCTTATCGAAGAGTTTATGCTTCTTGCTAACAAAGCTGTAGCAACATTCATTTATAAAATAAAAAAGAGTGAAGGCAAAAACACATTTGTTTATCGCATTCACGATGCGCCCGATCCGGAAAAGATTCGCGACTTCTCTGTGTTCGCCAGGCAGTTCGGCCATAAAATAAACCCTGATGGAAATGTCTCTCATTCACTGAATAGGTTGATGGATGAGATTGAAGGCAAACCCGAGCAAAACGTGCTTCAGTCTTTAGCTGTGCGAGCGATGGCGAAAGCAAAATACACTACTGAACCAAAAGGTCATTTCGGTTTGGCATTTCAGCACTACACACATTTCACTTCACCCATTCGCAGATACCCTGACATGATGGTGCATCGATTGTTACAACATTATCTTGATGAAGAGAAGTCAGTGAATAAAAATGAGTACGAAGAAAAATGCATTCACAGCAGTGAGCGAGAAAAAAGAGCCGCTGATGCCGAGCGCGCCTCTATTAAATACAAGCAAGTAGAATTTATGAGCATGGCCGAAGACAGAGTGTACAACGGCATAATAACGGGTGTAACAGATTTTGGCATTTTTATAGAAATCGTTGAAACGAAGTGTGAAGGAATGGTGCGCTTGGCTGATATGAAAGATGATTACTATGAATATGACGAGCGCAATTACCGCGTCATTGGCAAGAAAAGAAATAAAATTTATCGCTTGGGCGATACGGTCGAGGTGCGAATCAAGAAGACAGATGTGGATAGAAGAACGATCGATTTGATATTTGAAGAGTAGGTGTATTTTTATCTACCTTTATATCCATGCGCGTACAGAGAACCAATGAAGAAGTTATTATTAAGCTGTCAGGCGATGTTGATATTCGTGAGCTTCAAGGTATTCTCGATTACATTCGCTACAAAGAGATAACCTCAAGAAGTAAAAAAGTTAATCAAACGACTATCACTAAGCTGTCCCGTGAAGTGAATGCGAGATGGTGGAAGAAAAACAAACAGCGATTCTTGAATGAAAGTAGTCGTTGATACAAACATCATTTTTAGCGGCATTCTTAATCCAAAAAGTCCAATAGCACAAGTGTTGACTGAGTACAGCTTGAGTGTAGAATTTTATAGCTGTACTTTTTTATTGGAAGAGATAGAAAAGCACTTTTCTCGATTATCAAAATTTTCAGGGCTAACTGAAATCGAAATAAAAGAGGTTTTAGGAATTCTTTCAAGACAGATTCATTTCATTGACGATAACCTGATCAGACCTGATGATCGCCAAAAAGCCATATTAACTTTGAAAGATGGCGATCAAAATGACACTCCTTTTGTGGCTCTCGCCTTTATGCTCAATTCAAAATTATGGACGGGTGATAAAAAATTGATCAATTGCCTTCGTAAAAAAAGAAAAGACATAACAATCTCCACGCCTGAAATAGTTAATCTTTTGAAGAATGAATAGTCTGTCAGATTGCCATCAAAAGATTGAGGAAGCTATTCGGTTAATGGAATTTGGCTCCCAACCAAAATCCTTATATGAACCTATCCGCTACATCATGGCATTGGGAGGCAAGCGGTTAAGACCATTGCTTACATTACTCTCTTATTCCATTTACAAAAATGATATCGAAACGATAATTCCGTACGCAGTTGCAGTTGAGGCCTTTCACAACTTTACTTTACTCCACGATGATATCATGGACCAAGCCCCGATCCGAAGAGGAGAAAAAACGGTTCATGAAAAATGGAATGTAAATACAGCGATACTTTCCGGGGATGTGATGTTGGTAAAGGTTTACGAAATGTTTCTCGGTCTTGACGAAAAGAAATTGAAGGCAGTGTTGAAAATTTTTAATCAATGTGCGGCAGCAGTTTGTGAGGGGCAACAACGGGATATGGAGTTTGAAACGCAATCAAAAGTTACGGATGCACAATACATCGAAATGATTCGCCAAAAAACAGCAGTGCTACTTGGCTTTAGCCTGGAACTCGGTGCACTGCTTGCCCATGCACCTGAATCAGATCAAAAAGCGCTGCGTGATTTTGGAACAAACATCGGAATCGGGTTTCAACTGAAAGATGACCTGCTGGATGTTTACGCTGACAAAAAAAAATTCGGCAAGCAAGTGGGTGGAGACATTATCGCAAACAAAAAAACTTTCTTACTGATCAAGGCTTTGGAAAAAGCGAAAGGCAAACAGAAAAAAGAACTCGAAAGGTGGTTGACCTCAAAAAAATTTGATGCGAGAAATAAAGTGAAAGCAATCACTTCAATTTACAATGAATTGAACATACTGGAACTTGCGGAAGAAAAAATGAATTCTTTTTTCAACAAAGGATTTATAAGCCTTGGTCATCTTTTGCAAAATGAAAAAGTGAACCCACTAATTGAGTTCACTAAAAATCTGATCGATCGCGAATCTTGATTTCTTGATTAAGGGCATCTCTAAAACTCCATGTACCCTTCTTCCCGAAACTTCGGGAGGTGACGGGTTGAGGTGGTCAAAGGAAGGTTTTTAGAGATGCCCTTAAGAATTTTTCCATTTAATGCTGCAGCCTACAGTTCTTGTCTTAGGCGTGGCAACTGATCGCCCCGCAAGCAAATCATTCACTGCATCTTCTACATAGTGTTTGTCTGCCTTTGATCCATCGCGACTATTGTTATCTATGCCACCGATGTAGGCTACCTTCAATTGATTTGAAACTTTATTCAGGATAAAAACATGAGGCGTGTTAGTGGGGTAAAACTTTTTCACGGTCTCTTGCGATTCATCGTACAAGAACGGGAAATCGTACTTGTGATTTTTAGCATGCTTTACCATTTCGTCAAATGATTCTTCGGCTACAACTTCGCCAGAGTTTGGGTTGATCAACACTACGGGGAAGCCTTCTGTGGCAAACTTTTTATTTAATGCAATAATCCGTGAATTATATGCCTTTGATACGGGGCAAGTGATACAATCAAATATGACAATGAAGCCTTTGGCTGTTTTGAAATCGCCAAGGGAAACCATTTTGCCATCCACATTTTTTAATTTAAAATCCGAGACGGTATCCCCCACATCATAACCACCTTCGGGGCGTAAGGCCATAGCAAAAACAGACAACAAGAGAATTACTAAACTTTTCATACAGATTTAACTTTTGATTTTAATTTTAAACGGAATTTTTTTGTACGGCCTTTCAGTGCTGTAAACTCTTACTGTTGCGATTTTATCAATCACCTCAAGGCCTTCTGTTATCTCACCAAAGACGGTATACTTCTGGTCTAACGACATCTCCCCGCCAACGGTTGTATATAATTTGCGTTGTTCCGGAGAGAAAGTCAAGCCCAAATTTTTTTGATCTTCATCGAATTCCCAATCGGCATATTTGCCCCCGTGCACAAAATAAAATTCGGTAGATGACGATTCTTTTTCAGGATTGTTTTCATCCAGTCGCGCCATGGCGAGTGCGCCTTTTTTATGAACAAACTTCGGATTGATTTCTGCGGGAACGGTGTAATCCAGTTTTTTCAAAGGAACACCACCCTGAACCACAAAATTTTCGACCACCCTATAGAATTCTGGATTGTCGTAGTATCCATCTTTAATCAGCTTGATAAAATTAGCACGATGAAGGGGTGTTTCATCATAAAGGCGAACAGAGATATTTCCAAAATCCGTTTCAATCAAAACTTCCTTCTCCAGATTTTGTTTTCCGTATTCGGTTAAAATCTCCCTTTTGTTTTCGTTGGTGACTAAAATGGCCTCCTTTTCACCACAGCTTAGAATTGTAGTGGCGGAGAAAAAAAGAATAAGATGTGGGAATTTTATTTGGATACCTCTGCAATTGATTTTTCAAGGTCGTCATTTTTTAATTCACCTTGAATTAATTTTCTTTTGCCGGTAGTGGGGTTCATGATCAATGTAGCGGGCAGCGCTCCTGACCAGCCCTTGTCTATTTTTGGAATCCACGTATTGGGATCGGGCTCGTCCAGGATCACCACCTCAGAGTTCAACTTTTTCCGTTGTACGAAGGTTGTTATTTTGCTTTGATCATGATCAAGATCAAAGTCAAGGCTTACCAAAAGCACTTTCACATCTTTGTTATCGCGGTTGAGCCGCTCAAGAAACGGCATCTCCTTGATGCATGGGGCGCACCAGGTGGCCCAGAAATTTATCACTTTTACCTTTTGCCCCTCATTCATCATCTCCTGAAGTTCCGGCAGCTTCACAATAGCTTGACTGTAACAGCTTGCTGAGAGGGATAAAGCCAAAAATAGAGCGACAGTTTTCATTGGATTCGTAGTTTTAGTTTAAAAAATTATTGAAACGAGAATTTCGAAATCAATCATATTATGCCAAAGTAAATCTCGTAACGGCAATTTACTAATTGGGTAAAATTCAACCACTTAGGCAGCAGGCAATAAGATTTCCACAAATGGGTACATTTATCAACATTAAGCTAAAGTTAAAACATAAAATTTTGAAAATCAAATAGTTAATCCCGCCAATTTCAACCCGCTCTTTGTGGACAACTATTCTACTCATCAGAATAGTCCCCAAAAGGGGTAGAGTTTCTAAGAATCAGAAAATCAGCCGCGTACGGTTAAGCCAGGTTTAATTTTTTACTTTTCGTTAATGAGAGATCGTATTCAAAAACT
>Ga0209131_1003181_pt1 | contig 10970 bp, 16 predicted proteins | sample GraSoi_2013_40cm_FD_185826 | JGI IMG/M metagenome (GOLD analysis project Ga0209131, IMG submission 185826) | Grasslands soil microbial communities from the Angelo Coastal Reserve, California, USA - Sample 9_17_2013_40cm (SPAdes) (version 2) | ecosystem: Environmental > Terrestrial > Soil >...
GACTGTAGTCAATATTTCTCATTATCAAAGTCCTTTTTTTTACGGATATACAGGCACCATTCGCTGTGCGGCTCTTCCTTCACTTGCTTAAATTGAGCTTGATAGCCAATAGTGCTTTTGACTGGACCCTTAGTCTCATACGGTCATTATCGGCGCAACGCAGAATTTCTTTGGTGGAAGTTTGGCACCCAAACACACTCTTGGACCTGCGCCTCTTCATAGAGAATGTCCCAAAGGCACAACTACTACGAGGACGAGATTGACGATGCAGAGGACTACGAGGAGGTCGGACTCAATCTGGCGATCGGAAACTATGGCCAAGCGGGGATATATGAAGACGGAAGTCAGTCCAAAGTCTGGCCTGAGGCACCCATTCACCTCGATTGATTATAACTATCTAATGTGAATGCAGTGCCAAGGATCGATGACGCGACTTTGTTGGCCGTTCAACAGCAAATCGCCCAACAGGTCGCTTTTGCTCAGATCCCTGAAGTCGTCAAACGTGTGAGCTAAATTCTCTCATGCTTGTCCATACAGATTACGTGTTAACGTTTACCAATTAACGTAGTTCATCGTCCATTTTTATCACGCCTACATGAACAGCAACCTGGCTGAAATCACCGCCGCCTACGAAAATGGGTGGAACAAGCTCACCGAGCAATTCTACACGAAACAGGAGTGGCCAGAAGCTGAAACCATTGCCCCGCTTGTTGGCGAGGGTAGGTTCTTCGCACGCACAAACGCTGGAGAAACTCACTTTGATCGCAGATCCTGTATTTTTGATTCTCTACCGGGAACTGTACTACAGGTGCGTCTGGGCACCCTTTTCTTGATAGATATTGACAGTACACAGGCACATCTACTCCCGATTAACGCCCAACCTTGAAGATCGTTTCCACTCGTACGAAAATAGCTGCGAGCTTTTCAATTACCTCCTCAGTACGTCGCTTTCTTTCTCCCCACTCTCCTCCTATCCTCACTAATACCTTTTACAGACTCGGAAGGACCCGTACCGCTAACCCTGCCAGATCAATGGCTCTGGGACATCATCGACGAATTCATCTATCAATTCCAGTCCTTCTCTATCTGGCGCTCCAAAGCCAAGCAAAAGACTGAAGAAGAAATAGGACTTCTTGCAACGGAGAACGAATCGGCGAACAATGGCGGCTCGCAGATCTGGAGTTGTTATTCTGTACTCAACGTTCTGTACTCGCTTGTGCAGAAGAGCCGGATTATTGAGTACCTTGTTGCCATCAAGGAAGGGAAGAGTGAGGAGGAGATAGCGTGAGTCCTCTAATTTGGTAGCGGGATTGTGTCTGACTGGCGTGCAGTGAGGCGGGAGGCGAGTACGGATCGAAAGCTTTATACCGTATGCTCGGGTACTTCAGCATTATCGGTTTGCTGAGAGTTCATGTTCTTCTCGGTGACTTTACACTTGCATTGAAGGTGATGGAGAACATCGAGTTGAATCAGAAGGTTTGTCACATCTTCTTGCCGACTTCCCTCAAAGCTAACCCTGTTGTTGAGGCATTCTTCACCCGTGTTACTGCATGCCATGTCGCGACATACTACTACGTCGGATTCTCCTACATGGCACTACGCAGATACACGGACGCGATTCGAACATTCGTCTCAATATTGAACTTTATCTCTCGCATGAGACAGTATCATACTCGAAGCTATCAGTATGACCAAGTGCGTATATATTTGTCGTGTGATCACCCAGTCTCATGCTTTTGTAGATCAACAAAACCGCTGAGCGAATGTATGCGCTCTTTGCCATCTGCAACACCCTGTCACCAAGCAGGCTGGACGACCAGATCCTATCCAACGCCAAAGAGCGTTATGCAGACCAGATAGCAAAGATGAGTCTACCATTCACGGCTACATCGTCGGTGGCCTCCGCAGAGCCCACAACCCCAGCCACAGCAACTATTCCACCTGCTCCTGCTCCTGCTCCTGCTACAACAGCTGAATCAGAAGCGATCGCGGCATACAAAGAGCTCTTCCTCTTCGCCTGCCCGAAGTTCATTACGGCCAACCCGCCCCCGTACCACGACCCCGATGCGCTCAGTGCGTTTATCAACGACCCCCCTGAAGAATCTGCTGCACGGCACCTTGACTTATTCCTTGGTGATGTGCGGGCGAGGGCGGAAGTGCCTACGCTCCGGAGTTATCTCAAACTGTACACGAGTCTCGATGCGAGCAAGCTCGCTGGGTTTTTAGAGCGGGACGAGGAGGAGCTTGTGCAACTCATGATGATGATGAAAGCTGCTAGTCGGGGGATTAGTAGGGTCAACAACGAGGGGACGTTGCTCGATGGGCAGGTTATCACTACGACCGATTTGGACTTTGTGATCAATGAGGTGAGAGCATGACACTGTCCTTAACGTGTCTTGGATGCTAATGAAGGTATAGAATATGGTGCACGTTGTCGAATCGGTGATCAACCGCAAGTATGGAGGGTGGTTTGTGCGGAATACGGAGCACTCGCAGAGGGTTTTCGACGCGCTCCGTGCGAGCCCTCTACCTATTTCAAAAGTACCGGCAGCAGGTAGTGCAGGTATTGCACCCGAGGCGAAGGCTGCAGAGACGAAACTCAAAACGGGGCCTGCTTGGGGAGGGCCTGGACGCAAAGTTGAATTTGCAGTGTAGATGCGTAGATGCGTAGATGGTGTCTCTCTATCGCCATGTACTTCAGACCCCTTTGCACGTTGAAGGGTACGGCGTCCCCATTCTATTTGTACCGACGCGTCAGCCCGCATTTGCCCTCGACCACCCGGACAAGAATTGACAATGCAGGACGTTGAGATGAAAAGTACGGATGAGAAGAAGACGGAGAAGAAGGAAGAGGCACCTCCTCCAAAACCGACGCTGCTGCAGGAAATCAAGGGGAATGTGCAGCTCATCGAGCGTGGAGTTTCGTCGATGGAGCCGCGATTTGCACATCGAGTGTTAAGGACATTGACTGCTCTACGAAAACGACTCAATGCCGACGTCCTCAGAGCCGTAATTGAAGACACCATCGACGGTATTGACGCGTCGTCCATGGTAGAACATGTGTGCTAACGATGACTCACAGGCGCAGACGCAAAGAAGGCCCTATTGACACACTTGGACAATGCTCCCTCGACGACCGCAATGGACGTCGATGCTACCTCACACGCAAAATCGTCAACGAGCGCGTCCGACTTACCAGAGACAGACGTCTATCTTCGTTTGCTCGTCATTCACCTCTTACTCGACTCGTCTTCCGATACAGCTCGCAAGAGCGCCCTCCAACTCGCCAAAGAGACTACTACCAAGATTCAACAACTCAATCGCAGGACTATGGACCCCGTTGGCGCTAAAATCTGGTGGGCATATGGACGCGCATACGAGCTTGTACCTTCTTTGGAGATTGCTGAGTTGAGACCGTGAGTCAGTTCCTCTGGCGAGCTCTGTCACTGGCTTGCGCAAGCTTATGGGAGGGATGTCTTGCACCTCTCGCGACCAGTCAATGCTTCCTAAGCACCTAATAACCTTACTGATCTACATCTTCAGGGCATTGCTTGCCGCTCAGAGAACTGCCGCCCTTCGACGAGACGACGATACTCATGCTGCCCTTATCAACCTTCTCCTCCGCAACTACCTCCACTACAACCTCTTCTCGCAGGCCGACAAGTTTGTGTCGAAGACGAGCTTCCCTCAATCTGCAGCTAATCCACAACTGGCACGCAACCACTTCTACCTAGGTGATAGCCCCTTTGTTGATTAAACCGTTGGGTATATCAGCTAACCTCCGCTCTATAGGACGTATACGTGCCGTTCAGCTCAACTATACTGAAGCGCATGACCAACTACAGCAGGCTATCCGACGAGCGGCTCCACCGATTACCGCCCCTGGGTTCTATCAAACCGTCCACAAGTTCTTCATCGTAGTGGAGCTCCTTATGGGTGAGATTCCCGATCGACAAACCTTCCGCCACCCTGTTTTGGAACAAGCGCTACAACCCTACTCGGAAATCGTCCAAGGTACGCTTTTATTTTCTTCACTTGTATCAGCCTCGGTGGCATTGACAAGCTCCGTTACACCATCCAGCTGTGCGCGCAGGCTCCCTCGCCCAGTTCCAGACGACCCTCGCCATGCACTCCGCGCAATTCGCCTCAGACGCAACTCTGACGCTCATCTCGCGCCTCCGACAAAACGTAATCAAAACGGGCATCCGGAAGCTTTCCCTTGCATACTCGCGCATCTCTCTGCGCGACATCTGCCTCAAGCTCAACCTCGACTCGGAAGAGGACGCCGAGTACATCGTCGGTAAGGCAATCAAGGACGGTGTGATAGATTCGACTATCGTCCATGAAAAGGGGTGGATGGTTGCACGAGGTTACGAGGGCGAGCGTGGGACCGAGGGGAAGAGTACCAAGACCCCTGCTGCAGTGAAGGGGTATGGACCAGAAGTGGTGGACGTGTTTGGGCGCAGGATTTCGTTTTGCCTGCAGTTGCATAATGAAAGTGTTAGGGTGAGTTGATTGTGGTGTCACCGTTTGGCGGGGGGGGGAAGGATCGCTAATGTTGACATGGTTGTCTAGGCCATGCGTTATCCTCTCAATGCGCACAGGAAGGAGCTCGTCAGTGTACAGGCTGCTCTGGAGCGGGAGAAGGAGCTCTCGCGCGAGGTTATGCGTGGGGAGCACGACGATGGTGACGATGCGCTTGGAGATATGTAGAAAGGTCGGGTTTTGTGCAGCTTGGACAATGGTCCTTTCCTTTGCGTGCTTCGTTCAAAGTGAGGTCGCATTTCAGGGTTCTCTCGATGTGCGACACCGAAAGGCATATGAGCGATATAGACTTAGGAGTAGCAAAGACTAGAGGACCAATTATATAGCTCGCGTAGATGCACATGAATAATTGATATATGCGACTGATAAAAGTAAGGCGACCAAATGACCTTGTCAAATTTTTATTGGTCTTCAGATCTCGTACATCTAGGATATTTGCGATAGTGCACTGAAAGCTTGCTTTTGCTTCACGTCAACAGTGAAATGATGGGTCTCATCTCCATCTGCCTGAAGCCAAGAAACAAACTACTGTATAAATATCCTGTATGGTTACATGACGCATGACAAGTGGATTAATGATTGAATATATGCGGAATAAATTCTGCCTAAATCCCGGAATGAAGGGAAGTCGTGTCATCATTAGTTCGCCGAAAAGTATGTAGCATGAAACCTTTCCCGCATAATTCGTCTGCTCAATCCTTTGAACGAACGCCTCCAAGTCGCAGATTCCATCTCCACTGTCGCCGCAGAACGGAAGTGGCACCACCGCATCATTCACCAGTATCCGAACACGCAGTTTCGATTGGTCGTTTTTCTGGCGACATTTCAGCCTTTCGACGACCATTTGACCGGCAAACGGAGTCAGTTTCGATGTATACCAGGATCGTCGTTTGTGTGGCTTTGTGGGATCCATGACAGGGGCAGAGGAAGATCGGTCCTTTCGATCGTCAAAGAGCCCCAGGGCAGAATACACAGCCATCATGGCATTATCGTGCGTGAAGTCCGCGTAAATGGTACGGTCGAGAGGGAAAAGTTCAGGATCTGAGGTGATAGTATGGTTCGTTTGTGTGTTATCCTTGACGGCGGTACCAGTAAGGCGTGCGATGAGTTCGTTGACGTATCCTATGCCTTGAACTGGGCCAAGTGGGTTACCATGCCTAAAGGTGGTATGAACGGCTTGTCTCCAATAAAGAAATCCAGCTTACCCAGTGTAGTAATACTTTTCCAAGTCCGCCCAGTACTCATAATGATCATACTCTTTTGACTTGAACACCCAACACCAGAGGCTAGTCTTCTGTTTAGCGAGGGTCTCAAAGGAGCAAATTGACATCAGCGGCTTGATGTCATCTTCGGTGAGATTTGCGCCAGGGGCAAAAGTGTTGAGTCGCTGAGCAATTGGAGGGGCGAAACCCGAAACCCATTTAGCCAACATCTCATCGCTCAAATCGTGGGTTGAGCGAGGACACTGATTGTTCCATAGAGTGTTGTTGACTTTCTGCAATGCGGCGGTATAAGGCCATGACTCTGCTATGGCGATGCGTGCTCACGCCTTTAATTTCGGGTATGACCTGGAAGGAGGGCAACTTGGACTTGCTGACGGATTCATAGCCTTGAATAAGGTGTTACAATATGGCCAGCACGCGAACCGAGGTGTGGACTTGCCAATTGTCCAATTGCGGGCACTGTCAACTACGCGTGCAGAGCCCGATGCGCGAACAAACGGGATTGTAGTGGCAAGGTGACTATACCGGGTGAAGAGGGTACTCCCTGAGAGATAGCTCCTGTGTTCGGTTTGCTAAGTAGGAAGCCAGTTGTCAAGGATCTGATGACCTACTCAGATGCGCCATAAGGAAGTAAGTCGTTAATTTTCAAGCTATATTTGTATTTATCTAGAAAAGAAAACTTGGACGACTTATACTTCACGACGGCCAGGATTTTGGACAGAGCCAGTCGGATGTCTTGATCCAAACCTAAAGTAGGGAAGCGGGATCCGTGTCGTTGAAGCTGAAGGGAAGGACATAGAAAGAGTGAGATATGTCATGACGTCCATCCAATTAGAAACGATCAAGCTCACCAGATGGATCTTATTGATAACGAAACGAACGTGTGTCAGTTTCCTGAAAAGAACGGAGGGGATGGACTGCGGATGGACTGCTCGATGACGAGACAGACGAACCGAGTACCGTCCGAACCGAGTTATGTGCTCACCTGAGTGACCTCGCACTCTTTCGGAGGCCTTTTATATCTCTGGACCGGGTACCAAGGGGAATATGCACCAAGGTTATGGGATATGTAGGTTGGGAGGACGAAGGGCTGAGTGCTCGGTGGTTGTGGGCCTTCGGGTGTGTAGACGCCAACCCAATTGAACCAGGTGACGAGGATAAAACCTGCGAGACACCATGCGAAGACTCTGGGAAGGTAGACGAGGAAGAATGGCCGAGGAAACGACGTTGAAGGACGTGAATGATTCGGGAGGATAGGGGTCACCTCGCTGGAACGCATCAGGGCAGTGGTGGGTCGAACTCGAACTCGAACTCAAGGAGGAGGAGGAGGAGGAGGCGGAGGGGGTTAGAAGTGAAAGGGGGGGAAGCTTAAAGCAAACGTGCGGGGGTTGGTGACCTGAAACTTGATCGCGCGTGCATATAAACCTATAGGTATATTTATGTGTGTGTGTGTGTGTGCGTATGTATTCGTACGTCGGCCTACTCTCACCGCTCCGCTCACTGGTATCATTCCAGTGCGCCATCAGATAGCCGGCCCAGTCAGCCGGGGTCAAGGGCAAATCCGCGGCCAAAGGCTAGCCAAAGGCGGCGAGCACCGATGAGCGCTAAAGGTGGAAGAACCCTCCCGGAGGCAAGTGTGGCCTTAGGGTCTAAAAATATACCACTCTGGCGACGGCCACAAATAGTTGTATATTGCGATTGGTTCCTCTCGACTATCGAGTTTCTGGCTCAGTATATTGGCTCAGTCTATTCTGATAGGAATTCAACTCCGACTCAGTCCCATACGTCATAACTTCCAAGCTATGCTCGGACAGCTCGTCAATCCTTAAAGTATGGCAGAATGAAGCGCAGCTTCTCCTTGTCCTCCTGTCGATGGTGGCTTTGTGCAGTAACGATCGAGTATTGCATGCTCCCTTCAATGTCTGAGGTAACTACCTTATTCACAACCGCTTCGTGGAGCTCGGCAAGTATTGACGACGCAACCAGCCTAGAAGTCGTTGGTTGTGAGCGGCCGGGAGGTTGGCTGGAGCTGTGCGGCTTACTGGGAGGTTGCGGCGTTCGTGTGAAGGGTCTTGATGACCTCTGCTACTGTGACCGACTCTTCATTCTCCCTCCATGCATCATAATCAGTGGCAGTGGCAATGAGCGCGTAACTGGGACGGTTCAGCCGAGTGACATCCAGCTGTTTCTGATAGCTCGATCGACCCACCTCAGCTCTGCCTCGCGCGCCAGCTTTGCCTCTGGGATAACGCTCATGTTGATGATATCACCTCCCCATGCCCGGTACATGTGGCTTTCAGCTCTGGTGGAGAATAGGGGCCCCTCCATACACACAACAGTCTTTTTCGTATGCAACTGCGAACCTTGCCCGGCGTCATCCAAAACCCTTTTGACCAACGGAGCGATGAACTCGGAGAACTTCTTAGAAAATGGGTCACCAAACGTAGCGTGTGCAACGATCCGAGTGCCTTGAAAGAAGGTGGAGACGCGGGTTCCTTTGGTCCTGTCTATGATCTGATCGGGGATGATGAAATCTCCGGGGCGAATCTCCTCACGCAGAGATCCTACCGCTGAAAATGCCAGAATCGCTTTCACACCAATGTGCTTAAGCGCGGCGATATTGGCAGCAAAGGGGACATCTGAGGGAGAAATGTCGTGATTGCGACCATGTCGCGCAAGAAATGCAAGGTGTTCACCAGTTGGAAGGCTTGAAATGGTGATCGGGGAAGAGGGAAAGCCCCAAGGCTGTGTGTCAAAGGACCAATAGGTATGTGATAACATACCAGGCGTTTTCACTCACTGTTTGCACATTCACCTCCTTCCTGTAATGTACTTGAGGGATCAGGTGTGTACTCAGAGTGGAAAAAACACGGACACGACAGTGAGATTGCCTAGGTTATAGAGGCCGCTTCCCCCTATGACCCCAACATGAACTGGAAATTGTGAGTGGTGACTAAGGCGTACGATTGGGACGCCTACTTTCAGGGAGTTCTTCGACAGACATTTTCCAGGTTTGCTTGGGGTGTATAGAATGTGTTGACCCTGGTTTGGTCACGATCGGGACGTCGTGAACAGGTTGGGCTAGTGGTGCAGGGATGAGCGAGCCACCTCGCTGCTTTATCTCCACTCTTGGAATCCCCTCTGTCGCTAGTCTTGCATCTTGCATAGGTGTTATTAAGAAAAGTGAACAGTACCACTGCCAGGTCCTTACTCAGGGCAACTCTCCCTGTCTATCAGCATGGCACCGCCTGCCGTTGCTATCATCATTGGCGTGACTGCGGTCGTCGGCATCACATTCGCCTTTCACCAGGTCAGTCGACGTCCTTATCGTGCGTTGGACCATGGACCTGGGACCCTTTAAGACCCATCAGTCCATCGTATCGCCAAGCACATAGTCGCGGCCAATACTTAATACTAACCACAATTAACTGGCTAGCTCGTCTATGAACCGCACTTCGCTCCCAAGTTCGAAGTTGTAATCGCCAACTGGTTAGACAATAGGCGCCGGAGGCGTAGAGAGGCGTCGGCTTATCGGGCAGTCCCGGACGAAGATGATGGTAATCTCCAGGACGAGGCCAGCGATATGGTACCACCAGTAGAAATGGGTGCAATGATCCAAGAGGTGCCAGGTTTGTGGGGTGCCACACCGGTCACTTTCAATGAGGCGGGCGGCACGTCGGGCGACATGTCGGAACTTCGGAGGCGAAACACATCCAACCACTCCACTGAAGAAGAGCCGGAGTGGGCCCTGAGGGTCCGTGCAAGGGTTTTCTTTCTAAATTGAAATTGACCGTTTGCGCTCGCAGCCTGAACTACTGGCACGGACCCCCGACGCTCCGCACAATCAATACTCGCTTGCCCAAGCCCCTCTGTCGACGGCAACGATCTCCCACACATCCACTCCCTCGACGATCGAATCCTCGTTGCTCAACTTTCCCTCTCCGAGTACACCCTCTCAGAATGGTCTACCACGAACCCTGAGTCCAGATTCCACCGCATCTCAACGGGACCCCCTCGTGGATTCCATTCTGTCCAACACAGTGCGCGAGCCACTTTTCTCAGCACATGCTTCTCCGATCCAGTCACCTGTCCGCACTTCGCCACGAGGCCTTCAAGTCAACCTTAGTCCGACGTCCGACGTCGGTGATGAGGGGGACATCCATCCCTTAGCGCAGGGCCGCGACCCCTCCACGATTCGCTCGCCACGCTCGCCACTCGCAAGCACGATTTATGAATCTTTCACTGGCACCCAGGCCATTCGGTCGCCTTATTCACCTCCAAGTGCAGCTCTTTCTCCTCGGGCGCAATTCCATTCGCCCCTCTCGGATTCGCTGTCCTTGGTGGCAGGCTGGTCTGACATTGGGTCACCAGGCGCGGGGAGTGACCGTGATGAACTATTCTTTGGAAGTGATGCAGAGAGTTGGGCCCGTGCACACGACGACCGTCGGACATAAGCAGCAAGCGTTCCCGGACCGCTACTCAATTTACGTTCTATCCTTGTGGCCATACCATCAATGTAGCTTTCACATACTGCCTTGACATTTCCTCGGCTCTCTATCGTTTCTTTCAGGACTTCTATCCGTGCTTCATTCAAGACGCTTTCTTCCGCCACTTCGTCTATCCATTTCCTTCACACCTCACTTATGTACGGCGTCTGCAATCTCTAGGTTTTTATTCTTGTGGCTGTTTAGTATCTGCTATGACTGGTTGCTCCATCTCCATACCTGAGACCCGCGATGGAGATAAACTTGCTTCACCAGCAAGCTCACCCGATTAATATATGATTGTCTCAAAAATATCTTCATTTGTCAACATAAGAGTTCTGATAGGAGAGCCCTATTTCAACCGGCCAGTTGACCACTCGTCTTCGTCTCTACGGGAGCGATTGCAATATTATTACGTCGCTCGCGTCGAACGCCGTTGAAGACGTAAAGGTAAAGGTTGGAATGGTCATGTTTCCTGCAATCTATCTGGACGGGTTCCGACGCGTCGAATATTACTCAGAGGACTACCCTCACCCAGGTATTAGCCAACCATGGTCAAAAGCGCCTGTTAGGTATCGTCGTCGGCGATGAGTATATCCCCAGTGCTAACTCGAGAGGCGACACGGCGGCCAATAGCACCATGTGCATCGTGGGGAGAAAGTTGAAGTTTCGCAGCAATCTGGTATCGCTCGGCTTATTCTAGTATTCTAATATTCCT
>Ga0209131_1003183_pt1 | contig 10966 bp, 12 predicted proteins | sample GraSoi_2013_40cm_FD_185826 | JGI IMG/M metagenome (GOLD analysis project Ga0209131, IMG submission 185826) | Grasslands soil microbial communities from the Angelo Coastal Reserve, California, USA - Sample 9_17_2013_40cm (SPAdes) (version 2) | ecosystem: Environmental > Terrestrial > Soil >...
CGGAGAAGATCCGGCAGCTCGACAAGTCGACCGGCGCGCTTCCCGCCACGCTCGCCGACGCCGGCTTTGGCGCGAGACTCGATCCCTGGAGCAGGCCGTACGAATACCTCAACATCCGGGTGGCGGGCACGAGCCAGGCGCGCAAGGACAAGAAGCTGAAGCCCCTCAATTCGGACTTCGATCTCTACAGCATGGGACCCGACGGCCTTACGAACAAATCGCTCAACAACTCCAGGAGCCGCGACGACCTGGTGCGGGCGCGCGACGGCGGCTTCATCGGCACGGCCGAGGAGTTCGATCCGTGATCGGCCCTCTGCGCCGTCTCATCTCGACGCGAGTCTCGCGCCGGCTCTTCTTCCTGTTCGTGCTCTCGGCTTTCGTGCCGCTCGCCGCGATCGCACTCCTCTCGCTCACGCAGATGCGCGCCCTCCTCCTGCAGCAGGGCGACCAGCGCCTTGCCGCCACGGCCAAGACCTATGGAATGGCGGTCTTCGAAAGGCTGCTCATGGCGGGAGACGTCGCGGGGGCCGCCGCGTTCGATCCGATGGGCCGCCGCCCTCCCGACGCGCTTGCATTGCGCACCTTCAGTTCTCTTGGCATCGTCACCGCGAACAAGTCCGTCACCCTCTTCGGCCCCGCGATCGAGGCGACCTTCCAACCCGAGGCGCGAGAGCGCCTGGCGAACGGCAACCCGGTCGTTCTCCTGGTCGGCGATCCACGCTCGCCGAGAGTTCTCCTGGCCTCGCCGCTGCCGCCGCCTTCGGCCAGCATCGTTCTGGGCGAGCTGAAGCCCGAGTACCTGTGGGGGCCCGACGACGAGCTGCCCGCGGCGACCGATTTCTGCATCTACGAGGAAGGTTCGCGCCTCTGGCTGTATTGCTCGGGGTCGATCGACCCGGCGGTGCTCGAGATGGTGAGCAAGCCGTTCTCCACCACGCTCGAGTCCGCGACGTGGAATCGCGACGGCGAGACGTATCGCGCGCGTGCCTGGACGCAGTTCATGCGCGCGACGTTCGGGACCGCCGACTGGGTCGTGGTCGCCACGCAGGCGCAGGACTTCCAGCTCGCGCGCGCGACCGAGTTCCGGCGCCAGTACGTGCCGGTGATCGCGCTGGCACTGCTCCTGGCGACGTGGTTCACGATCCGCCAGTCGCGCAACATCGTGGGCCCGGTCACGCAGCTGGCCGAGCGCGCGCGCGGAATCGCGAGGCAGGACTTCGACACGCGGTTGAACCTCACGCGCGAAGACGAATTCGGCGAGCTCGGCGCGGCGTTCGACCAGATGTCGCGCACGCTGGGGCGGCAATTCGCTTCGCTCACAACACTCTCGGAGATCGATCGCCTGATCCTCTCCACGCAGGACACCGCGCAGGTGCTGCGCCTGGTGCTGCAGCGGCTGCGGCAGGTCGTGCCCGCCGAGCTCGCCACGCTCACCCTTTTCGAGCACGACAATCCGGACCGGGCGCGCACCTATTTCGCCCCGCCCCAGAATCCGGACTCGTTTTCGATGGCGCGCCACGAAGTCGCGGCCGCGGACCGATCCGCGCTCACGGACGACCTCGGCGGCCGGTGGATCGCGATTGCGCCGGAGGCGAAGCTGCCCGGCTACCTGGAGACGATGCGCGAGCATGGCATGCAGCGCGCGTTCGTCGAGCCGATCGTGTGGCGCGAAACCGTCTGCGGCGCCCTGGCGCTCGGCTACAGGGGGGCATCGATCCTCTCCGAGGAGGAGCGGCGCCGCGCCCGGGATTTCGCCGACCGCGTCGCCGTCGCGGTGTCTTCGGCGTGGCGCGAGGAGCAGCTCTACGTGCAGGCGCATTTCGATCCGCTCACCGGGCTGCCCAACCGGCACCTTTTCAAGGACCGCCTCGACCGCGAGATCGCCCACAGCCAGCGCTCGGGAGCGAAGATCGCGCTGCTGTTCATCGACCTGGACCATTTCAAGAACGTGAACGATAGCTTCGGGCATTCGATGGGCGACAGCGTCCTTCGCGAAGCGGCGCGGCGCATCGCGCCCTGCATCCGCGAGGCCGACACGGTCGCCCGGCTTGGAGGAGACGAGTTCACCGTCATGCTGACGGGGCTGAACCGCGCGCAGGACGCGTGGCAGATCTCGGAGAGCATCGTCGCGGCCCTCTCGCGCGAATACGCTCTGGGCGAGCAGCGGTGCTTCCTGAGCGCGAGCGTGGGCATCGCCTCGTATCCGGAGGACGGATCCAGCGCCGAGGAGCTCCTGAAAAGCGCCGACACCGCGATGTATCGCGCCAAGGCGAGCGGTCGCGCCCAGGCGGTGTTCTACGAGGAGAAGATGAACCAGGAAACCCTGGCGCGCATGACCCTCGATCGCGACCTGCGCATGGCCATCGAGCGCGGCGAGCTCGTCATGCACTACCAGCCGCAGGTGGACCTCGCCACGGGCGAGATCCGCGGCGCCGAGGCGCTGCTGCGGTGGAAGCATCCGACCCACGGCCTGATCTCGCCGCTGCGGTTCATCCCGCTCGCCGAGGAGTCCGGGTTCATCGACCCGCTGGGGCAGTGGACGGTGCGGCAGGTCTGCGCGCAGATCAAGGCGTGGCGCGCGGAGGGCTTTCCCGTCGACCGGATCTCGGTAAACGTCTCGCCACGCCAATTCCGCCGCCGCGTCGTCGAATTCATCCGCGCCTGCGTGACGGAAGCGCAGATTCCGGCCGCGTCCCTCGAGATCGAGATCACCGAAGGCCTGCTGATGGACGCGGGGAGCGCGGTCGAGAGCATGCTGCGCGAGCTCGCCGCGATGGGCCACGGCATAGCGCTCGACGACTTTGGGACCGGTTTCTCCTCGATGGCGTACCTGAAGCGCTACCCGGTCCATACCATCAAGATCGACCGCGTGTTCATCGACGGCCTGGAGCGCAGCGCGGACTCCGAGGCCATCGTGGCCGCCATCATCGCCATGTCGCATGCGCTCGGAAAGTCGGTGATCGCGGAGGGTGTGGAGACCGCCGAGCAGCTGGCGCTGCTTCGCAAGCTGCGCTGCGACGAGATGCAGGGATTCCTCTTCTCGCCGGCGCTTCCGCACGAGGAGTTTGCCGCGATGGTTCGCGCGCGATCCACGCTCGCGACGGCCTGATCCACTTGGCGCATGCGCGCCCGAAATACTGTAGGACGACATGCGTTTGATGACATCGGCAACAAACGCGATCGCACATCTCGGGTATGAGAGGTCCAACGTTGCAATGACCCTTTCTTCTCCCGAGAAAATGAAAACGAGATCCGAGATCTATGCGGCGGACTTGTACGTCGTGCTGCAACGCGAGTTCCGACGACGACAATCGGCCGATTGCGACACGTGTTACGTGCAGCTGCCTTTTCGCGTCGATCGCCGCGATCCCGACGCGCCCAATTGGGAAGTCGTGATCCCTCCATCGTGCGTCCATGGTTGCAGGGAAGCGATCGAGGATCTCATCGCGGAGTTCGGGTTGCTCTATGACCTGCGCCTCGATGACGGCGGCCAGGGCCGCGCCTGAAACGTCAGTACACCGGTTCACAGCGAACCTCGGACTTCACCGAGTTGGCGATGAAGCACTCTTCATGCGCCTTGTGGTGAAGTCCGTCGAGCTCCGCGCGCGAGGGAAGCTTGTCCCCGGAGAACTTCACCGCCGGCCGTAGCGTCACGCGCGTGATGGCGACTTTGCCCTGCGCGTTCTTCTCCATGACCCCTTCCGCATCATCCGCGTATCGGTCGACGCGGAAGCCCGCCTGCGCCGCGAGCGACAGGAACCACAGCATGTGGCAGCTCGAAAGCGAGGCGACGAAGGTCTCCTCCGGATCTACCGCCGCGGGGTCCGAGAGCGGCGGCCGGACGACGTGCGGAGAAGAAGAGCCCGCGACCTCGGCTCCGCCGTCGAACAGCATGCGGTGGCGCCGGCTGTAGCGGTTGTCGACGAAGGCCTCGCCGGGCCCGCGTTCCCACTCCACGTGGACGTTGTAGCGCGGCACTACTTGACCGCGATCAGCTCGACGTCGAAGACGAGCGTGGCGTTGGGGGGAATCACCCCGCCCGCTCCCCTCGACCCATAGCCCATTTCCGGCGGAATGATGAGCGTGCGCTTTCCGCCCACTTTCATCCCCGCCACGCCCTCGTCCCAGCCGCGGATCACCTGGCCCGCCCCGAGCACGAACTCGAACGGCGACTGCCGGTCGCGCGAGCTGTCGAATTTCTTGCCATGCCCGTCGGCGGCCTGGGGATCGTGAAGCCAGCCCGTGTAATGCACCACGACCCGGCCGGGCTTGGCTTCCGGCCCAGCCCCCTGCATCACTTCGATCTTCTGCAACTGCGCCATATCGCCCTCCCGTCATCCAAGGACGACAAATTTATCAGACAGCGGCTGATAGCCCGCAAGATTCGGAAATTTGCACACTAACGAATGGCGCACAATGGCCGCCCAACACCGGCCATGCACGAAAGCAGAAGAACATGGTCATGAAGGAAACCCGCTGGCGCAGTGAGCTCGACGCCGCGACCACAGAGAAGGATGTCCTCAACGTCGCGCGGGACTATGTCTCGTTCCTCGCGCGCAGCGAGGTCGAGCTTCTTCCCAAGGGCTTCAAGATGGGGCCCCTCGAAACGTGCATGGATATCGCCGACCTGGCGCTGCGGCTGGTGCAGGCGAGCATGCGTTTCGAATCGGAGAGCGAGGGGCTGCGGCTGCTGCGCAACATGAGCGAGTTCTTCGCCTCTGCCTCGGAGAAATTCACCGAGCTGGGGATACCGCCGAGCCAGGACTCGGACTCCAGCACCTACCCCTAGGTTCAGGACCTGCGCAGGTAGTCCTTCACCTTTTGCGCCGACGTCCCGACCGCGTCGATTGCCCTCATCAGCTCGTGCTCCGAGGTATCGAGCACCTTGACCCAGAACGCGCGCTCCGCCGGGCTATAGATGTCGATATAGCGCGGGTCGCCGTCGCGGAAGCTGTTGTCGGCGCTGTGGGCGGGCTTGGGCTCGTTCATGGGCAGCAATACTCCGACGCCTGCCGTGCGAGCGCAAATTGCGGATGTAACCGATGCCGCTAGGAATTTGGCGGAGAGGGAGGGATTCGAACCCCCGGTACCTTTCGGTACAACAGATTTCGAGTCTGCCGCGATCGACCACTCTGCCACCTCTCCGGGTGACCAGCGAAAGGGTCGATTTTAGCAGCTTTGCTAAGCTGTTCACCCCTTCCCGCGGAGCCTGCGACGTGCGAATCCCCCCTTGGACCCCCGAGGCCGCGTCCCGCGACCCCGCCCTCCTCGACGCGATCCTGAAGCGCCGCGGCGGCAAGCTCATCAACCTCGACCTGGCACTCCTGTGGAGCGAGCCGCTCGCGCGCGGGTGGAACGCGTACGTCGGCGCGGTGCGGCGCGAGCTGTCGGTCTCGCCGCAATTGAAGGAGCTCGCGATCTGCGTGGTCGCGCGGATCACCGGCGCCGAATACGAGTTCACGCACCATTGGCCGGAGTACGTCAAGGCCGGCGGGCCGGAGGACCTGCGTTCCCGCATGAAGGATCCCGATCGCGCAATGCAAGACCCTGGGTTCTCCGGCGATGCGTTACGCCGCGGCGGTGACGCGCACGGTCAAGGTCCCCGACGCGCTCTTCGAGGAGATGCGGCGGCGATTCAATCCCACCGAGATCGTCGAGCTCACCGCGGCGATCGCGACCTACAACATGGTCGCGCGATTGCTCCTTCCCTTGGACATCGAGCCGGACGCGAAATGAATCGCGTCGCTCGTGGATCAAGTAGCCCGGCGCGTCTCGTCATGCTGTTCGAGGAAGGGGACTTCCTCGAAGAGCCTCACGTAGGACTCGCATTCGAAGCGGTTCTTCAGCCGCTTCACGCCCGCGAGGCATTTTCCGGGGCGGCCAACGCCGGGCGCGGCGTCGCCTCCGTAGTTGATGCACGTGAGGCAAAGGATGCTCGGATATCGAGTTTCGAGAGCGCGCTTCTGCATTCCTCGATACTACGGGGGAACGGGAGTTGGGGAGATGGTGAACATGCCGTCGGCGCCCCCGATACGTCTGATTTTCGCGTCAGACGAATCGCGCCCTTGTGGCTCAATTGGTACGCTAGCGCACATTCGTGGCGGACTGCGTCTCGGCAGGGGCTTCCTCGGGCGGGCGGACCTTCCTGAATGTCGCTAGCAGCAGGAGATCGTAGGCGATCTTGATGGCTCCCGCGGCGAAGAGCGGCCAGCCGAATGAAGAGACCGCGAGCATCCAGCCGGAGATGAACGGGCCGAGAGCCGAAGCCAGGCTGCGCGGCACGGACGTGATGCTGGCCGCCGCCGGGCGCTCCGAAGGCGAGACGATCGCCATGACATACGAGCTTCGCGTCGGCACGTCCATCTGCGATAGCGCGCTTCTCACGAGCAGCAAGGCGACCACCCAGTAGAGGTCGGTCATGAAGGGAACCAGCACCAGGCAGAGATTCGCCGGCAGGTGCGTGAAGACCATCGTGTTCACCAGCCCGATGCGCTTGGCGATGCGCACCGCGACCAAGTAGGAAAACGCGGTCAGGATCCCGCTCCAGAAGAAGATCAGGCCGGCGGTCGCGATCGAGAGGCCGAATTTCTGATAGAGCCAGAGCGCCAGCATCGACTGCACGACGAAGCCGCCGCCGAAGGCATCGAGGCTGAAGAGCGCGGCGAGGCCGTAGACGATCTTCTTCGAGCGGTGCAGCGGCGCGGGCGCCTCGCGCACGTCGGATTCCATCCCCCGTGGCAAGCCGCGGTAGATGAGTGCCGTCACGAGACCGAGGACTCCGTACAGGACGAACATCGCCTGGATCGCCGCCTTGATCGACAACGCCGACGAGTCCGCGATCATCACCGGCAGCCCCGCGGCGAGCGAGCCCACCGCGGCGACGAGCGAGCCCATGAGGCTGTAGCGCGCGAAGACGGCCGTGCGTTGCGCGTCGCTCACCACGTGGGACAAGACCGCATGCTCGAGCGGCAGGAAGACGCTCACGTCGCCGCTGGAGGGATTGAGCGTTCCCACGACGGCGATCACCAGCAGCGGCCAGAAGTCGCTGATCGTCGCGAAGCCTACGCCCGTGCCGGCCATCAGCACCGTCGCGGCCAGCAGCAATGTCCGGTAGTGGAAGCGATAGGCATGCAGGCCGACCACAAGCGTGAGGAGTCCCGAGCCCAGGAGCGTGGCGGTCGCGATGACGCCGACCTGGAGCGCGCTGAATCCCAGCTCCAGCAAGTAGATCGGAAGCAGCAGGCTCACAAAGCCGTCGCCAAAGGCGCGAACGCCCTTGGCGGCGAGCAGGCGATGCACCGCGGGCGCGGTCATGGGCCGTACGCGAAGTCGTCGAAGAGCGTGACGCTATCGGCCTTCGTCCACACACCCACCGCTCCCGCGCCGGCGATGTGCGCGTCATCAATGTCGATGTACGCCTTGCCGTCCAGCAGGATGCGGATGTGCTTGTCGCGAAATTCCGCGCGCAGGGTATGCCACGTATTCCCGGGAACGGGCGCATTCACATACTTGATGGTCTTGCGGCTGCCCTTCTCCGTGTAGTAGAGCGAGACGTTGTTCTCGAGCGCGTTGGCGCGCGCGACGTAATAGTTGTCGCCGTCCTTCCAGCGCCAGATCACCCCACCCGCCTGGTCCTCGCGCCCCGAGAGCGGCTTGTCGCGCATCACGCACCACGGAAAGTCGCCGCTGCCCGACTGCTTGAGAACATTGGGCGGGCTGGGTGCAGTGCGATCGGCCTCGACCGACCAGCGTGGCGCGCCTCGCCCCGTGACGCCGGAGATCCATCCGCTCGGAACGGTCCCAACGGGATTCGTATCAAAATTGTCCATCTTTACCTCCAATGAAAGACAAACGACATCGACGCGTGCGCCATGAGGCGACGCGAGCGCTGTCCAACATCGGTTGAATGACAGTGCCCGCGCCTGGCGCGCTACTTGCAGGATTGGACGGGGCACCGTCTTGGAGGGAAACATCCCGGGGGTCCTGTTCACCCCCACCGCTAAGCTACTCCAGTTTGTCAGTCTTCGAAAGGGCCGGCCCGCACAAAGGCGCCGCCCTGGTAGATCGCGGCGGGATCGGCAGGATCGAGCGCCGGCGCCTGCGCCTCGACGCGCTCGCGCTGCGCGTCGGCCGTATCGCGCGGCTTGAAATCGAGGTGCGCGGCCTTCGCGTTGTCCCACCACTTGCGCGAGTTGTCGGACATCCCGAAAGCGACGGTATGGCCCACCCGCGGCGCGAAAAGCGCGCAGCGCACCAACTCCACCAGGTCTTCGTAGCTCAGGTAAGTGGAGAGCATGCGGCGATCCTTTACCGCGGGAAACGACGAACCGATCCGCAGGCACACGGTCTCGACGCCGTAGCGGTCGAAGTAGAAACGCGAGAGATTCTCGCCGAAGCATTTGCTCACGCCGTAGAGCCCGTCGGGCCGTACCGGGTCGTCGGCATCGAGCCGCTGCGTTTGCTTGTAGAAGCCGACGACGTGGTTGGAGCTGGCGAAAACCACGCGCTTCACGCCGTGGCGGCGCACCGCTTCATAGAGGTTGAAGACGCCGACGATGTTCGATTGCAGGATCGGATCGAAGCTCGTCTCGACGGAGATGCCGCCGAAGTGCGCCACGGCATTCACGCCCTCCACCAGGCGCAGCACCGCGGCCCGGTCCGAAAGCTCGCATTGCACCACTTCCTCGCCGGGGCCGGCGTCGCCGAGCGGTGCGCGGTCCGAGACCCTGAGGATGCGCGCATGGGGCTTGAGCCGCTGGCGCAACACCTTGCCGAGTCCGCCGGCGGCGCCGGTCAATAGCAGCCGTTCGAATCGTTGCGGGTTGGTCATTGCTATGGAGGAAAACGTTTTCCACATATTGCGAGTGGGTGTACTCTTGTGTCAAGAGATTCCAACGAAACGTTTCCTCATGAAGAAGAAACCCACCATCCGCGATGTGGCCGCCCGTGCCGGCGTGTCCATCGCAACGGTTTCCAAGTACATCAACTCGGCGCAGCGCTTCACGCCCGGGGTCGAGCGCAAGATCCGCGCGGCGGTAGAGGAGCTCGAATACCATTCCAACCCGCTCGCCCGCAGCATGATCACCGGCAAGACGGGATCCGTGGGCGTGGTGATCCTCGACATCGGCAACCCGCACTTCACCAACCTGGTGAAGGGCGCCAACCGCGTGGCACTCGAGCATGGCTACAACCTGCTGTTCGTGGACACCGAGGAGAGCCAGGCGCGCGAGGACGAGCTGCTGGCAGCGCTCAGCCGCCGCGTCGACGGGCTCATCGTGAGCACGCGCATGGCCGACAACCAGCTCGATCGGGTGCTCGCCTTCGGCAAGCCGGTGGTGTTCTCCGGACGCCCGGCGCCCGAGGGGCGTCCGAGCATCGGCATCGACGCCTATGCCGCAGCCTTCATGCTGGGGGAGCTGCTCGCCAAGCAGCGCCACCGGCGCATCGCCTACGTGGGATTCGCTCCGGCGAGGCCCGACATGGAGCGCGCCCGCGGCCTCACCGATTGCCTGAAGGCCCACGGGCTCAAATTCACCCGCTTCGAGGTGCGCGCGCCGACCATCGCGGAAGGCGAGCGCATTTGCCCGGCAGTGGTGCTGCGCAAGGACCGCTTCGATGCGGTCTTCTGCTACAACGACCTGGTCGCGATCGGGTTCCTGGGCGCGGCGCGCTCGCTCGGCGTCGCCGTGCCGGCCGACCTCTCGGTGGTGGGCATCGACAACATCCCCTTCGGCCGCTTCACCAGCCCCGCGCTGACTACCGTGGACACCCAAAGCGAGTTCCTGGGCGAGGAAGGCATGCGCCTGCTGCTGCGCCTCATCGAAGGCGACACCTCCGCCAAGGGGCACATGAAGGTCGAGCCCCGCCTCGTGATGCGTGATTCCACGCGCGAACGCTAGTTAACATTTTCCCTGGGCAGTAAACGTTTTCAGGCGCCTCCCGCGCCGAAATACCCCTTGATCTGTTGACACCGCCGCGATACCTCGGCTAGATTGGGAAAACGTTTACCCTAATATCCGATCGGCTGAGAAGAGCGACCATGCAGAACCCCTGGCCCGGGGCATGCGGGAAACTATGCGCCGCGCTCGCCGCGGCCGTGTCCATGGGTGCGCTGGCAGTCGGCGCCGCCGAATCACCGTTGCCTGGAAAACTGGCCGAAGTACGCATGGACGCCATCGTGCGAGACCGGCTCTATCCCCAGCTCGACTACTTCTTCGAGAAGCTCCGCGCGGAAAAGGAGGCGGTGACGATCGACGGAGTCGCCGCTTTCAACGGCAAGGATAAATTCCTCCCCGGAAAGATCGCGGTGGGCCTCAGCCACTTGCTGCTCGAGACGCCGCGCGACGACGCGCGCTTCGCGCGCTACCTCAAGGGATACCGCGACATCGCCGATCTCACCGTCGGCATGGATAACGAAACCTGGGGCGTCTATTACTACCTGCTCGCCCTGCACAAGCTCAAGAACGCCGGCCTGCTCGACGCGGCGCTCAGCGCTCCGACGCTTGCGAAGCTGAGACTGCAACTCGATTGGCGCCGCTTCGTCAGCCAGCCGGATTACAAGCTCGTCAACCTCCCGGCAAACTACTACGGCGTGGCGTTCAGCGTTGCGCGCCTGCGCACGCTTCTCGGTTGGGAAGACGAAAGCGCAAGCCGGCAACTGATGGCCAAGATGATGCGGCACTACGATGCCTACTCGGGCGAGTTCGGATTCTCCGACGAGACCGATGGCGACGGGCGCTTCGATCGCTACAGCATCCTGCTCATCGCGGAAGTCTGCCAGCGCTACATCGAAACAGGCCTCACGGTCACGCCCGAATTGAAGGCGTTGCTGCGCAAGTCCGCCGAGATTGCGATGGGCATCGGCGACACGGCGGGCGAAGGCTTCAGCTTCGGCCGCAGCATCGGCGCGTACGGCGATACCGCGATTCTCGAAATCCTGTCCGTCGCCGCATATCTCGACGTGCTG
>Ga0209131_1003184_pt1 | contig 10963 bp, 14 predicted proteins | sample GraSoi_2013_40cm_FD_185826 | JGI IMG/M metagenome (GOLD analysis project Ga0209131, IMG submission 185826) | Grasslands soil microbial communities from the Angelo Coastal Reserve, California, USA - Sample 9_17_2013_40cm (SPAdes) (version 2) | ecosystem: Environmental > Terrestrial > Soil >...
TGGCACTTCACGCTCCAACACTCTTCTCAAACCTCTATCTTGTGGAACCCGTCATCGTCGCAACCTTTTTGTACCGACACCGGATGGAAAACGATTCTTTGGCCTCGAAAGCTATAGTGAGAAACACCTTGTGGGAATCCCGGTGAGCATCTTGAGGTGTCCCACCAAGAATGGACTCGACTCATTCTAGAATGTAGGGAGAAAGCGCACGAGTCTTTTCAGAAGAACTCCTTTTTTGCTGAATGGGACCCTAGGGTATTGCAAGCATACGTTGAGTATGCTTTGGTGGAGTTTGAAGGAGGTGTAAGATTGAAGATGTCTGGGTATCAGGTACTCCCTATCTTACTTTCTCGCTTAGACCACTCCTGACCTGTACGACAGGAAGCAGTCGTCTTCTCTGAACGAAGGGTTCCAACAGAGGTCTGGGAAGAACTTCTGACTCTCGACCTGCATATTGGATTACGTTGGGTATTGAGCGGCAAGGAGAATACCTTGTCAGTCTACTCACCTCCTATCCGAGCATTCTTGTTGATTATCAGGATAGATACGCGGATGAATATGCGACTTATCACGTCTGGCGACGACCCGATAATTCGTCGAATATTAAGATTAAAGAGAGCGGCCATCTCATTGCGCAGATTGCCCCGGAGGTCCTTGGTAGGTGAATCCCTTCTGTTGAATGTGCACAGGCTGACTGGCCGCCGATACAGGGCAAGACCTTGCCCAGTACATAACTGACAAGTATGCAACAAGCACTTTAAAACCAAGACTATGAAGGCAATGGTATCAAGGGGAACGTGACAAGGTCTTCTGTCGAAGCCCCGTGGCACGATGCTGAAAGGCCTATCTTAGTATTGCTCAGGCCAAACGGTTTTCTACGAGCGTTTTCCGTTCGCTAGGTTCTGGGATTCATGTCGTGTTCATACATTTGTTCACACTTTTGCGCCTCCGAGGCCTGAATAAGGGAAATTACTGGTACTTCTGGGGTAATTAGTGATTTGAATTATATGCACTGATGCAAACGCAAATAAGAATTACAGGAGTTGTAGGTACATGTCGTCCAGGGAATCGAGTGGCCGCGAGTGAGATACATCCTAGCTAGAAGGGACTGCTCCTTGCTCCTGTTGTTCCAATGCAGGCATCTCGGTCGGTGCAGCAGACGAAGACTTGTCCGTCATCACAGTATCCTCAGGGGCATCAAGCCAAGATTCCTCAACTGTGAGCTTGACACGGCGGATATACTCTTTCATATTGTCTCGATAGAGACCAGCTGCTTCTGCATTTGCTGGGCTGAGAGAAACAGTAAGGTACGCGAAGTGTTGGAAAAGGGCCACTGACCTGTTAGGGTTGGGGTCATGGAGGAGGCTCTGGATGCTAGTAAGAATAGCAGCTACATCATATGTGGGTGACCAGCGGTTCTGGAGGATGTCCAGACAGAGTTCTCCGGTGTTGTAGACATTTGGATGGAACATTCTTGAGAGGAACTTTACGTGAGGGGGCTTATTTGGGTACGATTCTTCGAATGTGAGGACTAATTTGAATGTCCCATCTTCAAATGGTGTGTCCGCTACAGAAGAGTGAGCATGCGGCCAAAGGAAAAGAGTGTAGGGATCGCAACAGTGGCGACTTTCGCTGCATGATCTGAGACAAGACTGAAGGACTCACCTGGACCAAATATGACAGCATTCCACACCATGATGTTGTCTGCGCAGGGTGCACCGGAGATGCCTGCTGGTGGGTCCGAGCTGAGCCGTTTAAAGTCGCGGATAAGCCGTCGTCGACATGCTGTAGACTAGCATTACGCCATCATCAGTACTCGTCGTCGTCACTAGCCGAGTTGGCGTTGAAAGCCTCACCATGTTGGATGGGTCAGCGACCAAGTTGTGGGTTACACCCTTCCGCGCCTCTGTCATCACGAGCCATCTAAGCCTACGCCAGAAGGCGTGAATAACGTACAAATAATCTACCGAATACAACATACGGCACACAGGAACGCCCGGCACGAATGGGCAATGCAGTATCACCAGCAACTCGCGCGCCAGCCGGGGCAATCGACAGCTACGTCGCAGAGCTCGGGACGGATATCGAATATGTCAAGAGGTGAGCGGTACCCCACATACCTAGTTACTTGGTATCTGACTCATCTCAGTGTTGGCCATTCGCGGTTCCTCAAATCTGTTAAGGGCCGACATCGTAACGGCCCACTTCTGGTCAAAGTATTCATTAAACCAGATCCTGCCCTCAGTCTTCGTACCTATCACAGCCGTCTCAACGGTACTCTGCAGCCTTCCGTGATCTATTGGGGTCTGGCTGATGCTTTGCCCAGGGGAACGAGACAACCTCAGCGATATACCAAACGTTTACAGTTATCAAGTCTTTTCTGAGACGGAGAAGGCTGGATATATTATTCGTCAATGGCTAGCAAGCAGCCTCTACGACAGAATAAGGTGCGCGGCCTCAACCTCTGGGTAGGCGACCAACCAACTGAGAAAGATGTCAGCACTCGCCCATTCCTTAGCACGATTGAGAAGAAGTGGATCGCATTCCAAATCTTGGTCGGTCTGCGAGACGCAAGGAATCGCAATGTGCGTAGCCCAATCTGTCCCGAGAACGCAAACCTAGAAGTTCCCCAGGTACCCCACGGTGATGTCAAGTCGGAGAACATCCTAGTTACCTCCTTTAACTGGGTTTACATCACGGACTTTGCCTCGAATATCAAACCGACCTATCTACCACTTGACGACCCCGCCGACTTCTCTTTCTTCTATGACACCTCAGGACGCAGAACCTGCTACATAGCTCCCGAACGTTTCTACGAAGCAGGTGGAGAGATTGACAAGAAAAAGGCCGACCTGGAGTTTTACAAGAAGGATGGGACCATCTCTGAGGCGATGGACGTTTTCGCCGCAGGATGTGTTATTGCTGAGCTGTTCATGGAGGGAACGCCGACCTTTACCCTGAGCCAGCTATTCAAGTATCGGTCAAAGGAGCTAAACATCGAAGCTCACCTGTCAGCCATTGAAGATCCTAATATCAAGGTACGAGGTTCCTTGAAGCTCCTTCTATTGAATGAGTGTTGACGACGTCGCAGTCTCTCGTCTTTCGCATGATCGCATTGGAACCAGAATCCCGTCCTTCCTTTGAAGCCGCTCTCGAGTCATCTCGCAACGTCGTCTTTCCTGATTCGTTCTATTCCTTCTTCCATCAATATATCTCCTCTTTGAACGAGCTCTCTTCACCTTCGCCGTTCTCCCGTACTACACCCGCTCCGAGCACCGGTATCGAGGGACGAAGCGGAAACGGGGACGGTTCGCCTATACCATCGGATTGCGACCGTCGGATAGAGTCCATTTGGACCGAGTTTTCGTCCGTCATGCCATCCCTTGTCCCAGAAGAGGAGGGCGCTCCCACCAGAGTGCCACTCTTATCGCTCGACCAAGGAAATTCAAACACCCTTCAGAGTATTTTCCCTGTTCACATTTACATCCCCCAGCTTCGTTCCGCACTCCGAAAACCTGAAGATCAGATACCCCAAGCAACCGCAACAGGTGAGTCGTTCCTCCACCTCACCGCTCGTCGGTGCTCACGCTATTTAGATGGAGCCGCTTTAATCGTTCTCTCGCTCGTGTGCGCGAATCTACGATACTGCACTGTCCCATCCTCGCGCCTTCGGGGGCTGGACGTATTGCTCGCAATATCTCAGTATTTAACTGATGAAGCAAAACTGGACCGTTTGATCCCTTATGTTGTGGAGTTGACTCAGGACGGTGCAGCTTCAGTTCGTGCAGCCGCCTTGTGTACCCTATTGCAAGTAGTACGTATCGCCTTTCTATTGAGCGTTAAAACCTCATGATTGAGCGTAATAGATCATGCTCGTCAGCGTCATAACGCCCACCAATGCGGGCATTTTCCCTGAATACATTATCCCGAACATCAAGCACTTGGCCATGGACTCAGACGTTTTAGTGCGTTGCACATATGCGCAGTGCATTGTCCCTCTCGCCGATGCGAGCGTACGATATCTAGAGATGGCCCAGGCAATGAAGGCTCATGGCGCATATAAATTCGGGAATGCAGATCCATCAAGTCTAGACGACGTAGGTTTCTTCCCTGTGAGGTCTATCTTCTGTTTCTCATCCACTCAACAAGGCTTCCTACGATTCGAGTATCGGCGATCTCCAGGCCATGATTCAAGAACAGCTGTTGTCCCTTCTCGCCGACCGATCGAGTATCGTCAAGCGGGCTGTCTTGCACAACACATCGTCGCTTTGCATCTTCTTTGGCCGGCAGAAAGCCAATGACATACTCCTCAGCCATATGATAACCTACCTAAACGACCGTGACTGGCTCCTGCGATATGCATTCTTCCAGAGTATTGTTGATGTTGCTGTTTGTGTTGGAGGCAGGAGTTTGGATGAGTATATCCTACCACTTATGATCCAATCTCTCTCGGGTGGGTGGTACCCCGTGTTCGTTGTCGCATCCTCGCTGACTGCCCTACAGACGTCGAAGAATCCGTGGTGACCAAAGTTCTGCAGTCGCTCACTGCTCTGTCAGAGCTTGGTTTATTCCAGAAGACGCGAGTCTGGGAGCTGATGAACGCAACGATTAGTTTTTTGTACCATCCGAACACCTGGATTCGACAGGGTATTTACATGCACCCAACATATTGCCAGAGCTAACCCCTCTCTAGCTGCCGCCTCCTTCCTCGTCTCCGCCGCTGCCAACCTACCAAGCACAGACGTTTGGTGTATCCTGTACCCTGCCCTGAAGTACTTCCTTCGCTCGGATATCACGGCGATTAAGGAGGAGGCCATCCTGACGGCGTTGAAAACACCTGTGCGTACGCCGAAAGGTTGTCTCTCAACCGACTCACCGTTCCACGTCAGATCCCTCGACCCATATTTGATGCTGTAGTCACCTGGGCAAAGCGAGGAGATAAAACACAGGTTTGGAAAGGCCATCAGAACAGAAATGGGACTCTTTCAAGAACAGAAGCTGTGCGGGAAAGCCTTGCAAACCTTCGTCGCTCTGTGAGCTTGAGCATAAGAGGGACAGTGGGCAAGACCGACGAGTGAGTTGGATCAAAGACCATCGTTCCGGCGGGACTCACCGGAGGGCCATTCACAGCGACGAGCAGCAACTCCAACACCTGCATCAACTTGGTATGACAACTGCGGAAGAAGGGAAGCTCATGGCAATGAGGGACCATATCAGCAAGCTCACCGACTCAAAGGCCACTAGGTAGTGTTTCTTCCCCCGCTCGACGGCTCGATTGACCGACCCTTTACAGATTCGCAAGTCGAACTGACCCCCAAGAGCCTGATAGTTTGACAACTATTGCTTCGATCAGCCTCCAGAAACTTGGTGTCATACCGATCACCGTCTTCCCTGGAACTCAAGCATCTCAACCTCGTCGCACGATTACCTTGAGAACGAACACATCCGGCGAACCATCGAGTACCCCTCGTGCACAAGAGAAGCCCAAGGATGTGCCAAGTTTGGAAGACCTCCGATCAAAACTAGCTACCATTGGCGGCTCCTCCACCTCACTCAATAGCAATTTCTCTCAACAGGAGCGCCACGATTCATTGAACGCTATTCCAACTCGTTCGCCAACGTTTGACCGAAGCCCTCCCGAATCAGTCACGTCTGGAGACCTTGGGAGTCACAGGCGTCGACAAAGGTTACAGTTGAGCACCGACAGTAAAGCTCCGCCGTCAGTGGGTTCTATTCGGACAAATGCTATTGGTCTTGTCGAGGCACCGGCCGCCCTGAGAGTTGTCCGTGAAGATACGGGGACATCTGGTCGAACTTCACCCGTATCTCAAGCTGGTACACTTCGCGGAGAGCGGAAACCACCAATAATTCAAGCTATTTCCGGTACAGGAGGTAAACTGTTGACATCTCGAAAAATAACTGCTAACTGTCCTACCAGATGACACTGGTGTTTACAACCTCCTAGAACATATGAACCTCGAGTCGGGAAAGGAGGGCATGCAAGATTTTGGGCCTAGAGTTTCTGAAACACCGGTCCGCCGACGGGCCAACATCCGGACTCCGTTACAGTCTCGAGAGAGTGGCTCAGGAAAGGGAGACGTTCTGTTGGTGGCAAATCTGACTGCCCATGCTGGCCCTGTCAACGGCCTGATTGTCTCGCCTGACCACTTATTCTTCGTATCTTGTTCCGATGACAAAACGGTCAAGATCTGGGACACGGCACGACTAGAACGCAATGTCACCAGCAAACCGCGGCATACTTATGCCCAACACCATGCTCGAGTGACAGCCTTGTGTATAATTGAGCGAACACACTGCTTCGCCAGTGCCGCCGACGATGGTAGTCTTCACGTCGTTCGGGTTCATGTTTCCCAGAGCGGCTCGTTGCCCAAGTACAACAAAATATCCATCATTCGAGAGCACCGTATCGACCATCCGGGAGAATACATCACCTGCCTTGCTCATTATAATAGCGGTGCGTTTCTACTTCTGATTTATGGAGTCCTAGGACTAACACCCGATTAGAAACCTCTTCCAATCTGCTCTACGGCACCACTCATGGGAGTGTTGCTGTACTCGACCTGAGAACTATGCGCGTCTTGCAACAGCTTGACAACCCCATCCATTTCGGCGGTATCGCAACAATGTGTCTCGACAAGGACAGGACTTGGCTTGTCACCGGAACCATGAGCGGAATGCTAGTGCTCTGGGATCTTCGGTTCGGACTGCTATTACGATCATGGAAGGTGGGCCTCGCCATTCAACCAGGCATCGCCACCAGAGTACACGCATGCAGCATCCACCCGGTTCAGTCACAGTGGGTCATAGTTGCATCAGAGACACGCCCATACCCAGGCGACACCCAAGGCACCGTTCTGGTGGAGATATGGAATGTTGAAACTGGTCAATTGGTCGAGTGCCTAGTGACACGAGAACCTCCCAAGGCCCATCACGGTCAAGACGCAACTGTCGTAGCATCAAACACAAATCCATTCGTTGCATCTACGTCCTCGAGTCCTGCCGACGCCATTGCGATGCTCGTTCATTCTCGGGGCGTTAAAGGAAGAGAAGAGAGCCTGTCTACAACCGAGGAAATTGCTGCTGACAGGAGAGTCTGGCAACCTGATGTTCGAGCACTAACTGTAGGACTCGAATTTGGAGGCCAGAATAATGCACCAATGTTGACCGTGCGGGAGGACTTTGTGCTCACTGGGGGGCGCTATACAATACCCAATCGTCCACAAAAGGCTGAAGTTGGCTTCATCATCACTGGTTCCGAGGACCGCAAGTTGAGGCTCTGGCATCTTGGAAGGGTAGAATGTTCAGTGCTGATAAGTGGAGGAGATTCTGAACGTCCGCCTCCCATATTCAGGTCTGTCTTCCTTCATTACCCACCACGAAGTCCTCACGGCTTTCCCAGTACTATTCGTGACTTGCCTGGAGACCCACCTCATCACACTGAAACATGGCAGAACTGGCAAGAAACATCACACGATCGAAAAAAGAATACTTTCAGATCACGGCTAATTGGTCAACACCAACACGAATTACTCCAAACCCATCAAGACTGTATCAGTGCAGTATGCTATATAGACTCACCATTCCGTGGAGGTATTATCAGTGGTGATCGCTCAGGATATATCAAAATTTTCAAAGTCTCCCTTGGTGAAGAATGACCATCTGTGCCTTAAATGCTGTCATGTCTTTGCACCTGTACCCCCTCCCAATACTGAATAGCAACTTGGTTGTTCTCCCTACTGTTTGGGAATTTGCAATAAAGCAATGTACTTTTCTTCTGTCTCTTTTGACTTGTTCACCATCCCAAAATGAAGCCTGATACCTCAGGTATTTGTAGACAAAGGAGATACAAAAGAAAGGACTTGACAACTACCTTCTTTTCTTTCCCAACAAATACTCACCAGCTGATTGTGAGAGAATGGATTCATGACATTTCTTCTTGACACTTCATAACTACATACAGTGAGCAAACAAACTGGTCCAGGTTGGGGTGGTTTTTGCTTGGGTGGCAGGTTACACTTTAGGGAACAAAGCTAAACCTCTGTTGATTTAGCATAAGGAAGCTTATGCCCCTCCCTTTGTGCATGCACCATGGCCAGTGCTGCCAGAAAAGTGAAGTACTTCAGACTTTGTTTCACTTCACTTTGTGGGAGTGACAAACAACAGGCCAATTTCCTGTTTGGGATGAAACTGAATGAAATGTATACCTGATTTAGATGTTGGCCTCAAATCTCAAGGAAATGATTCCCCCCTTGCTAGCTCATCCTGTAAATATTCTAAACCCTGGCTTTATACATACAGTTGAGTCACTCATAACACATAGTGTCAGTCAACACCCAAAGCTATGCAAAATCAGGTGAAATGCAAGATCTGTTTGGATTGCTGTTCCATGATCTGTGCTCCCTGCTTGCACCCAAGCCCCTGTCTTCCCCTTTATGTCATTCTGCTTGTAGTATATAAGGTCTCACTTTCTTGTACAACTTGAGACTCAGTTTGTTACCCACAACTGAGTTGTAAGTCATCTTGTTGTGTCTCTATTATGTCAGCTTATCACCATGTATAGCCACTTCATTACAGGTTTGGTCTATACATGAGGAGTTTGTTACCCACAACTGAGTCCCACTTCATTATGAGATCAGGTCAACACATGCATTTCAAGAAAAGAACATCCTAATTCAACTTTAGATTAAAGAAGGCATCAAGTGTAGTCTGCCTTGCTGTTTCTCTGCTCATCCTCTGGAGATGGCCTCAGTATCAGTGCACAACCTGTACAACCTCAAGTGCACCCTCTTCACATATGACCATACTGTTCTCCTCAAGTAACCAACATGCATCCATCATCTCCTTGAGAGATGCAGGCACTGCTTCAGGACCATCATCATCAGAGATCAATCATCATCAGAGTTGATCTCTTTGATGTTGCCTCCTGCCAAGCCCATCTCCTGCTGTACCTTCCCTACAATCTCAAGACCTCCACCTTCAAATGAATCAAGGCACTCCCCAATCTGTCACTCCTCTTCTGGATCCAACAGCTCATTGAGTGTGAGTGGCTTGCCAGTAATACACCTCCATTCCTTCAGTTTGGTGACCACATCTAGGAGATCTTCCTTGACCTTCCTGTTCTTGGGGGTTGTGGCTGCTTTGCACAAATCAGAGGGACTGTCAGGGGCCCACTTATTGCACAAAGAATTAAGAGTGGCAAGGGTGGCATTGACATCACCCTTGGCTCTCAAGACAGAGTCCAACAGCTCATTCCACTCACTGGCAACATATTGGTCACCAAGGTGATCCTGGAGGAATGAATGAACATCAGGAAGTGACCATGATTTGTTTGTGTATTGGACAACAATGTCCCAGCCAGCTGCAAGATTTGCTGGCATCAGATGGCAAGGAGGTCTCAGGGTGATCATGGGGAGTCATGGTTGCTGTATGTTGGTATGTTTCCAACAGTTCTTGATGGTGTCAGCACTGATGTCCTCCCATGCTTGCTTTGCCATCACCACTGCCTCAAGGAGATTGATTTTGTATATATCCTCCTCTCCAGCATTGTCTTGGTCAATAACACAGCAGCAGAATTTGGTGTCTACACTGTGGTTGATATTGAAAGATATGACTGGTAAAGTTGTCCAAGGTGAGTGTGATGTGATGGTTTTGCATCTTCAATTCAATATCCCACTCTTCAATCCACCTAAAGTCTGAGTCAGTGACTGAAGGAGCACATTTGAGCCAAGGATCTCACTCCTCAAAAAGGGACTCAGTCATCCAAGCTGTTTTATTTGAATGATAATAATACCCACATGCAGTTGGGCCTTTCTGACCAAAGCAGTGTAGCTTCTTTGACTTCCCAATGAAAAAGAGATCTCTTTTCTGGGAGCCATCCAAGTTGCAGGCCAATGTAGCGAAAGTAGCGGTAAGGTGGGTAGAATGTGTAATGTCGAGTAGAGGTAAAGTCAAGTAGAGATAGTGTCGAGTAAAGGTAAGGTTAGTAATGGTTAACTGACCCAGGTCACACGCAGTATTCGGGGTGTAAAGACAAAGTGAGGATCGCAATCCCCACTGACCACATTATATAGATAGAGTATAAGGAATACACATATCAGGCAATCGCCACATCGGCGTAGAGATAGAGTATGGCCGCAGCCAAGAACAGGGTCGTGTAGAGTAAGGCGCACATAGAGTAAAGTAGGGCCGCAGCCCCAAAGTAGAGAATAGGGTAGTGTAGAGTAAGGCACACATAGAGTTGCTCAGGGCCGCAGCCAAGAAGCACAGAGTGCGTACAGCACATGTCATGGAAGACTCCCACAGGATAGAGAATGGCGTGACAACAGTTCTCACGGAAAGAGAATGGCACGACAACAGTTCCCACACACAGAGAAGGTCATGATAAGGACCGCACAGCCACAGAGGCTGGATGCCACAAAGGAGGCGTGATAAAGAGATCACCACCTGCCACCATAAAGCGCACACATGTAGAGTAGAGTAAAGAATAATGTCCCCAGTAATGTAGAGTAATGGAAAGTAATGGAAAGACTGCCCCAAAGTAGAGTAGAGTAGTGTAAAGTAATGAAAAGACCGCCCCAAGGTAGAGTAGAGTAGTGTAAAGTAATGTAATGACTGCCACAAGGTAAGGTAAGGGTAAGGAAAAAAGAGCAGGCCACCGGCCAGTTTTGTTACAGTACCCTCCCAAGAGTCGCACCAGAGAGAAATGACTGGTTCAGACTCTTCACATGTCCCAACCCATAAGACCCACAAGACCCAAGAGAGAGAAAAATTGCCGCTGGATTTTTGCCACTTTGGCCATTCGGCTGCCTCGCCAGCGCTCGGCCAACCGAAGCCTCGTTGCAGCGCTCCCAATTATCTCCTTGATCGCTATCAGCTTCCATGCATCAAGCTATCGCTTTCAGCTATTCCAGCTTCAAGCTCCATTTAGGTAATGCTCCCACTA
>Ga0209131_1003186_pt1 | contig 10961 bp, 10 predicted proteins | sample GraSoi_2013_40cm_FD_185826 | JGI IMG/M metagenome (GOLD analysis project Ga0209131, IMG submission 185826) | Grasslands soil microbial communities from the Angelo Coastal Reserve, California, USA - Sample 9_17_2013_40cm (SPAdes) (version 2) | ecosystem: Environmental > Terrestrial > Soil >...
ACTGAGCGGCCGCGTTGCAGAAAGCGCCCAGGCCTTCTTCGAAAAGGTCCTTCCTCACGATTTCACGCGCGACGATCACCGCGAAGGCGTCAAACTCATCTCCAAAATGCTCGCCCGGACCGGGATCACTTCCGCAACGGAGGCACAAGGCACGCCCACCGACCTTCGCGCCTATCAGGACGCGCGTGACTCAGGCGATCTCCTTTATCGCGCCTATTGTTTCATCAACTACCGGTTCATCGATTCCATGATCAAAGCCGGCGTTCGCACTGGGCTCGGCGACGAATGGGTCCGCGTCGGCGCCATGAAGCTGGTTTGTGACGGCTCGATTTCCGAGCGCACCGCGCGCCTCTCTGCTCCTTATGAAGGCCGGCCCAACGACTACGGCATCCTGGTGATGACCGAGGAAGAGCTGTATACCCACGCCCGCAAAGCGCATCTCGCCGGCTGGCAAATCGGCACTCACGCCAATGGTGACGTCGGCATTGACACCACGCTCTGCGTTTACGAGCGCTTGCAGCGTGAGAGCCCGCGCCGCGATCCACGCTTCCGTCTCGAACACTGTACAGTTATTAATGACAACTTGATTGCACGAATCAAAGCCTTAGGCGCCATCCCGACGCCCTTTTCGACTTACGTCTACTATCATGGCGAAAAAATGCGCTACTACGGCGGGGAGCGTCTGAACCACATGTTTGCCTTACGCAGCTTTCTCGACGCCGGCATTCGCGCGACGCAAGCTTCCGACTATCCCCCCGGAGAATTCATCCCCATGATGGCGTTGCAATCGGAAGTGACCCGCACGGACACGAAGGGCAATATTTGGGGACCCAAGCAGAAAATTACGGTTGAAGAAGCGATCCGCGTCGGCACCATCAACGGCGCCTACGCCTCTTATGAAGAAAATCTGAAAGGTTCCATCGAAACGGGCAAGCTCGCCGATCTTGTCGTTCTCGGCCGCGACCCCTTCAAGGAAAATCCCTCGACGCTCGTCACCATCCCCGTCGAACGCACCATGGCTGGCGGCCGCTGGACATTTGAGTCTTAGATTTTCCAAACCACGTCGCCTTGACCCAACCGAGAGCCGCCGATAAGCTTGATGTTTCCCCGTCCAGGTGGAAACGCACATGGAGCAGATTCACATCACGTTGCCGGATGGCAGCGTCAAAGAAGTGCCCAAGGGCACGACTCCTGCCGACGTCGCAAGAGGTATCTCGCCGCGACTCGCGGATGCGGCGTTGGTCGCACGCGTCGCCGCGCCGAATGATGGCGAGGGCGAGTTGGTCGATTTGCGGCGGCCTCTGGACCACGACGTCAAGCTGCAAATCCTGACCGAAAAAGATCCCGACGCGCTCTTTGTGTTCCGGCATTCGGCAGCGCACCTGCTTGCCGCGGCCGTGATGGACCTGTATCCCAACGTGAAGCTCGGCATCGGCCCGCCGATCGACACCGGCTTTTTCTACGAATTTCTCCGTGACGAGCCGTTCACTCAGGAAGACCTCGCCAAAATTGAAAAAAAGATGCACGAGCTCGCGGCGCAAGATTTGCCCAACGAGCGCAAGCTCATTCCCAAGCCGGAAGCGCTCGACCTCTACAAAAAGAGCAACCAGATTTTCAAGTGCGAACTCGTCGAGGAAAAAGCCACCGAGCCGATGGTCTCGTTTTATACCACTGGAAAATTCATTGACTTCTGCCGCGGCCCGCACATTCCTTCAACAAAACGCATCCAGGCGTTCAAGTTGATGAACGTCGCCGGCGCCTATTGGAAGGGTCAGGAAGGCAATCCCCAGCTCCAGCGCATTTACGCGGTGGCCTTCTTCTCGCAAAAAGAGTTGGACGAGCATCTGCACCGCATTGAAGAAGCCAAACGCCGCGATCACCGCAAGCTCGGCACGGAGCTGGACCTCTTCAGCATCCAGGAAGAAGCCGGCCCCGGCCTGATTTTCTGGCATCCCAAGGGCGGCCTCGTTCGCAATATCATCGAAACCTGGCTGCGAGACGAATTGCAAAAACGCGGCTACGATCTTGTCTACACGCCGCACATCATGCGCCTGGACCTCTGGAAGACCAGCGGCCACACCGGTTTTTACAAAGACAGCATGTTCGGGCCAATGGAAGTCGAAAAAGCCGATTATCAGCTAAAGCCCATGAATTGCCCGGGCCACATTTTGATTTATAAGTCGAAACTGCACAGCTACCGCGATCTCCCCGTCCGTCTCGCCGAGCTCGGCACCGTCTATCGCTATGAGCGCAGCGGCGTGCTACACGGCCTGCTGCGTGTCCGCGGTTTCACACAGGACGACGCGCACATTTTCTGCATGCCGTCGCAAATCGAATCCGAAGTCGAGGCCTGCGTTGATTTCGCTTTCGCCGTGATGAAGAATTTTAGTTTCGACAAGTTCGAAGTCGAGCTCTCCGATTGGGACGAAGCGCATCCGGAAAATTACGCTGGCAAGCCCGGAGACTGGCCGCGTCCGCGTCTTCACCATCGGAAAATCCGAAGAAGGCCGCGACATCCTCCTCGTCGCCATCGCCGACGACAAGGGAATTGCCAACCTCGACCAGCTAAAATCCGCCACCGCCGCTCTCGCCGACACTATGAAGCGCATGAACATCCCATACAAGAAGATGGAAGGCGAAGCCGCTTTCTACGGCCCAAAAATCGACGTCAAGCTCATTGATGCCATCGGCCGTTCCTGGCAGCTCACCACCGTGCAGTTCGATTTCAACCTCCCCGCGCGCTTCGGTCTACAATATGTCGCCGACGATGGCGCGAAGCATCAGCCTCTCATGGTCCATCGCGCGCTGCTCGGCTCCGTCGAGCGCTTCTTCGGTATCTTGATCGAGCACTACGCCGGCGCCTTTCCACTCTGGCTCGCGCCTGTGCAAGTGGAAGTCTGCCCGGTCAGTGAAAAAGTCGCCGATTACGCCAAGCACGTCACCGAAACACTGAAGCGCCACAACCTTCGCGTGCATCTCGACGACCGCAACGAAAAGCTGCCCGCAAAAATCCGCGACGCGCAGCTCCAGAAAATTCCTTACATGCTGGTGGTCGGTCCCAAGGAAGCCGAAGCCGGCACCGTCTCCGTCCGCCATCGCAGCAAAGGCGACCTCGGCCCCAAGCCCCTCGCCGAACTCGTCGAATCCCTCCAGCGCGAAGTCGATTCCCGCGCGACTACGTAATCCCTCATCGCGAACCGTGCAAATCCCGCAAGTCATCTTGAACGAAAACGTCTTCGCGCAGAGTGTGCGTCTCCTGACGGATCGTGACGCTCATCTGGCGGAAGTCGTGCAAAAGTACGGCCCGCCTCCGCTCTGGGTCCGCGAACCAGGCTTCCCAACGCTCGTCTACATCATTCTTGAGCAGCAAGTCTCTCTCGCTTCCGCGAAAGCGGCTTTCGACCGGCTGAACTCTGCCGTCCGCCCGCTGACGCCAACGCGATTCCTGAAGCTCAGCGACTCCGAACTGCTGCGCATCGGCTTCAGCCGCCAAAAAACTTTATACACACGCCTGCTCGCCGAATCGCTTTCCCGCCGCCACTTTGATCTTCGCTGTCTCCACGGTCTGCAAGACGATTCCGCCCGCAAAATGCTCATCGCCTTCAAAGGCATCGGTAAATGGACCGCCGACATCTATCTATTGAGCGCCTTGCGTCGTCCGGACATTTGGCCCACGGGCGATCTGGCGTTGGCTGCGGCAGTCCAGGAAGTAAAGCGCCTTCGCCAGCGCCCTTCGCCCGAGCGTCTAGAGAGAATGTCGGCGCCTTGGCGTCCCTGGCGCGCCGTCGCCGCCCGCTTGTTCTGGCACCATTACTTGAGCAAGCGCGGCAAGCGCACTTCGGAGATTTCGCTCTAGCCGGGCGACCGAGCGCGTTGTATTGGAGAAGACGAATGTCACCAACTTTTTCTCGCCGTAGTTTTCTCGCGCTCGCCAGGGGCGCTCTTGCCGTTCCTGCGATTTCCTTGGCCGAGAGCGCCGAAGACGCGGACGACGATGACGTGCCCGCTTTGCTCGATCACATCCTTCTCGGCTGCAGCGATCTCGATCGCGGCATCGAACTCGTCGAAGAGGCCACCGGCGTGCGCCCAGCTATCGGCGGAGTTCACCCCGGCCGCGGCACACGCAACGCTCTGCTTTCTCTCGGCGAACGCCGCTACCTGGAAGTCATCGCTCCCGATCCCGCGCAAACCGAAATCGTCCACTACCCGCAACTCCGTTCCATGACCGATCCGCGCCTTATCGGCTGGGCCGTCCATCCGCCGGACATTGCCGCCATCGCCAAGCAGCTCCAGGAAAACAGAGTCGAATTCAAAGGCCCCGACGACGGCTCGCGCAAGCGTCCCGACGGCCGCGTCCTCAACTGGAAAACCATCAACCTCGCCGACGACCGCCAAGGCCTTCTCCCCTTCTTCATCGAATGGAGCGCCGACTCGGTTCACCCTTCCAAGGATGCACCTGCAAAATGCACCTTGGACTATTTTGAAATCCTGAGCGACGATCCCGAGGAACTCTCCTCGGCTCTCAAACGCATCGGCCTTGACCTCCCCGTCCAGCGCAGCGACAAAGCCCGCCTTCACGCCCTCATCAGCGGACCAAAGGGCGACATCAAGCTCAGCACCTGAGCTTCTTGTCCCGTGCCGACTCATCTCTACGCATAAAGACGGCCACCATCAAGCAAGGTTTTTACTTCTGACTATATGACCTTTGTGCTACCCTCCCGCCTATGGCGGACTCAGATTTCGGCAATCCCACTCCTCAATTTGGCACGGCGGAATACGCGCCAAAATCCGGCACGGACGTGTGCAAGTCTTGCAACCAGGGCATATCTGGCCAGTATTTTCGTGTCAACGGCTCGCTCGCCTGCTCGCGCTGCGTGGATCAGCTGAAGAACCAAATCCCAAAGGATACGCATGCTCTCTTCGTACGCGGTCTGGCCTTTGGATTCGGCGGCGCAATCCTCGGTCTGATTCTCTATTCCGGCTTCAGCATCGTCACCGGGATTGAAATCGGGTACGTCTCGCTTGCCGTCGGTTGGATCATCGCCAAGCAGTCAAAATGGGGTCGCGCGGTACCGCACCGGAAATGGCCTTTGGGCCGCCCTCGCCCGCTCAACAGCGGGACTCAACATTCTCAACCTCATCCCCATTTGGGTCCTCGATGGCGGTCAGGCTGCCACGGCACTCAGCAAAGCCGAGCGGTTTGTCCTGCTCGCTGTTTGCCTCGTCCTATGGCTTTTTGTCGGTGAAGGTATGTTCTTCCTCGTCGCCGCTGGTGTTAGTTATCGTCTCTTTACGAAGGACTTGCCGCCGCAACCCAGTCCGGCGATTGCCGCCTATTTCGTTGGCGTCCTTGCTGCTCTCGCCGCGCTAATCCACATGATGCCTGGCACTGGCCTCGTTCCTCACTAGACTTTTGCCTCTTGCCGCACTGCCGCTGGCGCGTGCTATACTTTGAAGCCCGTCACCAGGCGCTTTTGCGCTGTATGGGCCGGGTTATGAATTCGGGGCCATCCAAGAACGTAGTGCTTGAGGGGGACTTATCGCAGAACGCAGCTTCCGGCAAGCGGACCGCATTCGCGTCAACGAACGAATCCGCGCTCGCGAAATCCGGGTGATCGATGAAGAAGGTGGCCAGCTTGGCGTCATGCAGCCGTTTGAGGCCATAAAGCTGGCCAAGGAAAAGGGGCTCGACCTGGTGGAGATCTCGCCCACGGCTGATCCGCCGGTTTGCAAGATCACCGACTACGGCAAATATCTTTATCAGGCCAACAAGAAAGCCCACGAGCAGCGCAAGAGCAGCCGCGGCTCGCAGTTGAAGGAAGTCAAGTTCCGGCCCGCCACCGCGGAGCACGACTATCAGGTTCGCAAGAACCAGATCCTGCGGTTCCTCGGCGAAGGCCACAAAGTGCGCGCGATGATTTTTCATCGCGGGCGCGAAATGGCGCACCAGGAAGTCGGGCGCGCCAAAATGAACCGCTTGCTCATGGAAATTGGCGACCAGGGCCAGATCGAAACGATGCCGCGCATGGAAGGCAACGTCCTGGTAGCGTTGCTGGCACCGAAAAAAGGCGTAAGCGTCGCCAAGCCCGCGGGCCAGCAATCGTCCAGCGCCCAGCAGTCGCAGTAACCAGCGCCATCAAACGCGCGAACGTAATTTGTGACCGTCGCCACCTGGCGCGCGACCATGATTTTGTAGGGGCGGGGCTTGAGAGGATTTCCAGCAATGCCGAGAAACGCATCGAAACCGAAATTGAAACTGAAAACGCACCGCGGTGCCAGAAAACGCTTCAAGTTCACCGCCAATGGCAAGATCAAGCGTGGGCACTCCGGCAAGCGCCACTTGATGGGCACAAAAAGGCCCGGCCGCATGCGCAAGCTCAAGAAGCTGACGCTGGTCAACAAAGCGGACGTAGCCAGCGTCAAGCAAATGCTTCCCTACGGCTAGAGCCGTGACGATTTTTTTTCGCGTGCCATTAATTTGCACGCCAACAGTTTTTCTTCGTAGGGGCACGATATATCGTGCCCTTCCGTTTGAAACGCGGGACGCAAGTCCCGCAAATCGTGCCAGGCAGCGCTTCACGGGTGCCTGCCGGCCGATTCGCCCCGACTTTGTTGGGGCATTGTAGCGGCCGGGCTTCAGCCCGGCATCGTCCGCGTCTCGCGGACGACCTCTTAGGTGCAAACCTATTTGTGCTTGCGCCAAGAGCGCTACATTCAGAACCACCCCGGAAACAAACCCGTTGCGATACGCGCGTTATTGCGTTTACGCAACCTGTCTTGTTTCCCATAAAAAAAGGAGAAACCCATGGCACGCGTAAAACGCGGCACCAAGCGCCGGGCACGGCGCAAGAAGTACCTCAAGAGGACAAAAGGCTTTTTCCTCACCAAGAGCAAGCTTTACCAATCCGCGCAGGAAGCCGCCAATCGCGCCGATCGCTACGCCAAGCGCGACCGCCGCGTCAAAAAACGCGAATATCGCAAGCTCTGGATTCAACGCGTCGGGGCCGCCGCACGCAACAACGGCCTGACCTATGGCCAGTTGATTCACGGCCTCAAGCTTGCCGGCGTCGCTCTGGACCGCAAGGTCCTAGCAGACATCGCAGTAAAGGACGCTGCGGCATTCACGTCGCTAGTGTCGACAGCGAAAGCTGCCGCCCCGCCGCCAGCCAAGGCCAAGAAAGCGTAAGCTTCCTTGCCGGCGATTCACTCTGTGTAGGGGCGGGGCTTGCCCCGCCCGCTCGTTGCGTCTTGGCTTCTCACGACGCATGATACCTTCTTTCGTAAGGACATCTTGAACGGTGCCCTGCGCTGTTTGCCTTCAAATGCGATGACCGAACGCGAAAACAAAACGGCAATCCCTCTCGTCCATCTCGGCGTCACTCGGCCCGAGGAACTCTCCGCGCTCTTCGCCGACCTTCGTGGGCGCTTCGACGCGGATTGCGCTTGCGCGCATGACGAATCGTCCTGGAAAGAATTCCGCGATGCCTGGCTCGGCCGCAAATCCGGCGTGCTCACGCAAATCACGGATAATTGGCTGAAGCCAGCCACGCTCGACTTGAAGCGCGCTGTCGGCGCCGCTCTCAACGAACTGCGCGCCCATGTCGAGTCGCAGATCGAGGCTCGCCGCGCTGCAATCGAATCCGGCGCCGAAGAATCCGCGCTCGCCCGTGAACGCGTCGACCTCTCTCTCCCTGGCGTCATTCGCCCCATCGGCTCGCATCACCTGATCCGCCAGGTCTTCCAGGAAATTGAAGACATCTTCTTCTCCATCGGCTTCTCCGTCGTCGAAGGCCCCGAAATCGAAACGCCTTACTACAATTTCGAGGCCCTGAATATTCCCGAATTCCATCCTGTCCGCGACGACATGGACACGTTCTATATCGATTTGCCCAAGGGCGCGCCGACGCCTCTCCTTCTCCGCACCCACACTTCGCCCATGCAGATTCGCACCATGGAAAAGCAGAAGCCGCCCGTGCGCGTCATCGTTCCGGGCAAGGTCTACCGCCGCGACAATCCCGACGCCACACACTCCTTCATCTTTCACCAGGTCGAAGGCTTGGCCGTTGACACCGACATCACTTTTTGCGATTTCACCGGCACCATCGAATACTTCGTAAAGCAGTTTTTTGGCCCCACCGTGAAAACCCGCTTCCGGCCCAGCTATTTTCCATTCACCGAGCCGAGCGTCGAGTTCGACGTCTCCTGCCCTTTCTGCGGCGGAACAGGCACAGCGGCTGGCGGGGGGACGTGTTCGAAATGCAAAGGCGCCGCCTGGATCGAACTCTTTGGCGCTGGCATGGTCGACCCTGCCGTCTACGGGTTCGTGAATTACGACGCTAAAAAAGTCAGCGGTTTCGCCTTCGGCATGGGCATCGACCGCCTGGCCATGCTCAGGTACGGCATCGACGACATCCAGGTCTTTTTCCAGAACGATGTCCGCTTCTTGCGCCAGTTCCCATGACTTTGCCCATTGAACTTGTCATTCCGAGCGCAGCGAGGAATCCTGGCATGATCGATCTGCTGAGGGAAGCGCCGAGAAGCCCGTGCGCGTCCCCATGTCCTTATACTAATTTCCATTTTCACTTTTCCATTTTCGAGCTTCAGTCATGACTTTCGCCGACGCCAAACAGCGCTTCTCTAATCGCGTGGCGGACTACGTCCGCTACCGCCCCGGCTATCCCCCGGCCGCGCTCGATCTCTTGCGCACGGAATGCGGCCTTCGACCTGGCCACGTCATCGCGGACATCGGCTCCGGCACGGGTTTCTTGAGCGAACTCTTTCTGAAAAATGGTAATCTCGTTTACGGCGTCGAGCCCAACGAAGCCATGCGCCGGGCCGGCGAAGAATACCTCGCCTCTTACGACGGCTTCTCGAGTATCGAAGGATCAGCGGAATCCACCACACTCGGCGATTCGAGCATCGACTTTGTCGCCGCCGGCCAGGCCTTCCACTGGTTCGAACCAAGCGCCGCGCGAAGCGAATTTATCCGTATCCTGAAGCCCGCCGGCTCGGTCGTCATCGTATGGAACGACAGGCGGATGGAAGAGAAGCACCTCACTCGTGAGTACGAGGAATTGCTGGAACGCTTTGGCATCGATTACAAGCGAGTGAAGGATGCCTACCCGGAGACGCATCATATCCACAGTTTCTTCGGCAGCGATAATTTCCACTCTCGCGATTTGCCCAACGAACAGGATTTGGATTGGGATGGTCTGCGCGGGCGCTTGCGGAGCCGTTCCTTCGCTCCTGCCGAAGATCACCCGAATTACGCACCGATGATGGCCGAGCTGGACCGCATTTTTCGCGCCCATCAAGCCGGTGGCTATGTGCGTATGGAATACTTCACGCGCATTTATTTTGGGCAACTGCGGATAGGGACCGAGGGATGAAGGTCGTCTACAGCTGGCTGAAAGATTTCGTCGACGTGATCGCGCCGCCCCAGGAGCTCGCCTCGCGCCTCGTGCTTTCAGGTACAAACATTGCCGGCGTGGAAACAGGCCCGCAGGGGGTTGTGATCGACGCCGAAGTCAGTTCGAATCGCCCGGACTGTCTCGGCCACTACGGCATCGCCCGCGAAGTCGGCGCCATTTACAAGCTGCCCCTGAAGCACATTTCGCCCAAGCCTGCTGAGAGTGCTGCGAAAGCCAGCGACGCCGTAAAAGCCGAAATTCAAGCGCCCGAACTCTGCGGCCGTTTCACTGCGCGCGTCATTCGAAACGTGAAAATTCAGCCGTCGCCGAAATGGCTGAAAGACCGTCTTGAAGCCTCCGGCGTGGCCAGCATCAGCAATGTCGTGGACATTTCGAACTACGTGATGCTGGAGCTTGGCCACCCGCTCCATACCTTCGATTACGACAAGGTTCGCGACCACAAAATTGTTGTCCGCCGCGCCAAGCCGGCGGAAAAGATGAGAACACTTGACGGAGTCGAGCGGCAGCTCGCACCTGACAAAGAGCGGCAGCTCGATTCGAATATCTGCATGATCAGCGATGGCGACGGCTCGCGTCCCATCGGCATTGGCGGAATCATGGGCGGAGCCGAAACCGAAATTTCGTTTTCCACGAAAAATGTTTTGATCGAGTGCGCCTGGTTCGAACCGGTCGCGATTCGCCGCGCCGCCCGTTTTCTGAAATTGCACACCGAAGCGTCCACGCGTTTTGGCCGCGGCGCCGACCCGGAAATGGCCGAACTGGCCTCACGTCGCGCCGCGGAATTGATTCTTCAGCTTGCCGGCGGCGAGTTGCTCTCCGGCGTTGTTGATAGTTATCCCGGCAAGCGCGCCCCGAAAAAAATCCGCTTGACGCGCGCCGAGATTCTGCGCGTGATGGGCGCGGACGTCCCGGACAAGCAAATCGAAGCCAGCCTAAGCGCGCTCGGCTTCGCCCCCGTTCGAATCGACCAAAACCGCGGCGCGGAAGGCTCGCTCCTCGCGGCCTGGGAATGTACGCAACCTTCCTGGCGCGCCGAAGTCGAACGCGAAATCGATTTGATCGAAGAAATCGCGCGCATTTACGGCCTCGATAAATTTCCGCCGCGGCTGCCAGCAGCACGCCAAGGCGCGGCGCGCCTCCCGCATTACGAAGCCGAAACGCGCTTGCGCGAGCGGCTCATCGGTTTCGGCTACCGCGAAATCTTGACGATTCCGCACGTGGCCGAAGAGCGCGACGCGCTATTCCGACCGGAAAATGTCGTTCCGGCGCGGCTTTCGAATCCGCTTTCGGAAGAGGCCAACGTGCTGCGCTCGACTGGCATCGTCACCATGGCAAGCGCGATCGAATGGAATCTGAATCACGGCCAACGCAATGCGCGCCTGTTCGAAATCGGCCGCCACTATCGCTTGAATGGAAGCGAATCGGTCGAAACCCGCGTGCTCACCATCGGCGCGACCGGCGAAGCCCGCGAAAAAGGTCTCTACGATGTAGCGCGCGATTTTTCCTTTGCCGATCTCAAGGGCGATCTCG
>Ga0209131_1003188_pt1 | contig 10960 bp, 9 predicted proteins | sample GraSoi_2013_40cm_FD_185826 | JGI IMG/M metagenome (GOLD analysis project Ga0209131, IMG submission 185826) | Grasslands soil microbial communities from the Angelo Coastal Reserve, California, USA - Sample 9_17_2013_40cm (SPAdes) (version 2) | ecosystem: Environmental > Terrestrial > Soil >...
AGGGCGATCGGCTCGAGCTGGCCGGCGAGGGCGAGCCACTCGCCGGCGCATATCGGCGCGCGCAGGCGACGCACGTGCGCGGGGTGCTCACGTACCGAGAGCGCGTGGCGCTCGAGCCGGACGCGCGGGTCGTCGTCGAGCTGACACGGATCGGTGTCGGCCCGGTCGCCCTGCAGGCGTTCCTGGCGCGCGGCCAGCTGCCGATCGGCTTCGACCTGTCGCTGACCGCGGGCGCTGCAGCGGGCGCGGAGTACGAGCTGCGCGCGCGCATCGGCGACCGCGAGCGCACGCTGTTCGCCACCCCCGAACCCGTGCGAGTGACTCCCGGCGGCGACGCGGTCGAGCTGCTGCTGCGCTCCGCGCGCTAGTCGACCCAGTCGAACGAGCCCTTGCGCACGTTCACGAACGCGAGCTCGGGCAGGCTCCACATCATGCCCTCGAGCCCGGCCCGGGCCCGCGCCCCGCGGTCGAACGGCGCCGCGGCCAGCCCGTACGCCGTGTAGCCGAGGCCGAAGAACAGGTTCACCGCCCCGTACGCGGGGCGGCGCCAGAAGACGTCGTCCGTGAAGAGCAGGAACGCGCTGTCGCGCAGGAGCGGCTGATAGACCGATGAGGTGTACGCCGTCGACTCGCGCAGACGAGTGACCGCCCCCGGCGACTGGCGCAACAGGCTGGCGAGCTCTGTCTCTCGGTGCGACGGAATCTCCACGACCCGCGAGACGCGCATGCGCGCGCGCACGCGGTCGAAGAACATGAACGGAATGAAGCCGAAGCGCTCGTCGCTCGGGTCGGCGGCCGCGCCCAGCGCGCGCTCGATCTCTTCGGGCGCGCCGAACGCGCCGTCGGTGGTGCGCGCGAGCTCGGTGATGCAGTTGTGAGTCACGAGGTCGTAGGACCAGCGCGCCTGCAGCCGCGCGTCTTGCTCGCGCAGGCGCGCTCGTGCCGCCGCCAGCGCGGGCGCCAGGTCACCCGCGAGCGGCGCTGACTCGAGGCTGCGCCCGCGCGCCGGCAGCTTGCGCAGCCCGCCGCGTCCGCGCGGCCATCGCGCGCCGCGATGCTCGCGACCTCTTCCAGCAAGTTGAAGCTCGCCTCGTCGACGAGCGCGGGGGCGAGCACCTGCTCGCGCCCCTTCCGCAGGAGCGCGGCGGCTTGCTCGCGCCGCTTCGCGCGCACCGAGTCCGCGACGTCGTCGGCGGCGGCTTCCACGCGCCCCGGGGCGGCGAACGCGTCGAGCAGCAGCAGGTGATTCGCAGCGAGACTGCGCCGCGCCGCGAGATAGCGGCCCTGCGCGAGCAGGAGCGCGTAGCCGCGGTCGGGCCGCGCGGAGAGCACGAGCTCGGCGATCGCGTGTTCGAGCCGCGTCGAGAGCGCCTCGAGGCCCGCGCGCTCGGGCGGCGTGAGTGGCTCGTCCGCCTCGGGCGGCAGCACCGCGACGGCGCGCGGATCGAGGCCGAACGCGCCGTCGAGCGAGCGCGCCGCCTCGCGCAGCGAGAGCGCCTCGCGGAGCTCCTCGAGCCGGGTCGGATCGGCCGCGTGCGCCAGCTCGGCGAGCTTGCGCTCGGACTCGGCAGTCACTCGGGAGAGTGAGTCGTGGCCGGCGCGCGCGTGCAGTACTGCGCGCAGCCAGACCGCGTCGGGATCCCCCGCCGCTTCCGGCGAGACCAGGCCCGCCCCGCGCAGCTCCGGCGTCGGCCGCGCTTGCGCATATGCCTCGAGCCAGGCGACGTCCTGGCGCAGTGACTCGCGCCGCGCGAGCTCGAGCTCCTGCTCCACGTACAGGCGCGCGAACGAGCCCTGCACGCGTTCGGTCACCTCGGGCGCGACGTCGAGCACTGCCACCTGGAGCGGCCGGTTCTCCAGCTCGGCATACACGAGCTGGAAGGCCGACCAGGCCTCGCGGACCAGCAGCAGCAGCCCCTCGTCCGCGCTCTGCAAGTGATAGACGGTGCCGTCGGCGACGAGCGCGGCATGGCCGCCGCTCGCCGTGCCGACGTTCGACGACACGTAGACGAACCCGAGCCCCTCCGCGCGTGCTCCCGCGGCGCCGAGCACGGCGGCGAGCAGCGCCGCGGGCGCGAGCCGGCGCATCAGCCGCCGGGCTGCCGGTAGCCCTCTAGCGCGAGCTGGGCCGCCGGCTTGTCGCGACCGACGCTGTCGACGAATGCGTCCATGTCCGCTTCGCTGAGCTTCGCGTCGCGCAGCCCCTGGCCGATGGCGCGCGGCGTCATGGCGTCGGATTCCCAGTGCGTGATGCCGTGGTCCTCCGCGATGCGAGCCACCCCGCGCAGGAACTCTTCGCTCGTCCCCGAGCCCTTCACGAACAGCGCCGCGTACTGCCGTAGATCGCGCTGATAGCTGGTCTTGTTCGGGGTGGACGCATCGCCACCGCTGCTCGACGAGGTCGAGATCGCGTCGAACGAGCCAGCGATCGAGCGAGAGGAACCGGCCGAGATGTCAGATGGAATCTCGACGATCGCCGAGATCGCTGTGCAGCCGAAGGCCGGGAGGGTCGCGATCAGGGCCGCGGCCAGAAGCGCACGCCGGGAATTCATCTTGGGGGCTCTCCTTGATGCCAGTGGGGTGATCATATCCGCCGCGCTTGGCGGATAGCAGCACGGCTTTCGCCTGGAGTGGAAGCAGACTTTGGGCCAGGAGTAGGCGGATCCCCCCAAATCGCCTCGGAGAATTTCGCTGACCGATCTGCACATTTCGGTCGGCAGTCGTCATTGCTCCCATGGCGATCGAGTGGGAACCTGGGCCCACGATCACGGGGAGGTGAACGGGCGCGTCTCTGCTGCCCGGCACAGTTCGAATGAATTTGCTCGCGCGCATTTCGTCGCCCATGGTTCTGCGTCGGCTCGCCAGACCGGAGCTGCGCATCGTCGCAGACCAGCTCCGCGCCGAGCTGATCCGGATCGGCTCCGAGGTCGGCGGGCACTTCGCCGGCAGCCTTGGCACCGTCGAGCTGACCGTCGCGCTGCACTACCTGTTGGACACGCCGCACGATCGGCTGGTCTGGGACGTCGGTCACCAGGCCTACGGGCACAAGGCGCTGACGGGCCGGTTGGCGGGCCTGATGAAGGTCAAGAAGGCCGACGGGCCGAGTGGCTTCTTGCGCCGCGAGGAGAGCCCGTACGACGCGTTCGGCGCGGGCCACGCCGGGACGTCGGTCTCGGCGGCTCTCGGCATGGTCGAGGCGGCGCGGCGCAGCGACAGCGGCGCGCGAGTCGTCGCGATCATCGGCGACGGCGCCGCGACCTCCGGGATGTCGTTCGAAGCGCTGAACCACGCGGGCGAGCTGGGCTGCGACCTGCGCGTCGTGTTCAACGACAACGGCATGTCGATCGCGCCGAACGTCGGCGGGCTGTCGCGCACGAAGCGCGCGCGCGGCTACTTCGAGGCGCTCGGACTCACCTACATCGGGCCGATCGACGGACACGATCTCGACCAGCTCCTGCCCGGCGTCGAGGCGCTGCTCGCGTCACCGGGTCCGACGGTGCTGCACGTGCGCACGCAGAAGGGCCACGGCTTCGCGCCGGCCGTTGCGGATCCCTACAAATGGCACGCGACGCAGCCGTTCGAGTGCAGTACCGGTCGTCCCCGCTCCGCGGGTGAGGCGGGTACTGCGAAGGCGTCGGGAAGTGGTGGCGCGCCGAGCTGGACGAGTGCGTTCGCGGACGCGCTGATCCGCGTCGCCGAGCGCGATCCGCGGGTCGTGGCGATCACCGCTGCGATGCCCGATGGCACCGGCATCGACAAGTTCGCGAAGCGCTTCCCCGATCGGACCTACGACGTCGGCATTGCCGAGCAGCACGCCGTGACTTTTGCAGCCGGGCTGGCGGCCGAGGGCCTGCGGCCGGTGTGCGCGATCTACTCGACGTTCCTGCAGCGCGCCTTCGATCAGGTCGTGCACGACGTCGCACTGCAGAAGCTGCCCGTGACGTTCGCGCTCGACCGGGGCGGCCTGGTCGGCGCCGACGGACCGACACATCACGGTGTACTCGACTTCGCGTACCTGCGGATCATCCCGAACCTGATCGTGTCCGCGCCGCGCGACGAGAACGACCTCGAGGGTCTGTTGGCCGCGGCGGTGGCGTCGGGCCGGCCGTTCGCGCTGCGCTTCCCGCGCGGCGCCGCGACCGGTGTCTCGATCCTGTCGGAGCCCAAGGCGCTGGCGATCGGCCGCGGCGAGGTGCTGCGGCGCGGCGGCGACGTCGCGCTGCTCGGCATCGGGCGCACGGTCGGCGTCGCGCAGCGCACGGCCGAGCTGCTCGCCGAGCGCGGCGTGCGCGCGTCCGTCATCGACGCCCGCTACGTGAAGCCGCTCGATGCAGAGCTGATCTGCGCGACCGCGCGCGGCACGGGTCACGTGGTCACGATCGAGGACCACGCCGGCTTCGGCGGCTTCGGCAGCGCGGTGCTCGAGCTGATCGCGCGCGAGGTGCCGCGCACCGCCGTGCGGATTCACGCGCTGCCCGATCGCTTCACGGATCACGGCGAGGTGACCGCGCAGTACCGCGCCGCGGGGATCGACCCGGAGTCCGTCGCCGCGGATACGCTGACCTGGCTGCGCTCGCTCCATCCGACGCCGCTGTCTCGCCCGCGCGCCGGCGAAGAGCAGGAGGGTCCGCGTGTCACTTGAGCGCGCGCCGTCGGCCGAAGTGCTGCGCGCCTACGCGCACTGCCGCGGCGTGACCGAGGCGAGTCACTCGAGCTTCGCCGCGGCCTTCTGGATGTTCCCGAAGGCGAAGCGCCGCGCGCTGCACGCGATCTATGCGTTCTGCCGACTGGCCGACGACATCGCCGACGACCCCGCGATCCGCGGCAACCGGGCGCTCCTGCTCGAGCGCTGGCGCGAGGAGCTCGCCGGGGCCTACGAGGACAAGGCGGTGCATCCGGTCGGTATCGCCCTCGGCGACGCCGTCGCGCGCTTCGACCTGCCGCGCCGGACGTTCGAGGACCTGCTGCTCGGCGTGGAGTCCGACCTGCGCCGGCTGCCGATCGAGACCTTCGACGAGCTGTATCAGTACTGCTACCGGGTCGCCTCGACGGTCGGCCTCTTGATCGTGCGCGTGCTCGGCTACCAGAACCCGCGCACGCTCGACTACGCCGAGGCGATGGGCGTCGCCGTGCAGCTCACCAACGTGTTGCGCGACGTCGGCGAGGACGCGGCGTCGGGCCGGGTCTATCTCGCGCGCGAAGACTTGAAACGGTTCGGTGTCTGCGAGGAAGCGCTGGCGCTGGATCCGGTGCCCGACGAGCTGCGCGTGCTGCTCGCCTGCTACGCCGAGCGCGCGCGCATCTTCTACGACTTGGCGGCGTCGCTGCAGCCGGCCGAGGATCGCGCGCGGCTGCGGCCGGCGGACGCGATGGGCGCGATCTATCGCACGCTGCTCGATCGCCTGCAGGCCGAGCGCTTCCCCCAGCGCGAGCGCGCGGTGCGGCTCTCGAACGCGCGCCGGCTCGCGATCGCCGCGTCGGTGTGGCTGCGGGGGGCGCGCGGGTGACCGAGATCGCCGAGCGCAAGAGCTCGCACCTGTCACTCTGCGCGACCGAAGACGTCGAGCACCACGGCGCGACCTTGCTCGACGAGGTTCGCCTCATGCACGAGGCGCTGCCCGATCTGTCACTCGACGAGGTCGACCTGGAGACGGTGCTGTTCGGCAAGACGCTGCGCGCGCCGCTCGTGATCTCGGGCATGACCGGCGGCACCGACGAGGCCGGGCGGCTCAACCGCGCGCTCGCCGCTGCCGCGCAGAAGCTCGGCGTCGCGATGGGCGTCGGCTCGCAGCGCGCGATGCTGCTCCACCCGGAGCAGGCCGACAGCTACCGGGTGCGCGACGTCGCGCCCGACATCTTGTTGTTCGCGAATCTAGGCGCGGTGCAGGCGCGTGAGTCCGGTCCCGCCGCCGTGGCCGCGCTGGTGCGCGCGATCGGCGCCGACGCGCTGTGCGTGCACTTGAACGTCGCTCAGGAGCTGGTGCAGGACGAAGGCGATCGCGATTTCCGCGGCTGTCTCGCGGCGCTCGCGGAGCTCGCGAACCGCCTGCCCGTGCCGGTCATCGTGAAAGAGACCGGCTGCGGCTTCGCGCCCGGGACTCTGGCGCGGCTGCGCGACGCGGGACTCGAGTGGGTCGACGTCTCCGGCGCGGGCGGCACGAGCTGGACGGCCGTCGAGTCGCTGCGCGGCTCGGCGCGCCAGAAGGCGCTGGGCGCAGAGCTGCGCGAGTGGGGCATCCCGACCGCCGCCGCCGTGGTGTACGCTTCGCGGGCCGGCTTGCGCGTGATCGCGTCGGGCGGGATTCGCGGCGCGGGCGACGCGGCCGCGGCGCTCGCACTCGGCGCAGATGCGGTTTCGCTGGCGCTGCCCTTCTTCCGGGCATTCACCGAGGGCGAGCAAGCGGGCGTGCTGACCGCAGGGGAACGTTTGATCGAGGGACTTCGCGTCGTGGCGCTGCTCACGGGCGCGCGCGATGCGCGCGCGCTGCGGCGCGTGCCGCGCGTGATCGGGCCCGAGCTCGCGCGCTGGATCGAAGGCGAAAAGTGACGCAGAACGTCGAGCGCATTCACGCGCCGAGCGGACGCGCGGCGCGCAAGGACGAAACCCAGGCGCGCATCATCCAGGCGTCGATGGAGCTGTTCGCGACGCGCGGCTACGAGGGCACGAGCATCTCGGCGATCGCGGCGAAGGCGGACATCAGCCGCGGGGCGGTGTTCTGGCACTTCGGCAGCAAGGAAGGCCTGTTCCGCGAGGCGTGCAAGCGCTTCTTCATCCCGTTCTGGCACGAGGTGGAGCGCAGCCTCGAATCACTCGGGCCGCGCGAGCGCGTGCTCTCGCTCTTCGACCTCTACGAGCAGTTCGTGACCGCGAACCGCGAGACCATCCAGGCGCTGATGCGCTGGGTGCTCGAGTCGGCGACGATGCGCGAGTCACTCCGCGGGGAGCTGCTCCAGCTCCACGCGATGTTCACCAACGATCTGCGCGAGGCCGTCGGCGAGCTCTGCGGCGACCCGGCGGAGGCGGAGTTCCTGACGATCACGCTGAACTCGCTGCTCGCGGGCAACCTGCTGTTCGGCGTGATCGATCCGGGCCCGGTGCAGGACAAGGGCCGGCGCGAGAGCTTGCGCGTGCTGGCCGAGCGCATGCTGTTCGCGATCCCGCACGCGCGCGAGCGAGCCGCGCGCGCATGAGCTCCGCCCCCCTCCAGCACGACGCGGCGCAGCTCGTCGCGCGCGCGCAGACCGAGAACTTCCCGGTCGCGCTGTTCGTGCTCTCGCGCGCGCAGCGCACGCACTTGATGGCGATCTACGGCTTCGCGCGCCTGGCCGACGAGCTGGGTGACTCCGCGCCGGGCGACCGCCTCGCGCAGCTCGACTTTCTCGACGCGGACCTGGACCGCGCCTATCTCGGCGCCGCGCGGCACCCGCTGCTGCAGCGGCTCGCGCCGACGTTGCGCGAGCTCGCGCTGCCGCGCGCGCCATTCGCGGCGCTGATCGAGGCGAACCGGCGCGACCAGCGCATCGCGCGCTACGCGACCTGGCGCGCGCTCGCGGAGTACTGCGAGTACTCGGCGAACCCGGTGGGGCGGCTCGTGCTGCACGTGTTCCGCGCGGCGACGCCGGAGCGCTTCGCGCTCTCCGACCAGGTGTGCACCGCGCTGCAGCTCGCCGAGCACTGCCAGGACGTGGCGGAGGACTTTGCCGCGGGGCGGGTATATCTGCCGGCGGAAGACCTGGCGCGCTTCGGCGCGAGTGAGTCGGAGATTGCGCTCCCGACCGCGGGGCCGGCGCTGCGCGCCGTCGTGCGCTTCGAGGTGGCGCGCGCGCGCGGTCTGCTCGACTCGGGCAGCGCGCTCGTTCGCACGCTCGGCGGCCGCGCGCGGCTCGCGGTCGCGGGCTTCATCGCGGGCGGGCGCGCGGCGCTCGACGCGATCGAGCGCGCGGAGTACGACGTTCTCGCGACGCAGACCAGGCCGCGCCGCCGCGATCTCGCGCGCCGGCTGGTGGGAGCATGGCTGTGACGGCGCTGCGTGTCGCCGTCGTCGGAGGCGGGCTCGCGGGCCTCGCTGCCGCCGTTGCCTGCGGCGACGCGGGCGCGGAGGTCACTCTGTTCGAGGCGCGGCCGCGGCTCGGCGGCGCGACCTGGTCCACGGAGCTGCAGGGGCTTTCGGTCGACAACGGCCAGCACGTCTTTCTGCGCTGCTGCACCGGGTATCTCGCCTTCCTCGAGCGCATCGGCGCGCGCGAGCGCACCACGATCCAGCCGCGGCTCGCGATCCCGGTGCTCACGCCCGGCGGAGCGACGTCGTGGCTGCGCCGCGTCGGCCTGCCAGCCCCCCTTCACCTCGCGCCGAGCCTCGCGCGCTACGCGCCGCTCTCGCTCGTCGAGCGCCTGCGGCTCGTGCCCGCCGCGCGGGCCTTGAAGTCACTTTGCCTGGACGATCCGAGCCTCGACCGCTCGACCTTCGGCGAGTGGCTCGCGGCGCACGGTCAGTCGCCGCGAGCCATCTCGCGCTTCTGGGATCTGGTCACGCGCCCGACTGTGAATCTGCCCGCAGCCGAGGCGTCGCTCGCGCTCGCCGCGAAGGTGTTTCAGACGGGCCTCCTGCAGGCGCCGGATGCGGCGGACGTGGGCTACGCGGCGCTGCCGCTCGACCGCGTGCACGCGGAGCCGGCCGAGCAGGCGCTCGAGAAGCTCGGCGCGGTGGTGCGCAAGCGCGCGCGCGTGCAGCGCATCGAGGTGGGCGCGAACGGCGCGGTGACTGGCCTCCAGGTGGCCGGCCAACGCGTCGCATGCGACGCGCTCGTGCTCGCCGCGCCGCACGAGGACGCCGTGAAGCTGCTGCCCGACGCGGCCGGCCTCGATCCCGCGGCGCTCGGCCAACTGGGGAGCTCGCCGATCGTGAACCTGCACGCGGTCTGGGACCGGCGCGTCCTGCCGCACGCGTTCGCGGCCGGCGTCGGCACGCCGCTCGAGTGGCTGTTCGACCGCACGGAGGCCTCGGGGCTCGAGCGCGGCCAGTATCTGGCGGTGTCACTCTCCGCGGCGGATCGCTGGGTCGGCGTGTCGTCGGACGCGCTGCGCGAGATCTTCGAGCCCGCCTTCCGCGCGCTGCTTCCGGCCGCGCGCGACGCGGTGCTGGAGCGCTTCTTCACCACCTGCGAGCCGAGCGCGACGTTTCGCGGCGTGCCGGGCACGCGCGCGCTGCGCGCGCGCACCGAGACGCGGGTCGCCGGCCTGTATCTCGCCGGCGCGTGGACCGATACGGGTTGGCCCGCCACGATGGAGGGCGCGGTGCGCAGCGGCACGTCCGCGGCGCGCGCGGCGCTCCGCGGCGTAGGGCGCACCCGCGGACTTCCGGAGATCGCGGCGTGAGCGACACCGTCCGCGAGCCGACGCTTTTCGCTGACGCGCGCGCGGCGCTCGAGCGCGCCTGCGAGCACCTGTTCGCGACGCAGGACCCGAGCGGCTACTGGAAGGGCGAGCTCGAGACCAACGTCACCATGGACGCCGAGGACCTGCTGCTGCGCGAGTTTCTCGGCATCCGCGGCGAGGACGAGACCAAGCACGCCGCGGTCTGGATCCGCTCGCAACAGCGCGAGGACGGCTCTTGGGGCACGTTCAAGGGCGGGCCGCCCGAGCTCTCGACGACCCTCGAAGCGTACGTGGCGCTGCGCCTCGCGGGCGATCCCGTCGACTCGCCGCACATGCGCCGCGCCGCGCAGCTGATTCGCTCCCTGGGCGGGCTCGAGAAGTCACGCGTGTTCACGCGCTTCTGGATGGCTCTCTTCGGGCTCTGGTCCTGGGACGATCTGCCGGCGCTGCCGCCCGAGGTGATCTTCCTGCCGCCCTGGTTCCCGCTGAACATCTACGACTTCGGCTGCTGGGCGCGTCAGACGATCGTGCCACTCACCGTCGTCGCGGCGCACCGCCCGAGCCGGCGCCTGCCGTTCGCGATCGACGAGCTGCGCACCGGCGCATTGCCGCCGCCGCGCCAGTCACTTCGCACCTGGGCCGGGCGCTTCCAGGTGCTCGACCGCGCGCTCCACTTCTACGAGCGCCACCCACTGCGCCCGCTGCGCAAGACGGCGCTGCGCGTCGCGGCCGAGTGGGTCCTGCGCCGCCAGGAAGCGGACGGCGGCTGGGGCGGGATCCAGCCGCCGTGGGTCTACTCGATCATGGCGCTGCACCTGCTCGGCTACCCACTGACTCATCCGGCGATCGAGAGGGCGCTAAGAGGTCTCGACGGCTTCACGCTCGACCGCGCCGGGCGCCGGCGCCTCGAGGCGTGTCAGTCGCCGGTGTGGGACACGGCGCTCGCGGTCGTGGGGTTGAACGACGCGGGGGTCGCGCAGGACCACCCCGGCCTGGTGCGCGCGGTCGACTGGCTGCTGCGCGAGGAGATCCGCGTGACCGGGGACTGGGCCGTGCGGCGGCCTTCGCTCGAGCCCGCCGGCTGGGCGTTCGAGTTCGCGAACGACAACTACCCCGACATCGACGACACGGCCGAGGTCGTGCTCGCGCTGCGTGGCGCGGCGGGTCGCGGCCGCACCGACGTCGACGCCGCGATCAAACGCGCGGTGAGCTGGACGCTCGGCATGCAGTCGGCGAACGACGGCTGGGCGGCCTTCGACGTCGACAACACGAGCCAGCTCTGCGCCGAGCTCCCGTTCTGTGACTTCGGCGAGGTGACCGACCCACCGAGCGCGGACGTGACCGCGCACGTGGTCGAGATGCTCGCGGTCGAAGGCCTGTCGAGCCTCGACGCCACGCGCCGCGGGCGTGACTGGCTCTTGCGCGAGCAGGAAGCAGACGGGTCCTGGTTCGGTCGCTGGGGCGCGAACTACGTGTACGGCACGGGCGCGGCGGTGCCCGCGCTAGTCGCGAGCGGCACGGCCGGGTCGGACCCCGCGATCCGTAAGGCCGTGCGCTGGCTCGAAGAGCACCAGAACCGCAACG
>Ga0209131_1003189_pt1 | contig 10959 bp, 12 predicted proteins | sample GraSoi_2013_40cm_FD_185826 | JGI IMG/M metagenome (GOLD analysis project Ga0209131, IMG submission 185826) | Grasslands soil microbial communities from the Angelo Coastal Reserve, California, USA - Sample 9_17_2013_40cm (SPAdes) (version 2) | ecosystem: Environmental > Terrestrial > Soil >...
CGCGTGGGTCGTCTCCTTCGGGGAAGACGACGCGCGCCCGCATTTCTTTCGCCCGCTGGTAGACGCTGTCCAGGAAGCTCATTTGGAAAACTTGCGCTTGAGCGCCTGCTGGACCGTAGGATCGACCAGCGGCGACACGTCACCGCCGAAGCGCGCGACTTCCCGCACGAGGCTGGAGCTGACGAAGGTCAGATCGAACGCGGGCACGAGAAAGACCGTCTCGATCTTGGGCGCCAGATTGCGGTTCATCAACGCCATCTGGAATTCATACTCAAAATCGGACACGGCGCGGAGCCCACGAATGATCACCGAGGCCCCGACCTTTTTGGCGAACTCGGCCAGCAATCCTTCGAACGATTGCACTGCCAAGCGCTTATCAGGGACGGCCTGTTGGATCAGCGCGACGCGCTCGTCCAGCGAAAACAGCGGCTGCTTGGAGACATTCACCGCCACCGCCACGATGAGCTGATCGACGAACTCCAGCGAGCGGTGAATCAGATCTTCGTGACCCTTTGTGATGGGATCGAAAGATCCGGGATACACGGCGATGCGTTTCATAGAGGCGGCGGCGAAGGGCGGCGAAGGGCGGCGAAGGGCGGCGACTGCAGAATCGTTATCGCTGTGTCGCCATAACGCCGCGTATCACCCACGACAATGCCTAGGTCCGCGGAATGTTCGATCGAAAACACCCGCGCGAAGGGAATAAGGCCGTAGAGTTCGACGAGCTGTGCAGCGGCTGCACTCGCGTACGGTGGATCGGCGAACGCGACGTCGTACTGCGCGGGCTGGAGCCGCTCGGCGAAGCGCAGCGCATCACTCCGGTGAATCGTCACGCGGTCCCCCACGTTGAGGGTCGTTGCGTTGTCCCGAATCGCAGCCAGTGATGCCTTGCTGGTTTCCACGAAGTCCACGGAAACCGCACCCCGAGATAGCGCTTCGAAACCGAGTGCGCCAGAACCGGCGAACAGATCCAGCACGCGCGCGTCCGGGATCGACTGTTGGAGGATGCTGAACCAGGCTTCTTTGACGCGGTCGCCTGTCGGCCGGACGGTCCGGCCGGCGGGCGCTTTCAGACGACGACCCTTGAACTCACCCGCGATGATGCGGAGCAAGGCTCGCGACTCGCGCCTGAATCGTCGTCCTCCCCTGCCAGTCGTCGCGCTCGAGGCGGAAGGCCACGTCGAGCGGATTCGTGAGCCAGTCCTCCGGCACGACATCGGCCCAGCGGAAACCGATCGCCGGAAGCAACCCCGAGCCGTCGTCCAGCGTGAACCGCAGGTGATTCGTCCCGACCCGGCGCGCCCCGACGGCGCGCGCGTTGCGAACGCCGAACACGGGCGCCGGATTCCCCGCCCCACACGGCTCCAGGTGCCGAATCAGTTTCTCCAGGTCGGCACTCACCTCGGCGAGCGGCAGCTCGAGATCGACGCGCTGGCTCGGCGCCAGGTCGGCGGGGGTGAGAAGGTCGCCCGCCACGCCGAGGAACGCAGCGCGGAACGCATCGAATTTGTCGCGCCGGATGGTGAAGCCGGCCGCCATCGTGTGGCCGCCGTATTTCTCGAGGTGCGCACCGACCTTGTGCAGTGCGCCATGCAGGTCAAAGCCCGAAATGCTGCGCCCGGAGCCGCGCCCGAACTCCCCGCCCTCGTCCCAGCCGACCAGAAACGTCGGCCGGCCGTAGCGTTCCACGAGGCGCGAGGCGACGATGCCGATGACGCCGGGATGCCACGTCTCGTTCCCGAGCACGATGGCGGCGTCGCTCGGGTTCAGCGTCTTGTCGACCAGCTCGATCGCCTCGTCGAGAATCACCTGATCCATCTCCTGGCGCCGCGCATTGATCGTTTCGAGCTCGCGCGCCAGCGCCGCCGCCTCTTGCGGATTCTCCGTGAGCAGCAGGCGCAGGCCGTCGTTCGCGTCGCCGATCCGGCCCGCGGCGTTGAGACGTGGCGCCAGGATGAATCCGACGTGCGCGCCACGCAGCGGCTTGCCGCCGAGGCCGGCCGTGTCGATCAGGGCGCGGAGGCCGACCCACCGGGAATCCGCCAGCTTCTTCAGCCCATAGCGCACCAGGATCCGGTTCTCGCCCACCAGCGGGACGACGTCGGCGATCGTCGCCAGGCCCACGTAGTCGAGAAAGTGCAGCGGGAGATTCGCGGAAAGACCCAGCGCGCCCACCAGCGCCTGCGCCAGCTTGAACGCGACGCCGGTGCCGCAGAGGTTCTTGTCCTCCGACTTGCAGTCGGGGCGGCGCGGATCGATCACGGCGTTCGCCGGGGGCAGCGCGTCGCCCGGCAGGTGGTGGTCGGTGACGATGACGTCGATCCCGGCGGCACGGGCGGCGGCGACCGCGGCGACTGCCGTAATGCCGCAGTCGCACGTCACGATCAGGCCGGCACCGACGCGCTGCGCTTCCGCCAGGCCCGCCGGCCCGAAGTCGTAGCCATCGCGGATGCGGTGGGGGACGAACGGATGCACCGTGGCACCGGCGCTGCGAAGAATGCGCGTGAGCATGGCCGTCGCGCATTGGCCGTCCACGTCGTAGTCGCCGTGCACCAGGATCGTCTGCTTTTCACGGACCGCGCGCACCAGCAGCCCCACGGCGACCGCCATGTCGGCCCAGCGATGCGGGTCGGACAGGCGCTCGAGGTCGGGGCGCAGGAACGCTTTTGCCGACTCGGGGGAGGCCAGCCCGCGCTGCACGAGAATCGCGGCGAGCGCGTCGGGGATCTTGAGCTCCGCGGCGAGGACGCGGGTCGCGTCCGGGTCCGCGTTGGCGGTGAGGATCCAGCGGGGAGGAATCATTCCTTGGCGTACAATAACACGCCGCAGGCTTCGCATCCTTCGATGGTGGCGCCGCGCTGAATCAAGGCCTTGCGCTGAGTCGGGACGGCCGTGAAGCAGTTCCCGCACGAGCTGCCGTGCAGCGGATAGATCGCGAGCGGCGCCTTGCCGCGCCGGATGCGATCGTAGCGCGCGAGCAACGTCGGATTCACCGCTTTGCTCGCCCGCTCGCGCTCGATCGTCCCCCCCTCGCGCTCGGCGGCGATCTCCTGGCGCTTCGCGGCGATCGCTTCGCGCTGCGCCGCCTGCGCATCGCGCACGTTCTGGAGCGCGTTTTCGGCCTCCGCCGTCTTCCGTTCCGCTTCCCCGACCGCATCGCCCGAGCGCATGAACTCCGCTTCCTCTTTGGCGAGCACCGTGCGGGCGAGATCGAGCTCCGCCATCAGCGTAGATGCTTCCTTGGCGCCGCGCACCCATTCGAGCTTCTGGCGGCGCTGCTCCTGCATCGTGCGATAGCTTTGGATCTTCCCTTCCAATCCGTCCCGCCGGTCGAGCGCCGCCTGGATCCCCGCGCGCGCCTGCTCAACCATCCGCTCGGCTGCCGTGATCTGCTCGTCCAGCGTGCGCAGCTCGGGGTCCAGCGCTTTCAGCCGCGCGTCGCAGCTCGTGACCGCCACGTCCTTCTCCTGCAAGACCAACAACGCTTCAAGATCCGGGTGCACCCTTCCTCCTTGCAGACTGAATGATTCCATAGGTCGGCCGCTTGGCATTGCGCTCGGCGGCGAGTCGCTGCTTCTCATGCGCGAGGTTCGCTTTCTCGTCATCGCTGGCGAAGGGGATTGCACGATTGATGCGCTCGATTTCCCGATCGAGGCGACGCGCCTCGAGTCGATTGACGGAGCGCTCGAACACAACGTCGGGCTGATCAGCGCCGAGGCCTTCGGCTTGCATGGACTCGTAGGCGCGGGCCGCGGTTTCATCGAGCCGATCGGGGGCATCGTCGGCCAGCGCGTCGAAGATCGACCGGTACGGCTCGAATTCGAACTCCTCACCGCCACGGTTCGCCCGCCATCATCAGTAGGAGGAGAGATTTTTCCGCATTGGAAGGCAGAGCGACGGTGGTAGGAGGCGGGAGGGGGCGGTAGGGGGCGGTACTTTGCTCCTTGGGATCCACTTCCCGTTGCAAAACGTCTTTCCGTACTCCCGCGACTTCAGCTACGCGAGATATGTAGAGGTCTCTGGTAATCGGATCTGCCGCTGCTCTGATCGTCGGCAACAGCCTGTCTAGGGCTCTCCTTCGTCCAGGCAAAGTCCCGAAGAATCCCTTCCGCTCGAGGATCTGAATCTTCCGCTCGAGGACATCCACCGAATCCTTGAGCGCCTGCTCGAGCGCCTCGGCACCTTTGTTCTGGACCAGCGTGTCGGGATCCTCGCCCTCCGGCAAGGTGGCGACGCTCACGCGCAGCTTGTGGCGCAACAGCACATCGCCGGCGCGGAACGTGGCGCGCAGGCCGGGGTCGTCCGAGTCGTACAGCAGAATCACATGCGGGCTGTGGCGCTGCAGCAGCGCCGCCTGGTCGTCGGTGAGGCCCGTGCCCAGCGGGGCGACGACCTCCTCCAGGCCCGCGAGCGTGAGTCGCAATACGTCGAACTGCCCTTCGACCAGAATCGCCCGCTCCGCTTTGCGCATCCCGTGCTTGGCGAGGTGCAGGTTGTAGAGCAGCTGCCCCTTGTGAAAGATCGGCGTCTCGGGGGAGTTCAAGTATTTGGGTTCACCTTCACCCAAAATCCTTCCACTAAACGCTACCACTCGCGACCGCAGATCATGTATGGGAAACAGCAGCCGGCCTCTGAATCGCGGGATCCTCGAGCCATCATCCCGTTTAACGACAAGCCCGGCGTCGAGCAACACTTCTTCGCGCAACCCCAATCCTTTCATCGCATCGAGGAACCCCGTGCCTCGAGGCCCAAATCCCAAGCCCCCAACCTGGGCCTGCTCCATCGTGACGTGACGCGACTCGAGATACTTCCGTGCCGCCTCTGCTTCCGGGCTCTCGCGCAACTGGCGCGCGAACCAATCGGCCGCGGTGGCGACGGCGGCGTAGAGCGGCTCGCGCGGATCGGGGGCCGTCGGGCCGCTGCGCTCGGGGATCGTGATGCCGACGCGGCGCGCGACTTCACGCACCGCCGTCGGATAGTCCATGCCGAGCTTCTTCATTAAGAAGGTGTAGACGTTGCCGGCCTCGTGGCAGACGAAGCAGTAGAACATCCCTTTCCGGGGAATCACCGCGAAGTTGCGATGCGTGCCGCCGTGAAAGGGACAGCGGCCGCGATAGTCTCCCCCGGTGCGCTTCAACTCGACGCTCTCGCCGATGATCCCTACCAGGTCCGCCGCTTCCCGGACTTGCTCGATCACGTCGTCGGGAATCATTGGGCGGATGGCCGGATGGGCGGATGGGCGGATGGGTCCACCCGTTCCAAAAGCTCCGGTGCTACAACGAGTCGGATCGAGCCGATTTCAACAACGACTCGACCATCAGAACGGATTTCCACAACGGCGCCGACCTTTCCCTGCCCGGTCCGCACGCGCTCACCAATGCGCAGATCGCTTGATCCGCCCATCCGCCGATCCGCCGATCCGCCCGTCTTCTCAATCGCTTCCTCCACCATCCGCCGCGCCTCTTTCGCCGTCGCTTCCGTGACCGCGGCCCGTGCCTGGCCGAGCGCCGCCTCAACCGTCTTCCGCGCTTCCAGGAGGTAGGCTCTGGCGCGCTCGCGCGCATCTTTGTCCAGGGCCTTCTCCCGCAGCTGCAGCTGGTTCTCGAGGTCTTGGAGGTTCTGGAGGTTCTGACGTTCGAGTGCGAGCTGCGCTTCGCGTGCCTCGAGTCCCGCAGCGCGCGCGTCGATCTCCCGCCCGCGCGCCTCCACCGAGGCGAGCAAGCGGTCCAGCGTCCGCTCGGCGTCAGGCACGCCCCGCTCGGCCTCGGCCAACACGTCTGCCGCAACGCCCAGCCGGCGCGCGATCGCCAACCCGTAGGACCTGCCCGGCACGCCCTTGAGTAACCGATAGGTCGGCGTCAGCGTCTCCGCATCGAACTGCAGCGACGCATTCACGATGCCGACCGTCTCGGCGGCCAACTGCTTGAGCGCGCCGAGGTGTGTCGTCGCGAGCGTAATCGCGCGGCGGCGCGTGAGGGTCTTGAGCGTCGCCGCGGCGAGTGCCCCGCCCTCCGCGGGATCGGTGCCGCTGCCGATTTCGTCGAGCAACACCAAGGCGCCGGACCCCGCGCCGTCCAGGATCTCGCGCAACACGGCGACGTGGGCGGAAAAGGTCGAGAGGCTCGCGGCGATCGACTGCCGGTCACCGATATCCGCGAAGACTTTGGTGAAGACGGGCAAGGACGAATGGGGCCCGATCGGCGGCACGATCCCGCTCTGCGCGAGCAGCGCGAGCAGGCCGACCGCCTTGATCAGCACGGTCTTGCCGCCGGTGTTGGGACCGGAGACCAGGATCGTGAACTCGTCGGGGTGCAGCTCGAGATCGAACGCGACGGGATGATCGAGCAGCGGATGCCGTCCCCCGCGAACCTTCAGGTGCCCGCCAATCTCCGGCACGAACCCGTTGACCTCCACGGCGTACCGCGCCCGCGCACACAGATCGTCGAACGCGATGCACATCTCCCACGCCGCGGCGATCGTCGCGGCATGCGGGCGCAGCAGGTCCGTCAGCTCGCGCAGTACGCGCAGCACTTCGCGCAGCTCGGCCGACTCCGCGGCACGCAGCTCGTTGCCCAGCTCGATGATCTCGGGCGGCTCGACGAACACGGTGTTACGCGTCGCGGACTCGTCATGGACGATGCCGCCCACGCGCGCTCGCGCCGTGGTGCGGATCGGAATCACGTAGCGCCCGCCGCGCACCGTGACCGCCGCGTCGGGCGCGCGCTCGGTCTGATCGAGCGATCCCAGAATGGCGCCCAGCTTGTCCATCACGTGCTTGCGGGCGTCGCGCACGCGCTGGCGCGCGCGGGCAAGATCCTTGGACGCGCCGTCCAACACGTGACCGTCTGGAGAAATGGACTGGACGAGCCTGGTTTCGAGATCTTTGGGGGGAGGGTCGACCCGCAATAAAATCGTGCGGGGTGCGTGGTGCGTGGTGTCGATGCGCTTCAGATCCGCCGCAGTCACGCGCATCGCGGCGAGCGCGACCGTCACCTCGGCGCAGGCGGCCGCTTCGAGCGCGCTGCCCGGCACCGCCAGCAGCTCGAGCGATGTCGTGATATCGGGAACGGGCTCGGCCCGGATCGCGTCGTCCGTGATCAGCAGCGCCGCCAACTCGGCGACCTGGGCCAGGGCCTCGCGGATGGACGCTGCAGCGGTGTCGGGGAGGCGAGCTGCGATGCGTGCCGCACCCAGCGGCCCGGCGGCGTGCGCTGCCACGCGCGTCAGGGCCTGGGGGAATTCGAGCGTCTCTAAGACTTGGCTAATCCGGCCAGCTCCTCGCGTACGATCTGATTCACGAGTTTGCCGTCTGCGCGTCCCTTGAATTTCGGCATGACGGCACCCATCACCTTGCCCATGTCTTGTGCGCCCGCGGCGATCGCCTCCCGGACGGCGGCGCGAATCTCCTCGGGGGGAATGCTCGCGGGCAGAAACTGCTCCAGCGCTGTGACCTCGGCGCGCTCCGTGGCCGCCGCCGCGGCCCGGCCCACCTTCTCATAGACCTCGACAGACTCGCGGCGTTTCTTGATGCCGCGACGCAGCACCTCCGCGGTCTCCTCATCGGAGGGCGGATGGTTCAGCTCGAGTTCGCGGTTTTTCAGATCGGAGAGAATCGTGGAGAGAAGAAGGGTGCGCGCCTGGTCGCGTTGCTTTCGTGCTTCGTTCATCGCGGCGCGCAGCCGGTCCGCTAAGCTTTGGTCCGTCATTTACGCGTAGCGCGGCCTGCGATTCTTGCGGCGCGCCGCGTTCATTTTCCGCTTCTTCCGCTCACTGGGCTTTTCGTAGTGACGATGCTTGCGCAGGTCGGCCAGAATTCCTGCCTTCTCGCATTTCTTCTTGAAGCGCTTCAGTGCACGCTCAAAGCTCTCGTCATCGTGAATGATGACTTCCGGCATTCAGACTCCGTTTTTCTAAGTGGTTAGAGACATAGGAACTTAGCTGAGGGATCTGGATGGGGCAAGCGTTGAGGAGGATTGTGAAGGATGGTGAAGGTTGGACCTCCACAACCTCCACGATCCTCGACCAACCTCCACCAACCTCTTCTTCTAGCCGGGAGGCCATTGCATCGACCGGCCGCCGAGGACGTGAAGATGGAGGTGAAACACCGTCTGGCCACCATCGGGGTTGGTGTTCACCACGACGCGATAGCCCTTCGTCGCGATTCCAGACTCCTGCGCGACATCGCGGGCAAATCCCAGCAATTTCCCGAGCATCCCCGGATCTTTCACATCGTTGAGCGTGCCGACGTGGGTCGTCGGGATGACCAGGACATGGGTGGGTGCCTGCCCATTGAGGTCCTTGAAGGCCACCATGCCGTCGCCGCGCTTCACGACCGTGGCCGGAATCTCGCCCGCGGCAATCTTGCAAAAGATGCAACTGGAGCTCACAGCTGGCCCAGGGCGCGGCGAATCGTGTCCCAAAACTTGCCGCTTTCCTTCTCCGGCGGGGCGTCTTCGATCTCGCTCAACGTCTCGAGCACCTTCCGCTGCTCGGACGTGAGCTTGGTCGGCGTCCAGACGTGAATGCGGACGTGCAAGTCGCCGTGCCCCCCCTCGCCCAGGCGCGGCAGCCCCTTGGCGCGTACCCGATACGCCATGCCGGTCTGCGTGCCCGGCTCGAGCCGCAGCGTCGTCTGACCGAACGGCGTCGGCACGTGCACTTCGGCACCCAGCGCGGCCTGGGTGAAGGTGATGCCGAGGTCGTAGACGAGGTCGTCGCCGTGGCGCTCGAAGCGGGGATCTTCCTTGATATCGAGCACGGCGATGAGATCGCCGCGCGGGCCGTTGCGCGATCCCGGCACGCCCTGGCCGCGCAGCGTCAGGTAATGGTGGTCGGCGACGCCCGCCGGCACGTCGATCTGAATCGTCTTCTCACCCTTCACCCGTCCGTCGCCGCCGCAGCGATGGCAGGGGTGGGGGACGACTGTGCCCTCGCCGCCGCACGTCGGACAGGGCGAGACGCCGAGGAATTGTCCGAACAGCGACTGGACCTGGCGCCACACTTCTCCCGCGCCGCCGCAGGTGCCGCAGCGCACAGGTTGCGTTCCCGGCTTCGCGCCGCTGCCCGCGCATTCGGGACAGGACTCGAGGCTTTTGATGCGCACCGTCTTGGTCGTGCCGGTGGCGACTTCGGCGAGTGTGAGCTTCAGGCCGACCTTGATGTCGTGCCCGCGGCGCCGATCCCGTCCGCCGTGCTGCCCGCCGAAGATGCTCTCGAAGGTGCCGCCACCCCCGCCCTCGCGGCCGCCGAAGCCGAAGTCGCGCATGAAGATCATCAGCGCTTCGGAGAGATCGAAGTTCACGGAGCCGAAGCCGCCGCCCCCCCCGCCCCCTCCGCCCCCACCGGCGCCACGGACACCTTGATGACCGTACCGGTCGTATGCCGCGCGTTTGTCGGGATCGCGGAGCACTTCGTAGGCTTCGGTGACGATCTTGAACTTTTCTTCGGCCGCTTTGTCGCCGTTGTTGCGGTCGGGGTGGCACTCCATCGCGAGCTTGCGGTAGGCCTTCTTGACGTCGGCTTCGCTCGCATCCCGCTGCACGCCGAGGACGACGTAGAAATCCTGCTTCATGCTATTCGAGCAGCTCCCCGACGAGTCGTGAGGTGTGATTGACGAGCGCGGCGATCTTGTCGTAGGCCATCCGCGTCGGCCCCATCACGCCGATGACGCCGGTCAGGGGGCCGAAGCGATAGGTCGATGTCACCAGCGTGAAGGTCGCGAGGCGCGCGTCGGCGTGCTCCTGGCCGATCGTGATCGTGAGGCCTTCGCCGCCGCGCGCGGTCAGCGCGTCGCGCAACAGATCGCGCCGCTCGGTCATCTCGAGCAGCCCCTGGAGCTGCGCGCGGGTCGAGAACTCGGGCTGCCCGGTGAGCGGCTGGGTGCTGCCGAGATGCACCGGGCCCGACGGTGCTATGGGCACGTCGAAGAGACCGTCGGCCTCCTGCACGAAGATGTTGAGCAGCTCAGACGAGCCGGGCTCGGCGGGGCTCGCGTCGCGCAGCCGGTCGGCCAGGCTCGCGCGGATCTCCTTCAGCGTGAGTCCAGCGAGCCGCTCGTTCAGCACGACGGCTACCTTCTGCACCGTTTCGGCCGCGAGCTGCACCGAGACTTCCACGAAGATCGTCCGCACCAACCCGCTGCGCAGCGCCAGCACGAGCAGCAGCCGCTCCGTCGACACCGGCACGAGATCGAGGCGATCGAGGATCGCTTCTTCGATCGTCGGCGTCATCGCGACGCCCAGCTCGTTCGTCAGGACGCCGAGGACCTGCGCGGCGCGCGCCAGAATCGTCTCCACGGCGGCGCGTTGGCCCTGCAGCTCGCCGCGGAGGTGCTGCGCCTCCGCTGCCGCGACGACCGGGGGCCGCATGAGGAAATCGACGTACACGCGGTAGGCCAGGTCGGTCGGAATCCGCCCCGCCGAGGTGTGCGGGTGGTAGAGGTATCCCTTGGCCTCGAGGTCGCTCATGGTGTTGCGGATCGTGGCGGGCGAGAGGCCGAGCTGGTGGCGCTGCGCGATCGTCCGGCTCCCCGCCGGCTCGGCCGTCTGGACGTACGTCTCGATCACGGCCTCGAGTACCTGGCGCTCGCGGTCTGTCAACGGAGCTGTCATCGGGTTTCGGTCTGCATAGTCAGTTCGCTCACCAATGAATCTAATCTTAACCATCCTTCCGGTGTGCACTTAACTCTCCCATCGCGGACCACCACCCAGCCTTGGGCGGCGAAGGGCGGCGAGGGGCGGCGAAGGGCGGCAACGGCTACACCTTCGGCTGTTCTGAGTCCCAGATAGATCGCTTCGAGCTCCCTCTGCTCCGCCGTCAGCGTCTCCTCAGACTCGATCGCTGATCGCCCTTCGGCGATGGCGCGACGATAGGCCTCCCAGGCACGCAGGTTCCAACGGCGCGTCGTGCCGTCGAACGAGTGGGCCGCGGGTCCCAAGCCGCGATACGGTTTTCCCGACT